>Ga0307515_10000809_pt1 | contig 72176 bp, 54 predicted proteins | sample 17_EM_MG_FD_194513 | JGI IMG/M metagenome (GOLD analysis project Ga0307515, IMG submission 194513) | Populus trichocarpa ectomycorrhiza microbial communities from riparian zone in the Pacific Northwest, United States - 17_EM | ecosystem: Host-associated > Plants > Roots > Unclassified | place... | reverse complement strand
TTTGTAAAACAGGGTGGTTGCCGGTAATAATGGCATTAAACAGCAGCTCAAGATCTACTTTGCTATACTCGCCGGTAGTGTTTTGCATAATGACGTTTTTGCCGCGCTGGCCTTTTTCTTCGTATAGTACAGGCAAACCTTCGGTGTCGGCATAGCTGCCAAAGGTTATTTTTTCGGCTACTTCATCCATTGATTGGTTAACCACGATATCGCCTTTATGTAAAATGAGCAGGGTATCAATCAGGCTATCAAGGTCGCGTACCTGGTGGGTAGATATTACGATGCACCTGTCTTCGGTGAGTACAGATGCTATCAGTTTGCGGAACTGTACTTTTGAAGGGATATCCAATCCGTTGGTAGGCTCATCCATGATCATCAAACCTGTATTGGTGGCAAGGCCGAAGGCGATCATGGCCTTTTTTTGCTGGCCGTAGCTTTGCTTATCCATCACGGCGTCCATATCAACATCCAAAGCGCCCAGGTACCGGTAAAAATCGGCTTTGCTGAAATTAGGATAAAACACAGCGGTGCCTTTAACATATTGGGCTGGAGTAAGATCGGGTACAAAAAGCTCTTCGGCCAAAAAGTATATATCTTCCAAAACAGAAACCGGCCTGCCGAAAACATTTTTGTTATTGTAGTAACAGGCGCCCTTTGCCGGGTAGGCAAGGCCTGTCATGTTTTTTAGCAGGGTTGATTTACCAGCCCCGTTTTTACCAAGCAGGCCATAAATATGGCCTTTGCTCAATGAAAGGCTTAGCCCGCTAAAAAGCGGCTTGTTTTTTTGATACCCGAAATGCAGTTCTTTAATCTCTATCATAACAAGTGCACTAGTTAGATAGTGCACTACAAATGTATGCAATCGAATTTAAGAAAAGCAAGAATTAGCAGAAATAAATTTTAATGAGATTTTCGATGTTGTTTTTCAAAATATAGCAGACAATCAGTGCAATAAGTTGACGAAAGGTCGTTTAATAAGAGAGGGAGAAAAATAATAATGAGTTATCAAAAAGCCGGGCTCCTTGGGGAGTTGTTGCCAGAGGTGCCTGGGAAGGTATCAAAAGAGGGGGAGGAATGGGCAACCCCTTCCAGGGCTAGCGTTGTATACGCACAGTAAACCCTGGGAGGGTGCAGCATTATTAAGCCATCAAATCAGTCTTTACCCCAAATAATTAACATATTGCTCCTCAAAGGTGCCATCGGCGTACAGGTCGATAAGACCGTAGCCGGGAGCGGTTTGGCGCAGGTTGCCTTCCCACCAGGCGCCGCTTACCGCGCCGTTGCAAATGTAGGTAACGTTATTGTACACTACTTTGTCGCGCAGGTGTATGTGGCCGGCCAGGCATAGCTTTACGTTGGGGTATTGGGCAAACAGGTTAATGATGCGGGTGCTATCGGTATGCATATCGCCGCCCAGTATTTCCCATTTGTTAATAATGTTATCGGCTATAAGCACTGTGGCGCTCAGGATGGGTATGTGCGACATGATGAGTACCGGCATAGCCGCATCTGTAGTTTTTAGTTCATTTTCCAGCCAGGCAAATTGCTCATCGCCCAGTTTGCCAATGTACCAGGTACCATCAACATCCAGGTGAACGCTATCCAACAAAATAAACTTCCAGTCGCCTTGTATAAAGCTATTATAAGGCCTGGCCAGTTGCAATTGGTCCATGCTGTATCGTTTGCCGTAAACCGCTTCAGTTTTATTGTTCTCGTTCCACCAAATATCATGATTGCCCAGGCAAAAATGGGTGGGTACGCTGGTTTCGGCTTTCAGGATGCCCTTCATCAGCTGCCATTGGGTGTTAATGGTGCCCATGTTTTCCTTGTTCATGTCAAACACAATGTCGCCGCCGTTTAGTACAAGGTCGGGCTTTTGCTGCTGCAGGTGGTGCAGGCATTTCACAAATTTGGCAGGGGCGCCAAACTTATCTTTCAGGTGAATATCGGTAACATGCGCTACTCTTAACGCTCTTCTTTTGGGATCAATACCCTGGCTCAACCCAATCGACGGGACCAACAACAGGCCGCCAATGTTTTTTAATGCTGCTCTTCTCTGCATGCCTAAACGTAAAATTTAATCTGATGCTACTGTTAATTTTTAGTCGAAAGTCTTAAGTTCTAAGTCAAAAAGTAAACCTGACTTTTGACTTACGGCTTAGTACTATCAACTTAATGCTAAATCTGTAGCTTATCGTCCTCCTCCTTATCGGGTTTCAATTCCGATTGGATGGTATCCTTTTCAAATTTCTTCTCGTCCTTTATATTGCGGCGTACCAGCCAAACCACCAACGCGGCAACTATGAGCACCGCTAAACTTACTTCAAGGTAATTTATATTGTTCATAAACATGGTTTTACAAGCACATGTAGCCAACGGGCAGGTCTTTGTCTCATCAATCTCTGCTGTAAACACCCGCTCCCCAAAAGTAATTCTTGATTTCCGGCACTCAATTCTTCAGGCAGATGTAGGGAAAGGGCTCGAACCTCTCATATGCCGCCGCCCGGCGCCCTACGCAGCGGTATACCTTTTTCACATGGTAACCGATGCAAAGTTAACCCACTAAAACGGGAATTTTACCTCGCCGGGGATTATTTAACAGAAAGGTAATATAGTATGAAAAAAATTGCCCTTACCCCAATTTTTCCGTGCTACGGGCTGAAGTGCTGAATAAAATCAAATAGTATTTCTTGCTTCAAAAACCTTATAATCCGGATGTATTTTTAACTAACTTTACTTATAATCTATCTCCTGCTCAAGGTACTATTACATTTTAACTAATTGTATAGCTATGAAAATCAAAAAAAAGCTGTTGTTGGGCTTTGGCCTTTTGTTTATAGTGGTGGTTATTTTTGGCATTGTTTCTATATATTACATTAAAGTAATATCCGAAACCTCCGGTATTACCTTAAAAAACAACTACGCAACGTTAACCTATACCCGCCAAATGCGCGCTGTTTTGGATGAAAACGACTTGCCGCTAAAGCCGGCCGTAGCCGAGGCATTTAACCAGGCGCTAAAAAAACAAGAAAACAACATAACCGAACCGGGCGAAAGCGCTGCGACAGCCCAGTTGCGCAAAGCCTTTGTTTTGTTAAGTAATCCTTCGCTGCCCTTAGATCAGCAACAGCTGGCCGAGCGGGATGCACGCCTGCAACTGAAAAATATCGAGGGCTTAAACATGCATGCTATCGAGCTTAAAAATAATTACACCCATTCCACCGTCAACAAATCTACCCTGTACCTTGGCGGTATGGTATTTATCACCTTTTTGATCCTTTTTGTATTAATTGTTAACTTCCCGGGGTTTATACTCAACCCATTGGAGGAACTGGCCGATGGCCTGCAGCAGGTTAGTGTAAAAAATTATGATACCCGGCTGTATTTTAAAACAAGTGACGAGTTTGCCAGCCTGGCCGAAACATTTAATACCATGGCGACCAAACTTGCCGAACAGGAAAATGCGGGCCTTACCAAACTCATAGCGGCCGAACTACGGATAAAAACACTGGTAGAAGAGATGCCCGATGCCGTAATCGGCATCAGCGAAAACCAGGAGATCCTGTTTGTTAACCGGGAGGCAAAAAGAATGCTAAACCTGGGCGAAAAGTCTGTTATCGGCCAATCTGTTATAGTCTTATCAGAAACCAACAAACTACTTAAAATGCTTACAGGCGATGCGGAAAATTCTTTAAAAGCCACCCATTTTCAACAAAAAACACTTAAAGTTACGGTTCCCAATTTAAAACCCGACCTGGATGCGCTTACCGTTGCAAGCTACCCGGCAGGGATAATACATGTTTTTAAGGCGGTGGGGGTTTAGGTTGTAAATACTTTAAACAGCAAGTTTGCAATCGCGCTGTTTTATGATGCTATATGGGCGTTTCCCGCGCCTAACGGTGGGGAGTAAGAGTTTGTATCTGATTCTCAGGGTACTTGAAATATATATTATCGCCAAGACGATAACGCCTGTATTTTAAGGCTGTCTTCCTAATTTCTGCGCGGAGCTTTTCGGGTTGGGGTAATTTCAGATTGAAAATACTGGTTGATTTTATTTGCAATTGCAGGTAACCCCGTTTTAATCCAGGTCTTTTTTATCGCGTGAGATTGAACTGAGACAATTACGTTGTCCTCTATCCTAACCAATAAAGTTGGCACTCTCATACCGTCATACAATTCTATAACCTTGAATGTATTTATAAATTCGTTAATATGTTCCAGATTTTTTTGATAAACACCTTTTACGGTAGCGGGTTCAACATAATGTCCGCCCTCCAATACTCTTTGCCCAACCCTTGCAATACAATCGTTTACCTTATCAAGGCAAAGCTAGTTTAACTGAATTTGGTATGCATTGTTTTCAAACAAGTCAATATAACGCCAGTAGTCGGGATGAGATAAAGGTGTTTCTAATACAAAATGTTTTTTTTCCTTTATTGCGGCTTTCATCTCCTCTACAAGTCGTTCTTCCATCATTCGGGTTGCCTTTGCTATGATCCCGGTTGCAGGCGTGCCTGTATCAATCAATTGCTTTTCAAATATCGTGCGGGTCTTGTCCCGGTCAAATGATAATATGCCCTCCAGTTCAACAGGAAGCATGGTTTGAATGTGCGTAGATTTCCCTGCGCCATTTGGGCCGGAAATAACCAGTAAGGTTGGTTTAGAATAATCCATTTTCCTCACGTACCTTATTGGCGTCAGAAGCCGATAGTACCCGGATCAAATCATAATTGTATTTAGAACCAGCAAAAAAAACCTGCTGTAGCTCTATGCGACCATCGGGAAACTCCCGGTAAACCTGCCCATCAGGCAATTTATCGGAGAGAATCAGGAAAGGCAGGTTATTGCTGAAATTTTTTAAACGCAACTCTTTAATAGTAAGCAGATACCTTTCGTTTTTTGTCGTAACTTCTAAATCAATAGTTCCCATGGCCATATTTTTTAACATTTTGTTAACCGGATGGTCCTTACGTAAAAATACAAAAATATGGTCATATATACAATACGTAGGGCCATATGCTTCACTGACATCGTGTTAGTTGAGTAATTTTCAATCGGCAACTATCTCCATTACCCGCGCATCAAGTGGGGTATTCAACCATAAATAACACCCGTAACCTTTTCGCTAAACTGCCATAAGGCGGTCGCCTGGTCCGGATCGATGGCGAAGGAACGTACGCCGTAGCCTGCCTGTAAATCGTCGGGTACCAGTTCTGCGATATCGCAATCTTCGCAATAAACGCCTCCCATGTCATTAAGCTGATAGCTCAGGGCACACCAAATGGATGTGGCTGCACCCTGCTGCGTGGTTTTAATACCTTTTACCCGCTGGGCCCAGGCCTGCACTTCTTCTGCAGTCATGTAGCGGAAAGCATCCGTAAGTATGGCGCCGGGATGTACAGCAAATGCCCTTATGTTGTGTTCTTGCCCAAGCCTGTCCAGCTCGACGGCAAAAAGGGAGGTGGCGGTTTTAGATTGCCCATAGGCTTTCGATTTATCAAAAGGATGTTTTTCAAAGTTTGGGTCATCCAGTTGCAGGCCCATATACCGGTGGCCTATGGAAGATAGCGCGACCACGCGCGCCCCGCCGACATTTTTCAAGGCTGGCCATAGCCGCCCGGTAAGTTGAAAATGCCCCAGGTAGTTTACACCAAACTGAAGTTCAAAGCCCCGCTTGTCTTTTATGAATTGTGGCGGACGATACAGCCCTGCGTTATTAACGAGTAAATGCAGGCTGTCATATTCAGCCAGGAAGCGTTCGGCAAAGGCATCCACAGATGCGGGGTCGGCCAGGTCAAGAGGGATAAAGGATACATTTTTAAAACCGGCAAGCCGCTCTGCCGACTTGCCCGCATCCCTGGCGCCCACTACAACATGTGCCCCTATATCGGCAAGTGTTTTAACGGTTTCATAACCTATCCCCGAATTTCCACCGGTTACTAAAGCTATTTTCCCGGTTAAATTGTGGCCGGCGGCAACTTCGGCCGCTGTGCTGTTCGCATTAAATCCCGAATGAATTGGTTTTTGTGCTGTTTTCATATGGAGTGATAAAATTAACGGAACAAAACCAGATCTGTAATTTTTTTTAAAAGTTATGCGGCCCAACAGCGTGAAAAAATGCTTTAAATAAATAATATTCAATCCGCTCATCTAACAACGCGGCTGTTTATTGTTGATAGTAACATAATCGTTTATATTATGTCTATTAAATAACTTCACATAATCAAAGTATTAGCTTTTTGCTTTGTGCATTCTGCTTTTAGCTTTCATAAATAACCATCTACCATTTAAAATAATTTTAGCTGTATGACCGCCTACGAAGAAAATGCTTATTTGCTATTGAACAACTGGCAGCAAAAGATGCAAAAGAAGCCATCTTTTACTAACCGGATAGCCAAGGGTATCCAGAACAGGGTAAATAATTTTATACCCGAGAAGGTACACAAGGTGATAACAGTAACCATCGAAAAAATGGTTAAGGCAGTGCTTTTCGGCGCCAAATACACAACCACCCGGAAGCTTGCTACCGATGCTTCTTTTCAATTAAGAGAAAGTTATATAAAACAGCAAATAAGCTTTTATCAGAAAACGGCCACGGTAGAAGGGGCCGTTACAGGCGCAGGAGGTATATTAATGGGATTTGCCGAGTTCCCTATCCTTATTGGTATTAAAATGAAATTGCTTTTTAATATTGCGGCTTTGTATGGTTTTAATGTAATGGATTATAAAGAAAGGCTGTACATACTTTACATTTTTCAGCTTACCTACTCCAGCCAGCAACGGCGAAACGAGATTTACCATTTATTACAAAACTGGGAAGGCTATAGCATCCTTTTGCCTGCTAATGCCGATGAGTTTGATTGGCGCACTTTTCAGCAGGAATACCGCGATTATATAGACCTTGCAAAAATGGCTCAGCTTATACCGGTGATTGGAGCCGCTGTAGGCGCTATTGCCAACTACCAGCTAATAGCGCAATTAGGTGAAACCGCCATGAACTGCTATAGAATGCGTATGCTGAAACCGGGAAAATAGAAAATTAGGAATATTTTGGTACCCATTAACGCTATTTCATGGTAATCGTCCCCATTTTGGCATATTCCACATCATTGGGTTCCCAAAGTTCAATCTTGTTGCCTTCCGGATCCATCAGATGGACAAAATTGCCATAACTGACTCTTTCCACCGAGTCTGTTGGTAAGATGCCGGAGGCTTTCAGTTTGATGAGCAGCGCATCCAGCTGTTCTACCCGGTAATTGATCATAAATTGCTTTTCTGACGGCTGAAAATATTTGGTCGTCTCCTTAAATGGCGCCCATAACGTAAAGCCTTTTTTTGTGCTGTCCATACCCTGGTGCCATTCGAAGTTGGTGCCGCTTCCTACCATGCGCATGCCCAGATTTTTTTCGTACCAGGCCTTTAGCACTGCCGGGTTTTTGGCCTTAAAGAATATTCCGCCGAGCCCTGTTACCCTTGGGCCGGGGATAGGTTTGCGGGTTAATTGATTGAAACCATAACCCAGCAAAAAGGCAACCGACAATAAAGCGACGAGAGTGATTTTTTTCATCAGCAATAATTTTATCTTAAAGGTAGCTAAAATAATGTGCCGGATTTGGTAGGTTATTTTGTCAAATTAATTCGCTGTTCGATTTCTCTTAACTTCGAACTACTATGTCTGTTACTGTAGTTGCAAACCACAGGCATAATCATCCGAAGCCGGAGATTTCGGACAGCGGGTAATTTTCAAAAAAAGTCATTCAAATTCCTCTATTTTTTTCTGAATGATTTTTTTATCTGCCGTGGTCCTGGCAATAGCCAGGGCGTTTTGGAAATTTGTTTTTGCTTTCAGATTATCAATACCGGTATAAAGCTCCCCCAGTAGCGCAAAATAAAATTGATTGTCCGTCAGGTTCAATTTCTCGGCTTCAACAATGGCTTCCTCTTTGCTGTTCGCTTTGGCCAGGGCATAGGTGCGGTTAAGTGCTGCCACGGGCGAATAAGCAACCTGCAGATACCGATTATAAAGCTGTAATATGTTTTCCCATTTCTCTTTAGTATCCGCCCGCTGCGTGCTCCAGTACGCTATGGAGGCCTCCAGGTGGTATTTTGAAAGTGTGCTGCCAACGGCCGACCTGTTTAAATAATATCCGCCTTTGAGGGTCATATCCGCGTTCCACAGGCTTGTATCCTGGTCGTCATATAAAATGATTTCGCCGGTTTCATTTACCCGCGCATCAAACCGCGAGGCATGAAAATACATCAGCGCAAGCAGGGCATTAACCGGGGGCTTATTGGTATGCTCGTTATCGGCAAGCATTTGGCATAGCCTGATGGCCTCAAAACACAAGTCTTGCCGAAGCACCTGGTTTTGGCTAATGGAATAGTACCCCTCGTTAAAAAGCAGGTAAATGGTTGTCAGTACAGCGTCCAGCCGCTTATCTATTTCTGCAGGGGTAGGAAGTTCTATTTTGATTTTCTCCTCCCGTAACTTTTCGCGGGCCCGGTATAAACGCTTGTTTATGGTTTCTTTGTTACTCAGAAAAGCCTCGGCGATCTCATCAATACCAAAACCGCAAAGGATGCGGAGCGATAAACCTACCTGCGCCTCGGGGGGGATGGACGGGTGGCAAATGGCGAACATCATTTGTAACTGACTATCGCTGATGTTTTGCGGCGACAAATCTATCTCAGTTTCACAGCATTCTGAAAAATTGCTTTTGACTTGCGGCGCGACTTTAGTTTCGAAGGTTAAATTGCGCTGCAGATAATTTTTTGCCTTGTTTTTGGCAACGCGATACAACCAGGCAACAGGGTTTTGGGGCAAGCCGTTAAACCCCCAGGTTTGCGCGGCGGTAAGGAAGGTTTCGCTGGCAATATCCTCGGCTATCTCCATTTCATCAAACCCAAAGCGCCTGCACAATACCGAAACGATCTTCCGGTATTCCGACCTGAATAAATGTGGTATTAACTGCTGTTGTTCCATAAAAAGTGGAAAAGCCTCCGTAAATGTACAGAGGCTTTTTTAAGCTTTTAGTGTGTCCCATCATTTTTGGCTATGCGGCGCACCTCCATCGTATTGCCTTCGCCTTGCAAAACCGGGCAGCCTTTTGCAAATTCAACCGCCTCGTCTGCAGATTCGGCCCTTACCACTATAAAGCCACCTATAGTTTCCTTGATCTCGCCAAAAGGGCCGTTTGTAACCATTTTGTTGGAATGTACCACACGGGCATCATCAAAAGGCAGGCCCGTACCACTCACAAATTTGTTTTGGGCGGCAATACTGCCTATCCAGTCCATGGTTTGTTTCATCCATATTTGCATCTGCTCCGGCGAGGCTATCTTTGTGCCATCCTCGTGTCTCATAATTAATGCGTACTCGTTCATTTTCTTAAGTTTTAATTGTTATTGAATTTATGAATTATAACCTGATAACAATTGAGGTTTTTGGAATTGGACAAGTGCTGAGAAAAAGTGTTCTCTCATTTGATCGCAAGATTTGAACTCTGGTACTACCAGTCATCTTTACGAAATTCTTTAAAAGGCCCTTAAACGCCTCTATTGTTATGTCAATGATAAATTGACAGATAGTCTTTAGCCCAAAGTCTTAAGTTCTAAGCCAAAAAAGAAAAAATTCAACTTTAGACTTACGACTTAGTACTGTTGACTTAACACTAAACCACCGCACATCGTCGCAAAATACCTCCATATTGGCGCGATTGCACCACCTGCATTTACTTCCCTCATTTTATTTTTATACAATCATTATAATTATTTTAACCCAATAAATTGAAACATCATGAAGCTGCTTCTCACTTCGGCCGGTATAAGTAATACGAGTATCCATAACGCGCTTGTTGAATTACTGGGGAAACCTGTTGCCGAAGCCCGCGCTCTTTTTATCCCTACCGCCATATACGCCATAGCCGGTGGTGCCGATATATCACGTAAGGTAATTTGCGGGCAGTTAGGCGACCCTTTCTGTGACCTGGGTTGGAAATCGTTAGGGATACTGGAACTTACTGCACTGCCAGGCATCAAGCAAGAACTTTGGTTACCCATGTTGCAGGAGACTGATGCCTTGCTGGTTGGAGGGGGCGATTGCCAGTATTTGTGTTACTGGATGCAGCAATCGGGCCTGGCAAAACTTTTGCCCTCGTTGTTGCAAAAGATAGTGTATGTGGGCTTAAGCGCCGGGAGTATGATCATGACCCGCTTCGGGACCACCTACGGCAACCACAATTTGCCGGCCGGAAGCGATAAGTCGCTGAAACTGCTTGATTTTGCGATACACCCCCATTTAGATCATGAATGGTTCCCGGACAATTCCATGGAAAATATTCAAAAACTGGCCGCAACGATACCAGTGCCCTCATATGCGATTGACGATCAGACAGCCATAAAAGTGACCGACGACAGCATCGAGGTTATTACTGAGGGACACTGGAAGCTGTTTAATCCCTGAAACCGGGAGGCGCGGTAAATTCGCCATAGCTATTTTGATTTTTGATTGTTGGAGTTAATTTAGGTAGAAATAAATTAAAAATGCCCTCGGTAATTGCCGGGCGGCATTTTCTTAGCGGAGAGAATGGGAATCTATTAGGACACTTAGACGGTATTTTGGAGGTTGTTAAAGAGATAATAAGAAATAAATAGAAGTTGTTATTTTAAAAATAATAAGGAGTGGGTGAATCGTTTGTGAAGATTTTTATTACCCCATCTTGAGAAACTTTTATTGATAATCCATTTTTACTTAATACAGAAGCGGCAGATTCACCTGTACCGGCTATTCCTTTAATTGTAGCTTTGCTTATATCAACAATAACACCTATATAGACTAATTTTCCTAAATTATCAATAATTGAAACCCCATCACTTGAAAAACACCTGAAAATATGATTGATTGCTTGTGTATCCGTGATAAATAGATTATCAACAATAAAGCTGTTTTTAGTATCCGTATTTATATAAGTATCTATTTCTTCCATATTTTCTGGAAACCACAGTATAGTACTAATTTGTTTTTTTGAGCAATTTAGAATGTAAAATAAAATCGAATTAATTATTTTTTCATTGGTTGAAATATGGGACGCTAATAATTCTTTTAGTACATTGTAGTTTCTGTACTTCCATTTATTTTCAAAGAATAAAAATTCACTCCCATCAGATGTTATAATTGATAAAAGTTTTTCATTTTCAACCTTGATCAAAAAATCCCCTCCTTTAAGCGTTAACGCTAAGGAGTGTGTTTCTAAAAAATTACTTTTTGAATATTCTTCGTTCAAAATAAAAAGATTGTTAAAGCAAAGATTTTTATTGCCTAAAAAGAATGAAGTTTTACCGTCTACTAAATACCATATTCTTTTATCTATTTTATCTGTAATACTTATGTAAAATGGGTTGGTAAGTTTTTTTGATGAACCAAATCGTTTGGTGTCAAAGGTTCCATCAAATATGTCGGTAGATTTAGTGAAAATGGCTCCGGTCGAAAAGTACCTTCCTTCAAAAGAGGTTGTCCTAAGCTTGAAAAAGTACTCAATCAAATGTCTTATTTGTCTTGAATCATACGCCCCCCGGCTAACATACTCAGTAATAGTTTGCTTAATAATTTCATCTCCAAATATTAAGGCTGAATCCTCGAAGTAATTTTGAAATCCTAAAGTTAAATGATGACTGAGGATGTTTTCAAAAATATTCAACAACTTCGATGATTTATTTACATTGATTCCTGTAAGTCTAAATCCAATTGAAGTAATTAAGCTATTATCTTTGAATATTCTCCCTAAAATTAATAGACTATTTCCATCTAACGGATAAAATCCCCTTCTTTCATTGTCATGAATATCAATATTGAATTTTATTTTGAAATCCTTTTCGGGGAAAAGAAACACTTCAACTTGACAGCTAAAAAAGCTTTCAATAGTTTCAGTTAATAAGTTCAAACTATGTTTCCTAAGAACATTGTATTGTGCAAGTTTTTTAATATCTAAATAAGTAAATTTTTCTTTCATTGTAACGGTTTGGTTACGATAAATATATAAATTATTAATTACGAATAATGTGAGAAACCAAACGGTCTATATAAAAGGGTTGCAATAGAATCATTTGGCCTGCCGTCTTGCTTCCGAGGGCCTATATTAAATGAGAATAGGAGAGAGGCTTATTTGGTCGCAAATAAGAAAACCTCAATAAAATGATATTCTATTGAGGTTTAATTTTCCGTCATTGAAATTTCGACAGATAGTCTCCTTCGCGATTCCTTCAGCGGACTTCGTCCGCCGAAGGTCGCTACGGCGACCGAAGGCGGAGAGGGAGGGATTCAAACCCCCGGTACCTGTAACAGTACACCTGATTTCGAATCAGGCACATTCGATCACTCTGACACCTCTCCGTATAGCTACATTAGCTATTTGAGGGCGCAAATATAATATTATGTACCAACGTGAGGGTAAGATTTTCTAAAATAAATACTACGCCGTCGCAAAACCTGTAGGTTAGCTGAGCCCGGCCCGGCAACCACATGGCCTGAAAAAAAACGCGCTGCCGGAGAAGGGAAATGGCCGGCGGGGTTTGTTTTAGAGGCCGGTAAATAAGGCTACGCTTTTGGGTGTTACCTTGCCAATCCTTTCATCCTTGTTTGATACCAGGTCACAAAGCTGTATCGCTGCGCTTTCAAAATCATCATGGCTGTCGCTCAGCAGCAACCAGGCGGTATCAAAGGCCTCGTTCTCATCAAATTGAAAATTGGCAATGGCAGGGATCTCTGCCATTAAACCGGCATGATGTTCGCGCCTGGTACAAACCCAAATGCCGTTGTGCTGTGCATTTTTGCCGGTTTTCCGGAAGATCAGCACTATCTTCCGATCAAAATAAATGTAGAACATGCCAACAGCCGGCTTTACGATGGTACTGGCCGGAAGGTAATCCAGCAGGAAATCAAAAGGCACAGGTTTTTTCATGATGTAGGGTGCATTTTGGTAAATTTAGGCAAAAAATGAATAATGAGCTGGATATGCCCCAAATGTGAACGCGAACTGCCGAAACCCGAACAGCGGCATTATTGCGCGCGGGTTAGCCTCGACAGTTTGTTTCGTGACCGCCCGCCTGAACTTGTGCTGGTGTTTGATAAAATACTGGCCGAGGTAGCCGGGTGGGAGGATGTACTGGTTGGCACTACCCCGAATTGTATCGTTTTTACCCGGCGATTGACCTTCCTGGTAATCCGGCCGATGAAAAAGGAGTTGGATATTAAGTTTTACTCGAAAACTCCCCATCCTGAAAAACCGGTGCTCAAAAGTGTGGCTTCGGGTAATAAATTTGAAAACCATATCCGTATTGCCTTGCTGGATGACCTGCGGCCCAAATTGTTTCTTTATCTGCGGGAATCGTATGACATTTTATAGTATTGTTATGTAGTCTTTAGCCGAAAGTCTTAAGTTCTAAGTCAAAAAAAGAAAAAAAGCAACTTTAGACTTTGGACTCACGACTTAGTACTTTAGACTTAGCAATAGTTATTTGTCGCAATTACGCCCTTAAATTGTCTGGGGTATGCCTTGTACCTCCCCGCGTTTTGGCGTTATATTTGATTCATATTTACACTAAAACCAATTACCTATGTTCCCCATCAAACCGCACATCTGGTTCGACCAGGATAAAGCCAAAGAAGCTGCCGAATTCTACGCATCATTATTGCCCGGTTCGGCCTTAAATTATGTCAATCATTTTGCCATGCCTGGCGGCGGCGAATGTGAAACAGTTGAATTTACTGTAGCCGGGCAGCCTTTCCTGGGCATCAGCGCAGGGCCTGGCTTAAATATCACCCCTGCTATATCTTTTATGATCAATTTTGATCCCTCGCGCAACCCGGATGCCGCCAAACATATAGACGAGGTTTGGAACAAGCTGTTACCAAACGGAAAGGTGATGATGCCGCTTGACCGCTATCCCTTTAGCGAACGCTACGGCTGGATAAGCGATAAATACGGCGTATCGTGGCAGTTGATCCTGACGAACCCAGACGGCGAGGAAAGACCGGTGATCGTTCCATCGCTGTTGTATACGGGTGGTGTAGCCGGTAAAGCCAATGAGGCAATCGACTTTTACTGCTCGGTATTTAAGGATGGCAAACGTGGCATCACAGCCCCGCGCCCTGAAGACATGGGGCCCGATAAGGCAGGTACGCTGATGTATGCTGATTTTTACGTAAACCATACCTGGCTGGCGGCCATGGATAGCGCGCATCCGCACGGGTTCGCTTTTAACGACGCGGTATCATTGCTGATCGCCTGCGAAACACAGGAAGAGATTGATTACTACTGGAGCGCCCTTACGGCCGGCGGCCAGCCAGGGCAATGCGGCTGGCTGAAGGATAAATACGGCGTATCCTGGCAGGTGGCCTCAACCGTAATGTTTGAGGCGCTTAAAAATGGCAGCCCCGAACAGGTTGCGCGCCTTACGCAAACTTTTATGACCATGAAAAAAGTTGACGTTGCAGCTTTGCAACAGGCCTACAACGGGTAGATCAATAGAATTTAACGAGAATAAGAAAGCCTGTAAATTATTATTTGCAGGCTTTTTTATTTTGATGATGTGGGTGGGGGGGAAGGGGGCCGATTAGAACATCTTTCTGCAATTTTGGCAATAATTAAAGAAATCTATATCTGAAGTGAGAAATGGAGTAATCATGATATATTTACATTAAGTTCACTTAAACCTGAATGTTTAAAAATTACTCTTGTTGATGCGGCCAGCATAGCCGGCTTTATGCTATTTACATTGTTTTCAAAATATGAATTTCCTCGTTATTGCCTGTACCATTTTAGGCTCGTGTGGTCAGCCCTACAATAGTTTTTTTAGTGCCAAACCGGCAAAGTATGCTGCTAAATTTCAGGGAAAGACATTTAAAGTACAAAGCCTGCCTTTTGATATTAATGGGCTGCATCTTCAATATCAATATATAGTTAAAGAAGATATTTATGCCGAAAAGCCAAAGGAAATGGTTGTCGTTCTTGATAAGAAAATTGTTGATCTGAAGCGAAAGGCTGTGGTTATAGATCTTTCAATGCAGGAAGATATTAGCCCGACCGTGGAGTTAACTCATATTGATAAGGCGAAATACGGCCCGGAAGATTTTGATGATGTGAATTTTGACGGCTACAAAGATATAAGGGAGGAATGCAAACCATGCAGCGGATCATTAGGCAATATCGAAACGATTTATCTGTTTAATCCCCATACAAAAAAATTTACAGCGTGGTCTGAAATGGATATAAACATTGACATCGACAAAGAAAACAAAATAGTTCATTCTTATAATGGGCCGAGGTACGATGGCGGAGAGTTTCGTTACAAGGAAATTAAATTTGTTGGCCGTGGTGTGGAGCTTTATGAAAAAAGTGTCGTTTGCACTTTTCTCAACAAAAAAAAGCGAACGTTTAAAGTTGTATATAATAAATATATGAGGGGAAAATTAGTGGTTCATAAAACACGAATTATCTCCGTTGACGAAAACGCTGAAACCTGGTCAATTATTGAAGATATTAAAAAGTGATCTTCATGCTACTGATAAACTCAATAAGTAAGCTATTGCTGTTCTTTAATATACTAACAGTGCAACCCTCCTATTCCGTTAATTTTAATTTCAGACTTTTCGATAAATACGGCAACGCCATTGAGCCAAATGAAATTTGCAGTAAATACATGTTCACAAAAGCTAACCTGCCCGAACAATATAATTTTTGTAATACTCCATATTCACTTCAATACGATCAATATTCTAAGAAAATTCGCCTCAATACAGTTACCGTATATAGTGATGTAGAATTTTATTTTATTCATAAAACTGATACAATGGCGGTGTACATAATCAATTCAGGCTATGGCGCAATAGTTAGTATTGATTCCCTTGTCTTTAAACCCGGCAAATATGCTATTCAATGTAATTCGCGAATTGTTGATGGTAAAACTTTACCTAATTTACCTGTTTTGAACCTTAAGGAAATTGACTACGAACATGCGATGGCCAGATATTACAATTTTTGGCTCGGCGAGTATAAAAAGGTAATGAAGGTAGGATCGTCCGAAGAACTTGCAAGCACGAAAAGGTTTCGTAAACTGCAATGGATTTACCATATACCCAAAGATGATATGGGTTACAAAACAGCGCAGCAATTACACACTAAATAAGATATGAAGTGGTTGTTTTGTCCATCTAAAAGGTACAAATCAACCACCACAAGCCTCAATACACAAAACTTGCGGAAAGGGGGAATCATTATAGAATTTAAGATATTCAACAGACCGGCTATAATTTTTTTATGGTGTAATGGGATGATCTAAATTTAGCTGTTTAGCAATTTCGATGATTTTTTGAGGGGTATTCAGACTTTTTTTGAGATCATCAATTTTTAAATTATCTGCTTTACTCTTAAAAATAAATGTTTTAAAATCGTACTTACTTGCCGCTATACTAAATCCTTCCTGATGCCTGCTTATTAAATCTATTGTAAATGAATCTAATTTATCTTTTACCGATGTAAGTAAATTTTCGAGCTCTATGATCCAATTTTCGAGTTTGTTTAAAAAGTTTTTTGCATCTGTATCTTCTACAAAGGAAAGCTTTTCCAACTGTTTTCTAATTGTTGTAAATTCCATGTTGTGCCAATCCTTTGACTTTAAAACAGCAGTTTGCCAAAGTTTTTGCTCATTTTTCCAATAATCGTCATTAGATTTTACCTGGTGAATTATAAAGCCGGGCAATTCAATGGCGGTTAAAAAACCGCCGTGACACGATCCCGTGTCTATTCCGTAAGTGTTGTTTTTTATTATTGGAAATTCGCCCACTACATGATGGCCATAGATAATAGGCTTCTCTCCATTATAATAATCACTCCAATATGTTTCCGGCCCGTATTTTTTCTCTAAATAGCCTTCCCCGGAGGTTGATCCGCTAAGTACCTCTTCCTTTTGATCCCTCAATGATTTGTCATGTTCAAAAGCAGCATGAACAATAATTGCTTCTTCTGTTTCGTAATAATAACTAAGCGTATTTAGCCAGTTTAAAAATGTTTGATAATCCTGGCCGAATTGCACTTTAACAATTTCCTGGGCATAGCTTAATATGCCATTTATATGTTTTCTCTCGTGATTGCCGATTATTACTTTGGAATTTGGCTGGTTAATAAAGTATTCATATACGTCCTTCGATTTATTACCCCGATCAACTATATCTCCAACAGAAACAAGAGTATCTTCAGCGTCCAAACCTATCTTTTTGATAAGACCCATAAGTTCGTCATAACAACCATGTATATCTCCTACAACAAATGTTCTTGGCATACACCGAATATAATTCAATTATTTAAAGGCGATAATATAATTCTATAAAAGGATCAATAAAAGAAAACGCAGTATTTCGGTAATTGCGTGCTTCTGCGGAGATCAAGAGACTCCATTAGAACACCTACAGGACATTTTGAAAATATTAAAGGATAATATATAAAGAAAAAAATGAATAATAGTTACAAAATCTTAAAATCCTCTGGACGCAATCCAAACGATGTTTCAAAATTTTTAGATGCCCATTCCTTCATTTCCTCATCAGTATATTTGGAAGATAACCATTCATAATTGAATTTAAATGGGCCATCTCCAATAATCCATTGTCTCACCATATCATAAACAGAATTCCATGCAAAAAAGCCATTAAGAGTTTCGTCAACTTGTTGATCGGTATAGCCTTTAATAGCTGAATGATATATATCACCATTTACATCGTCTATAAATAGCGCTTTGTGTTTTTCAAACAATTGAAAGGCTTCGGATAAATCCAAGTCCTTTTTCTTAATTTCAATAAAATTCATCCCCGGCCAACAAAATATTTGAGGGCACTTATACTTGTCTTCCTGAAATCTTAGAAACTTCGAAAAAAACAACCTAATTGGAAGGTTTTTAGATGGAAATTTATAATTGACCTCTTCCTTTAGTAAACTTATAATTGATTGTTCACTATATATCCAACGTAGAACAAAAGCGGCACTTTCATGGGGTGAAAAACAATTTATTGAGTTTGCTAATAAGTTACTAATTGTAACATATTCTTCTTTTGAATAATCTTGAATCGCAAATTTTAAGCTACTGTATCTATCTCGTACTTCTTTGCACAAATTATAAAAACGGTGGCCGGGATCATTTGAAACTATAAATGATTCATGGTTTGTGATATTGAAAGGGAAGCCATTAGTTGGATTTATAGCAATATCACATATCAATAAAAATAAGCCAACTAAAGAATCATTTGGCTTTACTGGCGTTTGTTCATTAAGAATGCTTAGAAAAACATTAAATGCCTCTACATATATACCACTAAGCATCCCTGCTCTCGCAAAGTCATTTAAATCGTACTTATATCCTTGCGCTCCGTAAAGATATTGTAATTGGGAAAATCTTGCCTGTCCTTCATAGATAGCCCTTATTCCTATTGGTGGTATTACAATAGGAGAACCATAATAATAACCTTGTACTTTTTTTTCTCGTAGTTTTTTAAATTCATCTTCCCATTCTTTTATTTTAGGTAAAAAAGAGAATTCTTCATCGAATGTACTTCCCAATGTCCAGATGGACGAGGCCCACATAATATCATACGAATGTCCCCAACATTCAAAATATGGATTATTAGCAATAGTATTTATTCTTTTAGGATCAAAAGCTATTTGACCTGCAAATTCTATGTCATGCCAATAATTCAATATTTTATTGACATGGATATTGCTATTTGGTTGTTGCCTATCATATTTGGCAATTGACTTAAATGCTCCATTTTTATTTAATAAATTTTTCAAGTCGGAATGAACAATATGAGCTTGGGCGGGATATTTCAGACTTGATATAAAACCAAAATTTGAACCAACATGTTGCCACCAATGAATAGTTTCATGTAAATATGTTGAAAAGGCCTGCGTTTGATTATCAGAAAGCGATCCTGAAGGATGTATGCCCGGATTAACACTATTTAATTCATATTGAATATCCTTTCTTAACCTTAAAACGAACTGCATAGGGTTATAAACCCCTCTTGATTTGGTGCCATTAATTGGCGACGACAATAATTCGTCAAACAATTCAGAAGAAAACAATAAATCTGGATTTAGCATAATAATTTCTAATGAGGCTAATTTAGAAACTCAAGATCGATACAAACGAGTTCTATATAACTATTTAGCTTCTGGTCGGTATTTTCACCGTACCATTTGTGGATGATCTCGTTTTTCCAAAAAAGGCTTCAATAGGCCATTGTCAGGGCTGCGCCTTTTTAAGCGTTGCCAGTATACCCTCTGCATTCTTATTTTTAGGATCGATCTCCAGCGCCTTTGTATAGTTTGCTGTGGCACGGGGTCTGTCGCTTTTTTTGAAATAACATTCGCCGATTAGTTCATAGCCATACGAAATATCGGCAGGTTTGCCATTTAAAGCAACAGCTACCAAGAATACTTTAACCGCATCATCCAATTTATTTCGCCGCTGCAAATATTTACCGGTACTTATCAGGTCGGGGATCTCGGATGAAAAATCATATTTGTCCTGGTGGTTAGCTTTCAGGTCCCGGTAAAAAGCAAGCCCTTGATCGGGGTTGGCCAGTACCTTAGTCCTTATTTCCAGGTAAAGCGATTTTTTTGGTACTATAACAGGTTCGCCTTTCAGGGCCGCTAAAATGGCCGATTTAATTCCATGCACTTTCATTTGCTGGTTGTTGGTCATCATCACAATGGTCAGCTGGTCTTTTAAATTACTGTAAAAAAGGGCTTCGTAATTGTTGTTTGATCCCTGGTGTTGATGCCATACCAATTCACCGTTCTCCAACCCCGACGTTCCCAGGCTGCTTTCGCCACCCGGAAAGTTAGCCGCCAGTTCGTTCACCGATGCTTTGGAGATTACTTTATAACTGTGCAGGCATTCTGTCCATTTGTACAGATCGGTTGCCGGTAAGCGGATCCAGCCGGTCATGCCCGGGGTGTAAGGTGTGTCCTTGTATTCGCTGTCGAAAGCCTTTGCTGCATCTTCGGCAGTTAAAGGATAATCAATTGCTGATGAAGTCATGCCGCAGGGGATCAGGATATGCGCTTTAATAAAATCCGCATAAGGCATCCCGCTTAATTTTTCAATGATGCGCATTTGGAGGTATACATTGTAGTGGTTGTAGATATAGGCGGTGCCCGGTTCAAATCTCAATGCTTTTAACGACATCAGTTTAGCAAGGACCACACTGTCAACTTCTGGCGAGTTGCCTTCAATAAGCGGGATACCGCTCGTGTAATTGATCAGGTCCCTGATCTTAACTTTGGCCGACCAGGCGGGTAAAGCGGGTAAAAATTTACTGATCGGATCATCCAGGCTGAGCAGGCCGCGTTCCTTTAAAATCATGATCCCGGTACCGTTGAACTCTTTACTTATTGAACCGATATCAAAACGAAGGTCGGGTGTCAGCATTTTTGCCCTGCTGCCATCTGCATAGCCCCAGGAGCGCTGGTAAATAACCTTACCCTTTTGGGCCACCAGGATATTACCATTGAATATGCCGCGCTCATTGGCGGTTCGCATAATGGAGTCGATCTGTTTATAAGTACCGGACTGGGCCCGGGATAGCTTAACAGAAACACAAAACAGTAATAAGAGGAAAAGGTAGCGCATGATAGGTTTTTTTATTACAAGACACTAAATACGCGGTTTCGTTACATACTCTTTTGAATTTTGACCGGCCCTGCTGAAAGATATTGTTCATTCCTTAGCGCTTGTTTTGTGTGCCGGAAATGCGGTGGCGGCAAATGGGGATAAAGCTCAAGCCCACCCCAACCTCAGCGTTAGGGATTGTACCGGATACCGGCCGAGCGGTAGGCGCAAGGGTAGGCCGTGGCTAAGGCCCTGTGCACGTATGAGGGGAAAGCCCGGCCCGCTTCTACCAGCGGGAAACGCCCTGTTTTAGATATGAGATGTTAGATATGAGACTTTTGAATTGCCTGTATAGGGGCCAACACGGTCATAGACAAAAACCTTTCTCTGACTTCCCGGCTCCCGAACCCCGCTCCCCGGACCTCGATCCCAACTTCCAGACTCAACCCCTCAAACAATTTCCCCCTCCCGCATATTACTAACCTATGATTACAGTAATAGGCATTTTTGAAGATGTTAACCTTGCCGACGATGTTTGCGAGTACCTGTTGGGCAACGAGTTTGACGCCGATAGTTTAGACCAGCACACCCATAAATCGTTACCCGGCCACGATGTGCACGGGCCCGGCGCTATTGACCGTATAGCCACGTTTTTTAACCACCTGTTTGATAACGGGCACGAGGCCGAAGCCCATGCCACCGCCGGTCGTAATGGCACCATTGTAACCGTGCACGCCCCATCGGCCCGGCTGGCCCAGGAAGCGGTTGACGCACTTAACAATTACGGCGCTATAGATGTAAATGCTTTTGACGAGAATACCACCGGCACACGCAGTGTAATGGTGGAGCGGATTGTGGCGGATGAGGTGAGGTTGAGGGGGTAGGGAGGTGGGGTTCGGGTTGCGGGGTTCGAGGTTCGGGTTGCGAGGTTCGGGGGCAAGTATTTGACAGTCATGTTCCTATTACCCTATTCTTTTAATACGCTGCCAGCCGTTTTGCCTCCCCGTAACGCGAGCCCCGCAACACGAACCTCGAACCTCGCAACCCGCAACCCGAACCTCAAAACGTCCCTCTTTTCCTCATCCTTAGCAAACCATTGGCTGTGGTAACATAAATAACTCCTTTGGAATCCTGCACCACCTGGTAAATTTTGAAGCTGGGGGCGGGCGAATTGGCGTTGTTGTAGTTTTCCCAGCTGTCTTTTAAATCGTACCGCACCAGGCCCGATTGATCGGTGCCCAGCCATAGTACGCGTTCAAACTTATCGTACATAATGCTGGTTACATGGTTTGATGGCATGCCCGAGTTTTTGTCGGTTAAGTGCAGCCAGCTGCCATCGGGGCGTAGTACGGCAATGCCTTCGTTATCATCGTCGGCAGTGGCTTTGCTGGTGCTTATTAACGAGAAATAGATGTTGCCCTGCTCGTCTTCGGCAGCGCCTGATATGCTGGCGTTTTTCAACGGCGAATCGGACGTGGTAAAGGTAGTTGGCAGCAGGTCTTTCTCAATTAATATAGTCCCCTTTGATGTGCCAATCCACAGGCGTTTGCGGCTATCTACATAAGCATAGGTTACGTTGCTTGAGGGCAGCAGCGGGATGGTTTTTTTGTTGAGCACCACCACTTTATCTTTACGAACCACTACCATGCCATCCCGGGTGGTAAAAAGCAATTCGCCGTTGCGGCTTTTTAAAACATGGGTAACGGGGCTTTTTATAAACTTTTTAAAATCGTACACCTGCCAGCCCGCATCGGTACACTTGTAAATGCCGTTATCAATGTAGGCCCATTTGGCGTTCTCCTTATCGACAGTTATTTCCTGCACAGCCGTTTCGGATGTAAAGGGCGAGTTATACTCATTAACCGGGTTAAAGGTGGTGCCATCAAAGCGGGTGAGCCCGTGCGCGGTGGCATACCATAACACATCGGTGGCGTCAATAGCGCATGATTGGCTTACGTTATCGGGTAGCGGCGAATCGTATTTGGTCCACTTGGTAAACTCATAGCTGTTGAGCGATGGGTTGGTATATTTGGTACTGGTATTATAAATAGTTGGCGGGCCGGCCGGTTTCATCTGCTCCAGGTCTATCCGCAGCATCTGGGCCGAAATGCGGCCAAAAGCAATCTTAAACTGCACATTTACCGACGATGCCACCCGTTTGCCATGGTCAACAGCCGCCTTCCACAGGCTGCCGTTCAGCAGGCGAATGATATCGGCCGTAAGGGGGCTGTTGGTTACGTCGGTATGGCTCAGCACGCAGCTAAAGCCCGAGGGCTCAACCAGTACCTGGAAAGTGAGCGAGCCGTTGGCATCTTTAAACGAATATTTGCGGTTAATACGGTCGCACAGCTGATCGAGCGTAAACTGGCTGCAGGTGGCTTTGGGGCTGCCGCAGTCGATACAATAATTTTCGGCACTGCACAACTCAATCTTTTGTAAAAAAAGATTTTGCGCGCAAACAACCGCGGGAAACACGAAAACTAAAAAGCAGGTAAGCAGCAATAGCTTACCGGTTTTGGATGGGTATAACAATGTCAGCATTAATTTCATAAAATAAAGAAAGCAAACGCAAACCACCAAACTTATAATAGTTAAAATAGGTTAAAGTTTTGTTACAAAGGGGAACGCTGGCGAAGACTCACCCGGCCTACGCTTCGCTGGGCCACCCTCTCTCCGGCTTCGCCGCAAAGAGGGTTGAGCTCATTTTTTATTCTTTTTCCTTTTTTCGCCCCTCTATGCGACGCAGTCGGAGAGAGGGGCAGACGGGCGCAGCCTCGTCGGGGTGGGTCAACTCGCCGACACTCGTTTTTTCAGGAATATATAAGTACTTTTACAAAGCCAAATACTTGTTACACACGGTTGTAAGTGCTTCACTTACAACAGGTAAAATTCTTTTGGCAAAACACAAACATCAACTTTAACCAAAGCAGCAGCCCTGCTTACCCCTATGGATAAAATTACCGATAAATACCATCAGCCGGTTAATGCAGACCCTAAGCGGCAGGACCTCCTGTTTGACTTAAAGGAAGTATCCAAACGGACGTTTCAACTGGGGCTCACAGCTTTGTCGTTGGGGGTGTTTTTATCGGTTTATGATGCGTTTATCGGCATGTACGTGTCGTCGTTTTTGCTGGCTTGTTTTTGCCTGGCTATTTTAATGTTCATCGTGTTAAAATGGCAGGATGCCATTAAAGACCTTACCATATCTATATTTTCGGTAATATGCGGCCTGCTGGTGTGCCTGGTGCTGTTGGAGGGGTTGCAAACCGATCAGTACCTGTACTTTTTCCCGGCCCTGATAGCCGTGCCCCTGGTTATCGACCTGAAACATAAGCAGGCCAAAAAGCCCGGCATTTTTGTGGGCATCATGCTGTTTGCCTTTGTTGCCTGTATTGTTATTGGCAACTACGTACCCCCGCTGGCCAATTTTACGCCCGGCCAGGCAGCCCGGCTGGCGTTGGTTAACCGCTTTACGGCGCTTGGCTCAACCATTGTGCTGGCAGCGCTGTATACGTTTTTCGAAAAAAAGTATATCGAAGAGATTGTTACCCAAAGCAACCGGGTTATCAATACCAAAACCCAGTTCCTGGCCACCATGGGGCACGAGCTGCGCACCCCCTTAAACGGCATCATCGGCATTGTAAACCTGCTGAAGCAGGAAAACTCGGCCACCCGCCAGGCCGAATATATCAGCATCCTCCAAAACTCGGCCGATCATATGCTGCAGCAGGTAAATGATATTCTCGATTTTAACAAGATAGAGGCCGGCAAGCTGGAGCTGCACCCCGTCGCCATAAACCTTAACAGCTTTTTGCTCAACGTATGCCTGCCTTTTAAAGTACTCTCGGCAAACAGCAACGTGGCGGTACTGGCCGAAATTGACCGACAGCTGGATACCCTGGTACTGGCCGACGATATGCGCCTTACCCAGGTGCTCAACAATATTTTTGCCAATGCTCTCAAATTTACCGGCAACGGCTATGTAAAACTAAAAGCCGGCTGCCAAAAAAAGGACGATAAACAAATAACCGTCGCCTTCGCTATTGAAGATACCGGCATCGGCATTGATAAGGCCGACCAGGAAAAAATTTTTGAAGGCTTTTGGCAGGTATACCACGAAGGCACCCGTGAGCTTACCGGCACCGGCCTGGGCCTCACCATCTGCAACCGCATATTGCAGCTGATGGGCGCCAAACTATCGCTCGAGAGCGAAAAGGGCAGGGGCAGCAGGTTTTCGTTCAGCTTAACGTTTAACATTGCCCATGCTGCGCCGGTTCAGGTATCCATACAGCCGGCCGGCCATAGCGACCTTAAATCAATAAAGGTATTACTGGCCGAGGACAACAAAATAAACATGATGGTGGCCAAAAAGGCCCTCACCAGTTTTGGCGCCACGGTTGATGCCGCCTATGATGGCGTGGAAGCCCTGGCCCGCCTGGAAGATTTTCCGCATTATGACATTGTACTGCTCGACCTGGAAATGCCCGTAATGAACGGCTACGAAGCCATCTTCGAAATAAAAAAGAGATACCCGCTGGTACCGGTCATCGCCTTTACCGCATCCCTTGTAGACCAAAAAATGCTCGCCGACCTGCTGGCCAGCGGCTTTAACGATTGCATCCTCAAACCCTTCAACCCACAGCAACTATCAACAGTTATTAAAAAACACACCGGGATTAAAGAAGGGGTGTAGGGTGATTTCGGAATTCGGATGTTCGATTTCGGATTTTTTATTTTCGGATTTATAAATCGACTTTGGAATTTAACATCGCCCCAACCCTGCAAGCGAGCCAAAAAAGGCTTGCTACTTGATACTTACTACTTGATACTAAAATGGGCATGTCCCCGCCGGTAGAAGCTGGGGCCGGGCTTTACGTTCATACTGCACGGGCATTAAGCGCAGGCCGGTATCCACTTCAATCCCTCATGCGGAAGTTGGGGTAGCGTTTGGCTTTGTGGGTTGCTAAAATATTGGGATTTGCATGTGGGATACATGCGGCACATGTGCACCAGCGGAGGTGTTCCTTGTCCTTGAAATAAAAAGCAGAATGTTGGTATTCAGTAATAAATTCATTACTTATCGTTGGCCATTTGTTTTAATAAGCCTGCCCATTCTTCTTCTGTAAAAGGCTCTGGTTCTGGCGAGTTTTTAAGCGCTTTTTTAAGTGTTTCGTTATTCTTGCCTGCTTTTATCCCAAAAGCGGTAGTTCCACCGGCGGCAATAATTTCTTCGGGAGATACGCTCTTGTGAGTCCTGGATGTGCCTTTACCTGTTAAGTTCGTTTTCATATTTGCCTCCTTTCTACTACCAAATATACGCATATTTCAGCGTTTAAAAAATGCAGGCTTATGTTCCAATTAGCCTGAATGATTTCAATTTTTCTGATTTTTTTCTTTCTGTCCCTCAGGTTCTCTCAACGAGGAACCTGAGGGACGATGCCGGTTGTGTCCAAATAATTCATCGCCTGGTATGCCGCCTCAGGGTCCTTTTTCAAAGAGACCCCGAGGGGACATAATTTAAAAGCGCCCCGGCTCCGTAGCAAGCCCAAAAAAGTCTTAATTCTTGATTCTAACCTCTTGACTCTTCTCATTGGGCATGTCCCCCGCCGGTAGAAGCAGGGGCCGGGCTTTCCGTTCATACTGCACAAGGCATTAGCCACAGGCCGGTACCCACTTCAATCCCTCATGCGGAAGTTGGTGAATCGTTTGGCTTTGTGGGTTATTAAAATGTCGTGACTTGGATGCGTTGCCACAAGCGTGGAGGCTAGCGGCAGTGGGTGTTGTAGCAGCGACACAAGACTTCCACCAAAGGGGGGGCTCAAAAGTATTGCATTAACATAAATAAATTATTATAGTACAATTTTAAGTGTTATAAATTATTAACATTGTAGTAATATTAATAATATTGTTTCTAATCACCTAATCAATGTCCCAATCCTTACTTACCGTAATACCAACTTCCGAAGAAATATCGGATAAGAATTTTAAATCAACTGCCGAAAAAATTGAAACTACCCTTACCGAAGAATTAATAATAGGTATATGTGCACCTATAGGATCTTTACGAGAGGTTGTAGTAAATGAATTAAAACGACAATTAGAAACAGATTACGATTATACAGTTCACATTATAAAATTAAGCGAACTTATATCAAAATACGGAGACGTAAATACTGAGCCTGTTGTAAACCAAACAGCTGCTTTCACCGAGTTAATGGCGAAAATCATAGGAGGAGATGAGTTACGGGCAAAAACCAGTTGCGCTTGTCTTGCAGAATTAGCTATACTAAGAATTTTAGAAGACAGAATAGGCCATAAGTATCAACACGAAGAATTAAATGAAATAATACGTGGGCTTAGGACAAGAAGAGTTTGCTATATCATTGACTCGTTGAAGCACAAAGAAGAATTAGATCTTTTACGATCTGTATACGGGGATATTTTCTATTCATTTAGCGTTTTCTCGCCTGAAAAAGAAAGGAAACATATGTTGTTCAAAAAAGGATTATCCGAGTCAGAAATCCAGCGAATTATGGACACAGATGAGTTTGAAGATAGTAAACATGGACAAAATGTGAGAGATACTTTTGTCGAAGCAGATTTCTTTCTAAGGGTTGCAGAACAAAACACCGCGTCCATACCACAGAAATTAAGTAGATATCTGAACATAATCTTTGAAAGCGCCGTTATAACCCCTACTCCGAATGAAATCGCCATGTATGAAGCCAAATCGGCAGCCGGCAACTCTGCATGTTTGTCAAGACAGGTTGGTGCGGCGATAACAAATTCGATTGGTGAAATTATCTCACGGGGCTGGAATGACGTCCCTAAGTTTGGAGGGAATTTATATAAAGATGGTGAGGAAATTGATAATAGATGCTTTACAAAAGGGTATTGCAGCAATGATCGGACAAAGGACATAGTTACACAAGATGTGTTGAAATCCTTGCTCGAAAACGAAGAATTGAGAAAAGAGTTGCCGGAATTAGCTGCGGCAACAAAAGGAACTTCGTTGTATGATAAACTAGAAACTGCTATCAGGCGCAATTCAAAAATTAAAGATTTAATTGAGTTCTCGCGTTCGGTACACGCCGAAATGCATGCTATAATAGTTGGGAGTCAACTTGCTGGAAATAAAATGATTGGGGGCAAGTTATTTTGTACGACATACCCTTGCCACAATTGTGCAAGACACATTATAGTTGCAGGAATAAAAGAAATCTACTTCATCGAACCGTATAAAAAAAGCCTTGGCGTATTTTTGCATGAGGATGCCATAAGTGATGACGAGGATTGTCAAACAAAAACTAAAATCCTAATGTTTGATGGAGTAGCACCAAGGCGTTATCTAGATTTTTTTACATTACAAAAGCCACGCAAAGACAAAAAAGGAGATATAATTTTGATTGATAAAAAAGAAAAAAAACCAAAAACTCGATTAACTTTGCAAGCGTTGCCAACATTGGAAATACAATCTGTACATACTTTGGAAAGGTTCGGTTTAATTTAATTATCACAGCAATGAAAAAACAAGGAAATAAAAACCCCAACGAGCAGTTGCAATTAACTTTTAGTGGTAATTCATGCAATACTAAAAATACAGTTACGCAAGCAAAAATTGTTGATATGAGAGGATATCAACAAAAAACATTCATTGGATTTATTCTGAAAAATTCAAAACCGTTTTAAGATAGTTTTATGTGGATGTTTTACAGCTGTTAAATCGTTATTAAGTAGTTATTTTTCATTTTGATAGTTTGTAACCAATTTTATCATGCTTGGTGTATTAACCAACAGCTTTATCTCAAGTGTTCACTATTATAATATCTTGATGTTAAATATAATTGTATGTTTATGAAATATTTGAACAATGCTTGATATTGAGATACGAGCCGGTCTTAAAAAAATTAAGCTGACACCTTTTTATCAAGATGGCTCCTCTAAAATAGTGGACGAGTTTCGCTTTCCATCCACGAACTCGCGAATAGATGTGGCTGTAATAAATTGCAGTTTGCATGGTTATGAAATCAAAAGTTCGAGAGATACTTTAAGCAGGCTTCCAGGCCAGCTTTTCGGCTACACTAAAATTTTGGACTATTTACATATAGTTACCGAACCAAAACATATAAAACACATAGAAAATATAATTCCTAATTGGGTAGGCTTAACTGTATGTCAACCTAATAATGATTCTTTGGAGTTCATTGACATAAAGCAGTCTTTAAAGAACCCGCACAAGGAAGCATTTCATATAGCAAAACTTTTATGGAGAGAGGAAATCATTGATATATTAATATCTAATGATATCACATTCAGAAAAAAAGATCGGAACTGGTTACTGTGTGAAACGCTCGCAGCGAATTTTGATCTTGATTTTATTTCAAATACTGTTAGAAACAAACTCAAGGTAAGGGACAACTGGAAATTAAACGATTAAATGCACCATTTTTTCAATATGCCTCGCGGTACTTATTTTAACCCAAACTTCTGGATTCCCACTAGAAATGATTCTGTTTGCGCAATCTTCAATACTTGTGTCGGGTAAGCTAAATGCTGGTCCATCATAATTTGGATTTCTAATTAACAAGCCGCATTTGTTGTGATATTGCCCCATTCCATCTGGGTGTATACTTGGCAGTTGGCCTCTTAAAATTAAAAAGCCATTTTCGGTAGTATATCTTATACTTGAAGATCCCGCATAAGGTTGAGCATTATATTCGTAAATAGGGTAACGAGTTGCGTAATCACTGTAACGAATCGAATCGGCATTTTCGAGCGATATTTGCAATTGAGCTCTTAAATTCCATTCCCACCTGGTTAAGTTAACTACGGTATCTGGTATGATGCTGCTTAAATCTTTAATAAAAGAGCCTGCTGCAATTGTTACTGACAAAAATTTCTCCGACGAAATATGATTTATAAGGGTGATTGCTGAGTCAACAGTTGGAGCTACAGTATCTCTATCAATAAAACTATAGTCAATGATTAGATTAATGCTCTCAGAAGTAATCTTAAAAAATGTTTTAACCCTTTCTATGGCAACATCAAAATATGCAGGAATCGTAAACTCCTGAGTTACCCTCAGAGATATTGGCTCCCCTTCAGTGAGGATTGATTTAAATGCATTCAATATTCTATCTGTATAATCAACCCTAATCACTGGAATAGCGTTTATGCCCGCGCTCCACAAAATATTGAATATTTCTTCCACCTTTGCAAAATCATCGTGAGTTTCATTTAACAAAATATAAGAATCAATATAAATATCCGCCCCTTCAAAGGTCCAGGTTTCCTTTAGGTACTTGCCTACATTATCTTTACAGCCATCAACTAGCTCGATAATCGGGCAAATCGCCTCTTTAGTTTCTTTTTTTAACATGGTTAATGCCTTAAGCTCCCCTCTCTTGGCCTTTAAAATAGGCAAGTAGCATGTATTTACTTGTTCTCTTGCATCGTATGACTCAACGGTGCGTTCTTTGTTTTTTGTTCTTTTCATATAAGTATTAATAAATTAATCAAAATCACAACTTGCTAATTATAATGCAAATATAAAACAAACAAGAGAATAAACAATAAATATTGACAAAAAACATATCTTTTTTGTCAATATTTATTGTTTATATTTGACGAGCTACTGAAGAGACTATGAAATATTCAAAAAAGTATCCCCAAATTAGGTTTGATGTAAAGTGGACGTTAACTGATCGTTCTTGGTTTTTACTAGGGCAGTCGGTTGCGTATTTGGAAGCTATAAGCAATACGCCCATCATGCCGGAATACTATCGAGACTTGATGCGTGTATCATCAGCCAAAGGAGCCCAGTCAACAACGGCGATAGAAGGTAATATGCTTTCAGATGAACAAATCGATAAAATTATCGAAGGAAAAAAACTTCCTGAAAGCATAGTCGATCAAGGTGAAGAGGTCAAAAATATTATACAGGCTTTTAATTCTATCTTATTGACGACAGTTTATGAAGACAATAATCAATTAATAACGCCCGAATTGATTTTAGAATACCATAAAATGGTTGGCAAAGGCCTTGGCGACTACTTCGCTGCAACGCCTGGTGAGTTCAGGAAAACTGACGCCATTGTCGGCCGTTACTTATGCCCCGATCCAAAAGAAATTCCCGATCTGATCAATCGATATTGTGATTTCTTGCAGGAAAAATTCAGTTACGATCCCAAAAAAAAATCCCAATTTAGTGACGTCTTTCTCGAAGCAATCGTTGCACATGTATACTTGGAATGGATACACCCCTTTGCAGATGGCAATGGTCGGGTAGGCAGACTTTTAGAGTTTTACGTACTCTCAAGAGGCGGTAATCCTGATATCACTCTACACATTTTATCAAACCACTACAATTTAACTCGCCCCGAGTATTATAGACAACTCGATAAAGCATATCAAGAGAATGATTTATCAAATTTTATTCTCTATGCGTTGGTTGGTTATAGAGATGGATTAAGGCAGACGTTAGAAAAAATACAAGAAAGTCAATTAAAGATGACTTGGCAAAATTACGTTTACGATACTTTTGTCAAAGTTGACATAAAGCATAAAGAGGTATTTAAAAGAAAAAGAAGCCTGGGCTTAGAGATACCTATCGATGATAAGTTTACAATTCAAGAAATACCCGACTTGAACATCCCCCTTGCAAAGCTATATTCAAACATAGGTGACAGAACATTAGCTAGAGATATTGATGAACTCATTGATCTTGAAATTTTAAAAAAGGAAGGTAATCATTACTTCGCAAATGTTTCCGCATTAAATAGGATGATAGCGAAGAGAAAAGGCTTGCTCACAAAAAAATAATTCAGCCTATCGTCGATGTTATTTCTAAATGCCGAAGGCCTTCAGGCCTATGCGTCCGCATGCAAATAACGATGTGGTTGAAAAGCCGCGAGCCCAACTTAGCGCAAGTGTTGTGTGTCGGCCTACAGGTTGGCTCACTTGTGATTTTATAGACGACACCTATCGTGAAGCACACGTTGGCCAACGCGCAGCCCACGATACCATCGCTAAAACATTTTAGCACGATAGCCTTCTTTTTTGAAAGGTAGATACGCCGCCTTAATAACCTATGTGAAGATGAGTGTTGTTTTGTATGCAGTTAGTAGTTGATGTTCAATATATTTATTTACAAAGGCTCTTGTGTTCCCCAAAAATCGTCAGCAGAACAGCTTCGGGCGAAAACGGGCAAAACAATGCGGGGCTGTGCGGCTGCAGGGCATAGGAAGTTTTTGCATGGGCGGGGGGAAAGGAGCTTCGGGGCAAAATAATTCCAGCCCAGGTTTTGCCCGTTTTGCAGGGCAAAGGCCAGGAGCGCGAAGAAGCATTTCTGCTGACAGCCGTTTGGTTACTTTGCGGCTTCAAAGTAACAGCCCTCCCGCGGCAACTGAGCGGGCCAATGTTGTAGCTTCCACTAAATAATTTCGTAATCTACAAAACATGAATTATGACGTTACTACACCATCGGTTATGAAGATAGCTGACGTAGCTTTTTTTGCTAAATCGTTCCCCGAAAAGTAAAAAGTTCATTAAACCCCTCCCTGCCTTTGCGCTCATTTCCAACGCGCCCCTCCCGAGGGAGGGAATTGGGAAAAAGAGGCTTCGGGAGATGAAAACCCCTCGTGTCCCCCAAAACCGTCAGCAGAACAGCTTCGGGTGAAAACGGGCAAAACAATGCGGGGTTGTGCGGCTGCAGGGCATAGGAAGTTTTTGCATGGGCGGGGGGAAAGGAGCTTCGGGGCAAAATAATTCCAGCCCAGGTTTTGCCCGTTTTGCAGGGCAAAGGCCAGGAGCGCGAAGAAGCATTTCTGGTGACAGCGGTTTTGGTTCCTTTTGACAAGACAAAAGGAACTAGGCCCTCCCGCGGCCATGAGCGGGCCGGTGTTGTAACTTCTACAAAGTAATTTCGTAAGCCACAAAACATGGAGTATAGCATCGGTTATGGAGATAGCTGACATGGTTTTTTTTGCTAAATCGTTCCCCCGCAAAGTAAAAAGTTCATTAAACCCCTCCCTGCCTTTGCGCTCATTTCAACCGCACCCCTCCCGAGGGAGGGAATTGGGAAAAAGAGGCTTCGGGAGATGAAAACCCCTCGTGTCCCCCAAAACCGTCAGCAGAACAGCTTCGGGCGAAAACGGGCAAAACAATGCGGGGCGGTGCGGCTGTAGGGCATAGGAAGTTTTTGCATGCGCGGAGGGAAAGGTGCTTCGGGGCAAAATAATTCCAGCCCAGGTTTTGCCCGTTTTGCAGGGCAAAGGCCCCGAGCGCAAAGAAGCATTTCTGGTGACTTGATTTTTGGTTACTTTGTATCAAGACAAAGTAACAGCCCTCCCGCGGCAATTGAGCGGGCCAATGTTGTAGCTTCTACAAAGTATTTCGTATCAACAAAACATGAAATTACACCATCGGTTACGGAGATTGCTGACATAGTTTTTTGCTAAATCGTTCCCCCGAAAAGTAAAAAGCTCGTTAAACCCCTCCCTGCCTTTGCGCTCATTTCAACCGCACCCCTCCCGAGGGAGGGAATTGGGAAAAAGAGGCTTTGGGATACGAAAATTCCTCGTTTTTCGGTTTACGATCTGCTTATTGTTTAATTCCCAGCAATTCAACTTCAAAGATAACCACAGATCCCGGTTTTATTTTGCCGGCAGGGGCATTTCCGAAGGCAAGGTCGGGTGGTACAACAAGTCTGTATTTGCTACCCACGTTCATCAACTGTATCCCCTCAACAATCCCCGGAAGCCCATTTTTGAGTGAAATTGTTAAGGGTGCTCCTCTGCTTGCTGTAGTTTCAAATACCTCTCCGTTTATCAATGTGCCATGGTAATTCACTATTACTCTATCGCTTTCTAAGGGTTTTGCTCCTGTTCCATCCTGTACCACTTCATATTGCAAACCGCTGGCGGTGACCATCACCCCGGGCCTTTTTTTGTTTTCCGCTAAAAAACGTGCGGCTTCATCTTTAGGATTGGCAGCGACATTAGATTTCCGCTTAGGTAGGGTGTTTTTGATGGCTATGTTGTTAACAATTTTTTTGCCCCCCGCAGTGGCTATAGCCCAGGCTTCCAAATTACAACTGCCATTGGTTAATATTACACGTTGCCCGTTTTTCAGCAGCGTATAAGCAGCATTTCGCGAATCTATACCAACTATATACACATCGCTTCCAGCTATAGCAATCCCCGTGGGATAAACAGATTCTGCCCCGGTTAATTCTATTAGCTGGCCATTTTTCCAATATTTGCCAGTACCCGGGTTTCCGTATCCCGGGTAAAAGTTTTTTGCGTTGTCGCCAACAACCCCGGCTACATACACATCGTTTCCCGACACCGCTACGGCGGTAGCTAAGCTTTCTTCTGTAGTGAGCACTTTGGTTTGCCCGTTTTTCCAATAAGCGGCCTGTTTGTTGCTTGCCCCAACTGCATATACCTCTCCATTCAACATGTTGATAGCCATTACCCTTTGCAGATCGTTGCTGATGGCTTCCATCAATTGGCCGTTTTTCCAATATACGGGCATATAGCCGTACCTGCCAATTACGTAAACGTCGTTGTCAACAATATGTATTGTGTTAACCCCAGCTTCTCCCTCATACCCATTTGGGCCCGGTGGCTGCGGAAGCAATATTTCCTGCCCGTTTTTCCAATATCTTGGTTGCATTTGATCCCGCATTTTGTTTCCGTACCTATCATGAAAAGGCTTAAATCCGTTGCCCGCCACGTATACATCGTTTCCTGATACGGCTATAGAAAATGCACTGGCCGGAGAAAGAGCGGTGCTGGGGAGCGCTACTAACTGTCCATTCTTCCAGTATACGGCCTTTCCATCAAGGTCGCCTGCCACATAAACGTCGGTTCCTGCTACCGTAACAGCTGTGGCAGAACCCCTTTCAGCATTCGTTAGCGGTATACCGGGCTGTCCGTTTTTATAATACATAGCAGTATAATTACCGGCACTATTAGCACAGCCGCCGGCTACATATACATCTACCTGATTTTGACTTGCGGTGCTACGCTTAGGGGTTTGCGCGGCAATAGAGTTGCTAAATAAGTTGATCAAAACCAGATAGCACAAGGGTGATAATTGTTTCTTCATTATTGGGTTTTAGTGCTAACAATGGATTGTTCAGTATTTTTTATGCGATGCATGGAAAGCTTAAAGTAAAAATAGCGATTTATTTTAGTTTTAAACAGTGTGGTGGGGTATCCTCGGTCCCAAATAAATTCATTATTACTAACACGGTGCCTCTATGGCGTCTGTATTGCCTTTAAAGATGTGAAACTCCGTTTCAGACATGGTTTAGATCATTTGGTCGTTAAATATATGTTAAACTTTTAAGAATTGGGAGATCAATTGAAACGATAACCTGCACACAAATACCTTATGCTACTACAAGCGTTTTTTATCTCTTAGCGCAAGCGCTATGCGGTCGCCTATAGGTTAGGTCACTTGTGATTTTATAGACGACACCTATCGTGAAGTATAGGTTGGCCAACGCAAAGCCCCAACACAATCCCCTGCCAAAACGTTTAGCACGATAGCTTTCTTTTTGAAGGGTTACATGCACCTTCTTAATAGCCTGTACGAAGTACCGTTGCGCATGCTGGCAGGTTAGTCACAGTACGCTGTTCGGCAGCTGATATATCACCCTTTCAGGGCTGTTGGTTGATGCATTTTTAATCGATGGGCGATGCCCATCGCAGTTGGATGCCACCCTTTCAGGGCTGGAGTAACCGGAAGCTTTTTGTAACGGAGTTTTTTGTACATAACCAAATTTTGCACTTTGCCAGCCCTGAAAGGGTGCGATATGGCAACACAGGGCAGCGCCCTGTGTTTGACGCGATAGACACGCCACAGCCCTGAAAGGGTGACGTATCCTGCCAGTTCTAAACGCCATCCCGCGTTAGGGATGGCAGCGGATACCGGCCTGCGCTTAAGGCCTGTGTAGTATGAGCGTACAGCCCGGCCCCGTTTTTACCAACGGGGAAACGCCCCAATAATTTTCGTGACCGGGGTTAAGTTTGGCTGCCATAACACCAGGCGTTTGGCCTTGCTAAACCCTGGGCAAAGTGCCGCCAAAACATCTGAATTTTTGCCGTTTTTTGTCCGTTTAGTGTTAAAATAACAATTAATAACGGGTGAAAAACGGGCTGTTTTTCGGAGATATTAAGCCTTTAATTTTGTTGGTTATTTTTTGAATTTTTTTGAAACTTTTCTTAATATTTCCCGATATTTCTGCGTCGTTTTTGGTTTTTTTTTGGACTTTATAGCTTAAGTATCAGCTCCGGGGGCAATCAGGCACTTTTAAACCAACCACGGTATTGCCGGGTGATTTTTGTTATATTAGCGTCGCCACTATTTTAACTATTGCCATTGAAAAACAAACTCATTTTTGCGCTGATACTCCTGCTGCTGCCGGCTTTTGCCCATGCCCGGAAACCCCATCCTGATACGGTGAAAACCGGGGTGTACATTACCAGTATCCACGACATTAACTTTAAGGATAAAGAGTACACCATTGACCTTTGGCTATGGCTCAAATACAAAAACCGCGACTTTGACTTTGTGCAAAACCTGGAGGTGCCACAGGCCAAAACGGTTACCAAATCGTTTTCAACTATTGATTCTTCGGGTACTAAGGTGTACCTGCTTATGAAACTACAGTGCGTGATGAAAGATTCCTGGGCCATTAATAACTTCCCTTTTGATAAGCAAAAGATGCGCTTCTCGATAGAGAATTCGCAGTTTGACTCGCAATCGCTGGTGTTTGTGCCCGATACCCTGGGCAAACATTTCGACCTCCGCTTTACCCTGCGCGGCTGGCGTGTTGACAGCCTGGGTATAGCCGCCGGCATCAAAAAGTACGAAACCGGCTTTGGCGATACCACGCTGGCCAAACCCCATACCGAATACAGCAACTTTAAAGTAACCCTAAAGATTGCCCGCGACGCGATGGGCCTGTTCTGGAAGATGTTCCTGGGCATGTATGTGGCCTTCCTGATAGCGTACATGTGCTTTTACATCCATACCGATAGTATCGACTCGCGGTTTGGGCTGAGTGTGGGAGCGCTGTTCGCGGTGATTGGTAACAAGTATATCATCGATTCGTCGCTGCCCGAGTCGACCACCTTTACGCTGGTAGATAGCCTGCATGGCACAACGCTGTTTTTTATACTATGCATTATTATCTGCACGGCTTACTCATTAAGGCTCATTAAAAAAGGCCAGGAAACCAAGGCCAGGCGCTTTGATTTTATATGCGCACAGGTACTGCTGGGCGTTTACCTGCTATTGAATGGCTGGTTTATATACGGGGCGATTAATTGAAGTTGTAAGTTTTTGAGTCGGGAAGTCGGGAAGACCGAAAGTCCGGAAGACCGGAAGACCGAAGTCCCAAGCCTAAAGTCTTAAGCTAAGAAGGTCTTTTTTGACTTAGGACTCAATACTTTCCGACTTCCGGACTTCCCGACTTTACACTTACTCCCAGTTTAACTTCAACAGTGCTACACCTTGCCGGGGCAGGGTGATAGTGGTATTAAAAAGTCCGGCTTTAACCTGTACTTTTATGGGTTTGCCAACAGTTTGCAGTTGCCCGGCCTGCTCAAGTTGCTTAATTTGCGCTGCCGTGGGGTTTTGTGGCGATCCCATCTTTTTCCATACCTCGTAGGAGTTACTGTGTTGGTTATCAATTTGGTATTGTACAAGGGTTGCAGTGCGCGAGGGCAGGTTGTTGAGTGTTATGCTTACCGGCTGGCCCTCGGATTGAAGATCATCATCGTGGTAATTCCATACCATAACGGCTACTTGTTTTTTGCCTTTGGCTGCCAGCGCGCCGATATCGGTGTTGGCGCCCCTCAGGCCCGAGTCGATAACGCTGGTAAGCGGGTGCATTTGGCTGGCGTTAACCTTAAGCCGTTTGCCCTGCATCATCCCAAACATCCGGAATACGTTAAGCACCGGCTTATCAACCCCGTTGGTAGCCAAATCCCTGAACCCATAAAACCAGGGCTGATTCTCAAACTCAAACGACCAGGATACCGCCCCCATAAAGTTTATGCCCAACGAATCGGCCAGCAAGTACTTGCGTGCAAAGGAGGCCGCTGTATAGCTGGAATACATGGTGCCATTACGGTAAGCGTTGGATGGGTTGGTGGCCATACCACAGGCCGCGCATCCCTCCGGGTCAGATTCGCCGATAACGATGGGGATGTTTTTGGTTTGCGGGTACGATGCTACGATTTTAAAACCCTCGCGGATGTCGCGCATTTGCGGAGCCATATTCATGCGTACATGTCCATTTACCAACGCGGGCTGCCCCTTGGCATGAAAAGAGATAACATCCAACGGCGAGCCTGTTTTACCGGTGGCATAGTTGGTGCCGGTGAGGCAATGTTCAATAAATGCCGTCAAAAACTTCATCCCGCTCTGGCTCGATCCGCCTGCTATTTCGGGGCCGCCAATTTTGGCGGTAGGCAAGGCCCTGCGCAGGCCCTGGGCAGCGTAATCATACATCTTAAAAAACTCGGGCATGGTGCCTTTCCAGTAGCTTATGTTAGGCTCGTTCCATACTTCCCAGTACCAGCTTTCTACTTCTTTTTTGCCATAACGGGCAACCGAATGTTTGGCCCATTGGTATATCAGCTCTTCCCATTTGTCATAGTCTTTAGGCGGATAGGCCCAGCCGGTGTAAATATCGTTATAGTTGTCGCCCGGTTTCCAGTGGTGGCGGTACGGCTCGGGGTGGGTAGATAGGGCCTGGGGCATAAAGCCAATCTGGGCGTAGGGCTTCATCCCCAGTTTAATATAGGTGTCAAATATGCTATCAACCAGGTGCCAGTTGTAAACGGGCTTTCCGTCAGCATCTTCAGTATACGCATTGGTCGATCCCCACTTGAGGGCTGCCTCGCCATCGCCGGTGGTAAGCAGGTTATGTACCCGCATGTATACTGGTGTGGGGCTTAAGGCGGCAAGTTCTTTAAGCAGTTTACGGCCGTCTTTCATGTAGGTATAGTTGGGCTCATCGTGCCCAAACCACGCCCAAACCGGGCTCATTTTGCCCGTTTCGGCATTTAAATCTATGTTAATAGTGGCAGTTTGCTGCTGTGCGCAAATGCACTGGCTTTTTAGCAGCAATGTAAGTAAGCTTAAAAGCACAAATCCTGTTTTGATACTCATAGTCTGGAATGTATAGGTTTATTAGCGGGAATAACAAACATAGCACATTACCTGTAATTTACACACTTAATTAACAAAAGTTTTACGCGGATTAATCCTTGGCTATGGCGCAGATATTCATAGCTGTGCGGGTTAAAAAGCCCAGCTTTTCATATACTTTAATTGCATTTGTATTGCTTTGCAGCACATGTAAAAACGGGGTGCCGCCTGCTGCTTTAATCAGCCTTACCTGGTGCATAATAAGGCGGCTGGCGTAACCCTTCCCCAGGTGATCGGGGTGGTTGCAAACGGCGCTTACCTCCATATAGGGTAAAGGCTGTAACCTGCGCCCGGCCATGGCCACCAACTCTTTGTCGATAAAAAGGCCAAAGTAGTTGCCAAAATCTATTGTCCGGTTATAGAAAGGGCCGGGGTTAGTTAGTTTGGTGAGTGCCAGCATGGCGGGGATATGCTCATCATTTAAGGGGGTAAATGCCAGATCGGTAACAGCAGGTGGGGCGGGACTTTCAAATACCATTTGCAGGCATTTCATGGGGTTTACCACTTTCCAGGGGTGAGGTATTTCGTAGTCTCCGGTGCTGAAAACCGCTACTGTGCGGTTGGGTTGAACAATATCATAAAGGGCGGCAAAGTTTTCGGGCGTGTTTTGTATCATTCCGGCAAAAGGCGATACATCGGGTAAAAAGCATTTAACAGTATTGGTGCCTTCCGTAAGGTTTTGATTGCCTGTGGTTGAGGCATTCCATGCGGGATTATCAAGCGGGTGTTCCATCGGTGTAAATGTAGTTATTGGCAATAAACATATATTTATCGAATAAATAAAAGGCACGCCACTTACATGAATCAGTTTAACATAAAATTTCGGGACAGAATAAACAACTTTTTTGATTCAGCAACATCTGCCGGGGAAAATGCCGGGCTTTTAACCGATGTACTTGACTATGCTAATGCTGATCCCCATCGCTTTAAAAAAGAGATAAATGAACTGCAATTTGGCTCGGCGTTATCATCGCCGTTACCTGTTGTTTTAGAGGCCCTTGCCATTGATACCGCGAATTGGGGCGAATTTTACGTAGATGTTTTAAAGGATATATTTGAAAAGGCCCGTGAAGTTAAAAAGCCAAAGGAGGTATTGGGTTATTTAATGGAGTTTCATTATATCGAAAATGATCTACTGCCTTTTAATCAAAAGATTGTAGATATATTGATGCAAGAGGTGGAAACTGAAATTGTGGAGATAAAAATTGCCGCTATTGATACATTGGCGAACTATATTTTAAATCCATCTGTTAAGAACAAAGAACTGATTAACACCGTTTTTATCTCTAAATTAAATGACCCGAACTGGAAGGTCAGATGCTTTACTTATGAGCTATTAAGCCAGGAGAACAGCCTGCCCCAGGGGCAAAGCTTATCAATTAAGGATCAATTGTTGAAACTCGTTTTCGGCACTCCTTCTGTCATCTAAGTATTCTTGTTATCAGTATAAAAAAGATGCAGTATTTTTTACAGATGTACTGAAAGCCGAACAATAGTTCGCCAGCTATCCATATTTTAAATTAAAAAATATAACTGATTGATTAATAATGTATTTTTTGTGAATTTGGTTTAATTTTTGTTGCACGTAACGTAACAAAGCATTGCGTATTTACGTCTACTAACTGAAAAACGATCTATCATGAAAAACAATAAAATTAAACTCAATAACGCGCTCACCAGCCGGGTGATAGACCTGCATGACCAAGGTTACACCGATGACTTTTTACCTGTAAAAGATGAATTTTTTTGCCTTCAAAACAGCGAAAATTTTTCGCCTGCCGATTTAAACATCCAGGTAGTCGACCAATGCTTTGATCAATTCAGCAACACGTATAAATACATCCATACTATCGAAACCACTAACGGGAACAAAGGCCTGTTAATGGCCGATTTGATGTTTGCTGATATGGAAGCTGTAAGTTAACATACTTATTTGCGTAATGATTGGACTCATTCCAGTTAAAGTCGGTTCTCACTTTTTTAAAGTACACCGGCCTGTTTAAATTTCAACAGGTAGGCAAGGGGCGTTTGTACCCGCAATAATGGCCCCGCGTTACCCCAATTTTACATTCATAAAAATACTTGAAACGATTTTTCCTGATCCGGCTTAAATTGTTAAAATTGCAGTAATGAAAACGTTACATTTATACTGTAAAACAGGCAATTCATAATTTCATATACGGCGAAAATTAACTGGTTTGAGTATACAGGATTTGATCAGGCGTATCCAGATTAATCAGGATGAATCTGCATTTAATGAACTTTACAGGCAGCAGTTTGGTAAATTGTTTCAGTTTGCTTATTCATTTTTAGGAGATAAGGAGCCTGCCGAAGAGATTGTTAACGACATTTTTTTAAAAGTGTGGTTAAACCGTAAGGATATGGGCCAGGTGCTCAATATCCAGGTATACCTGTACGTTACAGTAAAAAATGCCTGTTTAAATTATTTAAGGGGCACTTCATCAAAACAGCTCAAAGAGGTAAACATTGCCGAAGCATATTATTTTCACCTATCGGTTGATCCGGCCCAGCTGCTTATTAGTAAAGAGTTGCAGGCAGGCCTTTTGACAGCCGTTGATAGCTTACCGCCACGTTGCAAGCTCATTTTTAAAATGGTTAAGCAGGATGGCCTGTCGTGCAAAGAAGTGGCCGCCATTCTAAACTTATCTGATAAAACCGTATTTGCACAACTCGCTATCGCGCTAAAAAAGCTCGAAAGTATCCTGCTATAGATCTCTTCACCCGGCATTTTTTGTAAATAACATAAGCCGGGTTTACACCTTTTACATAATGAAGACTTTACACATCCGGACATTTGTTATCAGGCAATCGTTCACCACTCAAATCGGGATTTGAGCGTTATTCTAATTGGAATTCGTCAGGAACTCTTGCAATTTTGGTCCCTTAGAAAGATCCCAGGATAAACCTTATGAAAAAAATTGTATTCACCTCGTTATTGCTTATCGCGTATGGTTTGCCGGTACAGGCGCAGGATAAAGCAACTCAAAAAATGGGCGCAGCTGAACGTAAAGCAGTGATCGACACCCTTGTCGTGAAAGTCAATGCTCTTTATGTCTATGAGGACGTCGCTAAAAAAATGGCAACAGCGATCCGGCAGCATCAGCAGCATCATGACTACGATACGATAACCAGCCGCGATGTGCTTGCTAAAAGATTGACCGCAGACCTGCATGCCGTCGCTGGTGACGGGCATTTAGGTGTAGAAGCTTCGGCTACGCCGATCATCGAGGAAAAACCTGAAGCGCCGTCGCAGGAAGCTGCCGATGCCTTCCGTAAAACCTGGGCACGCAGCAATTTCAATTTCAAAAAGGTGGAGCTGCTGGACGGCAATATCGGCTTGTTGCAGGTGGACTCCTTTTTTCCCTCGGACTGGATCAAGGATCTGGCCCTGTCTTCCATGACATTCCTGGCTAACTCAGACGCCATTATCATCGATATCCGTAAAAATTACGGTTTTGCCGACGGCGGTTTTTTGATCGCGAGTTATTTCTTCAATGATCCGGTACACTGGAACGATAATTATGACCGTGATGCCAGGACGCTGCGACAGTCGTGGACCTTACTGGTCGTTCCCGGTGTGAAGCTGGCCGACAAGGAGGTTTATATACTGGTCAGCAAGGACTGCTTTTCTGCATCGGAAGATTTCGCGTATAATATGCAGGCCCTCGGCCGCGCAAAAGTCATCGGGGAGGTCACTGGCGGCGGGGCACACCCTACCAAACCCTACAAGATAGGCACTTATTTCCTGGCCGATATTCCATTTGCTTACAGCGTAAACCCTGTTACACACACCGACTGGGAAGGCAAAGGCGTACAGCCGGATGTACAGGTACCCGCGGACGAGGCGCTGCTCACCGCGCAGCTCATGGCGATCAAAGCCCTGGCCAAAAAAATACCTGCCGGAACTGACCGCACCGCCGGGCTCCAAAAAGTGATCGCGCAAAAAGAGCAGGAACTGGATCAACTCAAAGCAAAAAAGCAGAGAACCGTGGAAACTTTTTGAGTGTGCTGCCCATTGCTTAGCTTTACGCTAAGATTCAGCCAGCCATGGGTATTCACTTTAATCTTTTTAATATTGTCCTGCTTTTCGGCATCGTACAAGGGGTGATTATCAGTTTCACCCTGTTGTTTCCCGGAAAAGATCACCGACAGGCTAAATATTTCCTCGCGGCTTTCCTGCTGGTGCTGGCCTATAATAGCTTTGGTACCTTTTGCTGGAGTTCCGGGCTCAGCCTTCCCTGGTTTTATCTTTTTGACCGGAGTTTCCCTTATACGTTTATTTTCACGACCGGACCCAGCTTATACCTTTATATCAAGACGATCACAGGCGCCGAAAAACTACCGGCAAAAGCTATCCTTAAAAGTTATTTGCCCGCTATCGCAGACCTGGGCCTTCGGTTGGCTTTAATGAACTACGGCCTAAAAAAGACCAATGATCTTTACCACCCGGCGGCCCTCATCCTGATGGTCGTTATTTTCTGGGCTTACCTGCTATCGGCAATCCGCCTGTTCAGGCACTCGTCATTACAAACGCCAACGGCGGAACAAATTCAGTTAGCCTCCTGGACAAAAATATTCCTGGCCGTTTTGGTGGGTGTCGCATCGCTTTGGGCAGTGACGATCTTCGGCACAGTGCTGTTCCAATTGCGCACACTGGCGTATTTTGAACCCATTGAAGTCCTCCTGGTCATCTTTGTTTACTGGATAGGGTTGAGAAGTTATCATTGCGCAAGGGTTGTATATATCCAGGCTCAACATGCCGCCAAAGCGACTGCAGATAAACTGACCGTGGAAGATGCGGAGGTTTATATCAATTTGTTAAAAAATGCCATGGAGACCGACCGCTTATATCTTGACCCTGAACTGTCGGTCAGCAAACTTGCCGATATATTGAAACTCAATGTCAAATTGCTGTCGGCTGTTTTGAACGGGCATCTGAACAAAGGATTCAACACCTTTGTCAATGAATACCGCGTGAATGACGTCAAACAACAACTGCTTCAACCAGCCTATGACCACCTGACCAATCTGGGTATTGCTTTGAATTGCGGATTTAAGTCGGAGGCAACCTTTCATCGTGTCTTTAAAGAGATTACCGGCATGTCTCCGTCCGCATTCCGGAAAAACAACCATCAACATGCCGCTGACAGTTTAACTTAATCAATCCAGATTTAGCAATAATAAGCTAAACCTAACCAGACTTACGCGGAACACTTGGTCCCGTCTGGTTATGATGTCCGAAATGTTAGTAGTGTAAAGTCTTCTGATGTAAAAAGTGTAAACTCACCTTATGTTATTTACATTTTTGGCCCGGTTAAAATTTATTTCAAATTCTTTTAGGAAAATTTAAGTTGCCAGGTGTCCTTACACCAGATCGACTAAATTATGGGAAAATCAAGGTTTATTGAGCTGATGGCTAAAAAGATGGACGGATCGGCCGGCGAAGATGAATTAGCGGAGTTGGAGGTGTTTTTAAAACAGTATCCGGGATATAAAAAAATTCAGCAGGTAACCGAGGCTTTAACAGGTACCCTTAAAAATACTGATTCCGTTTTACCGGAAACAACCATAAACAATAAGCTTGACGAACTTTGGGTTAAAATAAAAAACTCCGAAGGTACCGAAACCGAAATTTTGACCGGCAACGTGCAATTATTTAACTGGAGATGGATTGGCGCCGCTGCTGCTGTTGCCGTACTTGCTTTGTTTGGCTTTTTGTTTTACAACCGGCAGGCAAAACAGGAGCTTAACGCGGCGGTAACAAAAAAAATTGATGTACCCTTTGGTAAAATGGTGCAGGTTACTTTATCCGATGGTACCAAAGTGAAGTTGAATGCGGGCAGTCATTTTTCGTACCCCTCGGTTTTCCAGGCCGGGCAAAGGGAAGTTAATTTGGAAGGCGAGGGCTTTTTTGAAGTAACCAAAAATCCGAAGAAACCATTTTTGGTGCACACTGCCGGCTTTACGGTGAAAGTTTTAGGCACTGTATTTAATGTTAAGGCCTATCGTAACGACAAAACAACCGAAACTACTTTACTAAAAGGCAAAGTACAGGTTGAATTGGCCGACGACCCCGAAAAAAAGATCATTTTATCGCCCCACGAGAAACTGACCATTAATAACCCGGTAAAAAGTGCCGCTAACCAGCCGGCTAAAGCAGCCGTTGCCAAAATAAAATATGAAGTAGCCACCCTGCCCGTCATCAGTAACGATGCCTATGCAGAAAATGCCTGGATAGATCATAAAATTATGTTTGCCAATAATGATTTTGAAGATGTAGCCCGGCAAATGGAACGCAAGTACGATGTGCGGATAGTATTTGCAGATGAGGCATTAAAAAAAGAGCAAATAAGCGGTGTGCTTGAAAATGAAAGCCTGGAAACCGCGCTCAATTTCCTGAGGCAAATAGTGCCGTTACAATCAAAAATTGATGGTAATACGGTTTACTTATCTTACAAGGCTAAAAAATAAAACAACATAACTAATACTAACTAAACAAACAGCACATGAAGAGAAACAATTACTTATCAGATTCCTGAAAACCCATAAATAAATAAGGGAAGAGGTGCAACTCTTCCCCGCAAAAATCTGGGATTTATCATTGTGAGTAAGCGAGTTGGAACCGAGCTTACTCTATCCATTAATTTTCAAAACAAATGTAATGAAAAAAACAACAAGGGCATTTGCAAGTCCATATGCCCCCGTATGCCTTAAAGTTATTTTGCTAATGAAAGCAGTTTTCTTTCTAATTTTGGTTACATGTATGCAGGTTTCGGCCAGTGTATACTCGCAACAGAAATTCACACTCAGCATTAAGCAAACCGAGGTGAGTGCTATACTTACCAAAATTCAGAAACAAAGCGATTACCGTTTCTTTTACAACTATGCCGCGCTAAAAAAGCTGGGCAAGGTTGACCTGGACGTTAAAAACGCTTCTATCGAACAGGTGTTGAGCACGCTTATGGATAATAAGCTGCCCTATAAAATGGCCGACGGCCACGTAGTAATTATATCAACCCCCGAAACTGCCAATACGCTGCTGCTTGTAAAAGGAAAAGTTGTAGATAGTAAAGGCGAAGCGTTGATAGGCGTAAACATCAGGCTGCAAGGAACCAACCTGGGTACTACTACCGATATTAACGGTAACTTTGTGATCAACGCACCGGATAAAGGTGTGTTAGAGATTAGCTATATCGGTTACGAGAAGAAAATCGTGACCATCGCCGGCGATCAGCCTTTAAATATTGTCATGACGGCATTGCCATCTGCATTGGGCGAAGTGGTTGTAGTAGGTTATGGTACCAGTAAAAAAATGGATGTTACTGGTTCGGTAGCCAGTGTTAAAGGCGCTGATATTCAAAACCTGCCCGTTGCTTCTGCCGCCCAGGCTTTGGATGGCCGTGCCAGCGGTGTAAATATTGTGCGTAATGATGGTTCGCCTGGCGCTGCGCCAAGTATCCGTATCCGGGGTACAGGTACAATTAATGATGCCAATCCGCTTGTGGTTGTTGATGGTGTACCTACAAGTAACCCTGATGCATTAAGTGATATCAACCCTAACGATATCGCATCGGTAGATATATTGAAAGATGCTTCAGCGGCTGCTATTTATGGTACACGTGCTGCCAATGGTGTTGTGTTGGTTACTACCCGCAAAGGTACTTACAATCAAAAATTAGCTACCAATGTTAATTTTTATAACGGCTTTTCAAACACTACCAAGTATCTGAACCTGCTAACCGCGCCCGACCTTTATAAATTAAAAAGAGAGCGTTATACCAATGATGGCGCTGCTATTGAGGCGCCCTGGAACGATACCTATTATGCCACTCAAAGAACCGACTGGCAGCGGGCCATCATGAAAACCGGCCATGTAACCAACGGCGATATCAATATCACCGGCGGAAATGATGTATCAACTTATTATTTTTCTACCGCTGTTTATAACGAAGACGGTATTATCGATAAAACTAACTTTAAACGTTTCAGCACCCGTATTAATTCAGAGCATAAGGTAACTAATTGGTTAAAGTTGGGCGAGAACATCCAGTTGAGCTACGCCAATAACAATGCGTTTGACAATAACAATTCGCAAACGGGCTTAATCTTTTCGGCACTGCGCTTTAACCCTGCCATCCCACTGGTTAATGCCGATGGTTCTTATGGTACATCAAAGGCTTTTGCAAACCAGCTGGGCGACATCAACAGCCCTTACGCAACTATACAGCAGGCAGATAGGTTTTACAAAAAATACCGTGCGCTGGCTAACGCTTTTGCCGAGATTTCATTTTTAAAAGAATTAAAACTGCGCGTAAACTACGCGTATGATGGTACCTTAAACCGGTCGTACAATTTTAATGTAGCCGATGTAAACCAGGCAAGGCAAAATACCACATCGTCGTTAACACAAACCGAGGGCGAATTATCATCGCAATTGCTGGAGTCATTTATCACCTACGATAAAGTGTTTGGCAAAAGCCATGTAACGTTTACAGGTGGTTACTCCTACCAAAACTTTAAAACATATGGTTTCAACGCCTCAAGATTAGGATATGATGATACCTCGGAAGATCAACGGGTACTAAGCCTTGGTAACAGCCAGTTCAATTCAAGCGTGGTTCCTGACCAGTCGTCCCTGCAATCGGGTTTTGCACGGTTATTTTATGATTACGATGGCAGGTTCCTGGCAACAGTAACCTTCCGCGCGGATGGATCATCAAAATTTGCACCAACTAAAAGATGGGGATATTTCCCGGCATTCTCTTTGGGCTGGAGGTTATCAAACGAGCAGTTCATCAAAAATATATCATGGATAAGCAATCTGAAGCTAACCGGCGGTTATGGCGAGTTAGGTAACCAAAATATAGGCACCTTTCAATACGCAAGCTTAATTAAGCTTGGCAGCACCTATCAAAATAATGGTTACACATTTGGCGGCACAGGTTATACCGGTGCGGCGGTGTACAGCCTTGCCAACCCCGACATTGCCTGGGAGCGTACAGCTATGACTAATGTAAGTGTTGATGCCGGGTTTTTAAATAATCAGTTATCTACAACATTAACCTGGTTTAACAAAAACACCAAGGACATGCTTTTATCCCCACCTGTTGTTGGAGCGGCCGGCTCGGTATCTATCCCTAACCAGAACATTGGTACCATGAACAACCATGGCGTTGAGTTTGAGGTTAACTACCAGGGTGGCAATAAAGTCAAATACTCTTTTGGCGCCAACGCCTCGTTCATTAAAAACAAAGTGACCAAACTAAATGGCGAAGGAACATTTGTAGGCTCTACAGTTTACGGCCGCTCAAGCCAGGAAATTTCAAGAACTTACCAGGGCCAGCCAATTGCCTCTTTTTATGGATGGAAAACCAATGGTTTGTACCAAACCCAGGCTGATATTGACAATGACCCGGCCCTTAAAAACGATTCACGTAAAGGCAATATTAAGCCGGGAGATGTGCGTTTTCTTGATTTAAACGGCGATGGCCAGATTGATGGTAACGACCGTACAACCCTTGGCAATCCTAACCCAAATGTTACAGCCGGTTTGCAGGGCAGTATATCCTACAAGGGTTTCGACTTTTCGGCAAACTTTACCGGGGTGTTTGGCGTAAGCCTGTATAATGCCGACAGGATGCAGGGAATAGATCCTACCTATCCGTTTAACCTGTATGCTGAAGACTTAGGGCGCTGGACTGCAGCCGGTACAAGCAATACTATCCCCAGGATGTCGCTTGACCGTGCAAACGATAACTATCGTACATCTGACCTGTTTGTAGAAAGCGGAAATTATGTAAGCCTCAAAAACGCAACATTAGGTTACACACTCCCTGTTAGCTGGACTAAGAAGGCCACCTTAAAAGGCGTAAGGCTTTATGCATCCGGTCAAAACCTGTTTTTTATAACCAAATACAAAGGCTATACGCCGGAATTGGGTTATACTAATGGTAACCTGCAAAGAGGGGTCGACGTAGCGCAGTATCCGTCGATAAGAACAATCACATTCGGTTTAACAGTTAAATTATAAGATCATGAAATCGAACAAAATATTATATATGCTTACGGTGCTTGCCCTGATTAGCAGTGGCTGTAAAAAGGCACTTGATTTGAAGCAACAAGGTGTATACAGCTCTACAAATTATTTTCGTAACGAAACCGATGCTGTTAACGCGATAACCGGTATCTACAGCATTTTGCCGGAAGAAGATTACATTGGCCACGCAGAAGCTACATTTGATACACCATCTGACGATTACTGGCGCTCGGGCGACCACGGTGAGGATGAAGGTATTGAAAATTTAACTTACGATGCTTCAAACGCAGCTATCAGGTACCCGTGGAAATGGAGATATGAAGAAATTAACCGCGCAACCAATTGTATCATCAACATCCCTAAGATTACCGCTATTTCTGCCGGTATTAAAAACCGCAGCATGGGCGAGGCCTATTTTTTAAGGGCATTTGGTTACTGGCGTTTAATGATCATTCATGGCGATGTGCCTATTATCACCGAGGATGATTACACCAAATTAAACTTTAACGTTCCTAAATCGCCTATTGAAGAAGTACGCAAGCAAATAGAAAGCGATTTGTTGAAAGCTGTCGACTTGCTGCCCGAAAGCTATGGCGCGGCAGACCGTGGCCGTGTAAGCAAAGGCACTGCACTGGGATTGCTAACCAAGCTGTATATGTACTGGGAAAAATTACCCGAAGCTATTGCAACCGGGCAAAAAGTAGTCTCCAATTCGCATTATGCATTGGCTGCCAATTACTCCGACAACTTTACCCGCGCAAATGAAAATAGTACCGAGATCCTTTTCTCCATCCAGGCGGTACAAAACGTAGTTCAAAACGATTTTACGGTTTATTATATCCCAAGGCCTTGGGGTGGTTACGGCTTTAGTCAGCCTTTACAAGGCTTATCAAACGAATTTGAAGCTAATGACCCGCGTAAGGCAGCAACATTGCTAACTGTTGGCGATAAGGTTGATCTGGGCGATGGTAATGGTTTAACTACTTTTACTGCCGATCTGTCGGCAACCGGCTTTGCGTTTAAAAAGTATGCTGTATTTAACACGGCAGCCGATGGTGGTGGCGTAGATCACAGCTTTGCGGTACCATTAATGCGGTCGGCAGATATTTACCTGCTGGTTGCCGAGGCGCTTATCCGTACGCAGGGTGCCGGTGCAGGCGATGCATTGATAAACCAGGTGCGCCGCCGGGCATCAATATTGCTGCCGCCGGTTGTAGGTGCAGGCATGACACAATTGATTCATGAGCGCCGTGTTGAACTTGCAGGCGAAGATCAGCGCCACCAGGATTTAATGCGCTGGGACAAGAAAAACCTTGTTGATATTGCAGCTATATACAACAAGGCAGTTTCAAAAGCGCCTATTGACCAGTCAAAAACAGTTACGTTTGTTCGCCCTAAAAATTACTATTTCCCGTTACCACAGGTAGAAATTGATAAGAGCAAAGGCGTTTTGGTACAAAATCCAAACTTTAAGTAAAAATGATTAATTAAATGCCGGTAGCCGAACTGATTTGTTAAGTCGATTTGTTTGGCTGCCGGCATTTTTATTTATATAACACCCCATACAAACAGAACCAGCTTTAATAATGAAAAAAGGTTTATTGATACTTATTGTTACCGCATTTAGTTTAAATACCTATGCCCAGGTTGACCAAAAAACTTCGTACGAGTTTATCGAACGGACAATTCCGGGCAGGTCGGGCGCATTCCTCATCGAAACTGTTAGCCAGGATAACGGGAAAGACGCGTTTGAGCTGGATAGCCGCGATGGTAAAATAGTATTGCGTGGTAACAACGGGCTATCTGTAGCTGCAGCTTTAAATTATTACCTTAAAACCTACTGCTTTTGCGATATAGGCTGGAATGGTACCAATTTAAACCTGCCTGCAAACTTGCCTGCGGTTACTGCCAAAATACATAAAACCACGCCGTATCAATACCGCTATTACCTTAACTATTGCACATTTAACTATACCATGGCCTGGTGGGACTGGGCACGCTGGCAAAAAGAAATTGACTGGATGGCCCTCAATGGTATCAACATGCCGCTGGCCATTACCGGCGAAGAAGCCGTTTGGCAGGATGTATACAAAAGCATGGGCTTTACAGATAAAGAACTGGACGCGTTTTTTTGCGGACCGGCCTACTTCTCCTGGTTTTGGATGGGCAACATTGATGCCTGGGGTGGCCCGCTGCCACAGCATTGGATGGATAGCCACAGGGCACTGCAAAAAAAGATTCTCGAACGCGAACGTTCATTCGGGATGAAACCGGTATTGTCGTCATTTACAGGGCACGTGCCGCCATCGTTTAAAGACAGGTTCCCGAAAGCTAAGGTTAAAAAAACTAACTGGGATGCCGGTTTCCCGGATGTATTCATTCTTGATCCTGATGACGAACTATTTGAAACCATCGGCAAAAAATATATCGAGGCCCAAAACAAGGAGTTTGGTACCGATCATTTGTACTCGGCCGATACTTTTAACGAGAATGTGCCGCCCACTAATGATTCAACCTACCTGGATGGCATGAGCAAAAAAGTATTCCGCTCCATGACTGCTGCCGACCCAAAAGCCGTTTGGGTGATGCAGGGCTGGATGTTCCATTACAACAACAAATTCTGGCAGCCTCAGCAAATTAAAGCTTTGCTGAACGCGGTACCTAATGACCAGATGATTGTACTTGATTTGTACACCGATTCGCACCCGGTATGGAACCGTACCGAGGCCTACTACGGCAAACCCTGGATTTGGAGTATGCTGCAAAACTTTGGCGGCAACATCAGCCTGTTTGGCCGCATGCGCCACGTGGCTGCCGATCCGGCCATTGCCCTGCATGACCCCGAATCAAAAAACATGATAGGCATCGGCATAACCCCCGAAGGAATTGAGCAAAACCCGGCCCTGTTTGCCCTGATGCTGGAGAATGTTTGGCGCGATACCCCTATTGATGCCGATGCCTGGGTAAACAATTATGCCCACAGGCGCTACGGGCAAACCAATGCCAACGCATCCGAAGCATGGCATATATTACTGAACACGGTTTACAGCAGCGGCCTAAGCGAGGGCGGCCCCGAATCGATCATTGTTGCCAGGCCAACCATGCAGAAAACCATCGACAGGGTTTTAACCAAACTGAGCTATGATCCCCTAAAACTGGCCAAAGCCTGGCAGCTATTGGTAAACGCCGCCGATAGCCTGAAACAAAGCGACGGCTATCAGTACGATTTGATTGATGTAACCCGGCAGGTATTGGCCAATTATGCATCGCCCTTGCAACAAAAAATGGCATCGGCCTACAAAAACGGCGATAAGGAAACGTTTAAACAATACAGTACTGCCTTTTTACAGCTAATGGATGATATGGACGATTTGCTAAGTACCCGCAAAGATTTTTTATTAGGCAAATGGATTAACGAAGCAAGGGCCAACGGCATTACCGATAAAGAGAAAAACCTGTATGAACTGAACGCCCGCGACCTGGTTACCCTTTGGGGCGATAAAGAAAGCGGATTGAGCGAATACTCTAACAGGCAGTGGGCCGGCTTAATAAAAGGGTATTACAAACAACGCTGGGAACTATACTTTAGCCAGCTAAACAAAGCCATGGCCACAGGCGCCGCCTTTGATGCCAAAGCATTTGACGCCCAGGTAAAAAACTGGGAGTGGCAATGGGTTAATAAGCATGATAACGCTTATGCCGATGTAGCCAAAGGCGACGGGGTAGAGAAGGCTAAGGTGTTGTTTGCAAAGTATAATAGTTTGGTGTTACAGGCGGCGTATTAGCAGATATTTGGTTTTTTGTAGAGACGCATAATTGCGTCTCCCGCAGGACATTCCGAATTTGTAAGGTCATCAATTTGCATGTGTGATTTGCACGCGGGAGACGCAATTATGCGTCTCTACGTTGAAAAGGCAATTACTTTTCCCGCGGTCTGTGTCCCCACAGACCGCTGTTCCGAATGTTTTCGGTTAGGGGTGGGAGGTGCCACGAATGCGTCGCGAAAAAATTAAAGACTGTCATCCTGAGGAACGAAGGATCTATTCGCGAACTTTTCTATCGGTCATGCACAGCTGATAGATCCTTCGTTCCTCAGGATGACAGGAAAATAGGATATGTCATGGGCCTTCGTACCTCGGGATGACAGGAAAATAGGATATGTCATGGGCGTTACGAAGGATCTATTCGCGAACTGTTCTATCGGTCACGCACAGCTGATAGATCCTTCGTTCCTCAGGATGACAGAAAGGAAAATTGTAGTCACAACAACAAAATACATTGAATCATAAACACATGATCAAAAGCACATACCTCTTTATAACAATCCTGATTTGCCTGGCATTCAATACAACCATAAAAGCCCAGGATAGTAACGATCACATTTTCCCTCCCTCCACAGCCGCCAAACCTTATATCAACTTTGATAGCAAAGGTTTTTTAATAGATGGCAAACGAACATTCATCGTATCAGCAGGGTTAGAGTACGCCCGCATCCCTCACCAGCTTTGGCACGATAGGTTGCTGCGCATCAAACGCGCGGGGTTTAACTGTATCGAAATATACACCATCTGGAACTTTCATGAAGCACAGGAAGGCAAATTTGATTTTACCGGCGACCGCGATCTGAACCTGTTTTTAAAACAAGTTAACGACTTAGGCATGTACGCCATTGTACGCGTAGGCCCGTATTACTGTGCCGAATGGGATAATGGCGGCTACCCCATCTGGCTTAAGTTTAAAAAAGGCCTTAGTGTTCGGGAAGATAATCCGCAATTTGAAAAATATGTCGACAGGTTTTTTGATCACCTTTTACCTATCGTGATGAATAACCAGGTAAACAAAGGCGGGCCGGTAATACTGGTGCAGCTGGAGAATGAGCACCCGAAAGGATGGGGTACCCTTATGCCCGATGGCTATTTTAAACATTTGCAGACCAAGGCGCTAAGTATGGGCCTGCAGGTGCCCTACTTTTTTAGCGGCCTGCACCACGCCAGCGACCCGGCAGGTGATGGTAAACTGGACGACGCTGCACGGCCAAATCCCTGGTTCTCTACCGAGTTTTGGAGTGTGTGGTACTCGCAATATGGCGCCAAGCCGGGCGACGACCAGCTTTACGACATGCGCACCTGGAAAATCATCGCCAACGGCGGCAATGGTTATAATTATTACATGGCCCACGGCGGATCGAACTTTGGGTATACCAATAACGATGAAGACGCGGCATCGTATGATTACGGCGCGGCCATTGGCCAGGCAGGCGATTTAAGGCCAATATACTATGCCTTTAAACGGGCGGCTTTGTTTGCCCGCAGATTTCAGGATGTATTGGCAAATAGTGTAAACAATACTGACCAGCACAGCAAAATTGTTTCGGAACCAACGGTAAAAGTAAGTGCCCGCAAAAGCCCCGCCGGCGAAATTGTTTTCCTGGATAATACAGGTAAACAAGCGATAACAACCCAACTGCACATTGATGATAACATGCCTTGCAATAAAGTTACCATTTTGCCCGGCGAGATTTATCCGCTGATCCATAACTATAAGCTTAATGATGAGGTGATGCTGAACTGGGCTTTAACCCGGGTATTTATTACGATTAACCAGGGAGATGTTACTACCATTGTTACAGATGCCGAAGCCGGTACACCCCTTGCCCTATATTTTAAAACCCGGGGCAAGGCATCAACAGAAAATCCCAACGTAAAAATTAATGGCGAAAATGTAAGCATCAACCTAACTATGCCCTCCATTACCCAGCCATTAGAGTATAGCTTTAAAGCCGGTACGCAAACCATCCGTGTGCTGGCCATGAACAGGCAGCTAACAGATAAAACCTATATCGATAAGCCGCACAATACCCCCTACATTATATGTGGTGCGGATTATGTAGGAAAAATCGATATTAATGATCAGCCTTTTACCGCTGATATAGAGCAGCCATTATTAAAAGATAAAAAAGACCCGGTTTGGATTTACACGGCTCAAAAAACGGTGCTTTTAAAGCAGATTCCATCACTAACGGTCAATCAGCCCAAAACAATAGCACTCAGCAATTGGGAATTTAAAAATGCTGCTGGCGCGGCGGCTGTAAATTATAATGCGGGCAAATGGCTATCCTCAAAAAATCCGGTTCCCATGGGTGCCGATGGCGATGTAACTGCCGATGCCTGGTACCGTACCAGTCTTTCAACACCTGTTGCAGGTAAATATACCTTACAGGTAAAAGGCGGCGGCAGGGGGCAGGCTTTTGTTGACGGTAAACCGGCAGCCAAATGGAAACTTGCTGACGGCGAGTTAACCCTCGACCTGAAAAAAGGCAAACACACCCTCGCCATTTTTGCCGCGCACGATGGCCGCGATAAACTAGCCGCTTACCTTGGCCCTATTGATGAGGTAGATAGTAAAGGTGTGTTTGGTCCGGCTCTTATTAAAAAGGGAGGTCCGTTTATCAGCGAATTAAGCAACTGGTATTTTGCTAAAGCCGCCAAAGTAAGTGATGTTAAACAAGGGCCACCGGCGTTTGATACCACCGTATTTAAACCGTATAAAATAAATACCGATGTTTTTAATTTAAAGGAAGGGTACGGCTGGTTTACTACCATTATCCCACAACAGCCCGAAGGTACGTCCAAAATCAACCTGCAATTTAAAAGCGTTGATGAAAATGCTACCATATTTATTAATGGCAAGCAGGTATTTAAACACGATGGCTGGAACCAGCCTTTTGAAGTGAACATTACCGATGCCGCTACATTAAAGGCATCTATACGGCTTGCTGTATTTATCGAAAACTACTCTAACGAAGGCGGTATCGATCAGCCCGTAAAAATTAATGCCATTGGCGATGCGCCTGCCGTAACCGGCTGGAAAATGAAAGGCGGCCCCGGTGATGCGCTGGCTGTAAAAGGCTGGCAAAAATTTACCGGCAAAGTTAAAACCAATGCGCCCGCGTTTTACCGGTCATCGTTTACCGTACCACAGGTAAAAGGAAAAACTTTTATCTGGCGGTTTGAGCCTAAGGGGCTGGGGCATGGCTCGGTATGGGTTAACGGGCATAACATTGGGCGCTATCCGGAAAAGATATCCATAACTAGTTTGTACATTCCCGAATGCTGGCTAAAAACAGGCTTAAATCAGTTGGTGATTTATGATGAAGACGGCAAACAGCCCGGTGATACACTGATAGTGGCCGAACCGAAAGCCGGCAGAACTACAACACAAACAATTACAGATATTAAATAATCAATGAGTATTAGTTATTTGGTTTTAAATTCCCCTTTGGAGAGGGGGCGGGCAGGAATGGTGTAATGGCAGGGGTGTGTTTGAACGCGCGATAACATACCCGAACCTACTGCACCGGGCCGTTTTGAACCAAATAGCATATAGTCAATAAATAAATAATAAAACATGGCAATAACTACCGAAAGGTTTACAGCACTGGATATTTTTAGGGGGATGACCATCTGTTTCATGATCATCGTGAATGCCCCCGGCTCGGGCGCAAACGTATGGACGCCGCTTGACCATGCCCCATGGATAGGTTTTACACCAACCGACCTGGTTTTTCCGTCGTTCCTGTTTGCGGTGGGCAACGCCTTAAGCTTCTCTAAAAAGAAATTTGAATCGGATGCCGCCTTTATCGGCAAAATATTCAAACGTACGGTAATCATCTTTTTATTGGGGTACCTCATGTACTGGTTCCCGTTCTTCCATCGCGTTGCCGATGGCTGGGCTTTTAACCCGCTAAGCCATACCCGCATCATGGGTGTATTGCAGCGCATAGCCTTATGTTATTTTTTTGGCGCCTTGATTGTTCATTATTGCTCTCAAAAAACAGCGGTTGTCATATCGGGTTTACTACTGGTTGGTTACTGGTTGTTTTTAATGCTATTTGGCGAGGCAGGGAAAGAATATACCATGCTGGGCAATGCCGGTACCAAACTGGATATTGTATTGCTGGGCAACGATCATTTATACCACGACAAAGGCGGCCCCATAGCTTTTGACCCCGAGGGATTACTAAGCACGCTTACCGGTATTGTAAATGTAATAGGCGGCTTTTTAGCCGGCGCCTTCATACAGCGTAAAGGTAAAAGCTACGAAACGGTGGCCAGGCTATTTATATTAGGTGGTTTACTCATTGTATCTGCCCTGTTCCTGGGCCAGTTTTTCCCGATTGCCAAAAAATTGTGGACAAGCACCTTTTCCCTGCTTACCATCGGTATCGACCTGGCTATATTAGGCCTGCTGATATTTGTTATCGAAATAGAAAAAGTAAAACGCGGCACCAAGTTTTTCCTCATCCTTGGCCGGAATTCGCTGGCTATCTACCTGTTGTCAGAATTGCTGCTTATCGTTTTTCAAACCGTATGGGTAGCCCCCAAACTGAGTTTTTATGATTGGATAAACCAGGTATTTTACCAGCGGATATTTCCCGGCGCATTGGGTACCCTGGTATTTGCCATTTGCTACATGATGCTGTGCTGGCTGGTGGCTTATGTATTGGATAAAAGGAAGATATACATTAAAATATAGCGAGGTTGAAAAAGTTGAGATCGTATTGGAGGATAATTAAAGACTTACGAAGTTTTCAAAATTTCGTAAGTCTGGATAAACCCCGTTTTTGTCATCCTGAGGAACGAAGGATCTGTGCACCATTCATGGGTGATAGAAAAGTTTGCAGAGGCTTCGTTGCTACCCGTGACATACCTAATTCCCCTGTCATCCTGAGGAACGAAGGATCTATCAGCTGTGCATGTCCGATAGAAAAGTTCGCGAATAGATCCTTCGTGCCTCAGGATGACAATCTTTTATTTTTAAAATGTCATTCCCCTTTAAGCCTTTCGCGAATTTTACCACTGATAACTTTCATTGTAACGCTTTTCCTCGCGCGCACCGCCTTCGCCCAACACACCAACCACCTGCCCTATGTAAACCCTTTCATCGGCACTGCCCAAAGCAATGTGCTTACTAAATGGGGTAGCGAAGGCGGCACTTATCCCGGAGCGGTGGCACCATCCGGCTTTATACAGTTAAGTCCAGAAACCAGGTTTGGAAAGGGTTATAGTTACGGTGACAGCGCCATTTGTTATTTCAGCTGTTTCAGGCATATGAGCGGCTTTCCACAGGGTTCAGCCGGCGGGTTTTATGTGATGCCCGTTAACCTGGCAGGAGAGTTTGAGCCGCAGAAATACAGCCGGAAATTTTCGCATAACCACGAAACCGCAAGCCCCGGCTACTACAAGGTGATGTTTGACGATGACCATAGCACGGCTGAAGCCATAGCGACAACCAGGACCGGGATGTTCCGCTTTACATTTGCCGCAAGTTCATCAACGCAGGTATTCATTGGTGATGCTGGCGAAATCAGTGTTGTATCCCCAAATGTAATCCGGGCCTCAAACGGCAATATGGTTATCAACTTTACCGAAGCGTTTACCTCAAAAAAGCAGGTTAAAGGTGGTTGGGTATTCAGTTTTGCAGCTGCGGTAAACGGCACTAAAACCATCGGGCTTAAACTAAGCGCTTCGGCAGTTGGTTACGCAAGCGCCCAAAAAAACATCGATAAGGAAATTGGTACATCGTCTTTTGATCAGCTGCGTAAACTTACTGCTGATGAGTGGCAGAAAAAACTGGCTGTTGTTGACGTAACCGACAGCAACCAACAAAATAAAACCGTTTTTTATACGGCCCTGTATCATTCGCTTTTAATCCCCTGGGTTATTGACGATGCGGATGGTAATTATCGGGGTTATGATGATAAAATCCATCAAAAAATAGGTGCTCACCAATATGGCGCTTTTTCGCCCTGGGATACTTTCCGGTCGCTGCACCCGCTGCTTACGCTGCTTTACCCGGATAAGCAGCAGGATGTGATTTTATCCATGCTGGATATTTACAAACAAACCGGCCACCTGCCAACCGAGTCGATGACCGGTAATCATGCCATCCCCATCATTGTAGATAGCTATTTGAAAGGCATTACCGGTTTTGATAAGCAGCTGGCTTATACGGCGATGAAGAAAAGCGTTTTAGAGCCGCCTTTTGTTCAGCCGGATATGGAGGTCTTCAATCAAAAAGGCTACATACCTTTCACCCGCTCCGAATCGGTTACCCGCACAGTTGAATATGCTTATGACGATTGGGCGCTATCGCAGTTTGCTAAAACGGTTGTGCCTGAAAATAAAGATTACCTGCTCCTGCAAAACCGGGGCTTTAACTACAGGAACCTGTTAAATACCGGCGATTTATTCATGCTGCCCCGGAATGATAATGAATTTAAACTTCAGCCCGGTATGTCGGGCTATAAGGAAGGCGATAAATGGGTTTATTCATACTTTGTTCCGCATAATGGCAAAGATCTTATTAACCTCATGGGCGGCAATGAGCAGTTTGCCGCCAGGCTCGATTCGGCGCTTGCCAATAACGTGATCCTGTTTGATAACGAAACCGTATTTCATTTGCCCTACCTGTTTAACCAGGCAGGCAACCCGGTCCTAACCCAAAAGTGGTTAAGGCAAATTATGCTGCAACGATTTAGCAACAACGCCGGCGGCCTGCCCGGTAACGATGATTTGGGCTCAACCTCCAGTTGGTATGTTTTTAGCGCCATGGGCATTTACCCGGTTTGCCCCGGCCGCCCTTATTATGCTATAGGAACACCATTATTCAAATCGGTAACACTACACCTGCCAAACGGAAAACGGTTTAGCATAAATAGTAAAGCGGCATCAGCAAAAGATGGCTATGTAAAATCGGTAACGGTTAATGGTAAACCCTGGCAGCGGCTAACCCTACCGCATTCGGTATTAACAGCCGGTGGTTCAATAACTTTTGATTTAACTGATAAAGCAGGCGATTGGCCAAAGGATAGTAACCCTGTTGTGTTATCAGAAACAAAACAAAATCCCCATTTTAAGATACTTGATTACTCGGTTTCAAAAAGCAGGGTCAGTCCTGATGGGCCGCTTACCGTTCGTTTTTCTATAACCAACACCGGTGCCACGGGTGTAAAAACGATAAACCTGCTGGTAAACGGCAAAACGTATGCTTATAAAAACTGCCTGGTGGTTTCGGGCGCTACCCAAAAAGATTCGATGGTGTGCCGGCTTTACCCGGTAGGGAAAACAAGCCTGCAACTGGAAGGCATGCCGCCGGTTTTGATCGACGTAAACCTGTCGCCAAATTCCCCGGCCCATCCTTTTAAAATTACCGGCCTTACCGCTACTCCCATGCTGAGGATAAATGAACAGCAGCAACTCTTTTATACCATTCAAAATATCGGGGGCGTCAAAGAAGCTTTTCATGTCCCGGTAACAAAAAACGACTCCTTAATTTTTACCGATACCGTTGTTTTGGAACCCGGCGAAAAAAAGGAGGTCCCGCATGTACTGGCGGATGCATCAGCAGGGTTCCAAAGGATATTGGCGGGTGATCAGCAGGTGCTTTACAAGGTGTACCGGGATAACATTGAATCGCTGTTGCTCGAGCTATCGCCGATAAATTATTCGGCAGATAACCTGGTAAAAGATGACTCCGGATTTCAAAATACCGGCCATATCATCAGCTCCAAAAAAACTGAAAAAACCGGAAAGTTGCCATTTGACGAACAAACTTTTATCGAGGTATCCAACGGCCCCAGCCTGGATAATATGGGCGAAACCATTACCCTGATGGGCTGGGTGTACCCTGCCGGAAACGAAAGGGGACTGGTTGATATGATAACCAAAGGCGATAGTCACGTTTTACAGGTATCTGACCATCAAACGCTTTCTTTTTTTGCCGGCGGCTGGGGCCGGGGAGATTGTACCGTAAACCTTCCCACCAACTGGAATAACCAATGGCACCACATAGCTGGCGTTTGCGCTGGTAAAACACTTTACCTGTATATCGACGGCGCATTGGCCGGCACTACGGTAACAGAAACCACAACAAACCTATCAGTAACCAACAAATGGACCCTGGGCAGGAATGAAGAGTTCCCGTCTGAAAGGATTTTTCACGGCTATATGGATAAGGTAAAAGTGTATAAGGCCGCCTTAACCGCCGCTGAAGTGCTGGAAATTGTAAAAAATGAAAAGCCTGGGGAAGGGGGCAATTGAGTGTGAGTATGCGTTATGCCATCCTTACAATCCCGTTGATTCCCTTTTTATAATAGTTGATTTAAGTATCAGCGTACCGTTTGGTTCAAAATACTTTTTGTTCAATATTTTAAACAGGATGCTCGCGGCTTCTTTACCCATTTCAAAAGCAGGCTGGGTAATGGTACTAAGCGAGGGGTTTAAAAGAGGCGCTGTTTTGAGGTTGGAAAAGCTTATTATTTTAATATCCCGCGGAATATTCAGGTTAAGGTCCTTGCAAGCGTAATAGCATGGCAGGGCCAGGTTTTCAATGGAGGTTATGATGCTGTCGGGCTGCTCATTAACCAGTAGTTTTTTTATTTGTGTGCAGTTTTCATCTTCATTATTGCTATCGGTTAAAACAAAAGCCTCGTTTATGGCAATGTTGTTATCGGTTAAAGCCGCACGATATCCCTCAAATCGTTTTTTGCCTGTCGAAAGATTATTTAGGGCCATGAGGTAAGCAATTTTCCTGCATCCGCGCTCAATTAAATGGCAGGTGGCATTATAGGTGCTTTCGTAATCATCAGTAGTTACTTTTACCGCGTCTATATTCTCATTTACCCTATCGAAAAACACAACAGGTAGCTGGTTAATGATATCCTTAAAATCCTGGTTGTTATTGGTTTCGCTTGCTACCGAAATCAGGATACCGTCAACCCGTCCACTTAGCAACCGGCGCATAAATGCTATTTCCAATTCGCTGTTTTCGTGTGTTTGGTATATCAAAACATGGTAATCATGCATGCGTGCTATCTCTTCGATACCGTTAATGGCCTGCGAAAAAAAGTTATTGGTTATTTCGGGAATAATTACAGCAATGGTTTTTGTTTTATTGCTCCGTAAATTACTTGCGGCGGGGTTAGGTTCGTAGTTTAATTTTTTGGCCAGTTCCAAAACTTTCTTTTTGGTTTCGGGGCTTATTTCATGGCTATCCCTAAGCGCCCGCGACACTGTGGCGGTCGACAAATTTAGCGCTAACGCCAGTTCTTTTAAATTAATGTTACCCATTGCGGATACTATTTATAACGATATAACTACTAATATAAAGGATTTTATGCAAACGTTTACGTAAATAAATGGATGCCGATGCCGCAAACTAAGCTAAAAGTTTAACAACTTAGATGCCTGGTGCAAAAATAAAATCCCTTATGTATGTGTATACCGGGGATAATAAACCTGCTTATTTTTCTTTAACGATATTTTATCATGAAAGTATTTTCTTTTTTGGCTTTGCTGGCCATGCCCTTTGCCGTTTGCGCGCAGCAAAAATATTTTAACATAACCGATTACGGCGCAAAGGCCGATGGCATAACCAATAATACCGCCAGCATTCAAAAAGCTATTGATGATGCAAGCGGGAAAGGCGGCGGCATAGTGCACATACCAGCCGGAAAATTTTTGACAGGTGTTATCAACCTGAAATCAAATGTTACCCTTAACCTGGCCGCCAACGCCATGTTGCTGGGCAGCGCCAGGCGGATTGACTATGGCGAAGGGCATGCATCCCCATTAATATTTGCCAAAGATCAGCACCACATTGGCATCACCGGCAAAGGGACAATTGATGGTAACGGCGATGCATTGCTAAAAGACCTTTTCGCTATGCTGAAGGCTGGGAAGCTGCGCGATTCGCTATGGCAAAAAACTAACCCCTGGGGGCAAATTCAGCCCGAGGAGCCAAACCGGCCCAAATTAATTGCCTTTGTTAATTGTACCGATATCCAGGTAAGGGGCATAACCATTCAAAATGGCCTGGTATGGATACAGGATTACAATAAATGCCGGGATATGGTTATTGACAGCATTAAAGTAATAAGCAACACCTACTGGAACAATGATGGCATCGACCTGGTGGATTGTAAAAACGTAAAACTTACCAATAGTTTTTTTAATGCCGACGATGATGGCATCTGCCTCAAATCGAGCGACCGGAACAGTAGCTGCGAAAATATTTATGTCGCCAATTGTGTTATACGGTCAAGCGCCAGCGGTATCAAATTTGGAACTGCATCATGGGGTGGCTTTAAAAAAATAAAAATAACGGGCGTTAAAATTTACGACACCTACCGCTCGGCAATAGCGTTGGAATGTGTTGATGGCGGTGTAATGGAGGATATTGATATCAGCAACATACATGCCGTTAACACGGGCAACGCCATATTTATACGCCTTGGCCATCGCAATAAGGATACCGTAATAAGCAGGATTAACGGCATCCATATAAGTAACGTAACGGTTGATGTGCCCAAAGGGAAACCCGATAAAGGATACCCGATGGAAGGGCCGGAAGTTAAAGGCAGGCACAATCCTTTCCCATCATCAATTGCGGGCCTGCCCGGCCATCCGGTTAAAAATGTAACCCTCGAGAATATTAAAATCGTATATCATGGTAATGCCAGTAAAGCGGTAGCACACGTAAGTTTAGATTCGCTTGCAAAAATACCCGAAAACCCGCGCGATTATCCGGAGTTTTCGATGTTTGGCGAACTGCCTGCCTGGGGTTTTTATGCCCGCCACGCGGTTGGTGTAACCTTTAAAAACGTAACGCTGAGTTGCCCCGGCCAGGATTTTAGGGCGGCCTGTGTGTTTGAAGATATCACCGGCTTAACCCTGAACCGGCTTAAAATACCGCAGGTTAAATCATTGCCGGTAATTGCCCTTTTTGGTGTAACTAAATCGGTAATGCAAAATATACAGGTACCCGGAACCGCGAAAAACAAAATAAAGAGCAAATGACGTAAATACGTAATCGTTTACGTAAATAAATACCCCGGATAATATAAAACCGATGGTTTTTTTAGTGAAATTTAAACATTATAAAGCTAAACCGTGCTATTAAGCGCGGCTCATTTTAAAAACTTATTTGTTGATTTTCAGGCCATTAGCAACATGTGTAATTTTTGCTTAAGGTTTGTGATATAGCAATAAGTATATATTGAAGTTTGGCAGATGAGGGGCTTTACCAGTGTTTAATAAATAAATGTTTGAAAGGGTTACTATATGGAAAACTTAACTGAAAAAGAAATTTCGCCGCTGCCAAGCCTGGATGTTTGGGAGGATGACGTATTGAGCAGGTACCCCGAACCGGGGCCCGCTAAAGCCAAAGAGGAATTCAGGGTTTATGACGATGCCGAAGACAACCCGGTAAGGGAGTTTTACAGGCTTAACCATACCTATCAAACTTACGGTAACGTATTGGCCAAAAAGGCTAATTTTTTAAAGTTCGATAAAATGGAAATGCCATGGTGGTCGGCAATGGAGTATTTGAATACGCTGGTTGATGAATCAGACCCCGATATTTCGCTCGATCAGTTGCAGCATTTGTTGCAAACATCTGAAGCTATTCGTGCTGATGGCCACCCGGATTGGTTTGTATTAACCGGCTTTATACACGATTTGGGGAAGGTACTATGCCTTTTTGGCGAACCGCAATGGAACGTAGTAGGCGACTCGTTCCCGGTAGGTTGCAAGTTTTCGGATAAAATAGTTTATTCGGAATTTTTTGCGGCCAACCCCGATAATGACGACGAGCGTTACAATACCAAATACGGCGTTTATACCCACCAGTGTGGATTGGATAACGTGCACATGTCATGGGGCCACGACGAATACCTGTACCACATTACCAAAAATTACCTGCCCGAAGAGGCTTTGTACATGATCCGTTATCACTCGTTTTACTCGCAGCACCGCGAAAAGGCGTACGATCATTTGCTAAACGCCCATGACCAGGAGATGTTTAAGTGGGTTGATAAATTTAACCCTTACGACCTGTACTCCAAAAGTCCTAAGCCTCCGGTAGTATCAGAATTAAAACCTTACTATGAGGATTTAATTGCCAAATATTTGCCGGCTACTGTTAAATTATAATTTAATGTACCCCTACGATAATGAATTTTATTGATTTTAATTGATTTGGCCTGTTTACTTAACCTGTATAAAAAACGTTTTAGCAGGTTAAGTTTAAAACAGGCTTACCTTAAAAATCAATAAACCGGCCCAAACCCACTGAGAAATGTTTATGGGCAAATAAAATTTTTGTATTTTCACAATAAACTCCTGCTTGTTAATGATTAAATAATTACCGGTTTTTATAAATATGGACGCAGATAAAGATTTAGTGTTTCGCCTGCACGACGACGACATGGAGGCATTTGACCTGCTTTATCAAAAGTACCACCAGGCCATTTACCGTAATATTTATAAACTCACCAAGGATAGCGATATAGCCAGTGATATTTTACAGGACATATTTATCGCCCTATGGGAAAAGCGTGCCGAAATTAAAGCCGACCAGTCTGTAAGCGGTTGGCTTTTTGTATTGAGCTTCAACAAATCCATTTCACATTTACGTAAAAAGCTACGGGAAACTACCGTTGTTAACACGATGCCTTTTGCCGAAATTGAGCAGGAGGATAGCAATCCGCAATTAATTGACCACCAGTATTATTTATTGCACCAGGCCATCAACCAGCTATCGCCCCAGCGGAAAAAAGTATTTACCCTTTGCAAGTTAGAAGGTAAAACTTACGAGGAGGCGGCCGAAAGTTTGAATATATCTAAACATACCGTTAAAGAGTATCTTGGGCATGCTGTCGCGGCCGTAAAAAACCATATCCACGAACACCAGGCTGAATGGAAAACCGCCGGCGTGCTGCTGGCCTGTTACTGGATCGGCATCGATCAATAATTCAGAGCCAATTGTAAATTGGCAGGCCATTAATAAATTATCTGTTATTGATTTTTCTTTTCGATTATTCTGTTTTTTATATCCGTTAATTGGTATTTGTATTTTTTTTGAAATTATTTCCAAAACCATCCCCCCGTTTTAAACCTCCCGGCGTATTTATATAAAAATTGCTCGTGGAAACCATTGTTCAACGCTTAGAAAGGCTTTATAAAACTGATAACCTTACCCCTGAAGACAGGCGCTGGCTTGCCGAATACCTGAAGGGGGATATCTCAGAATTGTACCTTGTCGCGCTCGACGGTTTCAGTAAAGATGTTTTGGAAAAGAAAGCTATGCTTGACGAGCAGGCATCAAATCAAATACTAAAAAATATTCATCAGCACATTGCAAAACCTCCTCAAAAAGTATTTCCTATGAGGCGGTTATTGGTAAAAATGGCTGTCGCGGCATCGGTTGCTGCGGTTTTTTGTACAGGTTATCTGTTCAGAAAGCAACTGGATAACTGGATTGACCCGGTTAAATACCAGGAAACTGTAGCCTTAAACGGCGAAATAAAACTAATAACTTTATCAGATGGCACCACCGTATGCCTTAATGCCGGTAGCCGGTTAAGCTATCCGGATAAGTTTAAACAAAACACGAGGGAAGTTACCCTAACGGGCGAAGCTTTTTTTAAAGTAACCCATAATAGCAGCAATCCATTTGTTATTTATTCGGGCAAAATCAAAACCACTGTTTTAGGCACCAGCTTTAACGTTAAAGCTTATAACGAAGATAAAGCTATTAAAGTAACCGTAGTAAGCGGTAAGGTTGGGGTGTTAGCCACAAAAGCAAACCATCCGGCCGTTTTGCTTACCCCCAATATGCAGCTGGTGTACACCAAAACCAGCGAAACACTGGCCACCCAAAAAATTGAGGATGCTTCGGCGGTTATTAGCTGGCAGCAAGGTAAACTGCAATACCATAATACGCCCTTATCGGATGTATTGGCAGATGTTCAGCGCAAATATAACGTGGTAATTAAAGCCGATAAAAACCTGCTTAACTGCACGTTGTATGCCGATTTTAACAACATGCCATTGCAAAAAGTACTAAAGCTGATAGAAGCCCTTGTAAACGCCCGCTTTAAAACAGAGGGAAGTGCTTACACTTTAAAAGGTAAGGGCTGTAATTAGTGTAAGATATACAGGAACAAATAAATTTTGACACCTAAAATGAAAACGGTTATGAGTTGAACCAAAGGACAGAAAAAAATGATCCTCCAAAATGGCCGGGCCAGTTTTGGAGGAATAAAATGCCAAAGATTGTTAGCGGAGCGTGCAGGAGGCCTCAAGAACCATAGCGCGTTCCCCTTGACTTATAACACTTTAATATAGCAAAAATATGAAAAAAACCTTACCCGAAAGATTCTTTCGAGCCATAACATATGTTATGAAAATTAACGCCATTATTTTATTAGTTGTCTGTTCGTTATCGTCCATTGCCATGGCCAGTAACTCCTACGGACAAAGTGTGCTGGAAAAACCAGTTACCCTTAAATTGAAAAAAATGCCGCTATCTGACGCGCTTGAGCGCATATCGGCAAATACAGGTGTGCGGATAATGTACACCGGCAATAATATTGAAAGCGACGTTAAGGTGACCCTGACAGCACGAAACGAGAAACTGGAAGCCGTATTAAAAAAGGTTTTGCTTGACAACCAATTCACTTATACCGAAGTTGAAGGCAGTTTGCTGGTTAAGCCTGCCCCAAAAAACCCGGTTGAGAAAAAAGTGGAGCTTGCGCCGCCAACCATTATAACTGGTACTGTTGTAGACGATAAAGGTTTGCCGCTGATAGGCGTTTCTGTTAAAATTGCAGGCCTTTCAACGGGAGCTGTTACCGATTTAGATGGTAAGTTTAGGGTACAGGTGGCCAATGAAAACGCGGTATTGGTATTCTCTTATATCGGTTTTGATACGCAACGGATAACCGTTGGTACGCAAACTGTTATAAAGGTTACGTTGGTGCCTTCGGCCAATTCATTATCCACAGTAGTGGTGGTAGGTTATGGTACCACTACAAAAAAGGAACTAACCAGCGCCATTGCCACGGTTAAGGCCGAGCAATTTAATGCCGGTGTGGTAGCAACCCCTGCCGATTTATTGGAGGGTAAAGTAGCGGGTTTAAATATAACTAATGATGGTAACCCTAACGGTAAAGCTTCGGTAACATTGCGTGGCCCATCGTCTATACGGGCAGGTGAAGCTTCTGTGCCATTTTATGTAATAGATGGTGTCCCCGGTGCCGATTTTAATTTGTTGGCCCCCTCGGATATTGCGTCAATAGATGTATTAAAGGATGCTTCGGCCGCCGCAATTTACGGAACCAGGGCTACCAATGGTGTAATTATAGTTACCACCAAAAAGGCAAAAACAGGCCAGTTAAGGATGACATATAACGGTTACGCATCAATTGAAAAAGTATCTAACCAGTTTGAAGTGGCCAGCGCCGATCAGCTTAGGGCCTATGTAAAAGCTAACGGGCAAAGTTTTACGCCCGCGAATGACAACGGGGGTAATACCGACTGGCAAAAGGCTGTGGAGCGCAATACCGGTTTTTCGCAAAACCATAACCTTTCGTTTGGCGGCGGTACCGATAAAACTACTTACAACGGAAGCTTAAATTACCTGGATAACCAGGGCATTGTTAAAAGCAGCGGTTTAAAACGTGTTATCGGCAGGCTTAACATCACCCAAAAAACACTGAATGATAAATTGAAGCTGGATTTTTCTTTAAGCAATTCGGTTACCAATTCAAACTTATTGGTTAATGATATTCCGTTATCAAGCGCAAATGGTCAAAGTCCGGGCTTATTTAAATCAATAGTTCAGTATTTGCCCACCCGTACCATTTATAATGCCGATGGTACTTTTTATAACGATCCAACCTTAAAACTGGGCTATAACCCGGTGGGGCTTATTACCAATGATACTTATAAACGAAAAATTAATTTGTTTTTAGGCAACGTGCGCGGTGAGTTGATATTACCTGCCGGTTTGCTTTACAATTTTAATTTGGCTTACCAGGAAACAAATACCAATAGCAATACTTATTACAATTCAGCATCTGAGCTTGCCCCGGGCCTTAATGGTAAAGCCATCCGCTCAACTTACCAGGACACTAAAAAGTTATTTGAAAACTATTTAACTTATGCCCATAACTGGAATGAGAAACACAATTTCAAAGCTTTGTTTGGTTATTCAATAGATCAGACAACTAAAGGAAACGGTTTCCAATCAACCAATCAGAATTTTATTTCTGATGCTACCGGCTACACCAACCTGGGATTAGGTACACCGGCTTCCAACTACCGGGTTGATTATGGCGGTGTTAATGAGGAAACTTTGCGTCTGATATCATTTTATTCGCGCCTTAATTACAGTTACGAAGGTAAATACCTTTTGCAGGCGTCCTTACGTCGGGATGGGTCAAACGCTTTTGGCACCAACAACCGCTGGGGATATTTCCCTGCCGCGTCGGCCGCGTGGCGTGTAATCGACGAAGGTTTCATGAAATCGCAATCGCTGTTTGACGATTTGAAACTAAGGGTAGGATATGGTAAAACAGGGAATTCATTGGGCTTTTCGCCTTATACGCCGATAACGCTTTATGGCACAACCGGTAGTTTTTATTACCAGAATGCCTATATCGGCGCTATTGGTGTGACCCAAAACCCAAATCCGGATTTGAAATGGGAGAGCACAGCTACGCTTAACGGAGGTGTCGATTTCTCTTTGTTTAAGGGACGATTGGGAGGTTCGGTTGATATCTACAATAAAAAAACAACCGATATGATTACTACCGTTCCGGTACCGCTTATCAATAACTTTGTAAGCTGGAAGGTTGTAAACGTAGGCAGTATGACCAATAAAGGAGTGGAGATAGCACTTAACGGAACGCCTGTAAAATCAAAATACTTTACCTGGAGCAGCTATGGTAACATCTCATTCAATAAAAATAAAATAACCGCCCTTGCTCCAAACCTGTCTAAAATATATGCCGGCGACCCCGAAGGACCCGGACAAAGCGGTATAAACGTATCAATAATTGAAGCCGGTTACCCGTTAGGTGAATTTTATACACTGAAATATCTTGGCCGCCCCAATGGCGTGTCAACATTTTTAGGCGCCAATGGCCAGCCAACCACAACACCTACAAGTGCCGATCAAACTTACGCGGGTAACGCGCAGCCAACCTATACCTTTGGTTTAGGCAACGATTTTACTTATAAAAACTTCAGCCTTAATTTCTTCTTCAGGGGCCAGGGCGGTAATAAAATCATGAACGCGTCTTTAGCCAGCTTTAACCAGCCAACCCAGGCTTCGGCACATGGTGTACCTACATTAACATTGAGCGAGCCAGGTACGGATGTTAACGCGAATTTATATTCCACCCGTTATTTGGAAAGCGGGGCTTTCATCAGGTTAAGTAATGCAACACTTGCTTACAAAATAAATGTTGCAGGTAATTATGTACATGGCATCCGCTTGTATGTTACCGGTACCAACTTATTTATTATCACCAAATACAAAGGGGTTGATCCCGAATTGAATTTGAACATCGATAACCAGTCAAGCGGCCAGTTTATCGGGGTTGATAGTAATAATTTCTATCCAAAAACAAGGAGTTTCCTTGCCGGTATCCAAGTTGATTTATAATAACCATTAACCTAACAGACATGAATAATTTAAAAAGATATATAAAACCTGGCCTTGTTGCCATGTTGATGGGGGCAATTTACCTTTCGGGCTGTACAAAATTAGATATCACCCCTAAATCGGCGCTTACCCCGTCTATTTTTCCAACCACACCCGCTCAGTATGTAGCTGCCACAGGGCCTATTTACACCTCATTCCGTGGGGCGCCGGGCAGGCAGTACTGGCTATTGCAAAATTTAAGTACAGACGAATGTGTATTGGTAGCGCGAGGCGGCAACTGGCTGGATGGGGGTACCTATTCTACCGTAAACCTGCATACCGTAAATCCCGATAACGGCATGGCCGAAACCTGCTGGCAGTGGGGTTACGGAACTATAAGTTTGTGTAACCAGGTGCTGTCATTATTTGACGCTACACCGGCAAGCGATGCTAAAAAGCAAACCGTTGCCGAAATTAAAACCATGCGCGCCTTATCTTATTTTTACCTCATGGATCTTTTCGGTAATGTGCCTATCAGCAAAAAATTTGGCGATACCACTAACCTGGGTACCCAGCCAAGAGCAGCGGTGTTTGCATACATTGAAAGTGAATTGCTTGCCCAAATCCCCGATTTGAGCGCTACATCCGGTGTAACAACTTACGGCAGGCCAACCAAAGGTTTAGCTTACGCGGTGCTTGCAAAAATGTACCTTAACGCGCAATATTACATTGGCACGCCAAGATACCAGGATGCGGTAACCATGTGCGATAACATTATAAAAGGCGGCCAGTATGGTTTAGATGCCGATTACCTGGGCATGTTTAAACCCAACAATGGCCCGCAGATTAAGGATTTTATTTTTGCCGTGCCTTTTGATGGCGTGCAAGCGCAGGGACAGTATTATTCCCGCTGGACGCTTAACCCTAACCTGAAAGATAAGTACAAAATGCCTTATACGCCCGACGGGCCGGTGTATACTTATAAAGAGTATTACGCATTGTTTAACGATGCCAATGATATTCGTAAAAAACAATACCTGGTTGGCAAGCAATACAACAATGATGGCTCGCCAATAAACATTACTACCACCAACATTGGGCTTGACGCAAGCTACAGCGGCCCCAATCCTAACGCCACGGTTGTACACCAGCTGGAGTTTACGCCCGATATTGTCTGGAAAAACCCTGCCACCTTTGATATTGGTAATGATGAGCTTGCCAACGAAGAAGGCTACAGGAATAATAAATTTTATCCCGATAGCTTAAATACCGATCGTAACCAGGGTAATGACGTGCCAATGTTCAGGTACGCTGATGTGTTGCTGGAGAAAGCAGAAGCTATCTTGAGGGGCGCAACAGCAACCAATGGCGACTCGCCTTTATCATTAGTTAACCAGGTAAGGGCACGTGCAAAAGCTACCCCATTGGCCGCAGTTACGTTAGCGGATATATTAGACGAGCGCGGCCGTGAGTTGTCCATGGAAATGTGGCGCAGAAACGATATGATCCGTTTTGGTCAGTTTGAAAAACCATGGGGTATAAAAACCGATGCAAATCCCGCCAAACGCATTTTTCCGATACCAAGGCCCGAATTACAGTTAAATCCAAAACTGGTGCAAAATCCGGGGTATTGAGCGACATGAATGATTTGCGCAGCAAATCAATGCTGTTAGATTGATGAGGGCAGGCCCCTCGGTATCGGCTTGCAGGAGCAGGTATCAAACCACTCTAAGCT
>Ga0307515_10000808_pt1 | contig 72247 bp, 71 predicted proteins | sample 17_EM_MG_FD_194513 | JGI IMG/M metagenome (GOLD analysis project Ga0307515, IMG submission 194513) | Populus trichocarpa ectomycorrhiza microbial communities from riparian zone in the Pacific Northwest, United States - 17_EM | ecosystem: Host-associated > Plants > Roots > Unclassified | place... | reverse complement strand
GGTTACAGTTATGTGTTCTCAAGATGAATATCAAGGTAAATTTTGCCCTTCCACAGTGATATGATTGTATTACTGCAGAAGCCACTGCACTCATCAATTACACATGGTGGGCTGCTTCATACCCCCCCCCCCCCCGCTCCCCAATGGTGCTCCTCTGCTAACATGGCCCCTCCTCGATCCCTGTCAGTGCTCCTCAGTGTAGATTGGCGCTTTGATATGGCATTCAGTGCTCCTCAATCGCTCTTTGACCTTGATTAGATGTGCCTCGTTTTCATTCCAGACTCTTTACCTCCCTCCCCTTTCGGTGATGCTCAGCATGGATGGCTACTCCATTTGATAGGCGCTCCTCAACCCCTGTTGGCGCTCCTTGGCCTGGCTTTGCTCCCCTCAATTACATTCTGCGCTCCTCCATCAATATCAGCACACCCCTTGCCCACCCAGCACTCCACATCAGGCACTGCTCCTTTCTGGGTGGCACACCTCTTTTTCCTCCAAATTCATCCTATTGCCTTTCAAACTCCATTTTGATTCACCATGAGCAAACCTCTCAATCCCAACCATTCAGATATCACAAATCAAGCCAAACAACATTGGAATTCAATTTCACCTGCTTGCCAGGCTCAAATCATTCTGAAATACATGGGGTGCCTCCAGCCCCTTTGCGCCGTTGATGAATTGTGTGTTCCTGCGTTTGTCAGCCCAGATGAGATGGGAGATTTAGTGGATGATATTGAGGCTATGTTCAATTGATATCATTCGATCGCTCAGTCGGGCTATTGTTTTGCTTGTATCAGCCTTCAATGTTTAATCACACACAATTTTCTTTCGTTCTCCTTAATGTAGCGATGCAAAAAATAGAATGTTGAATGAGATGCTGGGTAATATAGTTTGATTTAGAAGTTGATAATAAACAATAATCTATGCATCAGATGTGGAGGGTATTCTTATTGCTTGGGGTACATCAGGAGAATCTCAGATGATGCCTGCAGTCCTTTGAATGAATATCCATAAGAACCCAGGTATCTCTCAGAGTTAGTTTGGGATTCCCGCATTGGTTGGGCGACGGTCCCACATGCTCCCAAACGGATCACAATGGCTCCCATGGTGCTCCCGTACAAGTCATCAGAGATCGCAGCTACTCTGAAGGCCGGCCGGAATGCCCTCCTAAGGTCTGATTCTCTCCTGAAATTGACGCTTCTAAGTTTACACTCTCCCTCCTCTCACACATTCCTGGAGGCTCCCAGTGACTAAAATACATTTTGCGGATGTGGCAGAAGTATCCTATGAACCAGCAAGCTATCAGGCTGATCCTCGGATTTTGTTCAGACTCCAAAGTTTCGTCTTGCTCACTTCCCGATCAACAACTTGCTTCGAAGAAGGTACCAAGAATAACCAAGTATCAAGAGGTGATAGATATATCCATCATATAGAACTGAATGATGAACATACAACTCTAGACTTCAAGGGAAAAGTACCCTCGTTGACTTCGATGCAGAACTAATAGATAATACACCGGAATAAAGGCAAGGTTTCACCTCCAAGTCGAGTAGTTCAGTAGGTATCTGTACATGGATCTTGCTGTAGATAGTATGTCATCAATGTCCTTCCACCATGTTGGTACTGCTGACTATCTATCAGACGATCCCCACCCTTAACAATCATCGGACTGCTAAAGCCTGCTTCAGAGTTCACACATAACTGCCTCATCACCTTTGGTCCCTACCCCTGATAGTCCAGTTCTAACTGAGAGGAGTATTTACTACGTCATCAAGGTAATATGCTCGTATTGTGACATAATGAATATTGGCGATACCTCATGTAAATACGAGCTCATCTGATACCAATTATCAACGAATTGGTTCGTGTCACCAAGAGCCAGTGAGAGTGCCATCTCAAATGCCCACCCGGTACATAACGCTTTAATAATCACGGCCAACGACAGAACCCTCAATTCGACTACTCTTTATTGCAGCCAAATATACAGTGAGCTGCAACTGTGGTGTTTGGCCATATATTGAACGGAGAGTATCCTGCACCACCCAGGACATATGTATCCCAGGGCTTATTCGCCCAGACCAAGATGGTGTGGTCAAAATAAGTTTGATTTGTACATGTCCATTTGGTCGCCAGGGCTCCAATATATCGATTAATGGCAATTAACTTATCTCTTATATAACTCTTCATATCTCGGGATGCCATGGTGGTCTGATATTGACAACACATCATCTCATCCGGAATAAACCATGGGAGCATGATTAAATAGTTCTTTGGTTGGCAACTGGGAATAAGGTTTCCTGCCAATAAGGAGTGACGATTGAGAATGGCGTGGTTACAACCATCACTAATCCAAATATAATACACATCATATTCGCGCTTGGCTTGACCATTCTCATGGATCTCTTCATATGAAGGTTGTTCAATCGAGTTATTACTAATAGGTGAACAAATCTGGAAGTTAGATCTGTTGCATAAATATATCTCACCCAGGCTGACTGGGCTGGCTCTCCTACAGAGAGACGGGGCTGGCCCTCATATGGGCTGACAGAGATGGCTCCGATACAGGCTGATGGAGCCCAGCCGTCTCTACATTTCGATGAGCATGTACGTGCTCATACAGTATATTTATCTGGCCTCATGGCCCTCTCCGATAGTAGAATTGAGCGCCAAGCAATGAGTATTTCAACAGGTTAGGAGCCCGGCTATCGCTACCATATACAATCCTCTTCTCACAATCTCTATCTAAAAAGAACCCTGAACCTTAAGAACCCTAAACCTCATCACCATAGCAACAGCCGCATAAAACAGCACTAAAACTCAACACCATCTCCATGATCTCACGATGTCTTCCTCTGAACCCGCCTTCAACAAGACCAGGTGGGGTGACATTCCCAAGCTGACTCACCCAAACCACGATGAATGGAACGACAACTCGATACTCGTTCTATCAGCCATGTGAGCATATGCAATCGTCACCAGGGATGATCCTGAACCGCAGCTTCTTGATTTTGACCACGATTGAAACCATGAAGTTAGGAAGCCTAAGGAAGCCAAAGCTGCGTCTATGATCAGACTTTCCTGTTCCCCTGACGTACAGCGGATCATCAAAGGAATGAGAACCCTCATGGGATGTGCAACACACAAGAAACCTGCTTGGACACCGCCAGATCTTATATCGGCGGACCAGACATCCTTCGCCAGTTCCGTGGTTGCCGACCCAAGGAGGACGAACCACTTATACCATACTCAACCAAGCTTAGTAACAACCTTGCACAACTGGACCATTCAGATGATGCAATCACGGATCGCAATTTCTGCACACAGATATTCACATCATTACCATCACAGTATGCGATGATATTAATGGTCCTGAACCATAGATGACCCTTGCCCACACCCGAAGAATCCATGTATGACCTCCTAGAAGAAGAACATACAACCGGCCTTACCAAGAAACTTGGAGATGCATCGACGGGGGCCACCCTGCTTTCCCAAGGTGGCGGCTACCCAGGGCAAGGCTGAGGCCGAGGCCCGGGGCGTGGTAGAGGTGGTGGAGGCGGTGGAGGCAGTGGAGGCGCTCGGGGCGGTGGAGGCTGTGGAGGCGGAGGAGGCGGTGGATGCGGTAGATGCGGTCGACGTGGTGGACATGGTGGATGCAGTGGAGGCGGTCGAAGCGGTGGAAGCGGTGGAAGAGGAGGAAGCGGAGATAGCCATCAGAGTAAGTTCACTTATTGCAAAATCGACAGCCATACTACAGATGCATGCAGAAAGCGGAAACATGCTCAGGTGGGATGAAACAACAATGAGCACATTTGCTTCAAGTGCAGGCTCCCAGGCCACGTCGAAGTCGATTGCATCTCCTACAAACATATCAAGGAATGGTGGAAAGTGAAGAAAGCCACTGCTACAGCAGCTCCCACTACGACCAGAGACTGCGATCCTTTCTGGCAAACTGCTTGTGCTCTCGCTGCCGCCTGAATGTGGGTCATTATTTCTGGAGCATCACACCGCATGTGCAATGACCGCAGCAGCTTCTCAATGTTCAAAAAGCTCTCACTTCCTATAGTCATCGAACTCAGAGACAATGACTCAGTCACCCCCACCCATTATGGTTTCGTCAGCTTCATCCAGGGCTATCAAGTCGAAGCCCTCCATACTCCTGCATTTTGACTTTCCTTTCTATCGATCAACCAATTGGATTTGGGCAGCATAGGACTATATTTCAGAACACAGAATACTCCACAACTTCGCCATCTTCCTGCACCGTTGCCGGAAAACCAATCAATGGCGTATATGTCATAGCCCCTGCAACCACACTCCTATCATCGACTACCGAGGATGAGAGAAAGAGAACGAGGGACACCTCCGTTCTGAGAGCACTGATTGATGAACTTACAATCGAGCCTACAATCGAACCTACAATCAAGTCAGCATAAACTAAGTCCACTCGAAAGTCTCTCACAATCTCAGAATCAAGACTCTGGAACCGACAACTAACCCATATAAACCTTAGGTCCATGAAAACTCTGATTGGCGGATATAAAGAAGATGATTCAATGTGCACAGTCTGCATCCAGGCCAAGCACAAGCAAAGGATCATTAGAGTGCCAGTCAGGCGCACCACGAAGCCTTCGGAACTTGTACATTCGGATGTGTGCGGTCCTTTCAATACACCGACCCTCAGAGACAATTGATACTATGTGCTGCTCATCGATGACTACACGAGGTACACTTCCGTATGGCTGCTCCCCAATAAGAAATGCGAGACCTGCACCTGCACCAACCTGTCATTTCAGGCCCAAGTAGACTCAATGGGATACAAGCTCAAGGAATTCCGGTGCCGTATTGCACGGGGAGAATATGACAATAAGACCTTCCAATATATCCTCGCTGCCGGTGGGACTACATACAAACCATGCCCTCCATACGCCCACCATGAGAACAGTGTTGCCAAACACGTGGTCCAAACAATCACTGAAATGGCCTGGGCGATGATGATTGACTCCCAGGCTCCCATTCAGTTCTGGGGAGAAGCAGTTAATGCCGCAGTCTATCTCCATCAATGGTCACCCAATGAAGGCCTCAAAAGAAATGACTGCGATGGCTTACACGCGCCGCACGAAATGCCACACGAGATGCTGCATGGATTTGGCAAACTGACGCACAATGCTGATGGCAACGAATCATCATATCAAGTCTCTCTCCACAATATACGTCTATTCGGAAGCTACACCAGTGGACTTATTCCCAAAGCTGAGCGCCACCAGGGCATGTTCGGCACAAGGTCAAAGCCCTGCATGATGGTTGGCTACACACATGACGCAAAAATGATGTGGAGGATATGGGATTCTGAATTCCAGAAGGTCAAAGCCCAATCAGAAGTTGTCTTTGACGAAGAAAGAAATGCACACATGTCATGTCAGCATGGAAGCAATGAGATAGACATATTGGTGTTACCAGAAGACAAGGAATATGTCAAGGAAACAGATACCGGAGATGAGCCTCTCCGAGGACTAGTCAATCCAAGCAGATAGGTAAGAAATCCACATCTCACATGCATCAAGCTCCTGACAAGGAAGCAGAAAACGCCCACAGCCAGCGCCTCCGCAGGGAGGATCAGACTTCCCAGGATTCGTCCACAGATGCAGAAAACATCACCCACAGCCGGCGCCTCAGCAGAGAGGATCAGACAACCTGGCACCCGGCTGCAGCAATCAAGATATCAAGCTAAGTCCCACCTGCATCTCCAGCTCCGCCTTCAACTCCACTGATAGGGAGTCGTGTCACAAGAAGTCCCGGTACAGCCTCTGCAGAAGCATTAATGGCATCCGCAGACACTGGAGATCCATTCACCTATGCGGAAGCTAATGAAAACCCCCAACAAGATCACAGGAAAAGATCCATTGAGGACGAAAGCACATTGATCCAGCTCAATGACACCTTCTCCGCTCTCAACTACCAGGAAGCACTGCCACTGCAAGTTAAGCTGATTGGCTCTAGGTGGGTTTATAAGACTAAACACAATCCTGATGGGTCCACATGGTACAAAGGATGAGAACTCATGAAAGGATACGAGCAGCCGGATTTTGGTGAGACTTATGCCCTGGTTGGGAATATAACTACATTCCGCTATCTCTTCTCTCTCGTCGGGAAATACAGAACTCAGTGGAATACTGACCATTTAGATGTAGTTGCCACCTTTCTGAATCCCGAAATCGACAATGATGATATCTACATGACTCTACCAGAAAGATGGCCAGAAGGCTCCAATGCCTCAAAGATTGTCGTCAGATTCAAGAAAGGTCTCTATGGTCTTGAACAAGCTCCGCAGTTATAGCATGACAATATCAATTCTGTTCAACTCTCTCTTGGGTTCACACTGTCCTCAGCCGATCCCAACCTTTATCCCCTCAACAACGGCATTCTGATACTTCTGTATGTCAACGACATCTTCATGTCGTTCCCAGAGGCTGCTACCAATGCCGCCGTCAAAGTCACAGCGAAACTCTCAGCGAAATACAACATCACAAATCTGGGCGCAGCACGGAAACGCCTCGGTATCGAGATCCGCCACAATGGTGCCTGGGTCCGTCTCGGTCAGAAAGGCTATATCACCGCAATCCTCAGACGATTCGGCATGGAGCATACTCACAGTGTCTCAACGCCCATGGATCCCAATGTCAAGTTTTACTTGGCTGACGATTGGGGGGAGAAGGCATTGGACGATATCACCGACTATCAAGCAATTGTGGGATCACTAATGTATGCGGCACTTGCAACTGGACCAGATATCTCGTAGTCAGTTCCCGCTCTTTCTCGTTACAATTCGCGGCCATTTACCAGCCATATGACCGCCACTAAGAGAGTTCTTCTGTATCTTCATTATACAGCCAGTATTCAACTACATTTCTATGGCAATGGCATCGGCAATGGCATCGGCATCCACATCGGCAATGGTCTCGCAGGGAACTCAGATTCCCATTGGGCCAATGGTAGCGCAGACCGCAAATCCCAGGGAGGCGATGTGTTTCTCACCAGCAATAGTGGAGCAGTGCCGTGGCAGTCTCGAAAGCAAAGCTTAATCGCCATGTCAACTCTCGAGGCCCAGTTCATTGCCTGCCTGGAGGCCTCTAGAGAAGTGAAATGGTTACTTCAACTACAGAACAACATCCATGGCAAGGACTAACTACCACTGCCAATCAACTGTGACAATCAGGGTGCTCTGACTCAAATCACCACGGGAATAATGAAATCCCGAACTAAGCTCATCAATGTTTGTTATCACAACCGTCGAGATCTGCACAACCGCCAATCAGTCAACAACTCCTGGGTACAGACAGACGGAAACGTGGCAGATATACTCACGAAAGCACTTACAAAAGATAAGCATATGAAGTTCACAAATGCAATGGGTGTATGCGAATTGGAGGTCAATTCAAGGCTACAGTAGTACTCTTTCCCTGCTCACTTATCAAGCAGTGTGTTAAGAAAGCTACTATGGCAATCACAAGTTGTGCATCATCTTTGTTTGTATGTTTGTTTGTTTCTTGCTCCACAGAGTGTAGAAATAGGGGGGAGTGTTGCATCAATAGATTTCACATGGGCTGACATGGCTCGCTCTCATACGGGTAGGCAGGGCTGACTCTTATAATGGCTGATGGAGCTGGCAGTGATTTGGGCTACTGGAGATGGCTCTGATACTGCTAATGATTCTCCCTTGATAGAGGTATGGGTACTAGTCTACAGCAAGATCTACATAACGGGTTCATAATACCGTATAGTACATCACGCCAATCTCAGAATGGGGTGGTAAGCCACTATACATATGATCCTTAGCGGGTGATTAGATGCCTCGTGTCGATTTGATAGCGAGCCTCACTGTTAGTGTATTCATTGAAAGTTTGCAGACTATGGTAGATCTGATTTGATGATGCAATAATGTTGGGCAGTCGTAAGCCTTCAAGGCCTAAAGAGATGCGAGTTATTTCTTACTACACTCACTGAACTGAGCTAAGTGGGACTGGACACAGCGATTGCAACAACGCAATTGGTGTGTCAGGCAGATGATAGCCAGTATGCCAGTACGTAAGACTTTGAGCAAATCCCTTGTGGGGCAGAATAACTTGGGTATCCCCTGGCCAAAGAGAACAGTCTCGGCCTAAGCATGGTGTGTCTGATTGTTGCAGACGTTGGGCAGAGTCAATAAGAACCTGTAAACCTCCGACTCCCTGGCTGGGAACGAATGACTAAGGTTAATTAATATCAGGTCATATTACTGATGTAATACATGAAGTCAAATGTCGATGGAGCAATGGTGGGCTGCCACGTAAGTCTCTGAAGCAGACAAGCCAAATAGCCAATATGGTGAAGGTTGTGTCGTGATTAATTAAGCAATGTGTTTAAAGCGCTCCAAATAACCACGTCAGGCGACGGTAGTATTACCAATGGTTCTGAGGTACCCAGCCGCGGTCCAGGATGGAACATGAATTGTGGCGCCGGCTCTGTTCAGGAACTGACAATGGACCAAACCGCCCAATGATGAGCAGTTCAAAACCCGAACCGCACCTGAAACCGCGGTTTTTTGGCCGCGTTTTGCATACCGCAGAGCCTCATTTTCATGAATTCAGAACTTTGGCTCCAAGTAAGTATGTGAGTTCTGATTGTAACACAATATGATATATATGTAAAGGATGCAGTTTTTCATGCGCTTTCACGTCCTGTTATCTAATCTGCGACCCAATCAATATTTGTTGGGTCGCTGGGAGTTAATGCTGAAAATTGCGTGTTCTTCGCAGTGACTCAACAAATATTAATCAGATCGCAAATTGGAGAAAAGCAGGTGTAAGCGCATGCAAAAATGCATCCTCTATGTATATATCATAGTGTGATATAATCAGAACTCACATACTTAACTGGAACCAAAGATCTAAGTTAGCAAAAGTGTGAAACCGGCCAAACAACCGCGGGGTCGGTGAGGTTCGCATGTTTGATGTGGCATAACTTGTTGCAGTGGTTCCAGTTTGGTTCCAACCCGGTCCGGGAACTGATCTGCGGATTTGGAAACATTGCCAACGCTACGCGACGGAGAGGTTTGGACTATCCGAAATATACGAGTTGCAAGATATCAAATTTCAAGTCACTGTTTGACTAGATCATATTGCAGAGGATGGCCCATATCGGAAGTGTAACGCTTTGAAACCAATCACGCCATTACACAATAACATTCGGGACGGGTGGTCTTCAATCCAGGAGCCTGGCTCGTATTGAAAGTGTACTCGAAGATATGACAGATGAGATCATACCTAATGTTCGGACATCAACATGGGTAGTCCAACAAAGGCTATACAAGAACAACAATGCTTCGGCATGAGAAGGGTAGCCCCAGATGCACGAATGATACCTACCTGCGAAGACAAAGGTGAAACATTATTGTTGTTTTCAGTGTTTATTATTATTATTGCCTTTATCGAGTATATTTGTAATATCTATTAGGATTGTATGCGGATCTCCCGCCCCATGGTTGAACATAAGTTTGATAACGAGTACCATGTCATAGTGTTTGCATTGTCTTCATTACTCGATCGCTTTGAAAAAGAAGATTGGTTATTTGCAGCACAGTGTATTTGGTGGCAGGCAAGTATAATTCAGTTTATGGAGATATTGATCTATTATGGACATCATAAATTATTTCCTTCGGATGTTATTAAGAATTGTGTGGACACCCAATTACTCCAAACCGCCTTCGAAGAAATTTGCATCCCGGAATTTGATATTCCATTAATAGATATCAATCATGGTTTGGATATTGAAGGTTACTCATCAGGAGTTAAAAGACTTCCTGAACATCGCACTAGTAAACGGTCGAGTACAACACGCTTGAGAAGAGTGTCCAAGAATCATCGAGAACCTACGAATCCTCAACTACAAGCTAGATTTGGATCATTGACTGAATATCAAAACAAGTGAATGTGAGAACTTCTTAAAAGTGGAAAACTGAAGATTGGCGGGAGATTACACTTAGACATAATATTGCTGATAGTATCTGAATGCCAGATTTATCTAGGAACAAGATCGAGAAGGATTTTGTGAACATATATGACAATTGAGATTGCACTATCAACGGGTAAAATATTACCAGCAGAGATATTACTCAATCACCGAGATTAATTATAAGGATACACTTTACGACGATTATTAATCATTGAGATTAATTATACAAATAGACCTTACAATATTAATCAATCTTCAAGAGTCATTATATGAATACACTTTACAATATTAATTAATCACCAAGATTGATTATATAACAATACTTAACAATACAAATTAATTATCGAGATTAATTATATGAATATACTTTACCATATCAGTCAATCTCAGAGATTAACTATAGCAATATATGTACTGTCGATATTGCAGTACGCTACGATATGATTCAGTTACTATTGATTCAGTAGAATTCGATACAAAGATATACCTTGGTCCTTTGTGCGTTTATGATCTTTACATATTACTGATACAATTTATCTGGAGATATGCCGAAGAAAATATAAACGGAATTACCGCCGTGTACCTTGTACTTACCTCAATTATTCTACTATACTCAAGATTTTAAGTATTAATACTTGCAGAAAAGTATAGTTACTTAGGTGGAAATACCCCCGTAACAGATACGGGCTGATGGAGCTCAGCAGTCTGTACATTGAGATGAGTACGTACGTGCTCGTACGGTATATATATATAGCCTAGTTGCCCTCTTGGATAGTAGAATTCTGCTTCAAGCAATCAGGATTTCAAAAAGATCGATGGTGGAAATCCGAGGGATAATGTGTGATTCCGCATTAAGTATCTATATATGGAATGTTGAGTGATCATATGTAATCCCAGAAATATAACTGTAACACCAAGGGGGTAACACCTGCAGAACTAAACCATAAATGCACAGACCTGGCCAATTAGTATCATCGCATAACTCGAGATCGACAAAGTAGTATATTTCAACACCTGCTACAAATTCCTAACATAGTTCCTGCAAGTTCAGGCTTGGTTAAAAGCACTGCACTTAAGAGCAAGAATCTCAAAAGACGGATTCTGCTCAGTTACTCTACAAGATGGCTGGCAACTCTCACTCAAGCATGTATCACACTTACTCAATGAGCCCTACGTTCTCAGTACATTGAATGAAGGCCTCAATGGATTCTGAACAAATGTATGTTTGGGCCATCAAAACTTGTATCCAAAGATAGATTTTGGAAACAGATTTCCATCAGGAGAAAAGTTCAGAGAGAGAGAATCATGAAAGCTCGAGTTGAGAAAAGACAGCTTCAAAGAGTTCAATTAACTGTCAGAGTGATGCTAGCTTGCACATCCCAGCCACTGAATCCAACAATAACCATTCAAACTTTGGTGTACCTCAATTTCCAGCACTACATGAATGTAATCATCAGTCCTCTGCCAGCTGTGAGATGACATCTCACTATGCATTGATACAGTTGTAGCTTATAGCTTTCAACCCGAATATTTGCTTTAAGTCAATATTGTAGCGCTGAGACTCATAACGAATATGTGATTTAACACTGTGCAACCAACTAGACTTAGGTGTGTTGCATATATGGTTTATCTCCCTGGCATATGGCTTCAGTTGGGCTGATGCATAATCTCTCTAAGATGATGGCCATTCCATACTCAGCTGGAGATGCCAGGTGAGTTCGCATGCAGGCATAAAAGACATACAAGACATACTCCGAATACCGCATATATAAGTTCATGAATGTACCTGTACTTTACACGATACGCTTCTAGCAATCAGGATTTCAACAGGGTATGAGCCCGGTTATCGCTACTATCTAATAATCTCACAATCTTTTCTAGGATCTCATTCACGATCTCCAAAAGAGCCTCAAGATCCCTACAACTTGTCACCGTAGCAACTGGCGGATAAACACCACCAAAACTCAACACCATCTCCACGATCTCACGATGACTTCCTCTGAACCCGCCTTCAACAAGACCAGGTGGGGCGACATCCCTAAGCTCACTCACGACAATTATGACGAATGGAAAGACGACATCATTCACATCCTGTCAGCCAGGAGAGCATACTTAATGATCGCAGGAGAGGATCCTGAACTGCAGCCACTTGATTTCGACCACGATAACAACGATGATGTTTGGAACGCTAAGGAAGGCGAGGCTGCATCTATGAGCAGACTTTCCTGTTCCCCCTAAGTAAGGCTCATTGTCAAAGGTATACCAAATCCTCACGAAATGTGGAACACACTAGAAACAAGTCTCAACACCGCCGGATCATATATCGGCAGACAGGACATCCTTCGCCAGTTCCATGTTTGCCGACCTAAGGAGGACAAACCACTTCAACCATTCTTCACTAAGCTCAGTAACTACCATATACAACTGGACCATACCAACAATGCGGTCACCAATCAAGATCTCTGCACGCAAAAATTCACCTCACTGCCATCGTAGTATGCCACGATATTAATTGTCATAAAGCATAGAAGGCCCTAACCTACACCCGAAGATGTGATGCATGACCTCCTAGAAGAAGATACTACAGCCAGCCTCACCAAAGAACTTGGAGATGCATCGATGGGGGCCACCCTTGTCACTCAATGTGGTGGCTAGGGTGGCCTAGGCCGGGGGTGTGGTGGACGCTGAGGACGCGGTGGACACTGTGGAGACGGTGGACGCTGTGGAAGCAGTGGAACTGGAGACAGCCACGAAAGTGAGTGCACCAATTGCAAAATTGACAGCCACACTACAGATGCATGCAGGAAGCGGAATTGCGCCCAGGAGGGAGGAAACAACGGAGAAAACGACGAGCGCATTTGCATCCAGTGCAGGCTCCCAGGTCATGTCAAAGTCGATTGCGTCTCATACAAACATATAAAGGAATGGTGGAAAGTAAAGAAAGCCACTGAGACAGCAGCCCTCGCTTCGACCTGAGACTGTGATCCCATCTGACTAACCGGTTTTGCTCTTGCCGGCTCTGCCACCGAGGCTCTGAAGTGGGTCACTGAATCTAGAGCGTCACACCACATGTGCACTGATCGCAGCAGCTTCTCAACATTCAAAGAGCTCTCACTTCCTATAGTAATTGAACTTGGAGACACAATTGAGTCACCGCCCCGCATTACAGTTTTGTCAACGTTATACAAGGCTATGAAGTCAAAGCCCTCCATACTCCTACTTTTCGACTTTCTCCTCTATTGATCAACCAATTGGATTTGGGCAGGCATATAACTATATTCCGAAACGGAAAATGCTCCATAATTTCGCCATCCTCCTGCAACCTCGCCGGGAAACAAATCAATGGCATATATATCATAGTCTCTGCAATCACACTCTTTTCGACTACCGAGAACGGGAAGATGAGAATGAGAGACAACTCAAAAGTAATAATCGCAGAGGCCACAATCAATCCTATAATCGCGGAGCCTTCTATCGAGCTTACAATCAAATCATCAAGAGCACGTATCGCAGCCAAAACTAAGTCCCTCACAATCTCAGAATCAAGACTATGGCACCGATGACTAGCTCAAATGAACCCTACCACCATTGAATCTCTGGTTAGCGGATATACACACGATGACTCTATGTGCACTATCTGCATCCAGGGCAAGCACAAGTAAAGGTTCATTAAAGTGCCAGTCAAGCATACAACAAAGCCCTTTGAACTTGTACATTCGGACGTGTGTGGTTCCTTCTGCACCCTGACCTTCGGAGACAATCGATACTATATAGTATTGATCAAGGACTGCAAGAGATAAACATCCGTATGGCTGCTCCCAAATAAGAACGCTGAGACCTGCACCTCTGCCTACCAGTCATCTCAGGCCCGGGTGGACTCCATTAGTGTAAGCAACGGGTCCAAATTCCCATGTCGGTTCCGGTTCCAGTTCAACCCGAATCTGGACCATGGCAACGGATCTTACCACCCGAATAACCGGACCCATTGGAAATGGGCCGGTTTTACCACCAAAAACCCGGCATTTCAACATCACACCCTTGCCTCCAATTAAGTATTTAAGTAGTGATCGCATCATGACATGATCAGTACATAGATTGTGCAGTTCTAGCCGCTCGTTCACCTCCCGATCTCAGCGATGTGATCTGAACAATATTCGTTGAGTCGCTATTGAGAACCGGCCAATTTCGCTTAAAATTTGCCCTTTTTTTCACTGGCACTCGACGAATATCAGTCAGATCGCAAATCGGAAAGCAGGAGGTGAAAGAGCGGCCAGAACTGCACAATTTACATACTAATCGATTCAAGATACGATGAGACCTCAAATAGTTAATTCGAGGCAAAGGTGTAGGAACCGTAAAGTTGGAACTGCGGTCCAGATCCGACCCAACCTAAAACGCACGTGTTTATGTCCGGTCCGGGTAACAACCCCGCCCTGACGAAGTCGGTCAGGTTTTTGGCCGGGCCTGGCACCGAACCGAACCGAACCGCCAGCCAAAAACCGAACCGCCAGCCAAAAACCGAACCGCCGGCAGGTTCCCCAGACCCATTACTAACGCTAGACTCCATGGGGTACGAGATCAAGAATTTCTGGTGGGTTGATGGATGAGGAGAATACGACAATATGACCTCCCCATATGTCCTCGCGGCCCATGGTACAACATATAAACCATGCCATCCATACGCTCACCATAAGATTGTCGTTGCCGAACGCATGATCCGTACAATCACTGAAAAGGCCCGGCTGATGATGATTGACTCCCAGGTTCCAGTTCAGTTCTGGAGAGAAGCAGTTAATACAGGAGTCTATCTCCATCAGAGATCACCAAATGAAGGCCGGAAAAGATAAATGACCGCAATTGCTATCAAGCACGGTACGAAACGCCCTACGAAATGCTGCATGGATGTTGAAGACCTATACACATTGTGGATAGTAACAAGATATTGTATCAAGCTTCTCTCCATAACCTTCGCCGATTCGGATGCTACACCAGCAGACTCATCCCTGAAGTCCAGCGCCGAGGCAAATTCAGCCCGAGATCAATGCCCTGCATGATGGTAGGCTACACACATGACTCAAAAACGTTGTGGTGGTTATGGGACCCCGAATTCCAGAGAGTAAAAGGCCAATAAGAAGTTGTCATCGTTGAAGAAAGGAATGCACACATGTTGTGTCAGCATAAATGCAATGAGATTGACCTGTTTGAATTACCGGAAGATGAGGAATATGTCGAACAAACAGATACCGGAGATGAGTCTGTCCGAGATAGTCAACCTACCCAGATAGGTACTCAACCTACCCAGATTGGTAGTTAACCTATGCAGATAGGTCAGAGATCCAAATCTCACATGCATAAAGATTCTGACAAGGAAGCAGAAAATGCACGCAGCCAGCGCCTCCGCCGAGAGGACCAGACTGCCCAGCATTCGGCAGCAAATGCAGACAACATCGCCCACAGCTGGCACCTCCGCTGACAGGATCAGACTGCCCGGCGCTCGACAGCCGCATTCAAGAAATCATGCCAAGTCAAGCCAGAAGCTCCAGATCCAGCCCCAGCTCCAGCTCCAGCTCCGCCGATAGGGAGTCGAGTCACAAGATGTCAAGGAAAAAACTCTGTGGAAGCATCAATGGCATCCGCAGCAGATCCATTCACCTATGCGGAAGCCATGGAAAGCCCTCAACGAAATCATTGGAAAAGTGCCTTGGAGGAAGAAAGCACATCAATCCTCGTCAATAACACCTTCTCTACTCTCAACTCACGAAAAGCACAGCAACTGCAAGTTAAGCCGATCAACTCAAAGTAAGTCTTTAAGACTAAACACAATCCTAACGAGGCCACACGATACAAAGCACAGCTTCTCATAATAAGATACGAGCAGACAGATGTTGGTGAGACTTATGGAACCATTCGGAAGCTAACTACATTTCAGTATCTCATCTCTCCCATCGGGTGATACGGGTGGAATATGGAACACTTCGATGTAGTTACTGCTTTCTTGAATCCCGAAATTGACGATGACGATATCTACATGACTCTACCAGATGGATGGCCAGAAGGCTCTAACTCCCCAAAGATTGTTGTCAGACTGAGGGAAGCTCTCCATGGTCTGAAACAAGCTCCACTGCTATGGCACGACAATATCAATGGCTTGCTACTTGCTCTTGGGTTCACACAGTCTTCAGCCGATCCCAAACTCTATCTCCACAGCAACGGTATTCTGATACATCGGTATGTCGACGATATCTCCATGTCATATCCGGAGGCTGCTACCAAAGCCGCGATCAAAGTCAAAGCGATACTCTCACAGATATACATGGTCACGAGCCTCGGCCTGGCACGCCATTTCCTCGGCATCGAAATCCACCGCGATGATACCGGAACAAGTCTCTGTCAGAAAGCCTCTATCGCCACAATCCTCGGACGATGTGGCATGGACCATACTCACCGTGCCTCGACGCCCATGGATCCCAATGTGAAGTTGTACTTGGCCGAGGATCAGGGGGAGAAGGAAATGGAAGAGGATGATATCACAGACTATCAAGCAGTCGTGGGATCACTAATGTACACTGCACTTGCACCTGGGCCAGATATCTCGTATGCGGTCGCTGCTCTTTCTACTTACAATTCGCCGCCATTTTCCAGTCATATGAGCGTTGCCAAGAGGGTTCTTCAGTATCTCAAATCTACAGCAAATTTTCGACTACACTACACCGGCAATGGCATCGGCTTCAGCATCAACATTGACATTGGCATCAGCATTGGCATCAGCATTGGCATCAACATTGGCAATAGTCTTGTACGCTACTCGGATGCCGATTGGGCCATTTACTGCGTGCACCGCGAATCCTAGGCAGGCCATGTGTTTCTCGCCAGCAATGGAGCTATCTCATGGCAATCTCGAAAGCAAAGTCTCATTGCCATGTCAACTCTTGAGACCGAGTTCATCGCCTGTTCCGAGGCCTCTTGAGAAGCGAAATGGTTACTTCAACTACCGAAAGACATTCACGGCAAAGACTTACCACCGCTGCCGATCAACTGCGACAATCCGGGTGCTCTCACCCTTTACACCACAGGAATCATCAACGCTCGAACTATACACATTGACATGTGCTATCCCAACAGTCGAGATCTGCATCGACGATGACTAGTCAACTACTCCTACGTACACCCAGACGAAAATGTGGCAGATATACTCACCAAAGCACTCACAAGAGAGAAGCAAACAAAGTTCATGAAAGCAATGGGTTTACGGTGACAAGGTGGTTGATTTAAGGTTGGATTTGAGGTTGTCTTGCTTCTCTTTTGGAAATCCGGATTGTCTCTGTTCATATGGATGGCCATTCTCAGGCTACTGTAGTACTCTTTCCCTGGTCACTTACCACGCAGGGTTTTAGGGAGGCTACTATGGAAATTACAGTTTGTGTACATCTTTGTTTGTTTGTTTTCTTGCTCCCCGGAGCGTATCAAGAGGGGGGAGTGTTGCATATATGGTTCATCTCCCTGGCGTATGGCCTCAGTTGGGCTGATGCATAATCTGTCTAAGATGATCATCAGCAACGACCATAGTTTCCATCAGAAACACCCGGGTGTTCCGGCCGGCTCTGATAGCTCTGACGGAATCGCATACCCTCTGACGGAGAATTACATGCTTCCCGTCGCCCGGGCGACTCTTCGCGTTGCATACATACCTCTGTCACTTTGCACCCTGAATTCAGCTGACGTATACGCACCATCAGAAGGACAAGTGTGTTACACTCCTCTCAGGGGCTGAAGTCATGCTGGAGCCGTTTACACAATGCCTGGCGATGTTTATGCCTTTCTCCTGCCAAGTGCCACATTTGACCTGGCCGCTATTGCTATATATCTGATGCCACACTCTCCCCATATACGGTTAGTTGTAAGATGTTGTCACTGAATTAAAATACAGTGTTCACTTCGGATACATCGCTTGCTGTAGCATTAGCTTCGCCATTATCGTATTTTACAGGTGTGAAGTATACTGTCCAATCTTCACACTCTCTAGTACTATGCCCTCGGTCCTCCATATTCTGCGTTAATCCATCATCGGGTTTGGATTCTTCTTCTTCCTCATCCACATCCGCATCATCGCCATGTCCAATCTTCACACTCTCTAGTACTATGCCCTCAGTCCTCCACATTCGGGGTTGATCCATCATCGGCTTGTGATGCTTCTTCCTCCTCATTTCCATCCGCATCATCGCCATGTCCAATCTTCACACTGTCTAGTACTATGCCCTCAGTCCTCCTCATTCTGCATTGATCCATCATCGGCTAGCGATGCTTCTTCCTCATCATCCGCATCCGCATCATCGCAATCGGTACCCTCCTACCAGTCAAATCCACATGTTGCCAGGTCAAACCTCACGAGTTGAATCCCGGCCCGTTGTCGCCGGCTGGCGGTGGGGATGGCATCGCGCTCGTCATTTTCGTCACCTGCATCTTTGTAATCCCCACTGGCCCCTGGCATCCCGAAATGCGGTTCCTCATCAGTGCAATTGTTGTCAATTGAGATGTCTGGGTCAGTCCTTCCGATATCAGGCTCCTCAAGTGCTACTTCTGAGGTCAAACAGTCAAGAAGAATAGCATTGTCAACACGCGCTGCTTCCTCGATGATGACCATGGCAGGCGTTGGCTTCTCCACCTGTTGGATCTGACGCTTGACTGTCGCAAGAGTGTTGTTATACACCCTCCATCAGCACAATGTATTTTACTCACTAGAAACCTCCAGGAGTGTCTGTGAGGATGTGGAGTGTAAACTTAGATGTGTCAATTTCAGGAGAGTATCAGACCCAAGGAAGGCATTGCTGCCGGCCTTCAGAGTAACTGGGAGCACCGATGACAAGCCTGGGAGAACCTGGTAGCGCCGGCGACAACCCTGGGAGCGCCGGCAATATGTCTGGGAGCACCTTGAGTCACAGCAGAGCAGATGTGGAGAAACAACATCTTCTTTGGGAACACTGCTGGTGCACCTGGAAATCATAGCTACTACTTATCGTTCAACAATTTTTAACATTCATGTATTCAGTTTGTATTCCCATCTATGTATCTATGTATCTATATAGCTACCCATCTACACACGGTATATCTGGACTGGATGCAGGCAGTGCTTGAGAGCAATTTGAGGTGCGCCTGGAAATGACAAGTGAGTGAACTCAGAGATACACTCTGAGGACGTGATCGAGTGAATTTGGACATGCACTTGGAGGCGTGATCATGCGAACTTCGAGGCAGTGATCATGCAAGTTTGGAGATACACATGGACACAGTGATCAAGCGAGTTTGGAGGCCGTAATCATGCGAGTTTAAAGAGACACTTGGAGGATGTGATCGAGCGAGTTTGGAGATGGACTTGGAGGCCGTGGTCGTGCGAGCTTGGAGGACGTAATTGAGCGAGGTTGGACCAGTACTTAGAGGCGGTTGATGGACGGCGCACTGGGTGCTGACACTCTATTCATCCGTTAGTTAACTCTCAACCCTGGGAATGTGACAAGGTGACTTTACCTGTCAGCTCTCATGGAGAGCTGGCTGATGGCGGTCGATAGTGTAGGGAGGCACGCTGGAAGCTAACGCTACATTCAGGGGTCAACTCGGATTCATGAGAATGTAGGGAAGACGAACACTCTAGGGTGGATGCTGTGCATCAGTGTATGCTGTACTCGGTGTCAACTCATGATCATGACATGGAGTGATTGAAAGGGATGACATAACTTTGTGTTCTGCAATGATAACAGAGTTATAGATGAGAAAGAGAGGGATTGGGTATGAAGATCAGAATGATGTGGAAGGTACGAGCGGAGATACGCAATCAGGGGTACGACTTGCCTCATTGGGTTATGAAGACCTCGAATTGGTGTGATTCCACACCGGATACCGACTCGTACCTGCTGTATCAGGGATGGTAAATTGACTTGCACACAAAATTCTCTTAAGTTGTAGTGTGTCATGATGGTTTCCCCCATCCCCTCACATCTCTATCTTTGACGTGCTCAACTCTACCATCACCTAAGAACACAAAGTTAAGTCCTCACTCTCTATCTCCCCATGCCATGATCAAGAGTGAAGACCTAGTACAGCATACACTGTGTACTGCATCATCCCATGATCGACTGTGTCCCGCTCCCAGCCAGTCCCTCATCTCCCGGCAGACCATGTTGTATTCAATTCTCTACCTTCCCACAATTAGGAGTTAACCAATGAATAGAGTCTTAGCTCCCGTCGCGCCTGCCTCCCACACCACCACCTCCAGATTGACCGCCGCCTAGTACTCCTCCAATGTCGCTCGACCACGGCCTCGAAGTGCATCTCCAAACTCACTCGATGCAAGCCACCAACTGTATCTCTGGGCTCGCATGGTTACGGCCTCCAAACTCGCACGATCGCGGCCTCCTAGTCCGCACGATCTTGGCCTCCAAGTGTATCTCCCAACTCACTCGATCACGGCCTCCAAGATCATACGATCATGGCCTACAAGTGCATATGTCCAAACTCGATCGATTACAATCTCGGAGTGCATCTCTAGGTGTACTTGATCACGGCCTGCAAGTGTCTTCTCAAATACTCTCAATTACCGCCTTCAAGTTCACTCGATCACGGCCTCCAGGTGCATCTCTGAATTTACACGATCACTGCCTCCAATTGCATCTCCAAACTCGCTCGGTCACAGCCTTCAAGTGCATCTCCAAACTCGCTCAATCACCGCCTTCAAGTACATCATGAATGAGCAATGGCGGGAATACGGAAATTCAGGGGTAACGAAGGTGGACAGAGTCACAGGGAATAGATAGACATCATCTTATTTCCATCTCATCTTATCATACAATCACAATACACAGTCTATCTGTCCCAACTTATGGTCTCACTCGCTCAGTCCAAGATGTCATGAATCCATGCAATTGCGTCAATCAACAACTCCAGGTAGTATCATACCTTCTCACCAGATTCCTACGCACCGCGAACCAGAACCGCTCTCTCTCATGAATTCCGTCTGGATGTCGCGAGAGGTGCGGCGGAGTGTCATTGGTGGGCTCTCTGCCTTTAAGCTCCATCATTTCACCACGATGGCATCCAAGTGGTGCATCTCTAAGTTCTCTAAATGGGCATGTCCGGGTTCTCCTCCGATTATGCTCCACTACCATCTGCAGCCAGATTGACCGTATGTATATATATACAGAGACTTATACAATACATTCCATAATAAGATGTAGCAAATCTTGTGACTGTAACAAAGACAAATATGATAAGACGAAATGCCTTGTGGTTGTGTAAGAACAACTGCTGTGAGAATACGGCACCAAGTCTCCCGCAGTGCTGTGCCGCAGTCTCAGCAATCATCGACATTCCCCGCAGAGCTGTGCGAGGGTCTCAGCTGCCCTTGAAGTCTCCCGCAGATCTGTGGAGAGGTCTCAGGCGCTTCAAGATTGGACTATCCTATAAGTCAAATCTCGTAGCATTCTGACCATGCTCTTGCAGAGTCTGAGAGCACATTGCTTAGCTCCAGGGGGGTCTGTGAGCATCTAGAAGTGCTTAGAAGCACTTGTGAGGTCACCCGGACTGTCTGGGAGGATTGAGCGTTACTTCCGCACGGATTGACATTTTGCTGATGTCTGTTGGTAGCACTCCAGTAGTGTGTTCCAGGTATTCATTAAGGATGTATACGTGTCTGCAACGCCAGACAAGGTTAACAACTTGCGACCCGTTGCAGCGTGGCAGGATGCATTCTTACCAACATCATACTTGTAGTTGACGTAGTTCGAATGATCAGGTCTGTCCTCTTTCAGCTTCAAATTGGAAGCTTTTGTATGGACACCTTTGTTCTTTTGCCACTCCACAAGAGCATGGCGCAATGCTGTGCAGGTAAACAGGATCAGTGGCGAGGGTATATGACCGTGCATGACGTCAATCATGGACATATAAAATACATCAGCATACTTCCCGCAGTTATTCGCCCGATGATAACATTTGATGCAGATGAACTGCGGGATTGCCTCCGCCAGGAAGTTAAGTGGACCCGTGCCATTCGTGAGCAGCTTTCCAGTCTCTCTGCGTTGGATTTGGACTGCGTACATCACCTTCCACACACTCCACTACAGGAACAAGATACCTATTGTCTGCCAGACGGGAATTAATGAATACCAAATGCTCTGCGTCGGATTCAAAGCGGTCAAGATCATAAAGCTCTGCAATGTTGTCCCTTGCTGCTTGAATAAAATGGCATCAGCAAAATGTAATTCGGTCCAGACACCATACGCAACCCTCCCACACACTCCGGTAGCTCTCACCAGTGCTTCTAAGTACTTCCAGATGCTCCCAGCCCCCTCTGGAGCTTTGCAAAGTGCTCTCAGACTCTGGAAGAGCATTCTCATGTCCTCCTGAAAGCACCTGTAGCAATGGAAGTGCATTCAAGATGCTACAAGATTGACTATTAGAATTGTCAAATTTCGGAGCGGCTGACATTTCTGCGCAGGTCTGCGGGAGACTTTGAGAGCTGCTGAGACCTCTGCACAAGCTCTGAGGGAAACTTGGTGCCATATTCTAACACTAGTGGTTCTCAGGGTTCCATAACCACACCACATTTTGTCGATCATATTGGTCTTTGTTGCAGTTACAAGATTCGCTACATCATCGCATTATCTATGTCTCTCTATATATACACATCCAGGGATACAGGGATAACGGAGATAGACTCAGCGACAGGCAGTATATATTTTGGTGTCCCCAGGGTAGATAGACATCATCACATTATACAAAATACACACTCTCCACTTCCCAGCTCTTGGTCTCGTGCACTCTTGCCAAGCTTTCGAACGTCCACACCGTTTGTGTGGTTCATCATGGCCGGGTATATCCCTTCATATGATCTCACCCTCTTCCTACGCTGCTCGAGCTGGAACCGCTCTTTCTCACAAATTCCCTTCGGCTACCATCCGAGGTGTGGCAGAGTGTTCCAGATGGGCGGGCTGCGTTCTAGCCCCACTGTTTCACCACCCCGTGATCAAGTGAACTCAGAGATGCGCTTGGAGGCGATAATCGAGCGAGATTGAAGATACACTTGGAGGCTGTGATCGAGCGAGTTTAGGGATGCACTTGGAGGCTGTAATCATGCAAGTTTGGGGATGAACCTGGAGGCCATGATCGAGCGAGTTTGAAGATGCACTTGGAGGCCATAATCGTGCGAGTTTGGAGATATGCACTTGGAGGCCGTAATCTTGCAAGTTTAGAGATACACTTGGAGGCTGTGATTAAGCGAGTCTGGAAATGCACCAGGAGGCCATGATCGAGCGAGATTGGAGGAGTACTTGGAGGCGGACATTCTGGGGGCGGTCGTTCAGGAGGGAGGCGCGACGGGAGCTGAGACTCTATTCATTGGTCAACTCATAATTGTGGGAATGTAGCGAGTGGATTACAACATGGTCTGCCGCAAGATGAGAGACTGGCTGGGAGCGGGAGACAGTCAATCTTGGGAGTATGCAGTATGCGGTGTATGCAGTACTCAGTGTATGCTGTACTTGGTGATGACTCTTGATCATGGCATGGAAAGACAGAGAGCAATAACTTAACTTCGTGTTTTCAGGTTATCGTAGAGTTAAGGACGAGACAGAGAGAGATGAGAGGATATGTGGGAAATCATCACGAGAAACTAGGACTAATAAGAATTTCGTGTCCAAGTCAAGTAACCATCCCCGATACAGCCGGTACGAGTCCTGATCTGGTGTGAAATACCACCAATACAAGGTCTTCCCAACACAATTGGCCAAGTCGTACCCCTGATTTGTCATATCCGCTCGCATCCTCCATGTCATTCGCATCTTCATTCCCCATCTGTCTCTTTCCCGTCCTCAACTCTACCATCACCTCAAACACAAAGATGAGTCATCGCTCTCTATCTCTCCATGCCATGATCAAGAGTGAACACCAAGTACAGCATATACAGGGTACCGCATACACCGCATACAGTATACACCGAATACAGCGTTCAACCAAGTACAACATACACTCAGTACAGCATCCACCCAAGATTGTCTGTCTCCCCTTCATTCTCATGATCCCGAGTTGACCCCTCAAAGTAACTTCAGCTTTCCGTGTGCCTCCCTACATGATCGACCGCCATCAGCCAGCTCTCCAGGACATCTCAAACGTAAACTCACATTGTCACATTCCCACGGTTGCGAGTAAACTGACTGAACAGAACAGTCTGACCACCTGGCGCACCATCCATTGACTGCCTCTTAGTATTCGTCCAAACTCGCTCAATCACGGCATGCAAGTTCGCACGATCCTGGCCTCCAAGTGCATCACCAAACTCGCTCGATTGGGGCCTCTGAACTCGCTCGCTCACGGCCTCCAAGTGTATCTCCCAACTCGCATGATTATGGCCTCCAAGTGCATCCCCAAACTCGCCCGATTACGGCCTCTAAACAGACTCGACCATTGCCTCCAACTGTATCACCAAACCTGCACGATTCCGGCCTCCATGTTCACACAATTATGGCCTCCATGTGCATATCTCCAAACTCGCTCAATCACGGCCTCCAAGTGCATCTCCATAGTTGCACGATTATGGCCTTCAAGTGCGTCTCCAAAATCGCTTAATTACAGCCTCCAAGTGCATCTCTAAACTAGCTCGATCACGTCCTCCAGGTGCATCTCCAAACTTGCTGTATCAATGCCTCGGAGTGTATCTCTGAGTTCACTCGATCGTCATCTTCAGGCACTCCTCAAATTGCTCTCAAGTACCTCGAATTGGTCTCAAGCACTGCCTGCAGCCAATCCAGATATATTGTGTGTAGATGGGTAGCTATATTGATACATAGATACATTGATCCATAGATACATAGATGAGAATTCAATCTGAATACATGAGTTTTAACAATCTTTGAATGATAAGTAGTAGCTATGATTTCCAGGCGCACCAGCAGTGTTCCCAAAGAAGATGTTTTTCCTGGACTTCTCTACTGTGATTCGAGGTGCTCCCAGACTTGTCGCCGGCCCTCCGAGGCTCGTCGTCGGCGCTCCCAGAATTGTCCCCAGAGCTCCCAGAATTGTCCCCGGCGCTCCCAGACATGTCACCGGCGGTCTCAGGTGCTGCCACGTGCACCAAAAGTTCTCTCCAGTGCTTCGAGGTGTTCCCAAACTCATCACAATCACTCCCATGGTACTCCTTGACCAATCATCAGAGATCTGAGTTACTCCGAAGGCTGGCCGGAATGCCCTCCTAGGGTCTGATACACTCCTGATATTGACGCATCTAAGTTTACACTCCACATTCTCTCAGACCCTTCTGGAGGTTCCCAAAGACTGATATACATTTTGCTGATGGGGATTTCACCATATTGACTTGTGCACGAACCTGGTACCGGTTTGAGTCTGTATTATCCAATGTGGGAAGTTGCTTCAGCATACCACTTTCAGGATCTCCTTTGTGCGTGCCTCAAATGCTATGGACCAAATGATGTTTTGCTGCGTAGCAGCGTTCCAGTACTTCTCTATTATCTGCCAGTGTGGGCCTTCAGCTAATGCTTTTGCAATGCGTCGTGTTGCATAATTTACCATCTCCAAGTCGCTTGCACTCATAACCGGCTGTGTGTTCCACATGTAGAGCTCCAGGAGTCTGCCTGTTGCAAATACAAGACGCGTCATGTCTGCGTGACGAAATGGATGGATGTTGCGACCGCTGGAGACCACAGATCGAGTTATAGACACTGCCTGCCGTTGTGCTTGCCCCAGCCTCGGTCTCTCAATCTGTTCTGTAGCTGGCATTCGCAGTGCATTTGGAATGATCGCGTGTGCTTCTTGATTACGGGTAGGGGTAGGCAGGTTTTCAAGACCGCTGAGAGGTGTGGGAGCACTAGCAATGCCGGATGAGGGGCTGCATGCAACACGACACGTTGGGTCTGTCTGTGAGGTTCCTCCGGGTGCTGCTGTGCTACCACAGCTTGTACCTGGAGTGATGGTTGAAATATTCATCGGCCGTCACTGTGTAGCGGAAGGGGTGGAACCCACGCGTTGAGTGATATCTGCAACGCGAGAATTGTCCTGTGAAGTTGAGGGGGAGCAGTTCTGCCTTTGGAGTGAAGAGGCTACGGAACGCCCTCCTTGAGAGGAATCCCTTCCGCCAGCCTGGACGGAAACGCGTCTCTTCACAGGGGAAACTGGAGAATTCCCCGAAGGCCCACGCCTATCATGATTCTGATGATTGGCAAGAATTCGAACATTTCATATGACCGGAGTCGTGCCAGGGTTGGGGCTTTTGGAGGGCATAGTCCGATATAGATGTTCAACATTAAGAATGCAGGAACAGTTTCCAACGCATGCATATGCAACGGCAGGCAAGGTAGACACCTATTAGAGCGACAAGGGAGGGATTCAACAAACAAAGGAGGCGCAGTGAAGACCGTGCTAGACTCTAATCCGTGACAATACCCGGGGACGAGCTCTCTTGAAAAGCATTAACTTCTAGGGTCAACTGCCATCCGATCAAACTCAGATCAAACTCAGCAGTGATATTTACTGTTACAGCAATGTCTGAAGGTCTATTTGCACCTCTTGAAAGGTGTTTAAGCCTTCTTGGCGCAGTTATCATGGTATTGCACTCGATCTTGGCACAATACTTCGAACCATTGATTGGGTATATCATCAGCTTCCTGATGGACATCCCCCTTTGGCAGAGCTAAAAGCATCGCAAAGTGACCTATGACGCATTTTCTGCCCTACAACATCAGTTGAGTGTGCTTGTTCTACCGCTAGGCATGTTGGTTGCAATGTTGGATGGTTGCACAGTTGGGGCAACCTCAGAACTTCTAAGTTGGTTCCGAGATGCACGAGCGCTGAGCTGTGAAAGTGGTGTGAGATGCAAACGCAATGCCCGGCATTGTAACCTTTCCTCAATGCACGTACTGAATCTCGTCTCAAGGCTTCTCATTCATGAGGTGCCTGGTGGTTGCCCAAGATGAAGGCTGGGTCATTTTGTGTTCAATAACCAACAAAACACGGGATATGACTCAAAATTATCATATCACACAAGTTAAACCAAGAAATCCCAGGAACTCGATTATATTTATCCCTTCTTCTGGCCTACCTCCCCATTCTCTCTGCCTTCTATATGAAACACACCATGAGCATCCTGAGGTAACTCTACATCACGTGACGTGCATGAAACAACGCCTTGCGTTCCAAAACACACCCGATAAGCTACCCAACGTTGTATGTTCCCCCGGGGCTTTCTTCGGCTATGTGCAACTTTATCATAATGCTAACGCTTCGGATGTGGATTCATTTTCAACTGACAGCGATGGCACCAAAGGGCAACCACAAAGGGAAGCGGAAGGCTAAAGCAAAGATACCTACATCAGTTATGAATAGACGCCTGTCGTTGGATCGGGACGGTATAAAGGGATTAATCTCGGAACACGTCCGGAAACTCATACGGATATACAATGTTTGTGGCGTCAAGGATGAGAGGGCATGGGACATCTTTTATGATATAATCTTTCTTGATGCAGTCACGACTCGCCACATTTCACAATTCCAGCTGATGTGACCGCACTGCGGGAGCAGGAGTTCGCCTTTTCGGGAGTGGTGTCCAACATTCTGCTCATATATGGGGCAAATGTTTCACAAACGCGCGACCAAATGAACAATTCGAGGTGGGACAACCCCTATGCCTTCAGGGATCAAGTCAATCACTCAAATCCACTGACAGCCAGCTCGGGGAGAGTTAAACCCACCGGCGAGCATTTCTCTTTGTATTGTAGCGATGATCCCAGGGCAAAGATTGAGCCTCCAAGCTGCCAGCTGTACAAGCCAGGCGACTTCCTGGCCGTTTGACCACAGAATTGAGATGAGCAAATCGATGATGAGGATGATGATGAAATCTGGGCAGATTCCGGAGTGCCGAGCAGTGTATCGAGCCGTCCTGGCAATGGCTATGACAATGACAATGGCTAGGGTGAAGCGGACACGCAGGGCGGTGAGAAATGGACCGGGAAAGGGAATGGAACAAAGGATGGGCACGGGAAAGGGAAGGTGACTGAGGACTGAAAGGGGAATCGGAAGGGACACGGTAAAGGGAAAGGTATTGTTAAACAAACTCCGGGGGGAGATGATATCTCTTGTGCCGTTACTTTGCAGTTGCAGAAGGAAATGTATGAGGCAGACTGGGACACGGAGGGCTAACCAGAGTGGGTATAATTAGAGCTGGAAGCATCGCCCGCGATGGCAATTCCTTCAGATGATGATACCGACTGTACCGAAGAGTCGGATGACGAATATGACTCAGATCCTGATTGTGATGTGGATATGCGCATGGAGGATAATGTGGATGCACCGTGCGGTGTTGATTCAGATGGCGATGTGCATATGGAAAGGGACGGCGACGATGAAGAGGAGGATGATGAAGAGGAGGAAGATGAAGAGGAGAAGAATGAGGAGGAGGATGATGAGGATGAGGAGCACGATGAGGATGAGGATGATGGCAAAGAACCTCGGACGATTGGCCAAGGGGAGATGGTAAATACACTGGCTGATAATGTAGATACCATGGGAGACAATCAGCCAATCGCGCTACCTGAGCCAGGCCAAGAGCTGTGCGAGTATACCCCACCCCCACAACCTCCGATGGCTGCCCCACAGCCACAAACCCTGAAGCCTCGCACACAACCACAAACTCCAGAGACTCATCCCCTCAGTGGGCTGCAGTTTCAGGGCTTGCGACTCCACACAAATCTCGCCCACCATTGCCAACTCTGAGAGAAGCGGAGGCAGCTGGAAACACCTCGGATGTGACTGTTGATCAGCAGCTGCTCGGCCAATGGGTTGGTGGGGACAGTCTCCCCAATGTCCCTCTCCCCGATATCCCACTCCCTGGCGCACACCCACATGCCACACGAGGCGAGAAGTGAACCAGTCATTGCGGGGCAGGAGAGGCGATGGTTGTTGCGTTCGGGTCAAGGTCGGGTTCTTGTCCTGTTTATTTTATTTATTCTGATCTATTTATCTCAGGCATTGATTATTACACGCAGCGCGAGGTTTTTGAATCGCTCAGGGTTTATTGTATATATGGGATGAGTATTGGGTTGATTTTATTCATAGTATGGTAGGACATTGCGCGTGCAGCGTTTTTGCAACTCCTGGCATGTAAGAAACCTCGTTGTGATGGTGTTGAGGCTCAATAAATCTCTCAAGTTATCTGGAAGTATCGTGGGATTACACCCACCAGGCTGCTCCGGCCCAGCACCAACTTTCGTCCCTGTCCACAGTGCATACTCCACTCCTCGCGTGGCGTCGACAATGCCAGAGAAGACCCATTCCTGGTGCCCAGAAATTTCATGCCGAAAGACGTCCACCTCAGATAGCTGGCGACTTAAACATATCAAATTACACCATCCGGAACACCCTCAATTTGCATGCCTGCAGAATCTGACTATTCGCAGTGCGCCCCGACATGTTGAACCTGCTCAGAGTCGTGAATTCAATGTCAACGAAGATTCAGTCGAAGACTTGGACGCGTTTCACTCTCCGGAATATGTTGAAAACATCGCACTCTAGGAGTCTCAACCACTGCCACCTGCTCTCCTGCAGACGGAAACATACCCTCGCGCCGGCGCTCCGCTGAGCCATGGGAACGCGACGCTCAGGGCTACTTTGAGACAAACGTACAAAACAATCCCTGCTACCCGTTTGCGACGCGTGAAGAGTACAAATATATCCAGTGTGGGATCAAGAATAAGGGCATGAAGACGTACCATGACAACGTGCTGAAGGAAGGACACTCTGCTCTGCGTTTCCGAAGCTTCAAAGACCGGGATGGCGTCTAGAATCTCGTGGCTAGCATGCCAGATGATCGGGCTCTCAGGGAGTGGGAACTACACACTCTCGAGGATATGAGATGGAATGACAATCACCAACCCCCTATCAAATACTAAAGTCAAGATATCATCAAAAGCATGACATGGTTGATGCAGCAGCCAGCCTACATGGAACACCTCATTCACGCCCCTCAGTGTTGCTTCAACAGCGATACGCCACCGAAACGCCTCTATACCGAAATGCACACTGCGGACTGGTTGTGACAGACACAGGTCAGGACGAATACTCGATGATAATCACATGCTAATCGACGTTAAGTCAACATTCAGAGTGGGGAATACACTGGTTCCCTTCATCATCATGTCTGGTGGAGCACATCTCTCAAATTTTGCTGACGACAAAAGAGTGGCCTGTATATATGACAATTGGCAATCTATCTTCGAAGATCCGCCTGATGCCCTCAACGCACAGCATCGTAACGTTGGCTCTCCTGCCGATTCTAATCATGAACCGCAAGATTCATCCGAAGCAGCTGGATGAGCAGCGTCAAACGAACCAAGAGGTGCTGAATGATGTACTCCGGTGGGTACTCCAGCCTCTCACCTTTAAACACAATTCCAGCGCTGAGGGTGTGTATTACAACGTTCTGTGTGCAGATGGCAACTTTGGGCATTGAAAACCGGCTTTAGCTCCATGGCTGGCAGATTGCCCAGAGTATACTGACCTACATCATCTCAAGCGGCATGTCTGCTTTTGGTGTGAGAGTCCAAACAACGAACTTGGTGATTATTTCCCTCCTGACAGGCAACACTCACAGCGGGATCACAACTTATAGTGAACACGCAGCGATGCCAACACCAAGGCTGCCGATGCTGAACTCTCATCGCGCCATGTTCACCGGGGATTCACATTGTTTGAACATATTCCCGGTATCGTGAACAACCTCCCGAAGCCCAACCTCCTCCATCCAATGCAGATCGGCATGCCTGACCACCTCCAGGAGTGGATTTTCCACTTCATGTATGCGCAGGAGGAGCTCGACAAGTACAATGCAATCTGGTTTTCCGTGCCTGCTTACCCCAACCTCACACCAAAATATAAGTCATATGAGGAAGTTTCTCAGTGGAATGGGAAGGAGATGAAGGAAATGAGCCAGTACCTGCTTGGAGTTATAACCCAGTCTCTACGAGGCAGAAGACCCACTCAGAGTGCCATATTCAATTGTGCAATTGCGTGCACACAGGCATTGTTAGAATTCTAGATGGATGCTCAATATAAATCTCACAATGATACAACATTTAGCTACATGGAGGACACCTTGTGTGGTTTTCACGCCTTCAAAGATGTTTTCTTACTCGGCCTAGCCGGCAAAGAGCCGAAGGCCAAAGCCAATGCCCTGGGAATAGAACTTGTGAAGAAACAAAAGGTAGATGAGGAAACACATGCTGAAACATGGAAACCGTCCAAGAAGCGGCGTGAGATGAGCAGCTGGCGGGAATATATCAACCACGAGACAGATGTTTCCACGGAGTCAGATGCCTACTTCAACTTTCCGAATATCTACTTGATGTCTCATTGGGTCAAACAGATTCGTCCATACGGAGCCTTGCAACAGTATTCTGCCAAGAGACATGGATCAGTGTATAAAACGAACCTCAAGGACGGTTGGAACGCCTCCAATCACAATCTCAACTACCTGCCACAAGGAATAACCTTTCAGCGTCGCATTCTCTGCTTCGAAATGGGAGAACTCAATCTCCAAGCCCACGCACAGCATTGGGAGACCAGCGTTGCTGCCTGCAAACGCCTCCCTTCCAGTGCTGATCTGGCTACCCCTTGGAACTCCCAGCCATATGTGAAGCCCGAATTCATGGCACCCCAACACCGCGGGGATCGAAAGCATCCTGACGCTATGATCAAGGATTTCTGAGCATTACTCAACAATTCGCAGCACGCAATGCATCATGGGGCATTATACGGCGGCACACAAGTGTTTCTCAAGCATAAGAGTCGTAACGAGACCTATATGTTGGATGAACAACTGCACTCAATGGAGCTCTGTATTTACCAAGGTTTTAAGGTTCAAGTTGAGGGTTCAGGAGGTGAATGCATATCTCAGATGTGTCCATGCACAAGATGCCAGAGCTTGCGCGTAGGGGATCGACGGAATGACTGGGTGTGGGGAAAGCAACACCCAGGGAGGTGTTATGAAGCGCTGAATGGGCGTGTCCCGTGGCAACTGCAACGACTATTCAGAATCAAGCTCCTAACCGAGGATGGAGCTTTTGTTGAGTACTGGTTATCCCTGGCGCTCACCACATTACCTGAAAACTCGGGTAACTTGGATTCTGTCTCGCAAATTGTACCAGTGAGGAAATCACTAGCTGCCCTTGCTTTGAAAGTTTTCAGCGTGGGTAACATCGTCGGCTGCCTGCACGTCATTGCAGTGATTGCCACTAGTTGTAAAACAGGAGACGGACGGAACGAGTGATGGATTGTCAATAGCCACATAGATCTGGCGACTTGGAATGATGTGTAATATTAGTCAAGAGAGAATGGCATTTTGGGTGCAGGAAAAAGGAATGCGAGGAGAGATTTTCGCAGCGTCACTAATTGCATTACAATCACGATGCAAGCACGTACCCACTGAACCCATTCAGATGTATGGTTACAGTTGGCCAAAAAGCCAGAGAGTTCGTTTAAACTAGGAGACCGACAGAGCAAGAAGAAACAGTGACACCGCAATCTGAGGGCAATATGCAATTCGACACGTGGTTTTGATGCTGGGCACGGAGTAATCCGCCACCAGGGTGTCTATGACAACTCGGAGAGAGTGCGTCCACTCTGACGGAGCCATTCCGCCTGGACGAAAATGTGTTTTGCCCATGGCATTGTTATATTTACTACTATTATCATATATCGACAAGACCTAGAATAAACTAGCACACAAAGGAAATCCTAAACCGCATCACTAACACTATTCCTAACCTCGCCGTGACATTGCACCCTCTTGATTTGTACTTCTATTGACTGATCCCATATTCTCAACACTTGCGATGTTGGTGATGTTGGTGATGTCATTTCTGTTGCCGATGCTGCAGGGGACAGGCTCACTACTGCTGGCAATGATATGCCCGCCCAGAGGGAGAGCTGCTGAAAATCACATGCCGGCTTCGGTAGCAGCAACAAAGCTGTTGACATGATGAACAGAATCGTCAGGGTGCTCTATCAGCTCCTCCGGGACATAAGCAATGAAATCCTCATCGAAGCTGGACTGAGTGCTGCGAGGTTGTGCCATCACTGGGTCCGTACCAGTTGAGTGGATTCTTCGGTGAATCATGCTGCAAATATTGCCTACCTTGTCGGCATGAACCTCAGGCAATGAAGAAACAGAATCCATGTTTGGATGACGAAATACATCTGTACATGCATTATTAACTGTAGGATTAATTTTTGTTGAATTGCACTTAGGTTGTGCTCCACCTCCTGGATCAAACTCTGGCGGGACCGTAAACTCACCTGGGTTCCATGCTGACAGACGATGGTGGATGACCTTTGGGGCGAGGGCAATTTATGTCGGGTTGAATTTATCAATCAATTAATGATCTATCTGTCATTCCCATTTGTAGTATGCCATACTAGTCTGTTCAGTGAATCACATCCACAATCTCAGTCGCTGCAGATTGAAACTTGCACTCCAAAAGTGATTGTCCAGGCAGAGTATAAATAAGAATCGAACTTTGAACTTTCCTCACAATCATTTGTGAGGGATCTAATCCTGTCCTTGGTCAATTGGCAGGCAGCCAGATTCTGGATCCCAGAATGGGGCTTGGTTCGAAATCAATCAATAGAGTCGATTGAAGTCTTCCAGATGTATATCATTGCTTCACCTGAGTACTTAATCCTTGTGTGAGCGTGATGCAGAATGTGTGGGATGAAAACAATCAATCAGATGATGTCTATACCACCGAAATCTAGACATGTCATCAGTGAAATGTAAATCGGTCCGGAAGCAACATGCAATCCTCCCAGACCCTCCCGGCAACTCCACCAGTGCTTCTAAGTACTTCTAGATGCTCACAGACCCCCCTGGAGCTAAGCAATGTGCCCTCAGACTCTGCAAGAGCATTGTCAGGATGCTACGGGATTTGACTTATAGGATAGTCCAATTTTGGAGCTCCTGAGATCTCTCAGCAGATCTGCAGGAGACTTCAAGAGCAGCCAAGACCGATGCGCAGCTCTGTGGGAAACTTCGAGAGCAGCCAAGACTGCTGCACAGCACTGCGTGAGACTTGGTGCCATATTCTCACAGCAGTTGTTCATACATAACCTCATGGCATTTCGACTTATCGTATTCGTCTTTGTTACAGTCACAAGATTCCCTACATCGTAATATGGCATGCATTATATAAGTCTCTGTATATATATACATACGGTCAATCTGGCCACTGTTCGTAGCCGAGCATAATCGGAGGAGCACCTGGACACGCCCTCTCAGAGAACTTATAGATGCACCTCTTAGAGGCCGTTGTGGTGAAATCATGGAGCTAGAATGCAGAGAGCCCACCATTGACACTACGCCGCGCCTCTCACGACATCCATATCGAATTCATGAGAAACAGAGGTTCTGGTTTGAGGTGCATAGTAATCAGGTGAGAAGATATGATACTACCGGGTGTTGATAATTCACGCAATTGCCTGAATTCACAACATCTCAGACTGAGCAAGTGAGACCAAAAGTTGGGAAAGATAAACTGTGTATTGTCATTGTATGATGTGATGAGATGGTAATGAGATGATGTCAATCTACACCCCGTCACTTTGTCCACCTTCGTTACCCCTGTATTTCCGTACACCCGCCGTTCCTTCTTAAAGATATACCTGGAGGCTGTGATCAACCAAGTTTGGAGATGCACTTGGAAGCTGTGATCGAGCTCGTTTGGAGATGCACTTGGAGGCCGTGATCGTACGAACTTGGAGGCAATAATTGAGCGTATGTGGAAATCCACTTGGACACCATGATCAAGTTAACCTAGAGATGCACTCCGTGATCGTGATCGAGCGAGATTGGAGATACACCTGGAGGCGATCATCGGGCAAACTTGGAGGCCATGAATGAGCGAGTTTGGAGATACACTTAGAGGCCGTGATCGAGCGAGTTTGGAGGCCATAATCATGCGAGTTCAGAGATACAGTTGGAAGCTGTGATGAAGTGTGTTTGGAGAAGCACTTGGAGGACGTGATCGAGCGAGATTGGAGGAGTACTAGGAGGCGGTCAATCTGGAGGTGGTGGTTCGGGAGGGAGGCGCAATGGGAGCTGAGACATTATTCATCCGTTAACTCGTAATTGTGGTAAGGTAGAGAATCGAGTACAACATAGTCTTGCCGAGAGATGAGAGACTCGCTGGGAGCGAGAGACAGTCGATCATCGGATGTTGCAGTACGCAGTGTTAACTATACTCAGTGTTAACTCTTGATCATGGCATGGAGAGATAGAGAGCAATTACTTAACTTCGTGTTCTTAGGTGATGGTAGAGTTGAGGACAAGAAAGATAGAGATGGGAGCAGAGGTGGGAAATCATCATGAGAAACTTGGACTTAAGAGAATTATGTGTGCGAGTCAATTTACCGTCCCCGATACCGCAGGTACGAGTCCCGATCCAGAGTGTGATCACACCGATACGAGGTCTTCCTAACCTAATCAGGCGAGGTGTACCTCTGATTCCTCATTTCCGCTCGTATCCTCCACATCATTCTCATCTTCATCCCCAATCTCTCTCTTTCTCATCCACAACTCTGCCATCATTGCAGAACACAAAGTTAAGTCATCCCTCTCAATCTCTTCATGTCATGATCATCAGTTGACACCGAGTTCAGCATACACCAAGTTCCAGCATTCACCGAGTCCAGCATACACCGAAGAACAGCATCCACCCAAGATTGTTTGTATTCCCTTCACTGGGAAAAATGACCTTACGCTACGCGTAACTCATAGAGAAGCTGTTTTTGGGTTGGTGATCCATAGCATATTTGACGCGTGGCACTATAACGTCCTATGGACCTGCGCATTGACTAGATTACTATGATACGCATGCAATTATGTGCGCTTGATACTATACATCGTGCTGCATTCAACAACCTTCAAACCAATCTGCCAAATGCACTGCTTTGCAAGCTCCCAAGTTCACTCTGAAGTACACTCCTGATTGCACTCGACTGTACACTACCAGCCTGCTTGACTTACGCTCTCAAGATGCTCCTGAGTAAACTCCTATTAAGCTCCGAAGTACTCCTCCAAGTACGTTCTCGAGTACACTCCCAGGCATGCTCTCCAGGACGCTCCTAATTGCACTCGATGGCACACTCCCAGTCTGCTGGACTGCACGCTCGTAAGGAAGCTCTCAAGACGCTCTCAATCTCACTCCCGAGCATGCTCTCAAGTACACTCCCAATTGCAGTCGATGGCACACTCCCAGCCTGCTTGACTATACGCTCCCAAGTAAGCTCTCAAGACGCTCTCAATCACACTCCCGAGCACGCTCTCCAGTACACTCCCAATTGCACTCGATGACACACTCCCAGCCTGCTTGACTATACGCTCCCAAGTAAGCTCTCAAGACGCACTCAATCACACTCCCGAGCGTGCTCTCAAGTACACTCCCAATTGCACTCGATGGCACTCTCCCAGCCTGCTTGACTATACGCTCACAAGTAAGATCTCAAGACGGTCTCAATCACACTCCCGAGCATGGTCTCAAGTACACTCCCAATTGCACTCGATGGAACACTCCCAGCCTGCTTGACTATACACTCCCAAGTAAGCTCTCAAGACGCTCCCAAGTACACTCCGAGTACGCTCCCAAGTACACCTCCGACTATGTTCTCAAGTATACTCCCGGGCATGCTCTCTAGTATGCTCCCAATTGCACTCGATGGCACGCTCCCAGCCTGCTTGACTGTACGCTCCCAAGTAAGCTCTCAAGAGGCAAATACACTCCGACTACGCTTCCAAGTACACCTCCGGGTACGTTCTCTAGTACACTCCCGAGCATGCTCTCAAGGACACTCCTAATTGCACTCGATGGCGCACTCCTAGCCTGCTTGACTGTTTGCTCCCAAGCACACTCTCAAGAGGCAAGATACTCCCAATCTCACTTGACTATATGCTCCCATGTATGGTCCTGGGTGCTCGATCCAGAGACATGCTGAGTTGCAGGGGCCCGGCACCGGGAGGTGGGAGGCGGGAGGCGGGTGGTGGTGGCCGAAATCATGACGTCGGTCGATATCATAGTCTGAACCTTATCTTTAGCGCGGCCGCCGTGACGAGATCTCACGATGCCTCACGGTCATGGTGTTGCCAATTGCATCCTGAGATTCTGCAGGACAGGTAGACAATTGGATCTTGGGGAGAGCAGATCTCCAACTCAGATTTTCCAGCAAAATCTACTGCTTGCTTCACGCGGATTGTGGGCGTATGTGTGCGCATTAGGGCCAGGGCAGATGGTGATGATGGCGATGGTAATGATGGCGATGGTGATGATGGCGATGGTAATGATGGCGATAGTGATGATGGCGATGGTGATGGTGTCGTTGATGGTGATCATAGTACCAGAAACACTTAGACAAGTAGGTTGGCTACGTCAATGTTAGCATCAAAGCTTCTACAGACTTAGACCCTTCCATTAGCCAAAGCTTCCAGACTTAGAGCCATCCAGTAGCCAAAGCTTCCACGGACTTAGAGGCTTCTATTAGCCAAAGCTTCCACAAACTCAGAGTTTGCCATCGGCCAGAGGCTTCCAGTGGAGGAAAACTCTACTCCTCCTGAAGCGAGGCTCTCAAGAAGGCTCTCAAGCAGGCTTTCAAAGAGGCTTTCAAGCAGGCTCTCAAGCAGGCTCTCAAGCAGGCTCTCAAGCAGGCTCTCAAGCGGACTCTCAGCGATAGTGTACAGTACCGGTATAGCAGCGAAGACTGGTATAGGTCCATCTCCGGCCGCCAGCCGTATATAGTTCCACAGTCCCACTCGCACATCTCTATGAATCGACTATAGATGACTATACGCTGCGCATTGCGCAGCGGTCCACGGGAAGCTTGCTATGAGCTGCACATGTGCGCATGTGGGCGTAGCGCAGTCTATAGTCGATTTGCACTTTTGCCGAAGTTCATTCTCATGATTACGAGTTGACCCCTGAATGTAGCATCAGCTTCCGGCGTGCCTCCCTACACGATCGACCGCCATCAGCCAGCTCTCCTTGAGAGCCCAAAGGTAGAGTCACCTTGTCACATTCCCACCGTTGAGAGTTAACTAACCGATGAATAGAGTCTCAGCACCCGGCGCACCGTCCATCGACTGCCTCTAAGTACTCGTCCAAACTAGCTCGATCGCGGCCTCCAAGCTCGCACAATCACGGCCTCCAAGAGCATCTCCAAACTCGCTCAATCACGGCCTCCAAGTGTATCTCCAAACTCGCTCGAGCACGGCATTCAAGTTGGCACAATCACGGCCTCCAAGTGCTTCTCCAAACTCGCTCGATCACGGCCTCAGAGTGTATCTCTGAGTTCACTCGATTGTCATTTTCAGGCACACCTCGAATTGCTCTCAAGCACTGCCTGCAGCCAGTCCAGATATACCGTGTGTAGATGGGTAGCTATATAGATACATAGGTACATAGATGAGAATACAAATTGAATACATGTGTTTTAAAAATCGTTGAAATATAAGTAGTAGCTATGATTTCCAGGCGCACCAGCAGCCTTCCCCAAGAAGATGATGTTTTTCCCAGACTGCTCAACTGTGATTCGAGGTGCTCCCAGACATGTTGCCAGCGCTCCTAGGTTTGTCGCTGGCGCTCCCAGGTGCTCCCAGGCTTGTTGTTGGCGCTCCCAGGTTTGTCGCCGGCGCTCCCAGTTACTCTGAAGGCTGGCAGGAATGCCTTCCTAGGGTCTGATACTCTCCTGAAATTGACACATCTAAGTTTGCACTCCACATCCTCTCAGACACTCCTTTGGGCTTCCAGTGACTAAAATACATTTTGCTGATGGTGCAGGGTCTGAGTTTCTCTGAGCTGTATCAATCTTTGCGATCTCCTCATACCACCATCTCTGGATCTGGGTGGTCTTGACCACATTCATGGCAAAGGGATTTGCAAACATCACATAATTGATGACTGAAGGCTTCACACATGCCAGGACCGTTGCCAGAATGCATGAAATTGTTGTCTGGGCAATGTATTCTGCGCCGAGAATGAAGCCTGTCACGTCATCAACGAAGGGCTCATATCGTGACAGATTTGCTGCTTTCCATGCAGCCAATTGCTTACCGGCTTCGTTTGAATGCATCCTGTAGTGTATATATACATTTGTTGGCAAATTCAATCATTTAAATGCGCAATCCGATATGTTCATGGATACCAGTGGCACACACTCACATTCATCTTCTTCCACTGAGATGATACAGACCTTCCAATGCCCAGGATATAGGTGTTGTGCTGAGGTTGGAGCTAATTGAGTTGCCACAACTAGTTTTCCAAGAGTTGATGTGCAGGAATTTTTTAATGGCCACTTGCCTATTGCAATCCTGGATGGTGGCCTAAAATGCTTGTCATCGGAGTCTGAATTGTCATCGTAATGATCAGTGTGATATTCAGGTATTCCGTACTCAGATCATCATCAACATCCTCGTCATGGATTGATCATCTCCTCCTCCTGGTGCTGGAAGAAAGAGGAGGAGGTGGAGAAGTGCTTCACCTTGATGTCAAGTTTTAGAAAGGTATCGAGTGATAGGTACGAACCAATTAAAGGACTGACCAATGGAAATGTGAATAAATGTATAGTAAATGAATCGAAGTGTTGTGTAAAGGAAAGAAAGCATTGATATGATTAAAAGCATCGTCCAGATGGGTCTTTCTATCTTTTGGAATGTTTCTAGGATCTTGGCTTGTCCTGTCACCCGCACTTCAAACTGCCTGGATGGATGGGACCTCAGAACTATGAATGGCAGGTGATAAGCATGGCACAGATTTGTTGATTGGCTTCATTTGATGAAAATGGTTATCGCAACGCATTAAAACGTGTATGCATTTCGCTAATCATTGTGGCTTACTTCCACTTGGCAAAGATATCGCACTACCAATTACATGATAGCCATACATGGTGTCCTATTGCTGCCACGATGTGTTTCCCAACAACCTGCATCTGAATGATTAATCCCAATATCGTGAACTCTCAACACAGCCCTTCATGCATGAATATGACTGATATAATAATAAAATCCACAAAATACCAAAAAGAGACCCAAAACCTCTCCAAAAAACTCCAAAGTATTACCTGTCCATCCACCCTCCACAGTGCCAGACAAATAGTGACCCGCCACCCAAATCCTTGTACAACTTTCCAGCCAGTGCATTCCATGCTGACAATGACTAATTTGCAGCTGTGTAGCCGCTTGTACGATTCCTGTTGGCCAAAGAGCAAGCAGTGGGAGAATTTACAATGTATTCGTGCTCACGTAGCCTACCCACATCCTCATCAGCAACAATTGTTTGCCCCTAATCAGGAAAGACACCAAGCGCATGGATTAGAATAACTTCACCCCATTGCTGCTGTTTCGGAATGGTCCATTCAAGCTTGCTTTCGATCGTTTGGAAGCCCAGTTTCGTCATTGGGAAGCTTCACGCATTTGGACTCCGTATCTCCACATCATCATCTGATTCATCCCCAATATTGTTGTTCATATCCTCGGCTGCAGCTGGGAGGATGTTGTGCAGAGGATTGTGGCTTGGTCCACCACACATAGGCGTCTGGGCACCAGATGTGCTGACAGTTTGCTGGCCACCCTACACGACATCATGACGTGTTGGGGTGATTAATTTCATTGCTGACTTTGCCCATCTGGCAGCAGTATTATTACCAAACATTGGGTTACCATCACAGGTGTGCGGACCACCATCTCCATGAGGCTACTCTGGGTAGCCCCGAAGCTCTCGGACTTTGCCGCTGGGGTCTTGCTGTCCAGTAATTGTGGCATTTACTATGGATAAAATGGTTCTATTCACGATTGATGTAACTATCAGATGTATCGATTAATCATCCCCAAGCCAGTGCCATGAGAATAGCCGAGTATTGTTATCACCCACCCTCTTCCCAGCAACGTTGGCATCCATGGAAGTCATGGTAAACCTAAACCGCTCGACAAGGGAATGGGAAGAGGCGTCGCAACTGACCTTTATCAGTGATGAGGAGTGACCTGATGTACAGTCCTCGTCATCTTCGGGATCAACACATCCTCAGGAATTGCAGAAGATACAACGGGGTGCTGAAATACATGCGAACACTGATGAATTCCCTCTTCTTAGTCAGCGTTTCATCAATCCTAGGCTACGTTCTGTGAAGGCCAACCTCTGCCAACTCATCAAGTGCTGCCTTCCGATTATGACCATCAAGCGTAGTCTTGTCTGCCGTGAACCGTTTCCAGAAGTGCCTGTTAGATGCCGGATCACTGATTCGACCAGTGAAATAATAATCGATTAGGAGATTCCATTGCTCGGGGCTGGCAACTTGCTTGTCGCTGATGCTCATGCACCAGGCAATCTCCCAGATGCGCTCCCTCACTATATTGTCTTCCTGTTGTATTGTCAAGCAACCCTTCTACTGCCAGATCCCACTGGTTTCTGCAGCCCATTGACTGACTCCAACACCGGCGTTCTCGGCCCAGACGCGGACTTGTAGAGTCAGCTTCTGGATTGTAGTAGCATTTGCAATGACTGATTTCGGCAACCAGAAATCATCACATTACATTATAGGTTCTCAACGATGGTGATTGACCGAGTGGTAGATGATATATACTGGTTACTCTAAACAAGCGTTGGGACTGTTGAATATATTGTCAAGGGTGATGCAATATGGTAGCAGAGGTGTGGGGGTGTGACAAAGGTTCTGGAGATTGTAAGTAAGGTGGGTAGGTAGGGCGACTATATATGTGGGCTTGGAGTGGTTTTCTTGATCCGGTGACATCATCTTGGCAGCTATTCAGCTAGGAATCAATTTGCTTCCCATCATCGAAGCACTCTATTTCGTTGACTGAATGCTTAAATTCATCACAAAGACAAGTAAAAGCATGCTCCACAGTCATATCTGACTGATCAGTCATCACTCTAGTTCATGTACCCCATGATGATGTTGCTACGTCAGTATCTAAGCAAAATGCACAGTTCATGTAATGTATGAACTGATCAAATAATGGCACCTAAAAATCATGCAATTGGTGAAGGAGGCTCTTGTAAGATTGCAAGACAATATCTGTGATAACATCAATGCAGACATGGTATGCTTATTGAGATCCAAGTAGTGTGGAATATGAGAGAGTGATGAAACACTTTGCAAACGTGTGAAGGAGGACGAGAGACATTGTACAATCACAGTAGAACACCAGTTTGGACAGCCTAAATACAGGTGTAGCTGGTACCGAGGACCAACCAGTTTGCAGCGATATCAATATCCAAAACACAGTCGAGATGTGTCTCAAGGTTGTTGTGACATATCATTTTGCTAATGAAACATGGATCTTCCTCAACAGTGTCAATACTGCTCCAAGAGACACTCCTACATTAGTGCTAACATCACTCACCTACGTTGCGACCTCAAAGAAGGCATTGTGGACATATCAGCCAAACCACTGCCAGCAGATAGCTTTGCATCCCAGCACGGTGGTATTCTACTTCCATTCGGTCATCAACTAGATCATGACCCTTTTAATCACCCTTCCAATAATACTTACAGCGATACCAATGCGGCCAGCGAAAATCTCTCTGTCAATGCAGAGCAACCCCCTGTTTGGAGTAACAGTCATGGTACTCCACACTTGGACAATCGACGAGACTCCAAGCCACTTAGTAACAAGAATTTCGATATCTTCGATAATGGAATAGGTCCGTGGTGACTGTTCTTTATAAGGAGAAGTATCGATCAGCGCAGTGGTCTGTCAATCACAACTTGAGCAGGGCTGCTATCAACATTCGTTTCACGAACCCTACGATGGCAACCATCAGCAACTTCACTTTGTCCCACACCTTATTCAAAAGGTTGAATGAAATGTCTTATGTGATGGGCATCAACTCTTGGAAATCGGGTAAAGTGTGTTACACTTGTTTGGACCATCCAAACAACCTTCACAAAGATGATTACACATGTTTCCTCTGCCACAATCCTGTTCAAAGCATTGGATCCCTCATGAAACAGGGGCCTGCATTCAGGCGACATATGTTGTATGCTCCAGCAAAGAAACTCAGTGAAGGTGAGCAACATATCTCCATCAGCAAAATGTAAATCGGTCTGGAAGCCACATGCAAACCTCCGAGATTCTCCGGTAGCCCTCACCAGTGCTTCTAAGTCCTTCCAGATGCTCCCAGGCTCCCCTGGAGCTTTGCAATATGCTCTCAGACTCTGCAAGAGCATTCTCAGGTGCTCCTGAAAGCACCTGAAGTGATAAAGTTGCATTCAGAATGCTACGAGATTGACAATTTGGATGGGCGAAGTTTGGAGCTGCTGAGACCGCGGCGCAGGTCTGCGAGAGATTTCGAGCGGAGCTGAGACCTCTGCGCAAGCTCTGTGGGAGACTTGGTGCCATACTGTCACAGCAGTGGTTCGTCAGGATTCACAACCACAGGCCATTTCGTTTATCATATTCGACTTTGTTGCAGTTACAAGATTCGCTAGATCATAATATGGCATGTATTATCTAGGTCTCTCGATATATTTACATACGGAGATACAGGAATAACGGAGACGAACTCAGCGATGCTGTATACATTTGGAAATCCCTGGGGTAGATACACATCATCACATTATACGAAATTTACACTCTATCTTTCCCAGCTATTGGTCTCATGCACTCTTGACTAGCTTTCATATATCCATGCAATTCATGTGGTTCCTGACACACTCTTTCTAAGTGTTCATTGATCCACGCAATTTGGATGGTTCATCATGGCCGGGTATTCCTTCATTTCATCTCACACTGTTCCTATGCCGCTCGAGCTAGAACCACACTTTGTCAAGAAATCCCTTCGGATGCCATGCGAGGTGCGGCTGAATGTTGATGATGGGCTGACTACCTTTTCGCTCCACCATGTCACCACATCATGATCGAGCAAGTTTGGAGATGCATTTGAAAGCCGTAATTGTGTGAGTTTGGAGATACACTTGGTGGCCGTAATCGTGCGAGTTTGGAAATACACTTGGAGGCTGTGACTGAGCGAGTTTAGAGATGCACTTGGAGGCCGTGATCGAGCTGGTTTGGAGATGCACCTGGAGGCCATGATCAAGCGAGATTGGAGGAGTACATGGAGGCGGTCAATCTACAGGCGGTAGTTTGGGAGGAAGGCGTGACAGGAGCTGAGACTCTATTCATTGGTCAACTCGTAATTGTGGGAATGTATAGAATTGAGTACAACATGGTGTGCTGAGAGATGAGAGACTAGCTGGGTGCGGGAGACAGTTGCTGTTGGGATGATGCAGTACGCAGTGTATGCAGTACTCAGTGTATGCTGTGCTCGGGTGTATGCTGTACTCGGTGTATGCTGTACTCAGTGTTAACTCTTGATCATCGCATGGGGAGATAGAGAGGGATGGCTGAACTTTGTGTTCTCAGGTGATGGTAGAATTGAGGATGAGGATGGGAGAGATGAGAGGGATGAGGATGAGAGAGATGAGAGGTGATGGAACAAATAATCATGACGAACTGGGACGTGAGAGAATTGCTTGTGCGAGTCAGTTTAACATCCCCGATACAGCAGGTTTGAGTCTCAATCCGGCGTGTCATCACAGTGTTTCGAGGGCTTCCCAACCTAATCAGTCAGGTCATGCCCCTGATTTCCTCATATCCACCCGAATCCTCCACATCGTTCTCATCTTCATCACCCATCTCTCTCTTTCTCATCCACAACTTTACCATCATCGCAGAACACAAAGTTAAGTCATCCCTCTCTATCACTCCCTGCCATGATCATGAGTTGACACCGAATACAGCATACACCAAGTACAGTATCCACCGAAGATTGTTTGTCTTCCCTTCATTCTGGTGATCAATAGTTGACCCCGGAATGTAGCGTCAGCTGCCAGCATTCCTCCCTACATGATCGACTGCCATCAGCCAGCTCTCTATGTGTGCTCAAAGGTCGAGTTACCTAACTGATGAATAAAGTTTTAGCACCCGGCAAGCCATCCATCGACCGCCTCTACATACTCGGCCAAACTCGCTCAATCATGGACTCCAACTGTATCTCTAGACTTGCTCAATTACGGTCTGCAAGTTCGCACTATCATGCACTCCATGTGCATCTCCAGACTCGCTCGATTATGTCCTCCAAGTTCACATGATCATGGTCTCCAAGTCTATGCGATCATGGCCTCCAAGTGCATCTCCAATCTTGCTTGATCTTGATATTGGAGTGAATCTCTAAGTTCACCTGATCACAGCCTCCAAGTGTACATCCAAATACGATCGATTAGTGCCTCCAAGTCCATCTCCACACTCAGTCGATCATGGCCTCGCAGTGTATCTCTGAGTTCACTCAATCGTCATTTTCAGGTGCCCCTCAGATTGCTCTCAAACACCGCTGCAGCCAGTCCAGATATCCCACGAGTAGATGGGTAGCTATATAGACACGAGAATGAGAATACACACTGAATGCATGAGTTTTAAAAATTGTTAAACGATAAGTAGTAGCTATGATTTCCAGGCACAGCAGCAGCGTTCCCAAACAAGATGTTGTTTTCCCAGACTGCTCTACTGTGATTCGAGGTGCTCGCAGACTTGTTGCCAGGGCACCCAGCCTTGTTGTCCGCACACCCAGGCTTGTTGCCGGCACTGGCAGGTGCTCCCAGGCTTTTCGTCGGCACTCCCAGGCTTGTCGCCGGCCGACCCACATGCTGCCAGGTGCACCTGAAGGCCACCGCATAGGTCCAGTACACTCTGGGATTTGACCACCCTCTGATTCTGGTCTGACAACTCTCAGACACACCCAGAGCCTCCCAGTGACGAAACTACATAATGCTTATGTCCTCAGTGGTTCAATCAAGCGACTGGTGGTGCAATTGACAGCTACTTTTGTTGAATTTCATTGTAGCCACAATTGTTTTGACTACTTCAAGAGCTATAGCGGCCACTTGGAGCTGCAATTGTACCTGTATTGGTCAGTTCAGACCAGCCGCATATTACGAACTATTCGGCCGACATGAATGAATGGCCAGTATATGTGAGTCTTGGCAACATCGACCCGATGATTACATCACAGCCTTCGGATCTTGCAAGCATCCTTGTTGCCCTGCTTCCTGTCTCTCCGTATTGTCAGTATGAAGGGCATGAAAAGCCAAATGCCGTGAACAAACAACAAATCAGTAGTTGGGAACTTTCAAAGCAGATCCTTGAACTTATTTTTAGTCCTCTTGACACACTTGTCAACTATGGAAAGCATCTTCTTTGTATGGCCTGTAGGATGCGGCAATGTTATCCTGCCATCTGTACCTGGATGGCTGACGACTTTGAAAACATTGACTTGCACTCAATGAAGCAGGTTCTTTGCCTGGTGCGGCAAGCTGCAAAATCTTCCTTTGGAGAAGGGAATTCATCATGGTGGCAATTGAGAGACTATCAGCTATACTTCCAAAAGATGATAGTTGTGACTTAGGGTGATGACATGGAGACATGGGAAGCAAGACAATATCTGGAAGATCGAGCGGTTGGGATGTCCGAAGGCGACTTTTGGAATAAGTGATGTATCTCCCCGACAACTATTACTGTACCCAATATTGGTCATAACCTGTATCTTGGTATAGTTAAGCATTGGAGCCACTGGGTAACATCGTTCCTCGAACAACATTCCAGGATTGACTGACTCAACCAGCTCTGGGTGATGATGACTCCAGATCCTGACTTCACTCAATTCAACAAGCCATAAAGCGTGGTGACGCGACGGATTGGTACGGTCAAGAACGCACTCAGGCACGTGATTTTCTCAGTTTCTGCGGTGACTCTTTTGAAACCTTTGGCGAGCCAAAGGATTCCCTTCACAGAAGCACTGTTATGTGTCAAGAACATAGTGTATTTTCACCTCATGGCACATTACCGGAACCATACTGAAGCGAAGATAGAGTAAATAAAGAAGTATCAGGAGGAGTTTCATTGTCGGATGAATGTTTTCAGTCAATTCTGCACCAGTAAATCTACACACAAAGTCTCGGAAGCCTTGAATAAGCAGCTTGCTTTCAATAGGGAGGAGGAAAGGAGGGGAGATCCCGATTGGAACACTCTTTCGGCGACTGCACAGCATCGTCACATTGATGGAGGGAACACCCTGATCCAGGCGGACATTACCCAACATCTTCTGGACAGATCGCATATCAACTTTGGGAAGATGCATCCCATGAACCACATCTTTGACCATATCCGCCAGCTTGGCAACCTGTTGAACTCCTGCACTGTACTCCCAGAAAGGGTGATGATGGATCTTAACTAGCATACTGACAATCGAATTGTCATGAGGCCACCTTCCAGATTTCGTAAACCAAAGCCCAAACGGAGGTGTTCAAGTATCAAACACTTAACGCAAACACTGCAAAACGACATCATGCTGATTGAATGCCTCTGACCACAGTCACTCTCAAGGCAATGATGAACAGCCCGCGACCAGAAATTGAGACCCTTGATGACTTGGTCGAGTGGTGTGCAATGCCAAATCAGGAGCTACAGAATCACATTGCTTGATGTTTCTGGATATTTGCCGACTTCACAGACTACGTTGATTACGATCAATATTTCAGTTGTCTCAAGTATGCAAAATACATTCGGTACAACGCAGTTGGAATTCTGGTGATGTCATTTCAATGCGATGAACAGGCAGGCAGTTCATATGGTTTGTTGCACTAGGTCCACAAGGCGGAGAAAGCAAAAGCCTCCCAGAAATGATACAGTGATTCGCTGGACAGGGATGAGTCCAGACAGCCACTGTAAATCCACTGCTATTGGCATGCCCCCACGTTTGAATTGTCTTTTCATCATTGAGGAGGCTTATTTCACCGTTAAAGGGCTTCTTGCCTTGGTTCAGATGTGTGCAACAGGACCCATATGTCAGACTACTGGTATGCCGATTGTCGAGGAGAGAAATCAACCTCTGATGCAATGCTTGCACGATGGCAGCTATGGTCGTACGCGCCATTTTCGTGTCAGAACTACTGATATCGCCCCTATAAGCGCGATCCAAGGGGCTCTACACCTCATTCTACTGACGCTGCAGCCCGAGAGCACATGGTGGTACTTGTGCAACATTGTTGAGCTGAATGCTTTGAATTTGTGTTACATGAAGATTATTTGATTTGATGCTTAAAGTGATCGTTGAAGCGATATAAACACAACTGATGTGTCTACTCTGGGTGTCTTAGTTTTGTTTCGGAAGTTGTGCAAGCTTGTGTATAATCGACGTCTCAAGGGATTAAATAGGTAAGAATATTCTTGAAATCAATGAAATAGTTCAAAAAACTGTCAAAACGATCAAAATCTGGAAAACCAATGTGAAAGAATCAAATGCATTGAATTGACTTGAATAACTGAACTAGTTTTTGAGATGTCAAGATGATGCGATTGCATAATTGAATGCCTTGAAGCATGGCGGACCAATGCAAATCAGCCACTCACATAATTTCTGGAAACTGTGGAGAAGGATCGGTTTGTGCGGTCCATTTTTGGAAACCAATTTTCCTTTTTGCTGATATTGTACTTCAATTGTTACTTGGTTACATGTGTTTAATTTTGAGCTTGTATATAGTCAAAAATCCGATAGTTTAAATACAATTTATTTTGCTGCTTAACATTATTTGAGATGGCTGAGTCATTTTACAATGATAGTGATATATCAAGTGTCATTGCGATATTTCGATTGCAAATTTCGGCATACAACATATGAACAATCTTTGTTTATTGAATTTTATTGTGAATTATCCAGTTTATTATCTTTTAGGTAGGTGTGTGAAAGTTACTAATAGAAAAGTGTACTGAAAATGAAACTTATAAGGTATAATCGATATATTTATCGCATAATATATGATATGGAATATAATATTGTATATTCATATATTCCGTACAACATGTCTCATAATAAATTTCAAAGTGAAGGCTTATTATTTTTCATACAGTATTATTTACTTATTCCATATATGTATTATATACCTTTCAACCATTGACTTAGTATTTACTGAATTTATATTATCACCATTTTAAATTTCAATCAGGAGATTGTCAATATTTGCATTTCAACTATACCAAACCGGTCATTATTTTTACTTTGTATTGTAATTCTACCAAACAATACGTTTCTCTCATACATATTTAATGTTCTTAAATGTAATATATTGAAAATTATATAAGGTTATGCTAAGTATATTGCAATTCTTATCTGTGACAGCTACTTCACTGGTGATAAAGTAAAACTGTCATTGTCAAAAGATAAATTTGTAAGTAGTGATTTTAGTAAAACATAAAATACTTTTAGAAAACTGTTAACTATTTGATATATCAATCTCAATCTAACTGACAACGTCATTGAAAGTAAAATTTACAGGATATGAAATTACATTTATTGGATGACATACATAAAAATACTGAATATTTGAATTGTTTAATATATTATAGCAAATTAGAACTATCTATATCAGTTTAGTTCAATGGTAAGTCTGGACTAGTTTTGTGAAATGGGGATAATTTCGATCAAGATCTGGACTGGAAGTATTCAATTAGAACTGTTATTAATAATAAATATAGTAGCAGCTAATAATTTCAAAGAAAGTAATTACAAATCAATTCAATCTGTAACTGCACCTAGTACTACTGTATATTATTCAAACTTATAAAGTAGTCTAGTAGTACCTATCTATATATCTGCTAGAACATTCCACAAATCTGGAGATCATGCAACAGACAGTGTATCGATTTTACCAATGCTGTTACCATCTTTAGTTGCCATCAAGGAAGTATTTTTTTAAATAGAAGAATTGAAATGCAAGTCAATTAGTTGTTTCTTCTTCTTTGATATTTCATGTTAGTGTGAATTGATTTAATTTTGGCCTTCGGTAGATTGTATAAGATATTTTGATTACTTAACCAATCAAAGTGGAGTTTTACTCTAATCAGAATGTAATGAATTACTACGATGTAATACTTATTGATTATGAAATATAAGTCTCGACATGGAAATTCATATACAGATAATTATTTCATTTCAATTTTGAGTTTGGCAACTCTGGATTGGAAAATATACTATAGTAAGAATTAGTAAAACTGATACATAATATACCTCCGACCAAATATCTGTTCCGCCTTTGGTGTTACAGTTATATTTCCAGGATCATTCATAATCACTCAATGATCCATATATAGATACTTGATCTAAAATCACGAATTATCGCTCGGATTTCTATATGGGATCTACCTTCTGGATTTGTTCGCGTATTAGTCATATCTCCATTACCTGACCTTTGTATTAACTCATCCACAACAACAGTCAAGCCAAGCGCGAATAAGATGTATATCATCTTATGATCAGTACAGGTCGCAACTTCTCTATTCTCAATGGTTACTGCTTATTGGCAGGAAAGCTTATTCCTGGTTGCTGACCAAACGACTATTCACTCATGCTCCAATGGTTCATTCCTAGGGAGATGAGGTGTCAACAATATCAGACTATTATGGTATTTCGAGATATGCAGGGTCATATGTGAGATAAGTCATCAACCAATAATCGATGGATCGGAGTCCTGTCGACCGTATGGACTTATACGAATCAATTCTTGGTTCGACCACACTCTCCATGTCTGGGCAAATACGGCTTGGGATTTGTATGTCACGAGTGGTGCAAGATACTCTCTGTTCAATATATGGCAAAACTACTGAGTTGCAGATCACTATATATTTGGCTCCAATAGAAGGGTAGTCAAATTAGATGTTCTGTCATTTGCCGCGATTGTTAAACCGTTACATGCCCAGTGGGTATATGGGAGGGCTCTCTTGCTGGCTCCTGGTGACATGAACCTAGTCATTGATAATTGCCTTCAGATAAGCTCATATCCATTCGAGTTATCGCCAATCGCAATTGTGTCGCAAATGGAGCATATTACCTTGATGACGTAGTTAATACTCTTGTGGGTCAGAATTTGACTGCAAATGGTAGAGGCAAAGGATGATGAGGCAGTTACGTATGTGACCTCCAAAGCAGGCATTAGCAGTCATAGAATTGTTAAGGGTGTCGATCGTCTGATATATAGTCAGCGATCCCAACATAGAGGAAGGACATCAATAACAATATCTACAACAAGATTTGTCTACAGATACCTATTGCCCTTCTCGACCTGGAGGTTAAGCCTTAACATTATTCCTGTGTATTATATATTAGTTCTGCATTGAAGTCAATGAGGATACTGCCCGTTTGGAGTCCAGAGTTGTACGTTCCTTATGCAGTTCTATACCATGGATATATCTATCACCTTTTTATTCCTGGTTATTCTTAGTACATTCGTTGAAGCAAGTCATTGATTGGGAAGTGAGCAAGATGATACTTTGCAATGCGAAGGAAGTCCGAGGATTAGCCCGATAGCGTGGTGATTCAGAGGATATTTATGTTAGAATACTCTTGACTTGGCACTACTCCTTCTGCTGAAACGAAACTACTTTGCTGTTTCTTATAGACAAGTCCATACTTACAGTCGTCATATTCTTCGACTGTCGGTCCTTGGGTATAAGCACCTGTTGTTGGGACAATACTCTTGAGTCCGATGAGAGTCTGAGGACTAGCACTATAGTGTGTTGGTTGAGAGGATCTTCTGTGTTGGATACTCTTGAGTCGTGTACATCAGTTAACTGATAGCTGAAGACAATACTCTGAAGTTGATACTATCTGCTAGGGAACAGAGAACAGAACAGTTACCTTAGGTTTCTCGGGTGATAATTCTTGTCCGCATCCTTAGTGAAGTCTTATTCATCTACATCTTTCTCAGTCCGGAATTCATCAGGGGCTTTTATTGAGTAGGACCTAGGGTGAATCTCCCAGTGTTACAATATCCATAACAATAAGTTGTTGTCTTCTATAGTCCCTATATTTTAATTGATTTCAAAATAACTTCCCCATATATTTTTGTCATATGTGTGTACATTAGTAGGTTTGTAGTATCCTATATGTTCTTATGCTAGTGAGTATATTTATATATAGTCTAAAATGGAAATATATAATATGGTAATGAGTAGGTATCTGTATTCTGTAATTCTGAAATATATACCAAGAATAGTTTTTGTTTTTTTCTGATAATATAATTGCTATTCAGTCAGATATCAAATACAGTACTTGTTATTAACATGTACATTATTTTTATTGGCCTTTAGGCCATATATATAATATCCAACTTTGTATTTTATTTAACTTCAGTGTGGAAGATATTTAATTTTACTGTTTCATTTGTAGTTGTCATTCATACTACTACAGTTGTTTTATTTTTTGGAGTTTTATTCTATAGTATTAGTATACCATGAAGTTGGTCCCCACTCAGGTATTCACTTGTTGATTGTATTTGTAGAAAACAATATAATCTAACCGCAACCCATTCTCATTAAGCGTCAGAATGCACTAGTTATATAGCAAGCTTGACTACATCTATCCAACAACCAACCAATACCAAACCCTCACTTCGAGTTTACCTTGTAAGCTAAGGAGCGTATCGAATCACAGAATCTCCCTATTCCAGTAAAGTGCATAAAATCATCCAGTAAAATAAATTCTCATGATTCAATAAAACGATGTCGAGTAGCGTTTGTACAATCCAAATTTTAGTCTGCCAGACTAGGTAAACCCTCTCCTCGCTTCCAAGTGTTTCGTCCAAATCGCCGGACTCTGACAGCTCTACCACCAACCTTTAACAGGTTTTATACTCTGATCCCGTGTCTCCACCAGGGCTCCCCCACTAACTCCCTCTGGCGTAAACCCGTGTACCTTAACTCTATACAAACAAGTAAATTGTTCGTTGCCATGGTTTTCCTTAATCACAAATGCCACAATATTGACTGTCACACCAATTTTAATCATATCTACTGGCAGTGCAAAGCTTTGTGCGTTATTTTGCTCAATATTGAACTCAAAAGTGTCAAGTTTCACAAACTCGCGACCATTCTTGTCGATGGCTTGATGTACACTCGAAGATAGTGGCGCATGTTGCATGATGCGAGATGTTGCATACTTTTTGCCAGACTTTTCCGCGAGACGTATAGCATGACTTTCAACCACAGCACGATCAGTAAGATTTTTAATTTGAACCCAAAACTCCACAATCTTGGGCGCAGAGGTATAGTCAGGAGACAATAGCTTCGAAACATGCTCTATTGTGACATGACTGGGATAGATTTTCTCCGAAAGGCGAATGGCAAGCGTGCCATATGATCCGGGGAAGGGCCAACACTCCCCGACATCAGTAGTGGGCATGATAGCGGTTACAGGATGAGGTACATAGCGCCCGTTGAAAGCGGAAAATACATGCCCCCACAGCCACGATGAAACACTTTGATCGAGACCATGTTCGTACGACGGCGAAGTCAGATAAGGCCATACTGCACCACCCGCGATCTTATTGGCATAGTCCGGAATTTGTATTCCAGATTTTGAGGGAAAGCCCAAATGCTTTTGAATAGTTGTGCCACCAGACTGTGCTGATATTCTCTGTGCAACATGAGAAGCAACTGAAGACGCAGTAGCAGTTGCACTTCGGATAATGGAGGAACACTGGTGGTCGACTGACGATATGAAGGAAGACAGACGATCGTTCTGCTCCAGTTCAAAAGATGTGCTGAATGTACTGAAATGCTCATCAAGTAATGGTCGCAGTATAGCTTGATCCCACTGGCGTTGATACTCCTCAAAGATATCATGAACTATCAATATCACTGCGTCTGAAGTCAACACCACCCCATTCCCGGTATCATTTCCGATCCCGATATGATTCTTCAAAGCTTCATCAACTGTATCGGAAATGGTAGTTCGGAGACGTTCCTCGTTGTCCTTCATAAAGGATTGCCAGCTTGGAACAGCCTTAATAGTATCTGAATTCAGCTTCCGAAGTTCCTGGTCGAATTTTTGCGTGATAAATATGTTGAAGAGTTCATGAAGGGCAATTTTGAACGGCTCAGATATTTCGACACTACCATCTGGTTTGAGCGTTGCAGCTAGTACGCTTGGAAGAGCGTCTTGAACCGCTTGTGTTACCCAGTCCCTATTATGTTCCGGACCAGGTTCATCCGCTCGCTTGCTAGCTCGCTCCAACTCTGCAATATTTTGCCGATTTTGTTCAGTGCTTTTCTGAAGACCGTCAAGCTGATCTTTGATGGACGATAAGATAAACTTCGTTTCTTTCGCGTTTTGCACCGAAGTCGAAGACGCCATTGCCGAATGTGAGGAAGCTCTCGACAAAGCGTATTTCAGGTCGGACACACCATCATAAAACTGTCGTTGGAGTCGGGAATCCACATATCCAAGTCTCTTCTCCACCGCAAGCAGGCGTCTCACAAGGTCGGAAATGTTACTCGGTTCCTGAGATGGAGGTCTATAAGTATAATCCTGCCCCTGGTCGTTTCCGGTGCCACTCACATCTGGAACGGAGAGAAAGAACTGCAATGCTAGTAATATGGCAAACAGCCATACTATCACAAAAAATATCCCTGGTACAATCCACTGCGCGGATATGTAGTACCATTGGAAAAATCTGTCGAAAATGTTTGGTGGTCGATTGTCCAAATCCCACTCACATTGGTATTGTCTTCTGGATTTCCGTCTGGTAGCTGCAGATTCTATAAGAGCGACACCGGCCTTCCTTGGTGGACGACGCCCTCCGCCACCTCTCCCTAACGATCTTCCATTCGCACTTTCGTTCTCTTTGTCGCCAGAATTTGATTGGTGGGGAGGATTATTCCCAGGTCCATTAGCGCTTCCCTTTCCTCCAGCTACTCTATATAAACCGGATTTGCCACCTGCATCTTTACCGCCTCCAGATGTCATGGCGGTCTCCAACCCACCTCGTATTCTAGTAGATCGTCTTGGTGATATGAGCGGGATGTGAGTTCCGGATGCTGCGGCCAGGTCAAGCTTATCAAGAGACTGTGCGCAGGTGACTTTAACTGCACTCGCATGTGCTGTGGGTGCTGGTGCTGGCGCTTCAAGATTTTGGTGCTGCTCTAATCCGGAGGTACCGTGCTCATTCGCTGACTGGCCTTGACCAGATCCCAGCCCAACAATACCCTTCCTGACATTCATAGTGACTACCGGATCAATTACAAACTCGCTAGTGAAGGTCCCATTATTTTCCATCGCCGAAAGCGCCGAAAGATCATTCATTTCTACCAAGGTTAGAACTGGTTAGCTCATGAATCGACCGATAGCGCAACGCCTGAACGAGATCCTACCTGAAGTTGCCCTTGTACTCGCGTCTGTTTGCTCCCGCGAAGTGCGGACGGTCCCTTGCGATTTTGTGGGAGAAGGTGGAGGCATGGACTCACTGCGCCTGGCAGCTAATTTCTCTAGCTCTACTTGCTCCACCCGGATTCTTGCTTCTATCTCATCTTTCTTCGCTTGAATAGCGTCGGCCAGCCGTACCCTGGTATCAGACAGTCGCGGGGGTTTAGGTACGTTCGTAGCCTTAGAGCCATAGGAGTGATTGGATATAGGAGATATATACGGAAGTTCGGAGGAGACTGGCAGTGTGGGTTTCTTGCGATTGTCACCGCCTGCCCCACCGCGAATCCTACGGGAAGGTGGTGTAGAAGAATTAAACATGCCGCCAAGAGTACTGGATGCAAGTGTATCGTTAGCACTTGCAGCAACGATCCTTTCTGCGGAGGGCTATCTCTGGCGGAGAGAAAAGTGTTTGGGAATAGATGCAGGCAATCGCTACTAACCGAATGGCAAAGGAAGCGAATATTTCCGATATTATATGAAGCCGGCAAGCAGGTAATATAGCAAGGCAAGTTCTTTGTTCTTAAACTGTTGCGTATCTATTGCGCTGGATGAGACGTTCTATTGTACCATTATGGTTATCCAGAGAAGACGCTTTGTGTACGTGCTCGAAGAAGTTGAAACGCTATGGAACCAGATAAGTGAACACACACCGTATTGGTAGTGAGACGTGTACGAAGGCAGTGCCAAGGCGATAACGATAGAGGTGTTAATGGCGAAGGTGACGGTGATGGAATGGATCAGTTGTCTGTATCAGTTCGCTGAACCACGTCACCATGTGCGATACGTATAAATGGTACCTCACTGACAACAAACAGACAATCCTCTTTAGCGCGGGACCCATCAATTCTTTCCTGGAAGTTATAATTTACATCTGCTACAAACATTTCACTTTAGGTACTCTACATATTACATCTGTTGAGGGTAACCACCACCACCCATCAAATCCCTTTGGCCACTGGCATATTTCAAGCAAACAATCCCAAAACAAACTACCTTAATTACGAAACCTCTGGCATAAAATTCGCAGAAATCAGAGTAGACATAGGTTTGCAAAGCAGGGTAATACCAGATTAGGATTTCTTTTGATTATGGTTAAAAAGACAACGTCTGGAAAATGTTATTTTGTTACAGGTAATCTACTGTAAGCCATATGGCCTACTGTAACCTCCTATAACACTGATAACACCAAATAATACAAACTACCCCAGAGCCATTGTCTGTAACCCTGATAATTCGCCTGTAATTTCCTGATCACACAACTGTATTGTTACTGTCATTCTACTGTAGTGCATGTATTATATACTGCAATTCATGGATTATACTACATACTCATCCAGATGATTTATTTATTTGCTTTTCTGACAACTTTTGTCGAATCTTTAACATGGACTATATTATCTCTAACATTCCCACTTGGTCAACTCTGACTCCCATGACTCTGACAAGCTTGCTCCAACAACTCTGACATGCTCACTCTCACAACTCTGACATGCTCACTCTCACAACTCAGACATGCTCACTCTCACAACTCTGACATGCTCACTCTCACAACTCTGACAAGCTCACTCCCACAACTCTGACAAGCTCACTCCCACAAACTTCACATTCACAACTGATACATCAGCAAAATGTAAAACGGTTTGGAAGTTACAACTGAACAACTCAGCAACTCTGAACAGCCGCACTGATCTGTCCAGATGCTCCCAGATGCTCCCAGATAGGCTGAGTGCAAAGCCATGAGCCCTCAGGAGCTCTGAGACTACTTCACTGGTGCTCCTCATTGTTCCGGAAGTTGTGGAACAGAATACAGGAATATCCTGAAGAATGTATAGTTGTCTTCGAAACGCTAGAAAATCAAACTATAGGAATGTGCAAATTGCGGAGCTATGGGGAGTATTGGCCATGTCTCCAACACTATTCCAGTGCATCTCGAACATGGAGCTGTACTCTCCCAGAGTGATTGTTATAATGTTTATATCAAATAGTACAATTCAATTAACTATCCTCCTCCTGCACACCTTGATTCAGGCATTGTAACTTAATATACAGTCCAGTAGTTATCTACATCCACATGATTATTTAAATCCATACCCTATCGATCCAATCTGATGCAGCATTTTCTCGCACCAAATGTGCCGGTCCAACAATTGCTCCGACAGGTACAATATCCATCATATCAGTCTGTTTGACCACCTGGATGAACCCGTCAACAGAATCAGCCCAACCATGCAGATCTTTGAACTTTGTTGGAACCACCACTGCATATTTTTCAACTTGAGGATGTTATATCCATTGTTGAGTCTTCTTGCACCTTTTAGAAATGGTCGATATTGTTTTCTCCGTGAGCAGGTGCTCCTGAAATTGAAAGATCTGATTTGGCGGAGTCCGGCTAAAGTATAATACAAGAAACGAAGGAACTCGGCCATGGACGGTGTTATTGAGGTCACGTTCCGTATATTGGACCCAGATGTTATGAGATTGAGGCATGATCCCTTGGTTGGCAGCAGAATATTCTACCTTGCAATCAAGTCCCAGATGCTCAACAGATGTAGGGCAGTGACATGGTTGACGGTAGTACGACAGCCCAGTCTGAAGTTCAATAAATATACTGTCAAGCAGTACATTCTGATCATATCCGAGCACCAGTCCACTAACTTCGTGTCCCCAGTCCTCTTCAATTTGTGCACAGAATTTGCTGTCCAAAGTTGGGAATTCTGAAATCTTCCAATGCATCTCTGCGTGAGGTTAATTTGATACTTCTACACACTCCGTGAACATGAGTTTCTCTCAAATGATGTACCTGTGGTGGCATGGGGTGGAAAAATGACTTGTCCTGACATTGCTGAAGGCTTGAAAGATGGGCTCTGCGAGTATTTTGCTGCTTATCCGCAGCAGATAGTAGGTTGACAATAGTTGCAGAGTCATTATCGTACCAGCGTTGCAGGGCAAGATATGAGAGTATCTTTTCCATATAGTAAAGACCAGTAGACCGGTCATTATGCTTGAGCATCTGTCGAATGTAATGGACCTCATTTGTATATTGATATTCCTCTTTTACATTGCAGATTGGTAGCCATTCAGAAAAATTGGTGGGTAAATTGTCGCCAGGACCCATTCCCAAAATTGACTCTGATGTATCACTCGCGAAATGCATCTTTGGATATCTGAAATGTATCACACGCTGTCCGGTGGGTTTCCGGAGCTCGTGAACACCGATCACCTGCCACCAAGCTTCAAATTCGATCAGATGGATGGACAATTCCTTTTTAAACCACATCTGCTCATTCGATGTGATACCCTAAATCTCTCTCCCCCGCTGACTCACAATGCGGTCAGTGTCATCGATACTCCAGGTGGTGGCTTCAGTCTGTGCATCGAATAGACAGACCTGAAATCCCACACGCTTGTCAGCAGTCGTGTTTACTGCCCCATAAACCTCTTCTTCGGCAGTAGTCTTCAATTGAGCAAGCTTTTTGGCCAATGTGCTTCCGGGACTAGTTGTAGCAATGGGTCTGGGTGACACGCCAGCGGTCGTGGTTCGGACCGTAAAAATGTGTCAGTTTGGTTCTTGACCCGACCAAAAACCCGACCCATTGCCTCTTGGTGGGCCAAACCAGGACCCGTGCCTGTCAACCCGTGTGTTTTGCCGGCTTTGGCTGGACCTGTCGGTTCCAATCTTTGGTTCTGCGTTTTGGGTATTTCTATTTATGGTTGCATTCAGATATGCTGCTGTTAATTGCAAAATATTGACTAGGGTACGGCATAGTCATTTTTCGATGTATTGACAGCCTTTATATAGAAAAGTAGTAGCGAGACACTCCCTGCCCAATCCTGAAAATTAGCATCAATGGAGCATCAACAATTGATGGTCCTGAATCATGGGTAATCTAAGTGGCGCTTAATCGCACGTATCTATAAACAAGTGGTTGGCAGCCTTGATAAGCAAATAAGCAAGTGATATTCCCGCAATAGCCTCCTGAACAGTGACAAGTTATTCCATTTACAAAGGTGCAACTACGTGTTCACTAGCGTTTTAGACCACAAAACGGCGAAAACTGAGTAGAAGAACTTGAACAGCCACAGCGCCCTTCGATAAAGCATGATCGAAGGCCAAAGATCATTGACACTCATCTTCAAGATGGGGCAGGGAGCGTGTCGCTTTCTTTTTTGCCTATAAAGAATGGCAATACTTCCATTATGTGTAATCACTACCATACCACATTTTTATTACCTGACTCACAGGACTGAAAATTGTTGACACTCATTGTCAAGATGGGGCAGGGAGCGTCTCGCTTACTCTTTTGCCTATAAAGGTTGTCAATGCTGCTGTTCTGTAAAACCACAACAATATTACTTCCTGATTCCCAGACTAACCAGACCTAAAATCGTTGACGCTGTGTTGACGCTCGCTTTCAAGATGGGGCAGGGAGCGTGCCACTTTGTTTTTTGCCTACAGAGGATGGCAATACATCCATTATGTGTAATTATTACCAAATCGCATTTTTATTACCCGACTTACAGGACCAACAATTATTGACGCACCATTGATGCTCATTTTCAAGATGGGGCAGGGAGCGTATTGCATTCTTTTTTGCCTACACAGGTTGTCAATGCTGCCGTTCTGTATAACCACTACATTGTTACTTCTTATCTACCAGACTAACAAGACCTGAAATCGTTGACGCTCTGTTGACGCTCGTTGTCAAGATGGGGCAGGGAGCGTGTTGCTTGCTCTTCTGCCTATAAAGGATGGCAACACTTCCATTACGTGTATTCACTACCAAATCGTGTTTGTATTACCCGACTTACAGGACCAAAAATTGTTGAAGCTCCGTTGACACTCAGTTTCAAGATGGGGCAGGGAGCATCACGCTTTCTTTCTTGCCTATAATGGATGGCAACACTTCCATTATGTGTATTCACTACCAAATCGCGTTTGTATTACCCAACTTACAGGACCAAAAATTGTTGAAGCTCCGTTGACACTCATTTTCAAGATGGGGCAGGGAGCATCACGCTTTCTTTCTTGCCTATAATGGATGGCAACACTTCCATTATGTGTAATTACTACCAAGTCGCCTTTTTATTACCCGACTTACAGGCCCAATAATAGTTGACGCTCCATTGATGCTCATTTTGCCACGGGCATATCCACAATATACCATCATTTCATATTGCAGAATATATCATTAATGGTGTTTGACAGCCTTTCTATTGTCTTCATGTACTATCTTCTTTATCATTACATTGTTCTTTAATAATACATATAAATAGATCCTTTAAAACATACTATAAAGTGTACAGTAATTGTAGATAATACTACACTCAATAATCATGTTCCATACAATCCATGTTTGTTTCCACTTGCAGTCTCACTCAATCAGCTGCTGTCGTCTGCAAAATGGATGTTTGCTGTATCACCATGCAGCAGATAGTGTACTAACCAGTGTATGTTCCCTCATCAGTCCACAAATCTGGAATCAAATCATCATCGTGCTCGCTATCCTCGGTAGATGCGTCATGAATGAACAATTGAGCGCTGGAAAGATGTGTAGGTATATATCCATATCCGGCAGGCAGATTTGCGATTTGGGAACTTTGAGCACCATCATTGTCACCAGGTGGTGCAGGTGGCGTTCCGTGTGTAGGTGTTGTTTGTCCTGGTGTCAGCTGTTTGCGTTGGACATGAGGAGGTGCACCCGGTCCTTGGTGGCTCCAGCGTGTCCATAGATTCTTTGCTCTGCCATTTTGGCCAGCAAGGCAGCCATTAGTTTGATTGTCATAAACCATTGCCGGGTGTCGTTCTATCGAAGCTTTCACCTTTTGATGCCCAGGACATTCACCACCCCGCTACTTCTCTACTCGGATTTCGGCATGAGGTTTCTTGATGAGGTGTTGCGTTTCCTCCATCACGGCACGTGAAAATCCTCCTTTTCCCATTTTGGCCATATTTAAGGCAAGGCGCATGTCTGTCTGTTCTAGCTGTACCTGACCTCTTTGCCTTGCCATAGTAGCAGACATGTTGAAAACCTACAAGAAATTAGATGCTGCTTCTAAAAGTGAGAATCGGCAATTACCTCTACCGTATACGCTTCCATAGCCTCCTCTCAGGTGTTTGATGCTGTGTACATCCATTCTCGGGGATGCTTATCATGAAATTCTTCCGCGAAAATACCAGAGATGACAACATGGTGATGTTCAATTTCCCGGACTGTGTGGACAAAGCCCTTTGTTGACGATGGGGGTTTTCCATTACACACAGCGATATATTGGTCACGTAGCTCCCTCCGTATACCTGCTGTTTATTATGTGATTAATTGACGGCCGTCTACGCTGATATGGACGTACTCAGATGCCACTGCATGCTGCTTCTTGTTTATGCTGCTTCTCGTTTATGCTGCTTCTCGTTTATGCTGCTTCTGGTTTTACGGATGATTTTTCGATGTGTGTCCAGGGTCATATTTTTGGTGGCAACATCGGCAGCTTCACAGTGGACTAACTGGTGTCTGCATTGGTGCTGTGTCCCTTCAAGTGACGCAATGTATGAAGCGCATGTCGTTTCGCTCGATTCGGAACCACTGTGACCTGTCTGAGGTGTATGTGTAGCCATGAATTGCTGGTGTGGAAAAGGAGAGGAAGATGATATACATAAGAAGTGGGAAGTTCTGAGGAATATATAGTTAGCTTCAATTCAAAATAGACTAAGCGACCGCCAACTTGGACGTTCTACTCATGATGAATCTGCCAGCGTATAGCTGCAGGTTACAGAGGTTTCCAACTGTCCCTCAATTTGCAGAGAGTCGGTCCGATGTTGTATGTTTGTTTACAGGGATAAATTGAAGTGTATGACAGCCGAAATATCTTTAATGTTACATTTAAATGGGACATTCTTCAACAGACAGGACATCTGGTGATGTTTGTCTCAAGAGATCACCGGGATCGTAGATGAAACTGACACTAAAAGTTGAGTCATCTTGTACGATTATCATGACTATTCCCAATTTAGTGACGGTCAAAACACAGAATTTGCAATGTTCACGTTGATCAAGCGTACCAACCTTGACATAAAAGACACACCTTGCCTCCATATGGTCCACATCTTACAACATCCAACATTTCTCACAATAACAGTCAACATGAAATACAATTGTCGATGCTCCGAAAAAGAACCATTCCCCTCTCCCAGCAGGCCAATATGGCAAATCGACAAAGCAGTTCACATGACGACGTCATCAAGCGAATGAAGGGAAGGGCGGGTTGGAGGCAGAAATGGTCGGAGCCCTTAGAGCATTGCATAGCTTGCGATCCAACATGATCCATGCGGCGGAGAAAAAACGAGAAACGCACTTTTTGAGTAATCAAGAGAAAGAGCAAAGGATTGAGATTTATGTGGAGAGAGAGACTGCGGTGGCAAGAAAGTGAGTTGAAGATGCAGAGACAGCCATCAAGCAGAAGCAAGAAGATATGAGCAATGTTGAAAAGGCGGGATTGACCACCAGAGAGCCTGAAAAGACATTTGAAGAGATGCTGAATGGTATCAGAGACAATCTGAGCGATCTTGCAAGTTTTGACGATGATGAGGATGCGGAAGATTAGGAAGATAACGAAGATACAGAGCAGGGCAAGCTGAGCGAAGATGACGAACCCGGCTGGGTGATGGGCACAATCTCAAAAACGGTGCTGGAGAGGTTTCGGCAGAAGCAGATGACGTATGACAAATTGACGCAACCGGGATGGGGGGACTCGGCCGAGTACTTCTGCGGAAGGGATAAGAAGTAAGTAATGACCAAATTGAAGGTTCCAGCAGTCGTTATGTCCCAAATGGATCAAGTTGGAGCAGCACCTCCCCTGACCACATTTGAAGAGCATATAGAGACTCTTCATATTGTCCCCAGAATGGAGCGAACGCTGCAATGTGCATCTCAACCAGGAAGTAGCCATATGAGACAGAGTTCAGGGAGACCACAGTCGCCCAAACGCATATCTTCACTCCTGCCTGGCATGGAGTCCGTTTCGTTGCAGATTAAGTATGCCATGCTGGTTGAACGTGAAAGATTTTACCACTGCATATTGCCTCCCGAGCTACTTACCATCTAGAAATCAGATTCGGACCACAGAATGGTGAAAGCTCCTGCATCAGCGGAGGAATAGATAGGCAACTTGATATTTTTGGCGAGGTATAGCTGTGAAAAGCAATTTGCGTTCCTATTTTGCTACGTGTCAGCTGTGTCTTGATTTCAGTGACCAAATTGTGCGACATGATAATTCATCTGTGCATGTGCAAGGGTCATGTGCACCATTTGAACGTGGTCAACTACAAATCACGCCATTAGACAACCAATACGCCAGTTATCATCATCCCTGTTACTGTTAAGTGCAAAAGCAAAATCTAAATTAGTGACGCAATTTACCAACAACTTTTGAGTAAGTGATGTCATTCAAGTCATAGAAGGAGCAGTCAAAGCGCAATACAAATCTGTATGCATCCCTCCCTGCATTCAACTACATAACTCTCTGCTTAGCCCTGGTCCACATGGTCGAGATTTTGAAAATTGCTTATGGTAGGTCATGGACATTGAGGAGAAGGAGCAGGATCAGGAATGGTGGGACACTCAGGCGATATTGATCTAAAAATAGTGGCTGGATCTGTATGCCGCAAATTGCCGGCCAAAAGCACTGGAGCGTATTATGGCCATGTTTCTTATCGCTCATATTATGCATGTAGTAGTGAATCGGATAGTGAGGGGCGACAAATCATCTCGATACAAATACTAATATGCAGAAAGGATACAGTGGTTGTCGATAATGCAAATATACATTTGGACTACAATAATTGAGCTTACAATGACTGTTAAACTGTGTGTAATGTGAGCGTCAACGGAGCGCCAATAATTCATAGTCTTTCACTTTTGGCAATCAAATGGCCACATAGTCACATCCTGACAAAGTGAATGTATCGGAAACTTTGATAGTTCAAAGACCAAGTCAAACGCTTATTGCCACAGTGTAGAAATGAGCATTAACGGAGCGTCAACGATTTTTCATCTTACATCTTGGATAATTCAAACGCTGGGCAATTACTCTCACTCATACTCAGAGTATTGGCTGCCTTTCTAGACAAATATGCTAGGGACAACATCGCTAATATCTCCTAATAATGAGCATCTACAGAGAGTCAACAAGGTTGAGTCTTGTACTTTCGGCAATCAAAAGGCGGCATAGTCAAGGCCTTGAAATGTGAGATTTTTGGTTGTCGTCATACGCCAAATGGAAAGCAACAGGCTGGTTACCCCATTCTAGAAATGAGCATCAACTGAGCGTCAACAATTTTTGGTCATGCATTTTGGATGATCCAAGGGCTGTTGATTGATATTTGCCCACATTTGACGTATCGGCCACCTTTCAACCCAAAAATGCTAGCAACGACATTGTGACTATCTCCTAAAAATGAGCGTCAACGGAGCGTCAATGATTTTCGGTCTTGGGTCTTGCATAATCCAACGGCTGTGCAATGACACTTCCCCATGTTCCATGAATCCGCCACCTTTCAACCGAAAAATGTTAGCAAAGACTTCGCAATGATCTCCTGAAAATGAACGTCAAAGCAGCATCAACGATTTTTGGTCTTGCATCTTGCATAAGTCAAGGGCTGTGCAACGATCGTTATCCGTAATCAACGTATTGGCCACGTTGATAGGGAAATATGGTACCACCGATATCTGAAACACCTATGAAGAATGAACATCAATGGAGCATCAACGATTTTCGGTCTTGCATCTTGCATAATCGAAGGGCTTTACGTCAGCTCTATTCCATAATGGTTGTACTGGCTACCTTTATACCTAAAAATGCTACTAATGATATCGCGACTGCCCCCTAAAAATGAGCGTCAACAGATCTTCAACAGTTTGTGTGCTGGAGCAGTAGCCTACACAACAACGAAGTGCATTGCGTTGTACCTAAATTGCATTTTAACAGTCAGTCTTTTCAATACATCGTTGTATACAACTTCACAACTATGCATGCAATGTCTCACATGGCTCAGTGTTTTGTTACTCGTAGCTCTAGAGTCAATACTTAAAAACCAGCGTTCTCCTCAACAATACGGTACCTATTGACATCCTTTCATATCCGATTATGCAGCTGTCAAATTCCTACTGCCGTGTAGGATTCAAAATCTTTAACTACCTCATTGCTAGAGGTGCTGATATCTTCCAAAAATGAACATGTCTTTATTTGTGATTTGAACGACCTTACCTTACAAATCATGTTCGATGCTTGGTGGGCTTCTACGAATGTGTGCTCGAAGCGTTCTATTCCTTGGAAGAATTCTGGACATGCGCCTTCGTGGCAGTTCTATTTGCATTGCAGAATTGAAGCGACTGGCAGCCCTGGCATCATATGTATCATTTGTCATCAAGTTCTTTGCCATCCATCAGAACATGGGACCAGCTCATTGGGCACACACTCACTGGCAAACGAGCACATCGCAAAATAGAATGACTTAACAGAGTCAGAGGTTACTGAATTAACCAGTTCGACAGTTGATGAAACAGCACTGGCCATTCTGAAGAGGCAGGGAAGTTGAGGGATTACAAAAGTATGTTCGCAGAGAAAATTCATTGTCAACATTGACTTCTAAGCTATATTGACTGTGTTAACAGACAAAACGCTCCACACTGGCAGCAAAAGACTTTGTAACTGCCAAATTTCACCAAGACACTTGGAATCGCTACCTCATGTCAGGTTTTGTTTTGGCTCATATTCCATGGAACGCTATATCCATCCAAGAGCTGAGGCAGTCATATAATGCATTACGCAGCAAGCTAGTGCTACCGTTAGCCAGCACCCTTAGCAACATTTGTTGGAGAGAATACTCACTGACTGTGGATGCAATTAAAAAGCAGTTGCCAACAAGAAATAAAGTTTGTTGAGCTTTGGACAGGTGGACATCAACAAATGAATTACCAATAATGTCGGTCATTGCATACTATTGGAGTGCAATTGGGCAATGCGGGAAGTGCAACTCGCTTTAGACGAGGTTAGTTGCCTGTTCTTTTTCTATTTTAACAGCTAATTAAGGATAATAGATCAAGGGTCAACATACTGGAGCAAGGCTAGCCATACATTTCAAGGAAGTGGGGGATTGTTTTGAGCTTACCGACCGCCGCTTGGTTGGAATTACAACTGATAATGCCTCCTCAGATTGATTGATGACTCCGGAACTACAATCCACACTTGAGGACTCCGGAATCGAGAGGCCTGCATTGTGAAACCACAGACCATGCAGGGCGCATGTCATTCAACTTGCTGAAGGTGCGTTCATGAGCAGTCTCAGTGTCGAAGGCCATAGAAAGCCATGGGAAGCACATGAGCGCGATCAGCAATTGGTAGGAAATCAAACCAAAGATATTGGGAAGAGTGAAAGATTTCGAAAAGAGGTCAATGCTAGAATCAACAAGATGTCTGCTATGAAAACAGGTTTGGCAAAGATAATTGAGAAAGTACATATTTCAAGATATTGTGAAAATTCCGAAACTGACCATCATATGGCAGTGAATGCTAGCTGTGTTGATTATGTTGACACTGGGTTGTTGAAAGGAGTTCTTTGACTGTCAAAATGCCAAAGTACCAATTGCAGTCCTACCTATTATGGATGTGAAAACAGGGTGGAATTCGACAATGGAGTTGCTTGAGCGAGCCTACATCAGCAACAACCCTATTTTCCATCAGAAACACGTGGGTGTTGCGGACAGCTCTGACTGCTCTGACGGAACCTCGTACCCTCTGACGGAGAATTACACGCTTCCTGTCGCCCAGGTGACGCGTCACGTTGCATAGCATCAGCAAAATGTATTTTCGTCACTGGAAGCCCCCAGGAGTGTCTGAGAAGATGTGGAGTGTAAACTTGGATGTGTCAATTTCAGGAGAGTATCAGACCCTAGGAGGGCATTCCTGCCGGCCTTTAGAGTAACTGGGAGCGCCGACGACAATCCTGGGAGCACCTCGAATCACAGTAGAGCAGTCAGGGAATAAAAACATCTTCTTTGGGAATGCTGCTGGTGCGCCTGGGAATCATAGCTACTACCAATCATTCAACGATTTTTAAAACTCATGTATTCAGTTCGTATTCTCATCTATGTATCTATGTATCTATATAGCTACCCATCTGCACATGGTATATGTGGACTGGCTGCAGGCGGTTATTGAGAGCAATTCGAGGTGCGCCTGAAAATGACAATCGAGTGAACTCAGAGATATACTCCAAGGCCGTGATCGAGCGACTTTGGAGATGCACTTGGAGGCGGTAATCGAGCATATTTGGAGATACACTTGGAGGCCGTGATCGAGTGAAGTTAGTGATGCACTCCGAGATTGTGATCAAACGATTTTAGAGATGCACTTGTGGAGGCCGTAAACGAGCGAGTCTGGAGATACACTTGGAGGCAGTGGTCAAGCGAGTTGGAAGATATGCACTGGGAGGCCATGATCATGCGAACTTGCAGGCAGTAATCGAGCAGGTCTGGAGATACATTTGGAGGCCATGATCTAGTGACTTTGGAAATACACTTTGAGGCCTTGATCGAGGGAGTTTGGAGATAAACTTGAAGGCCTTGATCGAGCGAGTTTGGAGATGCACTTGGAGGCCGTGATCGAGCGAGTTCAGAGATACACTTGGAGGCCGCGATCGAGCGACATTGGAGGAGTACTCGGAGGCAGTGGATGGACGGCGCTCCGAAATTCAATTCATCAGTGTGTTAACTTGCAACCATGGGAATATGACAAGGTGACTATACCATTGAAGCACATATGGAGAACTGGCTGGTGTCGGTTGATTGGTAGGGAGGTACGCCAGAAGCTGAAGCTACATTCGGGGGTCAACTTGAAATTGTGAGAATGATGGGACCACAGACAAGCCTAGGTGTATGCTGTATTTGGTGTATGCTGTACTCGGTGTATGCTGTACTCGGTGTATGCTGTACTCGGTGTATGCTGCACTAAGTGTTAACTCATGAAGATGGCATTGAGAGATAGGGAGGGATGACTTATCTTTGTGTTCTTGCGAGGATGGGAGAGTTGTGGACGAGAAAGGTAGAGATGGGGGATGAAGATGAAAACGATATGCAGGATACGAGCAGCTACGAGAAATCAGGAGTACGGCTTCACCGATTGGGTTTAGAACACCACGAATCGGTGTAATTGAACGCCGGATCCGAACTCTTACCCTCCGTCCTGGGGATGGTCAAGTGACTCCCTCACGAAATTCTCTAAGTCCCAGTTTTCCATGATAATTTCCCCCCTCTCCTCTGATCTCTCTCTTTCTTGTGCTCAACTCTACCATCACCTAAGCACACAAAGTTAAGTCTTCACCCTCTATCTCTCCATGGCATAGTCATGAGTTAACACTGAGTACAGCATACACCAAGTACAGCATCATCCCAAGATTGACAGTCTCCCGCTCCCAGCCAGTTTCTCCTCAGTCGGCAGATGTTGTACTCAACTCTCTACATTCCCACAATGATAAGTTAACCAATGAATAGAGTCTCGGCTGCTGTCGCGCCTCCCTAGAAATCAACCGCCTCAAGGTACTCCTCCAATCTCGCTCGATCATAACCTGCAAGAGCATCTCCAAACTCGCTTGGTCACAGCCTCAGAGTGCATCTCCAAACTCGATCGATCACGGCCTCCAAGCGCATCTTCTGAGTTCACTCGATCTCAGCCTTTAAGTGCATCTCCAAACTCGCTCAATCACAGCCTCCCAGTGTATCTCCAAAGTTGCTCGATCATGGCCTCCCAGTGCATCTCCAAAGTCGCTCGATCACGGCCTCCCAGTGCATCTCTAAACTCGATCAATCGCGGCCTCCAAGAATATCGGTAAGGAGCGACAGTTGGTTTACGGAGATACAGGGGTAACGGAGGTGGAATGAGCGACGTGGGTTACATATTCGGGAGACCCTGGGGTAGATAGACAGCATCTCATTTTCATCTCATCTTGTCATATAACCAAAACACACACTCTATCTTTCCCAACTTGTGGTCCCACTCGCTCTTTCCGAGATTTCGTGGATCCTCACAGCCACGTAGTATCATATCTTCTCACCATCTTGCTACGCTCTTCGAGCTCAATGTAGAAGGAACCTGCGGAGAGATATTCGCAGCGTTACCCATTGCATTGCAATCCTGATGCAAGTGTCCACCCAATGAACCCATTCCGACGTATGGTCACAATTGGCCACAACGCCAGAGTGTTTGTTCAAGATAGGAGACCGACAGGGTGAGAAGAAATGGTGAAACGGCGATTGGTGGGCGATATGCAATGCGATGCGTGGTATTGACACCTGGCGCAGAGTTATCCGCCACCGGGGAGTATCTGACGGCTTGGACAGAGCGCGTCCACTATGACGGAGCCATTCTGCCTGGACGGAAATGTGTTCTGCGGATGTACTGATTATGAGAATTCACCCGTGAGTGGCTGAGGAATCCAAAGCGCTGTGATTACCAGTCACTCTACACAACAGACGATGAATGGACAATCGTCAGGTACGTCATGGAAGTTTTAAGGCCATTCTGATACTGGACTCTGTGGATGTCGACCAGGCATACGGTCACACTGCATCATGTTAATACTGGGTACAATGACATGTTCGATCATACTGATGGTGTTTTGCCAGCTTGAGTTAAGAAGATAACTCAGAGGAAGGAAGATTTATACTTTGCTGTGAAGCTTGCGCAACAAAAGCTGTCCAAATACTATGCTGAAGTCACTCCAACGATGGGTATGCGTCCAATTTCGGCACAAATCCTTGATCCTGTTTGGTAATCGCGATCGTTTAGGAAATGAGACATAGAAATGGATATGATTCTTGATGACAAGACATCTACACTACCCAATACCAAGAGGCATTCATGAAGGCTGTGAAGAACAAATACTGCACCAAACACAGATGATTGTCAGTAACGAAACATGAAAAACTACGGAGCAATGACTTCATCTCTTCTGCAATGACTTCTCAATCTGGTCAATCATCTTTCCATCCATATGGTTTGTCCAGTGATGATGAAGAATACTTAACGCCTAAAAATGTGGCAGAAATGACACCTGGACGAAGCAATCGTGTAGCATGCTTATTGACCTCAGCAAGGTTCTATACAAATTCGCCGCCTGAATCCCCAAAGAACTGGGGGCAAGTAAGTACAAATCTTGATGATTACCACTCCGACCCAATGGAGATTAGCCGTACATCTTGGTTACCGGATATCACGGAAGGGCGGCGTCCGCATGAGAATACCCACTCAAAGTACGCCGATCTCTCCAATGTAGCATGCGACATATTCTCACTCATACAACATGGTATGGGAGTGGAGGCCAGTTAATCTCTTGGGCGAGACGTTATCGGCTGGAGGCAGTCAAAAACCAGAGGCGAGATGCTTCAGGAAAAGCTTTTAGTGAGGCACTATGCTCTAGCCAATGATGGTATATTGGCTGGTGATGACCCTGCATTGGATAGGTCAGAAACCGATGACAACTCGGAATTGAAGAGCGAGGCGGAGGAAAGAAAATTGCACAGAATGGCCATAATCCACGACTTTTTGGAGAGGTAGCAGGGCAGCCAAAACCTACGTACTACACACAATGAATCACGCACTCAAAACAAGCAAATGACTGCCATAGGATATATTTCAGATATGGAAGCAAGTGTCAAACCAGCCTGGTCACTCTTTCAACATGGTGGTGCGGCAGCATTCAAATTGTCAGAAGGATCACCGTTGCCACCAGCTTTGTCTGCAAAAGAACTGCCTAGAGAACAAACTCAAGTATTGAATGTTTGCCGAATACAGCAAATCGACTGTCATCCTGCCGAAATCGATACTGAAAGTGCACCCGAATCCATTTCCGACACTGAAAATTGACTCAACTGGAATGGTGGCTTGGATAATCCAAACGACAGTGAAGACAACTGTGAGGCAGACACTGCATCCGATGCAGACCTAGACAATTGCTTCGAGGATCCGGAATGCCCTGAGCAGCGGGATGTGTGTGCCGCTCCAAATGTGCCCAGATTGATTCTGCCAACACCGCGGTCAAGGAAAAAGACTGAAATAGTGTTGGTGACGGTCAATGCTACTGTAACAAGGAGGATCAGGGGTAACAGAAAATGTAGGACAGAATGGAACCATATGTGTTCAGCAGGTTCTTTATGTAGCTTGACCGAGAATTTCACTTAGAGTAATGTGATGGGAGAATATTTACCTGTGATGTCTGAATGATAGTTTAAAAACACAACCATAGCAGGCGAAATAGGTCTTTCAACGTGATACATAACTTTTGATTGAATTAGAGCGACCTGTGCAGGAATAATACTAGGGCCACACGTTCCAGCCTTATTCAGCCCAAAGAGGATTCAGTAAGTTTAAATAATCATCGTTACAATTATCAATGGCAGCAGATGTTGTGTAGACAATACATTACAATGAGCATCAACGGAGTGTCTACAATGTTTGGTCTTGTAAGTAAGGTAATTGAATAATGATTTGATAACTGACATGAAAAACCAACGTGTTGGTGGTCGTTATAGGCAAAACAGATAGCGACACGGTCACTGCCCCATTCTGAAAATGAGCGTCAACGGAGCGTCAATGAACTTGGGTCATGTGTTACGGGGGTTTCTTAGTCCCAATAATCAATACAATATTTATTGAACTAAGTACAGCCGCCTATCCAAATATCTCTTTCTCTCCTCGTCTTATCCTAAGACTCAACTTCTCGTTCCTGTACAATGAGAACTCCCAATCTAAACCTATACCACAGACCGTCCCCTCTGTAGATATAAATCAAGCTTCCTCGTCGAACAACAGGTCCTCGGAAAACTCCTCGAATGGTAATAAGCCGGTGTTCAGATACCGCA
>Ga0307515_10000807_pt1 | contig 72279 bp, 50 predicted proteins | sample 17_EM_MG_FD_194513 | JGI IMG/M metagenome (GOLD analysis project Ga0307515, IMG submission 194513) | Populus trichocarpa ectomycorrhiza microbial communities from riparian zone in the Pacific Northwest, United States - 17_EM | ecosystem: Host-associated > Plants > Roots > Unclassified | place... | reverse complement strand
ACTCCAAGGCCTACATGTCAATCCAAAAATCAAGTCAAATGGTCCAATTTTGAGTAAGATGAAAATGTGAGTGAGAGTCTATGAAGCTGGCGGATTTTTGCCCACCTCCTAATCCCCCCTGTTTTATCACTAATTGTAAATGGAATTCACTGGTAATACTATTAGAGCATATACAGTATGCTAGCTGTCAATTAATGTCAGTCTTGGCAGATTTGGGCTGGTGGTTGTTGAGATAGGTACTAGTTCTGAGTTGCTGAGGTGGAACACCCTCTGTAGTACCATAGTAACTCAGGTAATTTTTGCCCAAGTGACATTTCATTGTCCCTAGAAACTGCCAAGCTGCACCCAAGTAGCCTTATAGCATGCTGAAGAGACTCAGGCAGCAAGGGAAATGAATTCCAACCACAAGTGGTGGAGAAATCATATGGGGTAGATAGTTCTCCTTTTCCTTATTCTCCCTTAGCAGTCAACCCATAAGTTCACCAATCCTTGGTTAAATTGAAAGCTCTTTGGCATAGAGTAGCTATACTGTATACAGATGGGTTTGGAATTATGGTTGGCCTGATACTGGTTGTAAACTAGTCAGTCTCTATATTTGAGTCATAAGCTGTCACTCATCACAGATGTACTTTACAGTCAGGTAGAAATAATTTACCTGACGCAAAACACCAGCAGTGCTAAGCAGTGCTTAGCAACATCAACAGTGCTAAGTATAGTCTAAGCCACTGTAATTGATCTACAACCACTCCTTGAATATTAGAGGAAACTAAAAGAGGAGACAAGCAAGTGAAAGAGCATCTTGTTAACTACATTTCATATATAAACAATATCCTGGTCAAAGTAAAACTCATGGAGTTAATTGAGCTCAAAGTTGGATAGATGTGGGAGCGGGGAGCTGAGGGTGGGCGTGGCTACAAGGTGCCCCGCTAGTGGCTTGTTAGTGGCTTGTTTGGTGTGGGCGCTGGACGCGCCCACACCCCTAATAAGGCGCCTGGGCCGTATGCGTGAGGTGCACAGAAACCGAACGCACTGCCACATACTGAATAATTCCGACCAATGAGCTTGAGGCGCTGCCACACGGAAAACAATTCCGGCCAATGAGAATGCTTCGACGCGACACAAGATGTGTATATATATACAACAATAGAAAGTTGTTACGATATGGCAGGGGTGAACTGTGTGAATGGACTATGGTGCAGAGACAAGAGAGAAGGAGAGAGACGCGACATATACACAAGGTAGCTGGGTGCCTTATACCCTACCGGCCGAGTGCCTTGCCATCAGCTCGGTCAGGCCCACATGCAACAAAGGATCCGGACACTACCTAGCCGATGCTAGGGAATGGTGAGCTTGCGAGCACTGGCACACCCCCTCTGGAGCCGAAGGCGAGTTCGGCTAACTTTTAGCACGCATTCATTATCGGGAACAGCTTTGATTCCAATTGACTTCGTTTTACTAAGCCGTTGCAACTACAACAGTGTCCCCTAGTTCTTAATACATCAGACTACGATCGAGTCCGCGCGGCTAACTTGTCAACGGTGTTGCCAGCGGTCCATGTGCGGTCCAGTCCAGTCCAGTCCACTCAAATTTCGCACTGGGATCGGACAAGTGCACTAGCTTTGCACACTGGTCTGGAATCAGTCTGGCTGCCTAATCTTGTTGGACCATTTTCAAACCCATCCGGACTACTGGCAACACTGCTTGTAAACTCAGAGCCACCCCATTCGATTGCCACTCGACTGTATTGGGTAGGTAATGCATGGCGTTTCGCTGCACGAATTATGGTGCTGTTGGGAAAAGATTGCCTGAGGCTTTGAGAAAGAAGAAAATTCAATTTCAGCCGCACCAAAAAGCATCATATTACACGGTTGATTCCATTCTCAGCCTACTCACATTGTCCTTAGCTACAAACCCCGACTCCCTCTTCCTTCATACTTTCTACTTGAATACAGAAGTCATGGCAGCAACGCCAACAGACATTTGGAGAGGATTGTTCAATGGCACCGAAGCAGATCGTGCCATAATACCAAACAACACCTCTTCATTTTGCAAACTTACTCGATCACGCTGTAGGCTTCTGCACTGACCACCGCCGTAGGTACACATCATGCTAACAAACACCCGGCTGCAGTAGCGGTAGCTGGAGGAAAACTCTACATCGATGGTGGAAGCTTAGCGCTATATCCTAAAAACAATTTCTCTACTGCATCTGTGTTCACGGAGATTAGTATGTCTCCTGATATAGTACCCACAGAACCTCAGGTGCCCAGCGTGAGAGAGCTTAAGCAGGCATCATATCGTTGAAACATTACTCGTTGCTTCATTGTTGACCGCCTCTTACACTCACGCAGATAACCGCCTACTTTGGATCGATCTAAACACGCCGTTCAATCAAACGAACTTCAAACTCAACTACGCAACCAAACCTCTCCAGGCACTTACAGAAGCTGGCGAAGCTTATGTCCCCAACATATTCGATGACAAATTTTATATATTCGGTGGATCCTACCCAACGGGTAACAAAAGCTCAGCGTATTATCAAGAACCGCCGGAACATAACACAGGCGATCTATGGTCCTACAGTGGCTTAGAAAAATCATGGAAAATCGAAACATCTAATAGTTCTAAGGTCCAACGGATCGCTGATGGAGCTGGGTCAGCCGATTATATTGAAGGGGTGATTTATTATGCACAGGGCCAATACAACAATAAGGTAGTCCGAGGCTTCCCCAACGGTGTACTTCCGGTTGACGGCTTGCTTTCACTGAGCACACTGAATCCACAACCCGCTTGGAAGAATCAGACAATCCGGAGCGGGGCATCAGTAATAAACGGATTTCTCCAATATGTGCCCCTGGGCAAGCGAGGCGTCTTGATTTGGTTTGGGGGATTAAGATTCCCACAAGGAACTTTCAACGGAGGGGAGAAACTGGTGAGTTGCATACCAGCAAATGTAACGTCGGTATATTGACAGATGTTTTCTAGAGGGATATGAATGAAGTCGATATATACGACATTGAAACTGGTTCTTGGCATACCCAGACAGCTTCAGGTGCCCCAAAAAATCAAACTTCTATTCCCGAAAACCGGTGGGATGGGTGCTCCGTTATGGCACCATCTCCAGACAATTCAAGCTACAACATCTACATGTGTGGTGGCCAGAATGGGAGTGACGGAGAATACTATGATGATGTCTGGGTGCTCCTCATACCATCTTTTATTTGGGTGAAGGTATATCAAGGTACCAATGCTCCTCATATATTACTTGTTTGACTGGATTAATAATCCGCAATCCGAGTTAGGTCCAGGCGGCGGTGGCGCCCAGTCGTGTGCACGAGCTGGCCGGTTTATGTTCCAGGCCGGCATTGTTAGGCCGGGTAGCTGCGATGCGCTTTTTCATATTTTCGACATGGTGGGGAACAAATGGAATGAAATAACTTTTGACGCTAAGGATAGCTACGAAGTATCACTGGATATCAGCGATGCAATTGGCGGAGGGTAAGTGCTGTCACAGATTCCTATGACTACCAAGCTGAAATTTATAACATTGCAGATCAAATGGTGGTGCAACGAGACGAACGCCTTTACATGGTTGGAGTAAGGAAGTTGAGGGGATATTCTCGGCATCCAGAGCGTCGGGTCCAGGCCCAGCGGGGCCGAGCTCCGGAAACAGGGTTGGTCTGGGTCCATCGAAGATTGCTGGAATAGTTGTTGGTATCTGCGTACTTGCGGCTGTTGCAGCAGGAATCTTTTATCTCATGCGTTTAAGACACCGACGTGATAATGTTACGGCCGAAACAGAAAACACTCAGCTTCCTGAACTACCGGGGATAACTAATGGGGCCGAGAATCTCGCCGAGGCACCCGGGAGCCATGCACATGAATTGTCCGACACAGGCCTCATTCGATCAAACATGGCCAGTTGAGTTACGGAGCACTCTCATACAACTTATCCTATTTCATCTAGTGCCGATACAGTTCCCCAACAAGTTAGCATGCCCGAAGAGGTGATTTCTCTTGTTTGTAAAATGAAGTTGTGGAGCGAGATGTCGGGAAAAGGAATAAAGGGGGCGGTAGCCTATAGGTGTCCAGGTGCCAAAACCTCGTCTCACAGCCACAACAAAAAATTAATGTTCCCACGTCGATAAAATAAATTGACAAATCGCTAGACCGGGTGTTTAAATAGGTATTAATGCCATGAAAAATTGCTCTAATGGGGAGTGGTGGTGGTGGTGGTGGTGGTGGTGGTGGTTGGTATGAGCACGTTGACGTAGCTAACCTACTTGTCTTATGTGCTTCCACCTTTGGCCGGTACCGTGACTGTCACCATTACCATTACCATCGCCACTTCACCGCCACCATCACCATCATACAGCATGCGCAGCTCCAGTGTTGATGGAAATACTGGGCTTTCGCCCGAGATCATCGACGAGCATAATGTAACTGCTTAGCTGCTACGTGGGTTGCCACTTTTAGTATAGTTATCTTAACATCATGTAACGTATGTCATTGGGAAGCGAGACATCCACGGGAAGCGAGACGGCCGGGTAATTGTAACACCACAACCTCTGGCATCCTCTGTTTTGACTTTTCATGCTCAACCAGCTCCCACTCCAGAACCCCCAGGATTTAGGCACTCTGTTTGCGTGTTCCCTGCTTTGTGTATTGTGTATAGGTGAATTTACAGTCTTCTGATATACTTATAGAAGATATTATATGGGTTTTTTGCCAAGCCGCATTTCTTATCACAGATCCATATTTGCAGACTTAAATTAAGATCGGAGTACGTGGTCTAAGAGAGCAGCTTCTGGACTTTCATTTAAGACCTTATTGATCTTAATTACCCAGGAATTTGCAAATTTACAAGGGGTATATCATACTGGGTTGTTAGAAGAATGTTCAATGTCGCCTTCCCCTAGCGGACCCCCACTGGCCCTCAGCTAGTCCTAGTACTTGGCCAACGATAACGCGGAACCTATCTACATATAGTTAAGCTACTCTGTGCCAAAGGACTTCCAATTTAATGCTGAATTGGTGGAACAATGGGGGTGGGTGGTAGGGGGGTTGGTGGGAGCGCAGGTGAGACACACACCACCCCTTAGCTCCCCCAATTCTTGGTTAAATTGGGCACCCATTGGCACAGAATGGGTCAACTATATCTAGATGGACTCTCTTTATTGTTGGCCAAGTACTGGCACTGGTTGTGGATCGATGGGAGGGGGTGTTCCACTACACCCCCCGCTAGCGGTCTCCCAAGATATCCTCAGCATGTCACAATCCCTGGCCAACGATGGCCTGAAATCCATCTATATATCATAGAGCTACTTTGTGCCAAAGGACATCCAATTTGACGGAGAATTGGTAGAGCTATGGGGGGTAGTGGACAATCCTCCTCAGTGTTCGAAACGGGCCCGGCCGACTCGCGGGCTTTCGGGCCGGTAATTTGGAAGCCCGCGCTAAGGGGGGCCGGCCGGGCTTATAGTTTGAAAGCCTGCGGGCTTTCTAACAGCCTCTGGGCCGGGCTGTATATCTGAAACATGAAAATCAGGGGCGAAACACCCTATGGGATACTGTTACCTCCCACTATTGTCACTAGTTCGAGGAGGACCAACGAAAAAATAACCGCTATTATTAGTATTCAGTAAGTGAATTCGTACCGTCATGGACTCTCAACCGGCCCGAAAGCCCGCAGGCCGGCCCGGCTTTTTCACCCAAAAGCCCGGCCGGTTTCGAACTCTGATCCTCCTGCTTCCCCCAGCAACCCCCCATATATATCCACCAATTCTGGGTCAAACTGGACACCCTTTAGCACAAAATAGCTTAACTATATCTAGATGAATTCCGCGTGATTATTGGTACAGTAATGGGACTGGCTGTGGATCGATGGGAGGGGGTGTGTCAACAACCCCCTAGCGGACTACCCCTAGATATCCTCAAAATTTCTTAATACCTGGCTAACAATGACGCAGAATCCATCTATATATAGCAGAGCTACTTTGTGCCAAAGGATATCTAATTTGACCGAGAATTGGTGGAACTATGGGGGGGGTGGTAAACCATCTTCCAGTTCCCCCCAGTGAAGTCAACCGTCCCGTCCGTCCGGGATCACTGCGGACGGGGACGGAAACGGCGCCGTCTTTTTGAGGCTGGACGGGGACGGACGGCAATGACGGCCAACTAGCCGTCCCCGGCCGTCATTTACCGACATCCATGGATCTCCTGCATTGTACATTATAAAATCTCATAAAACTAGTTACATCTACTTTGACCTCGAAGCAAGATCATTCAGCATCTGCTCCATCTTTACCATGTCTGACTCTGTTGCTCCAAAGATTAAGCCTTGTTTCACCCAGGATTTCAGACACTCAGAAGCCTCAATGATATCATCACCCAAGCGATTTCGTAGGTCACTGATCAGCAACTTCGCACTGCTAAATAGACGCTCTGGTTCATCTGACATTGCTGGAATACTCATCAGCTCAACACTCATTTGAGCAAGAAGTGTCTGGCGTGGATCATGCTCTGAGTGGGTGTATCTTCAACCTTTATATACACCTAATTCGCACCTACTCATGCTATAGCACTGTAGCTAGATACAAGTGTCACCGCACCCCTGGCATGGGTCCATGTATATCTCTTACCGCGCAGTCTCAGGGCTATTTTCGATGTCATCTACATTCATACTGTAACCGCCCGATGTCGGCCAGGGACGGTGGATGACTGCCGGGGACGGCAAAGTCGCCGTCCCCGGCAAGTCCCCGGCCGTTGGGCCGTCATTGTGGAGTAAGGACGGGACGGACGGCCTTGGCGCCATCCCGTCCGTCCTGGAGAAATCTCGGACGGCCCACCATCCCCGGCCGTCCGACGGGACGGTTGACATCACTGGTTCCCCCCCCAGCAGCCCCCTATATCTCCATTAATTCTTAGTCAAATTGGACAACCTTTGGCACAACGTAGCTCAACTATATGTAGATGGATCCCGCGTTATTATTGGCACAGTACTGGGACTGGCTATGGATCGATGGGAGGGAGTGTATCCACCACCCCCTCTAGCGGACCCCCCACTGGTGGTCCTCAGCAAAATCCAAAGCCTACCCAATGATACTACGAAATCCATCTACATATAGTAAACCTACTCTATGCCAGAGGGTGTTCAATTTGACCTAGAATTGGCGGACTTATGGGAGTGATTGGTAGGGGGGGAGGAGAAGGAGGGCTACCTACCCAACTCGATTTCTCCACCAATGCTTGTTGGAATTCAGTACTGTCGCTGCCAGTATCTCTTAGGCATATTAGAAGACCATCCAGGGCCAGCTTGGCGAGTTTTAAATACTGTGAAATGTCACTTGAGCGGAAATTCCCTGAGTTATACGACACTAGAGGGTCACCCAGATGTGCAAATTCGAAATTGTACCTATCCCAACAACCACCAAGCCAAATATGCCAAGACTGGGACCAATCGACAGCCATCATGCCATATATGCTCTGATATTATTACTAGCGAATTTGATTCACAATTGGTGTTGAAACAGAGGGGTCAAAAGAAAGACAAAAATCAGTCACCTTCATAGACTCTCACTCACATTTTCAACTTCCTCAATTCTTGTCTCATTGACTTGATTTTTTTTAGACAGGTAGCCTTTAGAGTTATCTATCACACTGTAGTCTCTGATTTTTTCTACATTGAGTGGTTGTTGAGTAATTTTCGGAAATAATCCCGTCCTGATACCGTCTATTTGGCAGGCTGGCAATAATCCCGTCCTGACACTTCCACGGGACGGTTTTTGGACGGTAATCCTGTCCCGTTGTCATCCTGTGGTTCACACTACTCACAAATTCAGATCATATCTAGACTTCTTGTAGTGTTTACTAGTTATAATATTTTGAGAAAATATTCCCTTTGCTATAGTGTATCATGAAACATAGCACAGTATGTCAGCTGGTACAGTTTCTGGATATTGTATTGTGAGATCCAATTTGAAGTCTGTTTTTACAAAAAGACAAAACAAACCTATATTATATCAATCTTATACCTTAGCCATTCCGAAATCTCATCACTATAGTAAATGATTTGCTGACAGTTAGCAGTATATCACAAGCTGCAGACATTTATATTGGTGACAGATACTTTCATGTTACCATTTCTGAAAATGCATTTCAGTTGTAAGTCGACATACCTGCTACATTGTCCAGCGGGGATTTTGTATGCATAAACGGTGCACGGACCGTGTCCGTGTCTAGTGGATGTCTCGCTTCCACGTGACTTACGTTATCCTAGGCGCGTTGGGTGTCGGGATATTTAAAAAACCTTGTATGTGGGGGTTGCCAGGACCTCGGTAGTGCCAGAAGTATGATTTCACCGCACCCTAGGTAATTAGAGGGCTGCAGTGTTAGCGCGAAGCTTATTCTCACCACTCCCCACATAAGACATATCGCTAAGGTTCTAAGTACGATCAGTATCTGTCGACTCAACGCGCGAGGGCCGTTTGAAAGTCAGTAGTTGGGGATTTCCGGACTGTGCCTGCCCAGCGCCCTTGGGGGGTCAAAAGCTGTGTTTCAGTGCTCAGGCGTCTCGCACAACGCTAGGTAGGACTAATTCGTGAGAATTCATGGATGACTTAGAACGGTCACACCTATCTAGTTAATACCAAGTAAAGTTCGACCGAATCATTTGTCAAGTACATCTTTCATTAAACTCCCAAAGACCTAGTTGGACGATATCGATAATGGAACGGGTGTGCGGGAGAGTTCTTTTCACGTGTGGTGGTGTTTGTAAACTCTCACATCATGGGTCCTGCGCCTCGCCTATATGCCCGTCGGCTTGATAACGCCGAGAAACGGGCAGAAATATTTACCTCGTATCAGTGGTTTGCTTATAGCCGAATCTCTCTAAAGGTCATTTTCTGGAACAGGGTATTGAGCTTGACGTTCAACAATACCTTAAAAGAGATGGCAATTCCGATAGTTATCGGCATCCGCGAAAATGGAGTTCTTAGGGGTTGTGTAATCGAAAATATCCTCCGAAATGAAATGTTGAGCCCGATGTCCAACGGTATTCCCTGAAACGGAATGCTGAGAAACTTCACGTTGAACTGCATTCCCGGAAATTGTAAGAAAACAACGGCACTCCCATCAATGGAAGATTGATAAGTCTGATGTTGAACTCCATCCCTGAAACAGGCGAGACAACGGAAATGGTATGAGCTTCAGGTACAACCAGTGATGAAGCGATGACAGAGTGACATCCATTATATGGCTGCAACAACCAAAAGATTGCGCGCTATCTCCCTGTGACACAGTACAGTAGTATGGTATGCCCTACTACCTGATTAGAGCTAACAAAGGCTTCCACTGAAACCCACTGCCACGAGATGTTGCTCGGCATGTACCGTACCTACAGTCCGGACAGACCGTTGTCATCCCTGGACGCAACTCCATGAGAGAGGGGGTATGAGGCTACACGTCCGACAGCATTCACTGTAATGCAGTGCAGAGCTCCAACTGCTACATCGTCGTCCATACGGCGCTGGACTTCAAATTCAACTCTATTTTCCGAAATCGGATCTGAAATTTGCGTTCAGCTTAAGGAGAAGCCGGAGGATGCGATTTATCAGACCCGGCCTGCCGAACGGCCTTACAAGGGCGAGTATCGGGAAGTCTTCGGGGATGCCGTATTAGAATGTAATGGCTTTAGGTGCGTGTAAAGGTGGCAACAGTTGGATAATACTGTAGAGGTATAGGTTTCTATTCCAACAACCCGGAGAGAGCTCCGAGGGATAGCCACGTAGCTGAAGATATAAGATTGTAGATTAAGCACTTCTGCACGTCGTTTGGTATCTCTACAGTTTACCGGGTCGAGTGGTAAAGCTACCATAAGTTGTTGTGGGATGTGTAGTGGAATGTAGTGGGATTTGAAGAGGGGTTGGTAGTGGGATGTGTAGTATGATTCATCAAGAGATCTTGTGGAGGCATGGCCCTAAAATTTGATACTCATCAAATTCACACAATAATATTGCGTAAATCACAATACAGTTTTGTGTAATTCGCACGATATGTCGCTTAAATCCCACTATTCCTGCCACACCTACCACTGCAGCTGGTTGTTAGCGGGATAAGATTTGGTCCTTTGGGACTGGGGACTTTACTCACCGTCACCACCATCACCACCACCAACTATCATCGCCACGATTATTATCAGCGGAATCATTCAGCACACCCACCTGTCGCAAATGCACAGGATTTTAAAGTAAACGCACTCAGAGATTACTGACCAATTGCAAGCGAATGACCAGAAACTATATCTCTAAAAACGAAGCCATCCAACTATTCGATATCTTCAACACCAAGTTCAAATCCTGGGCACTGACACCAATAACTTCCCTCCTGAGTGATGTATGGAGTGAAACCAGAAAGGATGAAGCTTTATATAGGTCTGAGCCTCAACCACTTTCCGTCGACTCAACATGAGGCATGTGAAGGTGAGTATCTTGGGAGTTTAGGGCATACCTGTCGCAAACAAAATGCCAGTGATCTCAATTGCCTAGTTCAGCCCTATGGCAGTTTCAAAACTACGCATGCTAAGGAGTTTCGCTACCTAGCTAAATTGGGCGGGGTTGCGCCGCTATGAACGGCTTAAGCTGCTTCTGGTATGCTCGGGGGTATGGCTTGCATTAAACGTTCTATCAATGACATCATCACTAAACTGTGCTAACCATTTTTTTGTCTATCTAATATGTGATTTCTTTGTTCTATGGATCCTCAGGCTTTTATAATTATTATCCTTGCTGGCGTTTTCATTGTTCAATAGGTTGCCTGATATCTTACTTTCTCCTATCTATTCCGCAATACCACGGCTATACATCAACTTTATACCTATACGTGGGAATAACTGGTTCTCAGGGGGAACTACCGTTACATGTGGTAAGTGTCATACGGACGGGTAAAAAGAATAGCGGTGAGACTTACTGGTCGAAGATCCGGAACCCTATCTTGATAGCCCACGTGGCCGTATCTAATCAATTAATCGTCGATTTATCTGATCTCATCATCACTACTGACATCCGGTCATGCATCTTACCCAGGGATGTGTCAACACGAGCCATTGTCCGACGATTCCATCCATCCTATCAATCGTACCAGATCCATTTAATCGCTCTCTTTGGATCAATATATTCTATTCGGCTTGCGGCTGTCCGCACGATCCTTCGAGGGATCAAGACTAGAAACTTCTAAAAGAAACCAAATTAGTGTGACGGATCAAGGACTGCTAGCCGCCCTCTGGTATTTTTACGGGCTGGACTGGTGTTAGCTTTGCGTCGTATGAATGTCTAGTAATGGAAGAGAGCGAAGCCATACGGAATTGGAAAGTCTATCTGCTGGGCCGCAACGTTTGATGCTGGTAGAGCTTCCAAACTTTGGCACGTATGTGATAACACACTGACGGCTGAGCACCTGCTTCATTTCAGATCCAAAAATTTGTTGTTTGGCCCGAGGATGATAATCTGTTACGTTCCGAGCTGGATTTCTGTAGTCTTTGTTCCCGGGCAAGCTTCCGGCGAGTCAGTAGTACTAAAATTTCCGCTCCACACGTTTTATTTTATGTGGAAACATTTAGCAACGCGTTCGTATGTTTTTCTGGGAAATGGATATGGATATTTATCTATCTGTTCTACGCACTAAGTATCTGGGGGGCAAATTTCAAAACGTATATCTCGTAAGCCAAGAGAGTAATGTAGGTTTAACTCCACGTACAGTAGCGGGAGATATAATTGAAAAGACATATGCTTACCTACTCGATAACCTACTATGCAGACCTACTTCTACAGTTACTAGACAAAAGTATTAGTGATTTGCTTTTTTCCGGGGGTTTGGGCAAGCGACCGCTCTCACCAACACCACTACAAAACTTGCGATATCTCCACAACAATAAAACATAGAGACTAGCAGCTTGAGGAGGAAGCAGTTTAGTATGTATTCTAGGATAGATGTGAGAATTACAAAGTTATTTTAAGCCAAAAGGCCGCCCAAATTGTTGAAGTCTCGCCTCTCAGTATTCTGGTCCTCACCGCCCTCAGAACCACCGCTCCTTCTCAGCATTTCGTCTGCTATCCCTTTGCATCAATTACAGCTTGTACATGGTCTGGCATTGACTTCCATAACTGTTCAAATCCTGACCCAGGGATCTTTTCCCAGCAAAGTGGTAAAACTTAGTCAAGTTTTTTCTTAACTGCGTCCTCACCACCTAGCATATCATCAATATTGGGGTAATCTTTTAATACCTATATAAAAATATAGTTAGCGGGGAAATATTTAAGTAGTATAAAGACCATGGCATTAAAGCTGATGCTTGAGAAGTACTCATGTATGCTCCATAGTATTGAGATCTAGTGAACATGGGGATGATCTGCTACTGTGCTACATTGGAAAGGCTGTACCAGGCAAAAAACCGCATCATAATCTTAGAGGTGGGAATTTTTGTATTGTCATGCATGAATACCGGATCTCTAACCACACCGGGAAAAAAGATCTTACGCGACATGCAGCTCATAATGAAGCTATTTTTGGGACATTATTCCATAGTATATTTGACGCGTGGCACTATGAAGTCCTATGGACGCGCAATAACTATGATACACAGGCAGATTTGCACTCGATATTATATAAGATGCTACGTACTCCACGCCTCCAAACGCACTTTATTAGGTGCTCCCAAGCAAGCTCCCAATCATGCTCTCACGTACGCTCTCAAGACGATCTCAAGTACGCTCCCCAGTACGCTTTCAGGAAGTACTCTTATGTGCAGGTTATCTACCGCGCTTGGATGCAGAGACTAGCTGGGTAGCAGGCGCCAGGCGCCGGGTGGGGTGTGGTGTGCGGCGTGTGGCGGGCGGGGTATGATAGCCGAAATCATGACGTCGGTCGATGTCAGAGTCTGAACCTTATCCTTAGTACGCCTACCGCAACAGGATCGTACGATGTCTCATGGTCATGGTGTTGACAATTGCAGCCTTAGATTCTGCAGGAAAGGTAGACAATTGAATCTTGGGGAGAGCAGATCTCCGACTCAGATTTTCTAGCAGAATCTGCAGCCCGCTTCGAATTGATTTTGGGCGTATGTGTTCGCATTCGGCCCAGGGTTGATGGTGATGGTGATGGTGATAGTGATGATGATGATGGTGATGATACCGGAAGCACTTGACAAGTAGGTTGGCTAAGTCAACGTCAACGTCAACGTCAAAGCTTCCACAATTTAAACTTAGAGTTTTCCATCGGCCCAAAGCTTCCCGTGGAAAAATCTACTCTTCCCGAAGCGCGGCTCTCTCAAGCAGGCTCTCAAGCAGGTTCTCAAGGGTGCTCTTAGTGATAATATCTATAGTGTGTACAGTACCGGCCGGTATACCAGCGAAGCCTGCCGGCAGTAAAGACAGGCATAGGTCCATCCAGGCTTCCCAACCTTCCGTCTCGTCCGGGCAGAGTTATGCCCGACCCTGGATTACAATATTCCGGGCTGAGAATTCCTGCCCGCTTTTGCCCTAGGGCTTCCAAAATCTGGACTACAACCCTGCAGTCTTTGCACGTGATGCGTAAAGCTGAAAAATGGGAAAAGAAACAAGCCACTTATACCCACCCAACTCTATGAAGCGGATCAACGATATGGGGGTTATGGTAATGGGTTAAGAAGCTACCAAATGCCCGAGACGCCCCAGGGGGAACAAAGTGTTCATCCAGTCTGGACGGCGGTGCCGGGCCCCGAAAGTCGCCAGTCTGAATGGACGGTTGGGAAGCCTGGGTCCATCTCCATTGACCGGCCGGCCACCAGCCATATATAGTTCCACGGTTCTCTCGTGCCCAGTGTGGTGGTGGAATAAATGCTAGCCGCGCGCGAGCTTGCGAGCACGTGGCTAGATAAACTGGGAACGAGAGAAGTTCCACGGGCCCACACGCACAGATCTATGAATCGACTATACATGACTATAATAGACTGCGTATCGTGCAGGGGTCCATAGGAAGCTTGTTATGAGCTGCGCGTGTGCACGTGTGTGCGTAGCGCAGGCTATAGTCGATTTGCACTTTTGCCAATGCACTGCATCAATTTTGCGCAGAATCAGTAAAATGTATTTGTGTAGCATGATAAACATTGGAGGTAATTCTGAGGCATTGGTATAACAGGACCCCCATGGCCACATCAAAAGCACCCCCTTACTATCAACCTTACACTAGGTCGGCATTTAGGCAAAACAGTCTTGGTCCCATTTCTCCTGTGGGGCACGAAATATCCAGATTCGCTCTCCAGTAGGATTCTTTGTTACGCTGCACTCACCGCTCCAAAGAATACCTTTAAAATCCTCAATAGTCCAATTCGGTCATTTTACGCCCACTTTAATTGTATACATGCTGTTCTTCAGTCAACTTTGGTAATTTGTTCATAATCCACTTTATTATATTATGTTCCCCTAACAGCCAATCGATAGTGTGTAAGCAGATGTGGGGAGCATGAAGTAATTGAATTTGTTCGTGTATATATCTTCGATAATTCTGTACTGCGTTAAGAATAGCGTGTCAGTCGCATTTGGAAAGCTTATGTTGTCTGCCACTATATGCGTGGTTTTCCATACTGCTGTGAATATAATATAGTACAATGAAATTCTTTACAGTAGGCCAAGGATGACAAACAATGGTTGATACTGTTGCGTACACTCCATACACCCAGTGCAGCATGATAACCATACCCTTCTCAACGTCAGAAAGTTCTTTTCCACAGCATCCTGCTTTCGGTGGTGGCTTTGGCAATTGCACTATGCAAGACTTCCGTTGTCTCTTCGGTTTCTTCGACTTCGATTTTGGTTTTGGCATCATGTCATGGTACACGGTATGTTGGTGGTAATTAATAACTCACGCAAAGAAGGATAATAGTACTCAGCGCTCTGACCTCCCGAATAAGCAAATCACCAATACTTTTGTCTGCTAACTGTACATCATAAACTCTTCACGTTCTGTATGGAGACACAGTAATGTTTAGTTCTCAGAGTTCCATTTTACATATTTAAATAGGTGCTGCCTAGTTACTAGTTCGCGAAATTTTTTTGTTTTTACTTCGTCTTTCATTCCATCAATTGATCAACCTTTCGCTCGGTGACAATACGACCGACGCTGGTCGCGAAATTCCTCCAGATTGCAAAATATTTGTTCTATTGGCCTATAATTCAATAAATCGTCCATTAATGCAACCCTGCGGCATCATCTTAACCCCTTTATGAGCTGTTTGGACGAAAGTTTGTGGAATTAAATGTACCACTCATTTTGTACGCCACGTTGCTACCCTATTTTTCCATCATAACACTACTAACTACCGTAAAAGAAAAGCGATCCTCTTTCTCCAAATTCTCCTAAATATTTCGCTGCATGGTAAAGTCTATATTAGGTACCTACAAGACATGAAATTGTTGATTTGCGGATAAATGTGAACTTTGAGCAGCTACATGAACAGTACACTGCCCGCATGACCAATCACTCGCGACGAACCCACAAGCAAATGTTACTGTAAGGCTTGGAAGGAGGTTGCCGATACAGTGAAGTCACGGGATTGACTCAAAGGCTGTAGATTCATACTCGTAGACTCATCTACAAATTTTCACTCGCCACTCTTGCTGCCATTCCATGGATATCCATGGATTTCCGTAGACCTCCAGGCTCTCTTGTATATAAAGGCATAGACACTCCCTTAGATGGTTCAATAGACTTCCGCTTTGTACTTGCACAGCAAAACCAGATGCTACGCCCGGACGGAGTCAATGGACTTAAGTTTGATTTTGCCAATATTTATCTATGGTCCGACTGAACTGCGAAGGAATCGGGTTTGCGAATAGGTCAACTGCTTCACAAATAAGCCGGCTGCTTTGCGAATAAGTCAACTTTGTGAATCAGTCAGCTGCCACTCGAAGCTACAATTATTAACTGGCTGAGCTATGAAATGGCAAGCTTTACCACCTAGCAACTGCTGGAAAAATAGGATAGTATAATATACTTCGGGGATAAGGCACTTGGTCTGCAACATCGACCCATCAAGTAACTGTGTGATCGTAAACCTGAGCAACATCTAAGGATATTGAAATTTGAGCGATTCATCCGCCGTGGAAACTCGCCTTTCCAGCCTCGTCCCCGTCCCCCAGTCCCCCCAGTCCTCCGTCCCCATCAATCAGCCCCAGGTCATTATCAACGAGCATTAGCATCTGGGTCAGTGTAGCGGTTGTGTTTGTGTGGGTGGTGCACTGGTAGTGTGGTGGAGATGTAAGTGATGCAACAAAGTATGTAATAAGGTGGGAGGCAGCCAGCAAAGGATGGTGGTGGAAGTCTGAGCACCGTGTTTATGCTAGTTCAGTCTGTCGGCTTCTCCGCTCAATTGACTGAATGGCAAAGCTCAGGCCTTTGGCTCATAGTTGACTTCAGTTCATTCTTCAGCTTGATGTTGACTGGTGTTAACTAAGCTCAGCCGACTGATGCGAAAAGTTGACTTATTCGCGAAGCAGTCAACTTATTTGTAAAGCGGATTACTTTTTAGTTCAGTTGGAATATCTATATGTAGAAGCAGGTGGCTCGATGCTGAAGGTAGAGTTAGGTAGTTGCGTGCCTCACGTGCACTCTGCCTCCGCCCATCGCCCGTCCCGGGCCGTCTATCTCTATCCGCAGACCGCCCATCCCCGGGCCGCTTATCCTAAGGCCACCCAAACTCCTAGTAAACCTAGACTCCCTGTAAAGCTTTTGAGACAGGGCCCCTGTGATGAGTGATGTCTGAAGTATTGTGACTGCTCCAACCGCCCCCTGGCCTACATGTAGATAAAGTAAGTTTCTTCTTTGGGGCGGTGCTGCATGAAGCTTGGCGACATATATCATTTACCACCACACCACTACCACCACCATTACAACCGCCACCACCACATCGCAGCACCCCTACCAGTTGTGAAACAGATCGGAATCCGAACCGCTACCCCCTTGTGCTCTGACGTGATTGTACTATCCATCAGTACATTGGGGGCGGCCGCACAGGTGCCGTGCATTGATACGAGTAGGTTACAAGGTGATAGGGACGGGGATTGTATTCAAGTTGCACTAAGCAACGAGTATTTTCACTTCATCCGAGAGTAGCGACAAAGTCGCATACGTGCGATACAATCAACACCACGCGACAAATATTATTTTGGAGGAAATGGTGGTGGTAATGGTAGTGGTGGTGGTGTGGTGATAATGATGGTGGTGGTAATGGTAGTGGTGGTGGTGTGGTGATAATGATGGTGGTGTTGGTGGTGGTGGTGGTGTGGTGGTAATGATGGTGGTAGTAATGGGTGATAGTGTAGGTGGTGGTGGAGACGCTCTCATGATTGCAACCAAATAGGTTTAGTCATATCATTAGCGCCAAGGATTATTTGCAGCCATCAGGCATATCATTTTTCAGAACCTCCTTGCTTCCCCGATCCTGTGTATAGACTAAATATTGACGACGCTAAATTAGGGTTCGGGCGTACCTTCCCAGCAGCTGCTCAACATCATTCTGGCAGAAATTTGCTCTTTCCAACTAGTGTCGTAGCTCATGATTCGGCACTAGTACTGGAGTTACAGAACGTCGTACATATCCATTTCGGTGAGACTGATTGCAAATTGTGTTCATGCGAACGGGTTGATGGCTAACACTTGTCTCGTGCCCAGCCGCCTACTCTCCTGGCGACGCTAACTACTTTACTCACTCCTCGTGTGGATTAGTGTTACTAGCTGATGAGGTTGTGTGGCTTGCGAGCTTACGAGCAGAGCCTCAAAACCGTGCGAGACAAGGCTACCACTAGCAATTACGAGTTAAAGGTATCTTAATGTTCCTGAATAAATGAACCCCTACAGCTCACGATCCCCGATTTTCTCGCCGCTCGCGATCTCGCACCTCGAAACAGACGGCTAGTTGTCAATCGCCCCCTACAAAAAATGGCTCGCGCTAGCAACGTTGTACTGTACAACTCCTGATGGGATGAACTGAGACATACACGGTGGTACCTTCCACCGTACCGGATTATCTGGGTGAGATATCTGGTTTTCTTGCGCTACAGGACGCTAGATCTCTTGCCCACACTCTCAGCTGTGCCGGTTTCCATCCTGCAGCTTCATAACGAAAGACCGCAGTCGGGTTGCATATGCTACCTGCAACGCTAAATAACCGGATGCCCAGATATTGCGGTAGAAATGCTTTACAAGAGGTACAAAATCTCCACTGACCCAGGCGAACCACGTGCAGCGGGGAGCGACGCATACTCAATGTTGGTGGCGCATCCAACTTTGATCATGCACCCCTACACGCCCGGTTTCGTCAGTTTGATTTCCGTTTTCCAATAAGATGTCCTTGAGCACCACTTGATACTACGAATGAACCAATCAGGATCAGCACATCAAATGGAAATCAATCTGAGTAAACCGAGCGTGTAAGGGATAAAACACAAATTAATATGATTAAACTACTGTTTCTCCGTACTACAATAAAGTGGCCTATGTGTACTTAATCCTAGCAAGCAAGTATAGTTGTTATTCCAAAGTTACTTCCAGGCCAAAATTATAATAATTTCGATGTTCGGGCTGCCGCCTTGGCCGGAGTACCTTACTGAGGCCTTCTAACGTCTTTCAGCTCGAAGAATAAACTGTTACTCAACGTCTAGGAAAAAGATGGGAAAGTCAAGGTATAACTAATCTAAATAGAACTCTGAGTAAATGTAGTTACAATTAAGTCCTGTACTGATCATGTGGAATGCTATTTTGTACTTGTAGACGTTAATCCCACCCTCTGGAGTCGGGGGTTCCGCTTGGTTGCCCACCGTGTAGGCTTATGAACGAGCCCTTAATGTTGAGCGCTCGGAAGGGGCTGGGGTGTTGTAACGTCGGTGTAACTCTGAGAAGTCTGCCCAACATGGTCTGCATTCACTGTTATTCAAACACCAATACCTGCTGCAACTCTACAATCACATATCTTTCTGATTATCGGTGTATAATAGATTTCTTCTAGATTTGTTGCCAATTTATCTAGCTGGTCTGAGCATAGTGAATCTGCTGAGCCCCAGTTTCATATCGTGAAGGTACAGTTCACTACCCGAAGAACTCCCTGAAGTGCACAAATCATACACCGAGATTCGAACATCAGAGAGCCCATGATGGGTAGTTGAGGCTCTGGACAAGTGTAAATAAACCCCCATAGTAGTTAATTACAAGATAGGCTAGATTGATCAAGTACTTTTTGGTTCAGGGAAGACTGGGTGTTCTGTCGGAGTTCTGGTCGGGGTGATCAAGAGCTGTCCAACTCTCGGCTACCTGATTACTAAATCGGACACTTCTAATGATCAGCCTCTCCCTGAGCGTAGTGGCTGGATCGAGCTTACTCGCCATGTACTTTGGAGCAAGCTGGCCGCACTAGTAAGCTGGCCGCACTAGCAAGTCTCCGATGTCCTATGGTTATTCTCCAATAACATTGCCTAGCCATATGCATCCCCACTGGCAAGCACCCAGACCCGTATTGGATATGCGGGACCTCATTTTTTTTAATCTGGAATGATTTTAATTTGTCCAACTTTTTGTGCATCTAGACATCCCACTGTTGTAGTTTCAGATAGCCGGGTGCGCTGTCTAAATGACAGAGCAACATCATCAAAATTCTATGCAAAGGCATGTTCCCTGATTCCTATCTGGAGTGAGGTTTCTAGGATACTTCCTGCGGTAACATTGCAATATCCAAGAATGTTGTACACAACCCCTTCCGTAATATTTTTGGGGAAGCTTAGTGCTCAGCATTTCAAGAAATGATCTGAGCTCCGACAGAGTGGTTAATACCGCCAAAAGAAACCACAATGAATTACGAATGAAGGAAATAACAAGGCTTTACACAAACATTCAAGATTTTCAGCCTCTTCTTCCTTCAGGATTAGCTATAAAGAATACGGCCCCTTCCTCTTGCTTGTCTGCCGCAAGAAATTTGGAGACTGACATTTCTGACGCAAGGATATCGGGTGATGTTTTTATGTGTTAAGAAAGGACTTTTAGCATTGAGCGCATGGAACCACTACCTCAACCCTTTTCCGGAGAATAAGAAACATGAGGATGGAAGCTAGGTAGTCGGTATGTGACTGGTAATATTGATGTCGTCAGCAGCCTCGTTTGCAGGATGCTTTTTCCTCTCAATTTCTAGTACTAGAGTACCACATGTAATTCCTTTTTTTAATCGCCTCGTAAACAAGGTCAGTAACAGTGTGCCGGCAATCAATAAACAGACAATTGAGAAGTACCACTACGAGACGTAGTACGGAGCATACACCTCCGAACAGATCGTCGTAGTATGTCCCAACATGACACCCACGAAAAAACAACACAGATCGATGCCAAAGTGTGGGGGGCAACCGGCCCCATGCTAAACACTCATGGGCCACACCATGCTCCACCAAAATGCGAGTAGGAATGGGAATGAATGGAAACCTTGGAAATAGTACTCTGTTTTAAAGTTTACTGGCTCTAGTGGTTGTGTTTTTGTACTGCTCTGTTATGTGATTGGTGTCTAACACCTTGTAACTTCTTTTAACCATACAAGAGAAGTGCCGGCCTGCTGCCGGTGTGAGTTTCGAAATTTTTTGCATTTGTTTGTGTACGCCACTGCAAGAATGACTGGTACCGATATCTCCCCAAGGTTGCAGTGCTCGGGGTAGATTGGCCGCTGCGCCGCCTCCGACCCTCGCACCTCCGCCTGGTTTTCTCTTGTTCGTTTAAGCTTATTAAGAGAGGCTTTCACTGGCTTTTGAGTGTAGACCAGTAACAAATCTTAAATTATTGACTTTATCATTTGCATGATTAACATGTGGTTTTGGCGCAATTACCTAGGGAGGCAATAGAGATTTAGACGCTCCTTTTCAATGTGAGAGTAGTGTGCTTGAAGTTAATGCGCACTTGCTATGCTGTTTCTTGTGAAATTTAAACTGCGCTTACTTAGTCTCAGAGTGTGGTACACCGTTTTACCTAGTTTGCATGTATCCTGAGCGTTCGAATCATTGTTGCCTGCACTGGGTACCTCATGATCAGTCACATTTTATTTTTCCTACCCTCAGCCGCCCTGTTGTCGACCTTTGCTCTTGAATGAATAAAAATGTCTAGGCACCAGAGTTGTTGACCTTTCAAGCTTATCCATTTCTGAAACAGAAATTCCACCGATAAAATTTCTTCAGAGCCAGATCTTCACTCGTATCTATTTACATCATTTAGACATGACAAGTTCACCTGCATTCGCAAATGCTAGCCGACCCAACTGCATGGCATGCAGGAAGAGATGCTAGCGTGTCAGATTTGTTTCAATAGCAGCAGCGATAGATCAGACGATAGGAGTAGGGGTCCTCCAAATGCCAATTATCCAGATTTCTCCGGTTTTTTAAAAAAGCAACTGTGAAGGGACTTGGGCAAAATAGGTGATGCTATCGGGGTGGGGTTGGTTGTCTTTGCTTCGCACAGTGATATCTCGCTATTTCATGTGCTGTGTTTTCGGTCTTCACCGTCTTCACCTATGGCATGCATGAAAACACTTCCTCTAAGCGTCAAGGTGACTATCGACTATTGAAGAGTATGTATATACAATGTATCAATCTGTGCCTGCATAGATCTGTTGGAGTATTGTATTTTACGTCCGAAACTTATTTGTTAATCGTCAGGACATTGAGTATTGTGGAAATATAACGCAGCGGAAGTGTGATAGGAAGCCGGAGTGGGGTTAACTGGTTCTTCTTTCCAGTACAAGCAGACACCCGTTGCAGTTAACTTGCAACAAAAAGGAAAAGTCTATGCAGCCTCTCATCGACATAACAGCAACTCTGCTGCAGCGTTTCCGTGCCTTATTAAAGTATGTTTAATCTCCGCCATGTCTCATGTACGCCAGTCGCACCACTTGGGGCGTATCGACTGACCCACACCTGGTGCGCTGTAACTAGTAACTGCTAAATAACCAAAAACGACGTAGCCGATTATTCATGTACTATACCTACTATAGATCATACAACTAGATTCCAGACTTCATGAACACAGAGGGGATAGGAGTTCTGAGAGGCATTGAAACAGTTAGGGCTGTTTTCCAAAACAGCTAGTTACTGTTTGGCCGCGTTTACTATGCACGGGTCAATATCTTTGCAAACCCTTTAGCAGCAACCATTACTCCGCTTTCTCGTCCGCGGTCCCCGCTTGAGGCAGCAGTCGTAGTTTCCGAGATTCATAAGGAATTAAATGTACCCTAATTCATTCATCAAGCGCCGTAGGCACAACTGTATATTGTTCACCCATGGTAGCAGATTTACATGGATACGATGAATGATCTGCTTCTGAATATTTTGGTTCGGCTATAATAAACCCTGATATAAGTGAGTACGTCCCACAACTGCAAACGTTATTGGTAGCGGATATCAAGCAATGCCGTTGCAAAACTGACTGTAAAATTGATTGCGCGTTTGCATATTGGCGACAAAAGAACGCTGCTCGCTAGCAAACTTCCAGTGCTAGTCTACCTTTAGCTTCATGTCACAACCACTCAAAATTTTTGGATCCCACATCTAAATACCAGTATGCCATTCAGTCTGGTCCACCTCTAGTGCCCTGGCTTCAACATATTAATCTCTCCTTTTCTCCTTCCTTTGAAGGTCTACTACGACTGTACCAACACCCTGAGGTCGATAACCAGAAAAGTATATTTTTCTTCTCACTCCCTATCGGAGATTGGAACTCGCGAATAACCAGTGCTGTAGAAGCTTTCTGTCCACCATCACCCCGTCCCAACATGCCTATTTCTGCTCAGCCAATCGGTGTGAAGAGCAGCCGATACCACGTTAAAATTGTTTGCCCATTCTCCGGTTGTAGTTACTCAACACATACTCTGACACCCAACAATTCGGCTAGAGTCAACAATCTTAAGTGTGTGGTCTACGATCCAATCGTACATTCAAGCACTGATTTAAGCATTAGACAACATGTTATGGGGCAGCATCATGAAGAACTTGACCGCATGGGAATATACCAAACGCTTCGAGATCATCAACGCAAGGATGGTAACTGGTATGAGTTAATGTGGAGTGTTCTGTCGTTGGTACCGGTAAGTGACGCAGGTAGTACGACTCCATTCCCGTGCCCTGCATTCATGATAACACTACCGGTATCCTCAGACATACGTTGCAACCCAGAAACATATGCCGTCAATCGCACCTCAGGGTCTAGAACACCGCCGGGTGCACCTGTCCAGTACAAAATTGCCCAGAGCGATGAGAGAAGATCATTTCAAGGCATTACAGTTTCCCATCAAGTTCAAAATACTACCCAGGGTTCCTTTCTTTTACATCCAACCTTACAATCACAACCAACTGACAGAGCATATCCGTCCCGATATCATATTGAATCATTCGAGGACTTGTATGGTTGCCTACGATCACCGGCGATGGAATGCTATTGTGACGGGTGTTTGCAATTGCTACCGCAGCAATAGTAGCGCACTAATGTGGGGATATAGCTGGAAGGAAGGAGAATTGGTACTATGGGATGGCTGGAGTGTATAATGGAACTGTGAAGAAACAATCTTTTCAGATATATCTCTTTATCTATCATCTGTCAGATTACCACTGTTTATTCATCCATGTCTGTTATCACACAGCCTTTGACTGGCATTTTCATTTGTTTACTCATATGCGTAATATCTCACTCTCTTCAGTTTTTGTTCAGTTTCTTTGTCTTTAACAATATATTAATAGCCAGCTCAAGAAAAATCAATACCGTCAGCTCACTTAAGACCAGTCCAGACTGGAACCGTACGAGTCCAGTCCAATTCACAAAAATTTCTCACTGGGATCGGATTCAAACACAGAGGCGCATGAACGATCACTCGTCGACTTGGCGGCCTTCCTTGTTACTATATGACCTGAGACGAAGTCGCCGGTACACTGAGATCACCAAGTTGACTCACAGGCTACGGACTCATAGTCGCAGACTCATCCACGAGTCTTCACTCGCCACCGCCACTGGTATTTGCAATCATGAGCTTCCATGGACTTCCATGGAGTTCCAGGCTCTCATGTATATAAAGACAGAGCTTCTCCTTAGATAGTACAATAGACTTCATCCGCTTCACATTTGTAACATTCCTTGTTGCATGAACCTGACCGAGCTGAGCTTCAGCTGAGCTGATGTCAAGGCACATATCCAGTAGGGCATAAGGCACCCAACTACCTTGTATATATCTCGAGTCTTTCTCCTGCTCTCCAGTCTCTGTATCTTAAGTCTATTCACACGGTTCTCCCCTTACATATTTCAACATTTCTGTTGCATATATGGACCGCCTCCGTACGTACGGCTTATGGGAGTCATGATCTTACGATGATGGTCGTTCTAGACTTAGCTGGAGATACTAGCTGAGTGCGCATGCATGTGTACAAGGCATACTCTGAATGCCGTATATAAGATCACACGATTGCTCCTGTAGTTTAGAATATAGAAGCTTCTAGCAATCGGTATTTCAACACTTCCTGTTACATATCCGGTGGCAAGTGACTCAGAGTGGCAACGGTGGCGAAGCATCAAAGTTTTCTCTAACGATTCTCTGTATATAATCGACTCTTTCTCCTCTCTTCTCTCTGTATCATAGAATCTACACACACAGCTCTCCCCTAAGTACTATTGCAACACTTCCCAATCAATTAAATAATTGCTTGCCAATAGCCTTTTCAGTTGCACCTATTTTGTGTATTCCATGAAGTAAACTTCATGGCAATATGTTTAATTCCGAGGAATTGCTATATATGGTAATCCGTTAGACGCTAACCAAACCAGGGGCTTATCTCATTAAGTGACCCAGTCAGAACTTACTCCAAAAAACCCTAATTCTGGATCAGACTGCTACGCCAGTATGCAATTCGAGACTAGTGAGTTTGCCTTGGCCGTCATGATTGCCGATCCTTGGTCTCTAGCCGCGTTGCAACAGAAGAAGCCAGGAATAGATTCGAGTGTACACTGTAGGCAAAGGTTCTGTACTTAGGCAGTCAATAATAACAGACGCATGATTTTGTAGTGGTTGCACCCAAAAATCCCCTAGTTATTTTTGACCGTCTAAGTACATTCGGATTTTTTTATAGTAAATTTACTTCAATGCCGCAGCCGAGGCCAGAACACGTTCTTCGTTAAGAGATATCTACACTACTGACAAATCATGGTGCTTTGGCGGTGTACACTGCTTGTCATGGTACCTCCCACTGTTTGGACAAAGCAGTGGGTTGGGCGTTTTTTCCGGTCAATAAACGTATTATAGTAGTTATGCCTCTGGTGTGAGAGAGTAGTCGAGATAAGCTTTATATTAAAGTAGTTAGCTAATAGGTGCGTTATCATCGGGAATTACTCGGCTAATCTAGATCAGCTTGGAGTTGTGCCGGAACCAGGGCGATGGACTTTTGCGACCAAGATGACGTGCAGTTTGACATCCTCAGAATGAAATGGTTTGTAACTGCAGGTAGGGAGATGGAATTTTGCAGTGATACTATATGTTCGAAATTTTTGTGAGGTGCTGGTAAATTTCGCTGCCTGGAACTCCAGGCCAACTAGAAGTACTAGATACATATAGATTAATAAACATTAGAATTGCCATTATCCTTACAACATAGATCAAATATGGAATGGCGTCTTACGGAGGGAGCACGCCAGTTAGTTGATACTCACCAACCTTTGATATACATGTGCTTAATATATTTCACCTTCAGTGTTATGTATGGGTAATCATCATATACTGGTATGTATTCCTTTCCAGAAATCATTGTTTGATCCGGTAAACTGCTCTTTTCTCGAGACTTCTTTTCGATAATATGAGGAGAACCGTGTGCATAGACTATGTTACAAAGGGAGAAGGAGAAAGACTCAAGATATAGTACAAGAGAGTGGCGACTGTTGTGCGTTCTTTTGCCACCTTTGCCACTACTGGATATGCAACATCGATGATATCGCCGCTACCGAGTGACCCATAATGAGGCAATTACTTTTGAGCTAGAGGCTTGAAACTTCCGCCCAGGACTCTGATATGTAAGATCACCTGCAATCCTGTGTTCTCATTTGCGGCAGACAAGAGGATTTGGCCTATAATCATGGTCATGGGAGAGGCAATTGGGGGTTTTCAACAAAAATCTTCTTACCTTTAGCATACATTCAATTAAGCATCCGAAGCCTGTAAAGTTCATACAAGCCATTCTGGCACAAGGTGTAATGTTTCACGATGGTTGTAATACCTGCCTAAAACATTCACCTGTATGGAGACCTAAAAATATCCCGCAAGATGATGTCTCGTAGCAATAAGTGATATCTCAGACTGGTGCCTGCTCGGCGTACCAGGACAGCTGTCAGTTGACAACCGAATCATAAGGTGAGACAGGGTAGTAACAGTAGTAGTTTGGGTTGAGGAATAGTTTGTGGTATTCTGGAAACCCCTGATGATAGGTTCTTACTGATGCATCCTGGCCTGAATTACGTTGGATTCTGTCTTTAGGTGGTTAGTGCCTCGCCGAATCCTAGCTTGATGTCGACCGTTGAGTAGAGTAGCATCTGTGAGCTTGAAAATTCAAGTTCCCTCACCCTACTTCACCTCACTGCAGTCTTGAGACTGTTGAAGCTCGTGCGTTGATTGACTTGACTAGATACTGGTCCAAAGTGCGTGTTTATATACAGACAAGAAACAAACTTTTGCTATACACTTTCCCCAACAAGCAGTCACATTCGCCGACAGTGTGAACCTTAACAGAAGGTTCAGGTTGGGGGTCGCTTTCGCCGACGTTGAGAGCCTCAGGGGTAAACTCAACTTTACCGTCAACATCTACTTCAATCTACTCATAACCATTCAACTTTTGCGCATTTACAGCTGACTACACTTGTCTGTTGCTTCTATCCGTGTAAATATTTGAGCTTGAGTTTCGTATTAGACTGGGAACCATACCCTCCTAAAAACAATGTACGCACGCCACGCTTGAGGAGAGTAGTCTATGCTAAGCCGCTAGCTCCTACTCACAAACACCCAGTAAGATTCTTCTATCTTGGGGCTTTGGCGGGATAGCTGTCTGCCAGATGATTCAGCTGCTCCACGTGGCAAAGACTTTAGAAATGTGTTGCCCTTCGGCTGCACAAAACAAGGAATTAATGCCAGCAACACCTGCGAGGATTAAAGGCCATATCTAGGTAGAAATCAGGCGTTTGATTACACTCCCAATGATGATTTGTTATGGCTGCAGTATTCTGATCAGTCCAAGGGCGTTTCTCCGGATTCTACTGTGGCTTTGCGGATATCATCTGCTCCCCCGAAGTCTGTTTGTTGCGGTTCCAAGATTGGGACAAGCTATTGGGCAATGTCGGCTTTCAGTGTCCGGGACTGAAGGAAGCAGATATACTGCGCCGCCAAACTGCCATTCTATACATTTTCTCTGTTGACGAAATGAACGCGCACCGGTCGCCTTAATACTCCGAAGTTAAATCTTGCCACTGCACAAAAGCTGAAACCTCAAGCATCAAAAACGGTTACAGGAAGTAAGTACCTAAGTTCGGTGACGGAATCCCCAAGTGTCTGCTGCGTTGGCGGAATACCCGCTGACCCCTGTAGACTAGTCGCTACATGCTGCGAAACAATGCAGCTAGCACACCTTCCTGAGCACCGAGATGAAACACGAATCTCTCACCTCTGTCGTAAGTGCCAGTTATAATGGAACACGCCCGGATGCGCAGACAACGTGTCTTCGAGCTAACAACAAGGTCAAGTAGATATACATCGGTTGGTATGTGCTGTGCTTTGTGGTTGCTTTGCCGTATGTATTCTGCATGCAAATAAAACGCACTAACTGCTCGTTTAATCGATAGCAGTTACTTTTGAGGAAGAGTGATGGGGCCAGCCAATCAAATTCTGGTTGGATGTTGCGCAATTGAGATGACGTCCTCATCAAATTGCACTAATGCCGGCATGCTGCCACACTTCCAGACACGTGGTTTTTCATGCAGATGCATGCATCGCTTATCATCTATCTGATCATGCATGGCGATAGGTGTGGGCGCTATTGATTTGTGACAACTAGGCATTCAAGAAATCACCGCCATTGCCGCTAGCAATATGCTAGTGCGATATAATTCATCTAAATCTAAAGATCTTGCCAACATGTTAGTTAAGCTTAGTTTAATCTTGATTCATTCTAAGGTTTGAAATCCCAAGATTAAATACGTACATATCACCCAGCTTCTGATTTAAATTTTCCTTTCTTCAGCTCTGCTTTCTATCCTAAGGAGATTCTTCCTTCGCAAAATATTTACGACATTCTCAAAAAGCCGACATTTACACCTTCATAGATTCTGATACAAAACCTGCTTCTTTTTTGTACAACGGTGTTTGCCAGGCTGCAAACACACAAGAAACAACATGCCTGGTGGACACAGCCGCAGGGTCGTTTGCCCATTCGGTTGTGTTACCAGAGACTCAACACCCCAACAATTCCCGGATTGCCGCAGTCTGCTGTAAGTTAACTACCACCGAAAGCAATGGGTAAGCATTAACTTCATCCAGATCGCATCTTGTTGCTACGACAATACACAAAGAAGAACTCATCCGTAGGGGTTTATACGAAGGTCTCCGGAAAAGCAAGCCCAGTGAATTGGGGGAGTTTTTAGCGCAATCTCTGGCGGCGAACTCGATGAATGATACTTCTGCGTTGTCCGATCAATCTCCCAGGCCTATCCAGAATGCCAATCCTACCAGGACCCCCGGTTCTCGTGGTACCCGATTTCATAGCCAGGATTTGACACCTACGTATACGACTGCAGCCTATCCGTCCCCGGTGGCCACTCCCGGCAGCGAAAACAGATTTCCGCAGCACAACATACTTTCAAATACCGTTGACAGCTGGCCTACCTCGGAAACGATGGAATTTAGCGTGGAAGGTCCCTTAATCCACTGCCAGAGATATAGATAACGGGTTGACAATACAATAGACCCCATTTCCCGGAACGAGACAATTACCATGACAACCTTTCAAAATCCGCAACAGGAAATTCTAGACCTTTCTCAGAACCAGCAATACCGAAATATGCATAACCAAGGGCCATTCGCCGGTGGGACTGGATTAGTTACTCCACCAAGCTTCTCCTACTCCCCACCACAACAATCGGTTGACTCGCATATGTACCGGTATCAGAATAGCACCCGTATGTATACGCAAAATGCGGCCAATGAGTTCACTACTACTCCACTAGAACGGAATTGTTTTCAGCGGTTAGGAGGCCACCGGAAGCCCGGCAGACGAATTCCGGCAGAATTCACTAACCCCGACCCGAACTGGGTTTACTGCAAGAAACCCTACGGGATGAATTGCAATTGCAGATACTGCTGAACTAAATATCCCTTCTGGTAAGGGCAGCACAAACAAAACTAAAAATAACAATCGCAGGGACAGAACATGGACTAGTCTGACACGAGGCGTATTATCGCTGAGTGTAGGAAGACATGGAACAAGGGTTTACAAACTGGTGGCGGTTAGGGCCAACAATGAAAAATCTTTTCGCATATATCTTTGTTTACCTCATCTTTGCTCATTACTTTTATCTGCTCATGAATATCTTCTACTTATCTCATAACTTTCATTGCGCGTTCGTCTATGTATCAACAGCCTGGCTGCTTTGTCGGTGTCTATCATTGTTCTGTTCGTTCTGGAATTCCACGTCAAGGTTCAGGTTTCTTCGATGTATGATTACGAGCAGCATATTAAAACTACGTCCATTCTTCCCTATTTCAACTATCATGGTATCCTTTGGCTTGACTGCAGATCACGATGTCCAATCAGACGTGACTAGCTGGAGGGATTTCATGGTGTCCGTTCTTATCTCACCTCCTAAACCATTGCCTAAAATTTAAACAGAGATTATCATTATACAGGTGGTGCCGTACGCAAGAAGGAGTATTTTTTGAAATTGCCATACCGAAATAACTGACGTAATAGAATGTAGATGCCTAGATACATAACCATTAAGCACAGAAACTTTATTTTACATGATAATAATGTAACAAAGCTGATATGCTTCTTACCTGAATCGTGAGCTCCTAACAGGAGCGTTGTGTCTTGAAAATGCTAAAATTCGTGTGGGACAGCGTGAGAATGAGTTTAACGAGTGTTCGGATATCACGAACGATTATTACTAATAAAGTGTGAAGGCTTAACAATTAAATGTATAGCTGAGATGCCATTTCATAAGTGTTTTGAGGGTTCGAAGTTCTCCATAGAACGACCCTGCAGCATCGTCTCTATGACTTCTTAATTTCTCTTGGTTACTTAATGGTTGGATTCAAAGTTTTTAGTTTTCTTAGAAGCTATCTCTTTCGGAAACAACGAATGACTTCGTGTACATATACACCCGACATGGTACACAAAACAGTGACCAGTGTTAGTCTTGACGTTCTTATTCCGAAACAGGCAATTTCATGAGCTTTTCTGGATGTAATAGTTTCAGCATTTTCTCAACAGCAGTTCTTGACTGCAAATAGTGATTCTGCACCAAAACATGCAGGTGAGAGGGCTGGCCTAGTGCCGCAGTGGTATCGCTCCTGAAAGTATTGGCGGGGTATACGGTCACAATGCTATGGGTTCGAATCCCAGTGCCAGCCCCCCGGTGTGAAGGGGACAAAGGGTAGCGGGTGGGAAACTCCGCCATTTAACCGGCTTGCCTGGAGGCGGAGGGGATATGGGGCTCTGTCATACTCTAATTAGAGTGCATACAGTATGAATAAAACAAACAAAACAAAACATGCAGGTGATTAAATTCGAACCAGTCATACTTCCCAGTTGGTGGTGCGGCCCGAGCCGCGCACTAAAGTTAACACCATGCCGTACAATCTGACCGTATTCGGATTAACTGTAGCGCTGCAGGTACGCAGTGCATCGTCGATGGCAGCCTCTTATTTGCCCTAAAACTACAGTAGCATAGGGCTGAAGGAGTGGACAAATAAGACAAAAGGATCTGGCGCCTTGTGACGTCACGGTGTATTCTAGCGACTTCTGGCTTCGTTTGTAAGCATGTCAAGCAACTCCTATTCGCCGGAGAGCTCGGACTTGCGGGTGGCTAACTATCAGACGAATAGAAGTTGTGGATCTGGCGTCCAGTAGCGTTCCAAAAAAAAACAGATGCCAGCTAATTACAGATAGTACCGCCTTACTGTCTTAAGTAATGTAAGATAATGCACTTAGGGTGTATACGACGCATCGATGTACTCTATCTAAGCGAAAGGGGTTTTTTATCTTCAAAGCTTTCGAGTATGGTCTTTTGTTAATTTCATAATATCTCGTGCTATATATAGAGCTTGAACTCTGTGATAGGACACTAGCTCCCAGAGCGATGTCTAGTCTGGCTTCTTCGCTGAATCTATCCAGATCAAGAGCATTTTGTGCTTTGCGTTGCCACATGCCGATCCTAGTGTGGGGTTCTCCACGCAAGAATGGAAAGATCTCTTCATTACCGGCTCCACTAGGAACCTTTATTTTCCTCGCCATTAGTGTATCTGCGGGAGCAGCAGTCTGGTAGGGACTTCTATGCAACACGCACTGTGGTAGAAAACCGATTGATATACCATGATCTTGGCTACAGATTTTAAGACATCCTCGACGTACCCCAATCATGAACCATGTCTTACAGCCTCTGAGTTGCAAATTGAAGTATTTTATTTGTTAATACTTCATAGTTAGTTTCCGATCGGCTCTGGGGGAAGTGGAAACAACGGCTCTATTACCGGATATTTATGAGTAGACGATTTCAGATTCAGTCCAGGTGCCCAATCAACCAACGCTTTTCGTTCAATCAGAAGTAATACAACATATTGTCCGAAAACACGACCTACCAAGTAATGAATGAATTCCTGGAGCAATTCTCGCGTTGTACCGTCCTAAATGTTACAAATCGTAAATGTTTACCGTCTATATGCGAGGGTATATGGGAAGCATCCGCGTAGGGATAATCAGGAACAGAATATCAAGTGGGTAAATCTTGAGGCAAACTGTGGTGTGGGAAAGAACAATAACGTTAGTCGCCGCAAACGTGGGAATTAGTACTGTAGTCTAGTACACTGGCGTCGCATAAGTGAGAGAACGCCTGAATCCACCTACACTTTCCGATGTATAACTCTTAACAATGAAGCACATCTATAACGATCGAAGTGGAAGAATGATTTGGTAGGGGATATTCTGTCTTGACCTTCCTTTGGGTAGGTTTTTGCAGGCTATGTTGGGATCTATTGTGATGTTTTCTCATGGTAGGATATCATGCGTTTTCTTACTTTCACGACGCAATTGTACATAATTTGCGAGCATTTTATCCGTATATTCATAGGCCGGTATTTTCTTACCAAAGAGATGCCGAGATGATCTGATTAGATTAAATATATTCAGTATACAAGCCGTATTTAGACTAGTGTATATGCTAGGACTTTAGAGATCGCGACAAACTCAGTACTACACACTAAATTATCTACAGTTAAGAATCGACAATTTGAATTAACAATCAGAACTCATGTGTGGACTTTGGCAATGAAGTCGATTCAACAGTCTTGGAAATTTGAAGGCTGTAGAAGCTCTTAAAACATGATACCTCCGACGCAAATATTGAGTTCAGAACGGCGAAAGTTTTAATGTAAGGAAAACATTAAGGATAGCCGGCTAATAAAGTCCTTGGAAAATACCCCACCTGCATTCCCTAGTAGTGTTATTCCTGCGATACTTGTCTGCGCATGTTCACTTGTGTAGTCGTGCTAATGGTGTCCTACACGAAGCGCAGAGACTAAGGAGCACGATATGAACGTAGGTGCTAACTTGTACTGTACTAGTACGGCGCTATTCCGATCAACCTGTGTGTTTTCATAAGTTTAGCTAGAGTCCTCTCAAAGGATTCCTTGCTAACCTGTAAATTTCAGCAATCTCACCACTTCCAATAGCATATCTGTGTCTAGGAAGTATTGCTTGGTTGGGGTTGACAAGGCAGTGCACCTGTTTAAATTCGACACCGAACAGGATGCATCTCACTACCCCACTAGTCACATTAGATATCGTACCTGAAATCACCTTGAGGAGACAGATAGAGGCTACCCGCCTGGAGGGATCAGGACAAACTGCATGCGAACTCATCTGGAATTAGCCCTGTCCGTTGCATCCGCTGACTGTGTAGGCTTGGCATTCCTTGCGACTTCGATTTCTTTACGCTCTCTAAGGCACTGTTGGGGTCTGATAGGTATCGTAGCTGTGCTGCATTAGCCAACACTCGTGAATTTAGAAACGGGTGACATGTCATGACGCTGTACTTCCGAAGGGGATGAGGGTAGTGGAAGGGGCCCACAACTTTACTTTGTTTTTACTTTTGTATTTCCATTGGAGTGGGAAGGACATTCAGGAAGATGTATGTCATAGCCGTAACCGACTGAATGCCAAATTATTACAAACAAACAAACTCTCTACTTCCGTCTGTCTTGACATTAAACGCGGTATCGGCTAAGAGAATTTTGTTGAAAAATGTCAAGCGACACCCTTGGATGTTCCATGGCGTCGGAGCTCCTTTACCTGAATATGTGGGGTGGATCATGAATCCTATGATCGAGGGTGCTTTAGGCTAACTTCCTACGATACATTGAGACCCTTCAACATGTCCGCTCTAAGGGAGTCATAAATGTGCTGTTCGTAACTTTTCATTGAGGACTCGTAACAAATGTTTTAATTAGGTTACTTTAACAGCTGTACTTTACGACAGGTACTTTTCTAGGCCGGAGTTTCACTTGAGTTGGGGTTGATTAGTGATTTTTCTATGTCCACTCAAATCACTGCCACGACCAGCGGTGCAAGTTATGCAGTTCGAGGGATTTCAAGGCAAAACGTGATGGCGTCTCATTTTTTGTACACAGGCTACCGTATATAAAGCCTCATATATATGGCCCCATTGGTACAGTAGACAATCAGTCAAGTATCACTTTCATTACGTCTATTGCATAATTAAATCTCAGCCTTCGTATGGCCGGAGATTGCTGTCTGGCTGAAGGCATACAGCGGGATCTATACATTAAGTAGATAAGTACGTACGCATTCGCACTTGTATGACCATATATATATGGCCTTGTGGCCCTCTTAGATAGTATACAATCAAGCTTCTCTATATCTACTTTCAGCAACGTCTGTTACTTTGGATACTTCTAAGACTTGTTAATTGACTGATCTCTCGAGGCCTGAAGGCCCGTATATATACAGACTTGTCTCCCATATTCACAGCCATATTAGTCTCCATATCTATCTCCGTTTGCTCATCCGTTTGCACTGATATGAACCGCTCTCCTGAGGCATATTTTCATACACCAGCTGCATAACAAACGGACCTGAGCAGTGAGGCTCACGATGCAGGTACACATGCAACGTCTGTTGAATATACTGATTGTCCTATCTCGAGGGCCAAAGACCGTATATGTACAATCTACCATATGCGTACGCGTATGCTCTATCTGACATGAGACGCATCACCTTGGTCCTGATGCATATCCTCATACAGTCACCATTCTCATACAAGACTTCAGACGATGCTGAGACTCCAGAGATGCTGAGACTCACAATCCAAGTACTTATGTAACAACGTCTGTTGAAATAGTGATGCTAGAGAAGCTTGATTGTATATTATCTAAGAGTGCCACAAGGCCATATATATACGAGTACAAGTGTGAATGCGTGCGTACGCATCTATGTATAGACCCTTCAGGCCGATAGCAATCTCTGGTCATACGAGAGTCATCTCTGGCCATAAGATGGCAGAGACCTATCATGCAATAACGTCGTGACTGAATATTCCGAGTGCTTGACTATGATGCCGACTCGCCCCCCCGAGGACTCTGACGGTAATGCTTTCAACCGCTCGGGATATGGCTACGTGTGCACCCTACATTCTCCGGTCTCCAGTCTCATTCCTTTCGACTATTCTCTACATTAATAACTTACGATAGATACATAGCTCCTCTCGTGCGGCATTTCTGGAAAGGACAACTTTTGATACCATGCTAAGACTGACGAGCCCAGAAAATGTTCATTTATTACCAACACCATTTCGAAGATGAGTGAATCTTTTCAATCTAGACCTTTCGGGAGTTCGAGGACATACACGGGTTGTTCGAAGTTAATTAGGTTCACCACCAAGTAGTCGCAATGCAACGAATCAAGGTAACACCCATCACCGCCCAACATGCGGAGATTCACTTGCGAGCACATGCCCATCCTTTCGAAAGCACTCCACTGTACCCTCTTGCGTAAGATGTCATATATATAGGTCTGCTTCATGAGTGATAATCTGACATTCCGGACCCTCACGCTCCTTCGCCACCACCGCAAGATACGCTACACCCCCGCTCGGCCACTGCTGCACCATAACCGCACCAGGTTATACTTCAACGCAGCAGCGCTATTATTATAGCCTCAACACTGGCAGGAGGATACACTACCCGTGATAGCGCACAAAGCTAGAGCCATATGAACGTAATAATTGTAGTAAGTTCTAAGGGAATAGTAACGGGTACTGAAAGAGCACTGAGAGAAACGACACAGACAGAAACAGCATGAAGAGGGTGGGCGCAGAGCGAACTTACAGGGCTGACCCATAGAAAGGGCACAATGAGAAACGGCACGGCAAGAAAGGGCGCAGAAAAAGATATGGCGAGAAAGAGTGTGGAGAGGAAGTACACGGAAAGAAAGCCAGTACCGTCTGTTTTTGGCGATCAAGTGAGCAATAGCTAATATGATGAGAACATTAAGTCACCTATACGGGGCTAGGGTCGCAATTGTTGGTTATTTTTCTCTAACCTCACCAGAGGTTGAAGTTTCAGTCTACGTATTCTCAAATAGATCCTTCATCGCCCTACTAGTACTAGAACATATCGTCCGAAGATGCAAAGCATAAACTGAGTGGTATATCTGCTGTGCTCTTTGGGTAATGTCTGCTTTCTGACCTTCTCAGTTATGCAGACGTACAGACTTGCTATCTTCTGGAAGGATCTGTTGCATTCAAGATAGTAGTCAGTGAGGTAATTTTTGCAAGGGTCTGGTATGGTGTTAGCGTTAATGTGGATGATGGCGGATTTGTAAGACCAATTGGACTGCCTTCTCAACACTACATATGCTCCACTTTATCAACTGACTTTCTGGCGCAAACTTGGCATTCCACCAACATGATGTGCACATTTTTCGGGTGGTCGAGTAGGTCCAAAAATACCCAGATAATATCCAAAACAGCGGCGTATTCCGAGCCACGGAACGTGTTGAAACTAACTAACGAACATGACTCTACCGATTTAGCGTTGTTGAAGAGCCGGGATATCCCTCCATTCCTGCGCATCCCAATATAAGATCTTGTTGTATTCATTCAGTATGCAATCTAACTAGAGTATGACAGTATCCCAAATTCCCCGACACTACCCTAAGGGGAATCCTTCGAGTCAAAGGTGTGGCATCCCCCTCCGCTATCGTTATGCAATAGTGGGCACAACGAGTATTTTCACTTCAACACCACAGCCTCAAAACCCATCCGCCTCCCCTCCAGCAAAATGAATGTAAATATGACACAGGAAATAAGCCCACCCTTTACTTCACACTGTCCACTCGGAACCGCCACCACAGCCCCAGTTCTAACGCCCGACGAAGTTGGTCGCAACAGGTGTGTATACCGGTGCATCATGGGTCACCTTTCTTTGCTGTCTCCTCTAGAATCCAGAATGCAGGTTTATATGATGTTATCGCAGTGGAATACTTCAACTGGCCAAGCCAACCCAAAACCAGTATTCCTTTTCCATGATCGAAGAGACGCGTATGGTTAAATCGGACCCGGGAAGTAGAAGTTGTATGCGGGCATTGCTCGAGTCTATCTACTGGTGTGTTGTATTTAGATGGGGTTGGTACTGCGCATGTCATTGGGGATGCAAGCACCGACAGAGAAGAGGAGGAGGAGGAGGAGGAGAGATTGAGAGTTCGCTTATCATACAACTGGCATAAAATATCCGTTTTGGCGAGTTTCTGGGTAGACTATTGGCTAAAAGTCGATACTGAGTGGTGTAGTACTGTGGTGTAGAGTTGCAAAATCCCAAAATCTGAAGTCGGTACACCACACGGCCCAGGCGCCTTATTAGGGGCGTGGGCGCGTCCAGCGCCCACACCTAACAAGCCGCTAGCGGGGCACCTCGTAGCCACACTCCCACCAGAGTCACCTCCCTAGCTCTCAGCTCCCACATCTATTCAACTTTGAGCTCAATTAACTCCATGAGTTTTACTTTGACCAGGATATTGTTTATATATGAAATGTAGTTAATAAGATGCTCTTTCACTTGCTTGCCTCCTCTTTTAGTTTTCCCTAATATTCAAGGAGTTGTAGATCAAGTACAGTGGCTTAGAATATACTCAGCACTGCTAATGCTGCTAAGCACTGCTTAGCACTACTGGTATTTTGTGTCAGGTAAATCTTTCCTACCTGATGCTTAGATATATGTTATATACCATAAGGTAAATATTTTCTACCAGACTGTAAAGTGCATCTGCGATGAGTGACAGCTCATGACTCAAATGTAGTAACCTGAACCAGTTCACAGACAGTTCTAGTATCTGCCCATGGATGATACAGAATCTATCTACATATAGTAGAGCTACTCTATTCAACAGGACATGGAATTTAACCAAGAATTGGCAGACTTATGGGGGTGGTTGGTAGGTGGGCAGGTAGAAAAGAAGGAGAACTATCTACTCCACTTGATTTCTCCACCAATTCAGATTGGAATCCAGTGCCCTTACTGCCAGTGTCTCTTATGCATACCAGAAGACTATTTATGGTCAGCTTGGCAGGTTCTAAACAGTGTAAAATGTCACTTGTGCAAAAATTCCCTGAGTTATACTACTGTACAGGGTATCCCAGTATTGTAACTTTAAAGTTGAATCTATTATAACAACCACCCATCCAAATATGTGAAGACCAGAGCCAATTGACAGTCAGCAAGCCATATATTCTCTAATATCATCACTAGCAAATTTGATATACAATTGGTGATAACACAGGGGAGTCAAAAGAAAGACAAAAAATCCAGCTGTATCATGAACTCTCACTCACATTTTCGACTTGCTCAAAATTGGTCCATTTGACTTGATTTTGGATGCATAAATAGGCCTTGCAGCTATCATTCTGTAGTCTCTGATCTTCTCTCCATTGTGTTGTTGAGTAACTTGCAATTTTGATAATATACCAGGATTTCTTAGTGCAGTGCAAAGCACCCCGCTAGCGGCTTGTTAGGTGTGGGTCGTGCCCACGCTAATAAGGCGCCTGGGATGTATGCATGAGGTGGATGGGTGCCACGTACGAAGTCTTGGCACTCTTAGGCGACGAGAGTGGTTGTCGAAGGTGTTATAAGATCTTGTTTATTTAAGTTGCTCTAGCCGCATACAAATTTGATCTACTGGATAGAATACGAAATAATCCCGAGAGCTGCCTTTTCGGACGTATAACGGACTTGATTGGCAGAAATTCACTTAATCTAAAAGTTTGAGCGGGCAAGTCCTAAACTACCGTATACCTTCATCTTTGCCCCATTGCTGTATAGGTACCTGTAGCCCATATCGGTACATAGTACTGTTGAGCCCCAGAACGCCTCTAGGGCATGCGTTAGGACATTGTCAAATGATGGTCACGCATACTAGTAGATCAAAGCCAAGATAGCAGCCTTCTACGTAATGGTGCAGGTGGGATTAGGCGTTTCGCGCGCTTGAATGTTACTTTCAAACTATACTTATAGGCCCAATCAACCTCATCCAAGATTATTTTCCACAAGACGAACCGGCTGTTGACGGAGATATGGGCTTTCGTCCGAGATCATCAACCGGCATTATGTGACTGCTTCGCTGTTACGTGGTTTGCCGTTCTTAGCATAGCATTGTGGACTTCGTGTCCTTATTCGCTTTCTCCTTTTCTCTCTTTAGACTTTAGACTTGGATAGACAGATTAGACAACAGACAGCTTTCCACGCCCACCGCACTACGTATATGTGTTAGCATTGGCCCCTCTATTAACAGAGCTGATGAATTGGAGCAAATGATACCGAAACTCCGGGATGTGTTTGTATGTATCTAGTGGTTTATTGGACCCCCCGGACGTTGAATGCCTGCATATGCATAACATGTCATGCTATAGGCGCCTTAGCGTCATCTTGATTGGATAAAATAGCGTCGAATGCATAAATGTGCGGTGGGTCGGACTCCGAAAGCTCCGATTCCGAAATTCCGAGTATAGTTTATATAGCCGTCTACCCAACATACACGATATGCAAATAACTCCGACCGCCTACGCATCGCGTACACACCGGTCCAATGATTATCCACTCAAACCGCCGAGCATAGATCTCCGAGCTAGCTTTTGGAGGAGGTTGTTGACCAACCACCGGTCCTGAACGCAGACTAGCTGATATGTTAGGTCAAAATTGAAACCGAAAGAATCCGTATAGGAGCGCTGCAGCTCGCCCAGAATGGTATTGAAATTTGACACAGCGTCAATTCCGTCATGCAACGGCTTACTGAAACATACTAAGACTGCAGTGAAGTGTTTCTCTCTGCAATCACCTCAAGACGCCCTCCCCCCTAAGTACTATTATAGATGCCTGACTGACTGATATATTCAGGTTCAGATCCCCGATATTCGACCAGTTGTACTAATTCTGCCAGCCTGAAGTATACAGCTCTTGACAGATGAGTTGCATACAGGGTGCAGCATCAGTGTTATCAACCGTCCTAAATAAAGCTAGGACGGACGAGACGGCACTACTACAGTCCGTCCCGTCCGAGTAGATCAATGACGGCTGGACGGTCGGTATCTGCCAGGGACGGTGTTTTTGCTGTCCCCTGGCCGTCATCGGGCGGTTATAGCTTATATATAGAAGCCAAATTAGTGCATAGATGCTGATCAGTGACTGACGAAACCGCTTGGGAGATGATATCATAGAGGCCTCAGTTGGTCTTTGGGGCAACGGAATCAGACATGGTATGGATGGAGCAGATGCTGAAGGATCTTGCTTCACAGTCAAGGTAATTGTAATGAGTTTTATACATTTGTAATGAGCACTGCAAAATATTTATGGATGTCGATAGCTGACCGGCCGTCTCCTTCGTCCGTCCCCGTCCCGCTCCCAAATGATGGCACCGTTTCCGTCCTACCCTCGGACGGACGGGACGGTTGAGAACACTGTGCAGCATAATCAATGGGAGAAACCGTGGGTGGCATTGAACTTCTAGCTGCTTCTAGTCATATTTTCTCATCCCTCGCTGAGCTGTCCCTAGTAAGCTTCGGTTGAATAAATTCTAATGGGTCCGATCTCTAACATGTAGACTCGTCGTATAAAAGCTTGATCTTCAGGAATTTTTTCGCGTGCACGACGATAACTAGCTATATTACGTTCAACAACAACGCTTCCTGTGGCCTTTCAACCTCCGAATCTGCTCCAACATACAAACAACCTCTACCACTGGGCACAACCCACTGCACTAGGATTACTTTCTGGTGGCTGTCATTATCTATTCACTGTGGGCAACTGCAACTACAGTGTTTTGGGAAGTTCCACTAACTTTGCACCCATTAAAATATCCCACCAGGAATGGTCCTGCTAGCGCGGTCTAGTAGGCCTGTGCCGCATTCCGGAAAACCAGATATTCTAAGGTCAGGGCCAATTCCAAAAAGAAAAGAGAATCGCAGTGATATGTTTGCTAGATTCTATGATCTGAGTATGGGTAGAATAAGGACTGAGATTCCTGAACGTTTAATCGGTTCCAACCTCAACGATATGCATAGTTTGCTACATCAGCCTATATGTTGTCACGTTGCTGGCCAAACGGATATTTAGCCCCTACGTGCTCAGGAACATGATCTGTTGGTTGTATCGGTTTTGTAATCAATCACGCTTGCTCGAGTTTCTTACTAATGGCCCAGATACCAACGTGATGAATGACGGGGTAATGTGAGCACGCTGGTGCCATCACATTTGTTAATTCGTACTTATACAGCGAGGACAGGGATTAGATCATTCCAGTTTCTATGCCAATAGTCTATACTTCTCGGGCACGGGGCAAGGGCCATAGCCGTTCCGTTGGTGTGTAGCACGTCTAATTCAATTCTGCATTGCGAAGCCTCTGCGCGATTTCTTCTTACTCCGACTGTGGGTGCGACTCGGAAAAGTAGTCAATGAAATGTAATGTGCGTCATGCATATTGCATATGCTGTGGAACTGAATGACCACCTTCCGATTCATCAGGGTGTTCTCCGAGCTGTCACTGCATTGGACAGCATGAGCCACTGCCATATATCTTTGGCTGGCCACTCTGTAAAGAGGTACCTTAAAACCTTAGTATTAAATACAATAGATTGGAGTAATACTGAAAATATCAGTTCTGAAGAGCTACCTCCACAGCGCTCCTGCATACACATACGTTTCAGTACATGCTTTTTTTTATAGTTAGAGCCTTAGAATATTAATTGTGACGAACGATATTTGAAGTGCGGTGTAGTGTGTAAGTGTATGGTGAGTATGGATAAGATCGAAGTTAATGTTAAGAGCATGGTTGCATCATAGGTTCTCACTTCCGGTTGGAATGTCCCCAAAATGAGTGTAGCCTCCCTAGCATGCTTTCGCAACCTCAGTACATATCGCCCCGCTGTGGTCCGATCCATGCTTCAATATAACAGACTACCCTGTAGGGTTCATGGTTTGTGATTTTTTTGCGTGTGGATCGTACTCATGAATTAATATTTACTATGTTCGCTGTGCAAATATCACTGTTAGACGCAGCTGCAGCATTTTGCAGGTGTATTAGTCGGGTTTCGCCGCACCGAAATTACTTCGCAAGACCAGATAATTGATGAAACTCATATTAGTGGATGGCTATATTTTTGAGCCAACTGATGGGCCACAGTTGCTTTCCTATCAATGGATTCTCGCTCATCTCCGCAGATAATCAGCTGAGACAGTTCCCCGACAGGGTTGTACTGCGGGGGCCGGAAACCAGAAGCAGGATGTGCAATGGACTTGCATTGATTTGCACGAAATCAGGCGTTGTCGTAAAGTTCTAGGTAGCGACAATGGAAGATGTGTCATTCTGGGACTCTTACCGTGGGGAACAAAAAGTTCGTGTTTATCTTATTTCTTAGAGCGCTGCCACTGTGAGCTCATCCCTAGTGATAGATGGATAGTGTCTGCGTACTCATCGACGGGAATACGCCTACACCGCTAGAACGCCATAGAAAGACCTATTCACACACTCATATATCTGAACCCGATAGTCTCTCTTTGTAAGGCTGTACAAATCTTTCCGCTTTGGTAGTCATATAAGCGTTATTATAGGACCACATTTTCAAAGCGACAAACGGGGCAGTTTTCTACAAAGTGTAAGCTGAACAATGGTCAGCCCCGTTGGAAGAATGGTGTCATTTTTAACCTGTCGTGCTAGCGGTCGCCGACAGTCGATGTGGGCCCTCGGTGGGGGAAGGGAAGTTCGGCATATGTAGAGCGAAATTCACCACTATCATATGGCTACTTCTACTTTGCAACGATCATATAGGTTGAACGGCGTCTGATTTATCAACACCAGACTCTTTTCCATAATTCTCATTCAATGTGGCCACCTCGGCCCACCTCGGACGGCTGCACAGAGGAACGGCGACGAGTCAAATCGAAGCGCAGCCTAGCATTCTGTCTGACGATTGTCACTAGCGGGAGTGATTTGTGGCCGACTGGTTAGGATAGGGATTGGTTGCCGCTAGCAGAAGTCACAAATTCTAGCGCTTCTTCATCGAATGCAAATCCCTTAAGTTTTTGTTGAGACCGTTGTCCAGGCTAACAGTCTTTAAATCAAACACTTTCCACCACCCAGCCCCGATCCCTGAGGTTTCTTTATTCCGCTCTGTTCATCCATTTAATTCCCATCTCACTCTTGATTACCTTTAATCTCCTTTCTATTCTATCCCAACATGCAGAATCCTACAAACTGTCAACATGCAACCAACGAGACGAGTATCCAGATGTATCAGAATGATCCGAATAGGAGCTGGAATTCGCAAACGTCTTTACCAATCCCTCAGAGGCATCGCAACATAGCCCAGCACATAGCGGCGGTCGAATCCCACTGGGATTCATTCACATTCAACCCTGGCACTCGTCGCTCGAAATCCGCTGCCGGCCGAGTGACTAATACCAGGAATGTGTCTCCGGGGCTTTATTTTGGCCTTCAGGTTGCAGATTTTGTTGGAGGACAAGAGCAGATCAACGGGAAAGAACCCTTCGGCTACGATGGAGGGGTCAACAGAATCCGCAATGAAGACTACGAGTCGACCCTGGGATACAATACCCCCGATAGACTACCACTGCTAGTTAGAGGTGCTAGCAATACCCGTAAAGGCTACGACAGTAATTTTTGCCTCGTCGACGGCTGTAATAGAAACTTTACATTAAACCGGAGAGCAGAAGCTTTCGGTAAAGCCTCCAATCTAAAGTGAGTTACGTACCGCTCAGCATATTATTAGAGTTAACCTGGTGTGTGGTGCCCAGATTTCATGTCTTAAATATGCACGAGGAAGAACTTCACCGGATGGGTATACACCAAGAAATTCAGAGTCACGAAGGGGAGGGTTTCTGTGAACTTATACGGCGTCTGTTATTGTTGAATCAATCAAACCATGCTACAACAGCAAACGCAGGTAACGACATTATCACACTGGCGAGTGAGATTATGTGACAAGGCTGATAGTACGATAGAACTACTTTGCAATACACCTTTCCCACCAATATCACTAGCTTTCCAAGGCCTACATTCACACCCAAGTTGCACCCTCCAACAAAACCAGCAATATTGGTACAACTCTGGTGCTTCCACAGAACCTACGTTAACTACCTCTTTGAATCCCTCCTTCTCGCGGCAACCAACTATTAGTGTATATCCACACCGTTATCAAGACAATACCTACGCTGTACACACCGGAAGTGGAGGTAATCTTATGGTTACGCAGTGGCTTTATGCGAGGACCGTACAAAAGCTGACTTCTTTAGACTTGATGGTTGCCAGCGATAGGCTAGGGTGTAATGTTATTGCGAAGTGTGTTTGCTTGAATATTAACTGAAGGAAGGGGCGAAGAGGTGGTAGCGAATTGTGAAGCTTTAGTTTTAGTGACTCGTATTTAGTTGCTACATTTTCGTTTTCTCGTTTGTTTATCTCTATCTTCTATTATACAGCTATTGGCCGGCGCTTGCATTGTTTCATTTTACGTTGTTTTGCACGATATCTCACTCTCAATTGGTTTCATAGTTGTTGTTGCGAATGCTTATTGCTAGAAGCTTATATTTTAAGTACACGTACATTCATGCTCTTATATATACGGTATTCGGAGTATGTCTTGTACGCATGCATGCGCACTCAGCTAGCATCTCCAGCTGAGTCTGTATCTCCAGCTGAGCCCGGAATGACCATCATCTTAGAGAGATTATGCATAAGCCCAACTGAAGCCATACGTCAGGGAGATAAACCATATATGCAACACTCCCCCCTCTTGCTACACTCCATGGAGCAAGAACACAATCAAACAATCAAACAAACAAACAAACTGTGATTCCCATAGTAGCCTCCTTAAAACCCTGGGTGGCAAGTGAGCAGGGAAAGAATACTACCATAGCCTGAGGATGGCCATCCATATAAACAAAGAAATCCGTATTCCTACAACCTCCATTATCATAAACCCATTGCTTTCGTGAACTTCATATTGTTATCTTTAGTAAGTGCTTTCGTGACTATGTCTGCCACATTTTCATCTGTGTACATAGGAGTAGTTGACTATTTGTCATTTATGCAGATCTCAACAGTTGTGATAGCAATCATTGTTGTGTTTAGATCAAGCTTTGATGATTCCTGTCGTGATCAGGGTGAGAGCACCCTGATGGCACAGTTGATTGGCAGCCGTGGTAGGTTTTTGTTGTGAAAGTCTTTCTGTAGTTGAAGTAACCATTTCACTTCTCTAGAGGCCTCCAAGCAGGCAATGAACTCGGCCTCAAGAGTCCACATGGTGATCAGACTTTGCTTTTGAGACTGCCATGAGATAGCTCCATTGGTGGCGAGAAACACATAGCCTCCCTGAGACTTGCGGTCCCCTCTGTCATTGGCCCAAGCAGAATCGGAGTACCCTATAAGACTGTTGCCGATGTCAATGCCAATGACAACATCAATTCCATTGCTGTTGAAGTGTGTTCGAAAATCAGCTGTCGATTTGAGATACTGAAGAACCCCCCTAGCAGCAGTCATATGGCTGGTAAATGCCCGTGAATTGTAATGAGAAAGAGCAGTAACCACATATCAGATATCAGGCTGAGTTGCAAGTGCTGCATACATTAGTGATCCCATGACTGCTTGATAGTCTGTGATATCTTCCAACTCCTTCTCCCCCTGATCCTTGGCCAGATCCAATTTTAATTTGGGATCCATGGGTGTTGAGATGCCTTGACTATGCTCCATGGTGAATTGTTTGGGGATTGTGGTGATATAGGCTGTCTGATGAAGACTGAGTCCGGTGCCAACATCATTGTGGTAGATCTCGATGACAAGGAATTTGTGTGCCTGGCCGACTTTTGTAAACCTATATTTCTCTGAGAGTATTGTCTTAACCTCAATTGCAGCTTTGTTGGCAGGCTGTGGATATTACATGGAGATACCATTGATATTCAGAAGGATCAAAATGCCATCATGGCAAAGGTGGAGGTTGGAATTAACTGAAGACTATGTGAACCGAAGAGAGAGTAGAAAGGAATTGGTATTGTCATGCCATAGGCACAGAGCTTGTGTAAGACCGTAGAGAGCTTTCATTAGTCTGACAATGATTTTTGGTGCATTGGGGCCTTCTGGCCATACTTCTGGTTGAGTCGTATCGATATCATCATTGTCGATTTTGGCATTTAGGAAGGCGGTAACCACATCCAAGTGGTCCACATTGCAGCCAAATCTCCTGATGAGAGAGCTGAGATAGTGAAATGTAGTTAGCTTCCCAACAGGGGCATAAGTCTCACCAATATTTGTCTGCTTGTATCATATTATAACTAGCTGTGCTTTGTACCATGTAGATCCATCAGGATTGCGTTAAGTCTTTAGACCCACTTAGGACCAATTGGGTTACCTTGCAGTTACTGTGCTTCCCAGAAGTTGAGAGTGGAGAAGGTGTTATTGCACAGGATTGACATACTTTCTTCCTTGATGGCTCTTTTCCAATGATTTCATTAATGGCATTTTATAGCGTCCACAAAGGTGAATGGATCTGCCGCAGATCCTCTCAATGCTTCGGCAGAGGCTGTACCTTGACTTAATGTGACATGACTCCCTATTGGCGGAGCTGAAGCTGGAACTGCACCTCGAACTGAAACTGGAGCTGCCTGCACCAGTTGGGTTGATTACTTGAATGCTGCTGCCAAGCTCTGGGCAGTCTGATTCTGCCTCGGGAGGCGCTGGCTGTGTGTAATGTTTTCTGGAATTTTTGCCGAATGCTACGCAGTCTGATTATCTTGGCGAAGACCCCAGCGGTGGGCGTTTTCAGCATTATCACTAGGAGCTTCATTCACATATGTTTTGGATCTGTTACCTAGCAGCATAGGTTGACTATCTCGAAGAGGTTCATCTCCGCTATCTGTTACTTCGACCTATTACTAAATTTCTGGACATTTAACTATGTTGATCTCATTGGTTCCATGCTGACATTACATCTTTGCATTCCTTTCTTGATTGAAGACAACTTCTGATTGTGCTTTCACTCTCTAGAATTCTGCGTCCTATATCCTTCACAACGTCTTTGAGTTGTATTTGTAGCCTACCATCATACAGGGCTTGAATCTCAGGTAAAATTTGCCTTGGCATTGAACTTTGGGAATGAGTCTGCTAGCATAACATTCCAATTGGCCTCAGTTGTAGAGAGAAGCTTGATATGATATCTTGTTGCCATTGGAATTGTATGTAGGTTTTCCAAATCCATGCAGCATCTCATATGGCGTTTCATACTGTACCTGATAACCCTTGTGGTTACTTCTTTTCAGGCCTTTATTTGGTGATCTCTGATGGAGATATTCTGCAGTATTAACTGCTTCTCCCCAGAACTGAATGGGGGTCAGGGTGTCAATGATCGTTGCACAAGCATTTTGTGTTAGAGGTTCTCTTCTAGCAGAAATAATGATATATGTGGATTGGACAGCAAGTACACATGATACTCACACCGGAAGTGACTATAAGCATTGTAGCGCAAAACACCTACTTGCTGTGCAACTCATGGTATATCAGCCAAGTAACCTTTAGTGGGGATACACATGAACTGCATGTCAGTTACATGGTATGGGTATATCCCTACCACTGGATTTAAGTATGATGATGCAATCATGTCACCATAACCAGGATGGGAAAAACCATCGACAGTGTGCACAATTCTTGACAACAGCTACTATACCTTGATAACGGTACAACACATAGTCAAGTTGTGATTATGCAGAATAATGTTTGCAGTAGACAGTATGCAATATGCAAGTATAGGGATCAAAAAGCCTATGCACTCAGCGCGTGGATCCCTTCTTGCACTCCCAGGTCTATGATCAGTACGAGACTTAAGCATGCAGAATCTGAGGGTTTATTGTCATTGGCTGATGATAACAGGCCGAGAGCAAACCTTTTCCATGAAATGAGAAGTATGCATTGCTATGTCATACTCAATATTGAATACGAGGTTGACATGTCATAATCTATCTAGGCAGAGTATCGGTTGGTCGCCAATTAAATCTCCAACACAATGCCAAATAGCTGCATCATGGTAAGGCATTATTAACCCAATGAGTTATTAAATTGTATTGCGATAAGCGCTGAGCTAATCTAAGACAGTCAGACATTCCAACTACTGAACACACTGGAAGCAATTTATCTAAGTTAAAGTTATGAGCTGACATATAGAGTATTCGATATGATGATGTGATGATGGCCTTATATGAGAAGCGTGATACTTTGAAACCAATCATGCATGGATATGATAACCTGAGGGAATTCGTGGCAATATCAATTAGTCACTTGAGTTGATTTCAGCGATAAGCTATCAAGCAAACTCTTGGTCATAGTAAGAACCAGATTGCAATCTTGACCAGAGGACTCGATTATACAGAGCCCACATTGTATCACTGTCAATGAGAAGAACCAAGCTCTAGCAGCCCTACAGTCAGACATTACCAGCAAAGAACAACCTTAAATATTATTATGATTTCTATCTACCTTCGAAATTTCCAAACTACTCCTTTCTTGTGAGATCATGATATAGGCAATTCTGGAAACAGTTATCAAGATGCACAGCACACGATCATCTCATTGCAAAGTTTGGAGAGCTATACCTCTATTATGAGGAACACCACAATCACTATCAGTGCACTTGAGTGTTGGGATACACATCAATACTTGGCATTGAGTACGACGATTGCAGATTTCTGTTGACAGGTGGAGTACCTTTCAGTGAACATATTAATACTTCCCACTATCACAAACAGGTCAAGAACAGGGACTGTTTCTGCAGCGAGCTCTTGCATCAGGACAAGAGGTTGAGTCTGGGAACCAGACGAGGAAACAAGAGAAGTTAGATAGGCAGCTGTAGTTTTAGTTAATAAATATTGAATTAGTTTGCATGGCTTAAATACCCCCATAACATTTTCAGTGATTGTACAAATCATTCATTCAGCAACGCCATTCTAATAGTTAGTATATGGAGGTCATGGCTTATATGGTGTGCCTTGAGTCACGAAGATATGTAGGACAGTCTGATTGTCGTATTCTCCTCATGCATTGTCACACCGGAATTGCTTAATCTCGTATCCTATCAGGTCAAGTCTGGCTGTGAATGACTGGTAGGCGGAGGTGCAGGTTTCAGCTGTCTTATTTGGGAACTGCCATACTGATATGAACCTTGTGTAGCCATTGATGGATAATATATAATATTGAATGTCTCCAAAGGTTGGTGTAGAAAAGAGACTGCACATATCCAACTGTTCAAGTTCAAAGAGCTTTATAGTATGCTTGACTGGTACTTTAATAAACCATTGCGTGTGCTTGGCTTGGATGCAGACTGTGCACATAGAATCATTGTGTGTATATCCGTCATTTAGAGATTGCATGGTTGAAGGATTCATATGAGCTAGTTGTCAGTGCCAAATTCTTAACATTGAGATTGTGTGAGATTTTTGAGTAGACTTGATTTTGCCTGCAATAGGGGCTGTTGGTAATTTGATTGAAGGCTCGATTGTAGACTTGATTGTATGTTCAATTGTCGACTTCATTGTAGGTGAGTGTACTCTCTTTCGCCAATGTCTATTCAAGGTAGTCAATGATGGGAGTACAGTTGTGGACACTATAACATAGATGCCATTGATTAGTTTTCGGGTGAGATTATAGGATGATGGTAAAGTTATAAAGTATTTTCTGTTCTGAAATATAGTAATATGCCCACCCAAATCCAATTGGTTGATTGATAGAAGGGAAAGTCGAAAAGTAGAAGTTTGGAGAGATTTGACTTAATAGCCTTATATAATGTCGATAAATCCATAGTGCATGGTGGTGACTGAATTGTGGTCTCCAAGCTCTATTATTACAGGCAGTGAGAGCTTTTGGAACGTTGAGATGCTGCTGCAGTTATCGCACATGTAGTGTGACGCAACAGATGAAATGACCCACTTCGAATCCGCGGTGGCTGCGTGAGCACAAGTGGTTAATCAGAAGGGATCGCAGTCTCTGGTCGTAATGAGAGCTGCTGTAGGAGTGGGTTTCTTCACTTTCCACCACACCTTGTAACGTTTGTAGGAGACTCAATTGAGTTTGACATATTCTGGAAGCCCGTACTGGAAACAAATGCGATTATTGTTGTTTCCTCCCTCCAGAGCGCATTCCCACTTTCTGCCTGCATCTGTTGTATGGCTGACAATTTGGCAATGAGTGCACTTGCGGTTGTGACTGTCTCCGGTTCCACTGTTTCCACTGTGTCCACTACGTCTTCCACACCCACCACTCCCATGGCCATGGTAGCCCACACACTGAGTCAAAAGGGTGGCCCCCATAGATATATCTCAAAGTTGTTTGGTGACATTGGCTGTAGTTTCTTCTTCTAGGAGATCATGCATGGCTTCTTTGGGCATAGGTAAGGGCATTCTATCCTGAAGGACCATCAATATCATTGCATACTGTGATGGCAGTGAGATGAATATTTGGGTGTGGAAATCTTGATTGCAGATTGCATCATCGGTATGGTCCAGTTATATGCGATAGTTACTAAGCTTGGTCAAGTATACTTCAGGTGGTTCGTCCTCCTTAGGTCGGCAAGCATGGAACTGGCAAAGGAAATTCTGTCTTCCAATGTTGAATCTGGTAGTGTCCAGACTTCTTTCTTATGTGTTCCACATTTCGTGATGATTTCGTATATTCTTGACGATGCACTGTACTTCGGGGGAACATCAAAGTCTGATTATAGATGCTGTCTTGGCTTCCATACCCTTCAAATCATCATTGTTGTCATCATGGTCAGAATCAAGTGTCTGTAGTTTAGGTTGCTCTCCAGTCACAATAGCATCAGCTTGCATGATTGACAGGATGAGTATCATGGCATTATTGCATTCGTTGTAGTTGGTGCGAGCGAGCTCAGTGATATTGTGTTATGGCTTTGGTGTCACAAGTATACTTCAGGAATCATACAGGATCAGACAATACATCCTACAATGGATATTCGATCTGGAATCACAAATTGTCACTTGGATTTCCGTATTGGATCTAACTTCCTGATTAGGTCACCTATTAGTCACATCTCCATGACCCTGCCTGAGTATCAATAGACCAATGACAGCGATCAGACTGAGAGCAAGCATGAAGTATAACATCTTTGGATCGGTACTGATTATAAGATCTCTATTGTCAATGGTTATCTCTTATCGGCAGAAAACCTTATTCCTAGTCGCCAAACAAACAACTATTTACTCTCACTCCAATGGTTCATCCCGGGTGAGATGAGATGTCATCAGTAGCAACCGTCATGAAATCTTGAGATATGCAGAGGCATATATGAGATAGGTCAGTAACCAATGATTGACATTTCGGAGCCCTGTTGACCGATTGGACTTATACGAATCAACTTTTATTTGAACCATATCTTCTTGGTCTGGGCAAACAGGCCTTGGGATTTATATGTCCTGAGTGATGCAGGATACTCTTCGTTCAATATACAGCAAAAACAGCTCAGTTGCAGATTACTGTATATTTGGCTCCAATAAAGTGTGGTCAAAGTAAGGGATCTGTTGTTTGCCACAATCATTAAACCGTTACGTACCTGGTGGGTATATGAGAGGGCACTCCCACTGGTGCTTCGTCACATAAACCGATTTCTTGATAATGGGCTTCAGACAAGCTCATATTGGTACGAGATATCGCCAATAGCAATAGAGTCACAATATGAGCACAGTATGTTAATGATGTAGTTAAAACTTGTGTCAGTTAGAATTCGACCATCAATGGTAGAAGGCAAGGATGATAAGGTAGTTATGTATGTGAACTCTGAAACAGGCTTTGGCAGTCTAGGGATTGTTAAGGGTGTGGATCGTCTGATATATATCAGCGATCAACATGGAGGAACGATATCAACAATCTAGAATGGATTTTCTATTATCAGAGATACAATCTACATTCGGATTCATCTATGGATACCTATTGACCTTCTCAACCTAGAGGTTAAGCCTTAAATTTATTCCCGTGTATTAGTGTAAGGGCACGTACACCAGCGTTTGGCCTTGTAGGCATACGTATCGTAATTGAAGGTATACAGTTGCAAATGTGGACTCGAGTGATAATAAATAGGTGTATAGGTAAGATTATCGCTAGAGATCTAAGTCTCGTGGCAAGCCGACTATATAGAATGGCCATTACCCGGCTACAGTCACGTGCCGCCATTACATTATCCCTCTCTTTAGGGGCAGACCACCTGGGCTGCATAAACTGTACAAGAGAAAAGGAAAGGAAAAGGGAAGAACGAAGAAACAATCATCCTACGTACGCAATCGTAAGAACCCATAAGTCCCACCACCGATCGCTACAGCTCAATGGCGACCTTTGGGCGGATCTGGCGCACGGGGCAACTGCACCTCCATTGGTAGATGGTAAAAACCAATGCCAACGCCATTTATACCGGGCCGTGATCCAAAGAAGCGAAGAAGAGAAGAGAGAAACAAGAAAACATCGAAAAGTGATCCCATCTCCATATCCCGACTTCCTAACCCATCCTCCCAACGACCATCATTCCCGTATCTCGGATCCCTCGGGGTAGGTCATTGTCCGATTTCGTCAGGGTAGTTGAGAGCTTCCCCTCATCACTTGGCACTGATGGGAGCTTCCGCTGCCGGCATCGGTCATAGCCGTCAATCGTATATGCCAATTGCATTGCGTGTAGTCGCGTCGCATTAATAGACATCTAACATATAAGCTTTTCGAAAGATGCTTATACTTACCAAATTCATGCGTGCCTGCACTCTCTTGAGCCTTCGTGCAGCGCTTCCGCATGCTCTGTAGAATATATCTTGCAGGCAACAGTGATTGGTAGTTGACATTTACTCGGTTATTGTCTTTCGAAGTCCGCTTCGGTGACCATCTGGTCGACTTCCTAGTAGTTCTTAATAGGCAGCTTCAGTAGAATCGGGGTCGACTTCTTGGTAGACTTGAAGGTCGACATCTGGTTGCGCTCTCAATAGGCAGCTTCAGAGGAATCTTGGTCGACTTCTTGGTAGAATTCATCCCGGTGAGTATATGGCATGTCGGTAGGACTTGACTGGTCGACGTCTCAGTAGACTTCTCGGTCGACTTCTCAGTGTGTCTCAGTTGACTGCCTCCCAGTGGGTTTTTGGCTTGTTGGTAGGACTCATTTTTGACACGGTCATCCTCATGTTGAAGTTTGTTGCTCCATCGACGACTTAGACTGAATCGGTTGTTGATTGCCATCGTGGTTCGGAAGACTCATGAACTTCAGTAGGCTTTCGGTGATGTTTGTTGACTCACGCGTCTATCGGTATCCTTCGTCTCTGGACTCCAGAGGTCTTCGACTTCGCTTGTTTCTTGGCTGGTCTTGGTTGACTTGCTTCGTCTCATTTTTCCGCATGCTTTCATCTCATTTTGCACTTGCTTTCATCTCATTTTGCAGTTGCTTTCGTCCCATTTTTGCACTTGTGTTGGCCTTTCTTTTTGACTCGCTTTGGCCATTGACCTGCTTGGTGTTTCGACCTGGTTGGTGTTTCGACTTGCTTGGTGTTTCGACATGCGTGGTGTTTCGACTTGCTTTGTGTTTCGACTTGCTTGGTGTTTCGACTTGCTTCATCATTGACCCTTAGACTTCTCTTCGCCATTGTTGACTTCGCTTGGTCTGTTCTCATCGTCTCTTCGGGTATTGGCTGTGAAATGACTGACGCGTTTAGGGGTATGGCGATCGTGCAGACTTTGACAATAGGTGCTCAAGGTAGCTGTCGGTATTTGAACTCGTCTCGATTGACATTAGGAATTGTTTTCTAGGTGGGCTTATCATCTTCTGGATGCTAGGTGCGTATATTGATTCTTCTCTAGGTACGCTGATCCCCGTTCTCTCGGTGCCGCTGGACATCTCTGTCGTTAAGTGCACTCTGGTCCTTCATTCCGACACCTCAGGTAGGGTCATCGTATATGAGGATTGTGGTTCTGGTAGGGTCATCCCTTGCTTTAATGGTCATTGCTCTGCCGACAGCTTAACTCCTCTAATTGATATTGTAGCTTGGTTTTGTACTCGTCGCCTTTCTTGATTTGGATGAGGTGATAGGAATTCCTTGGGTTCTGTTGAGCATCTCCAAGATCAGTGGGAGAGGATATCAGTTCTTCACCGGGGCTTTATTGAGAGCTCGGTAGTCCACACAAAGCCGCAGTGCGCCGTCCTTCTTCTTCGGATAAGAGATTGGTGCTGCCGCAGGCTGTAATGAACTCTATCTTTCCCAGGTCTTGGTCTCACTCACTCTTTCCGAGATTTTGTAGAGCCACGCAATTTTTGTGGTTCCTCACCACCAGGTACCCTGTCATTTCCTCTCACTCTCTTCCTACGCTCTGAGAGCCAGAATCACTCTTCCTCACGAATTCCCTTTGGATGGTGTGAAAGGTGCCGTGCAAGAGTAGGCATATCATTGCGGCATACGTCCACACCATCCTTGTATCTCACGAGGATACGACAAATCTTGATATTGTGCTGGGATGAGACCCCCATCATCTGTCGTTACCACCTCCACGTTATCTATGTCTGTTCATATTTTCATTAGCCTTGTCTGCATTCTGCATGGTAGCGTGCTTGGGCGGGGTGGAGATGGGTAGGGGTTCTGGGATGGCTGGATCAGATGGTTCATCACAATAGGACCAAGCCCGGTTGACCAGTTTCAACCTTCGTGTCTTGGCAAGCCGGTAGCTGTCATTTGAGTGCCGTCACTGTGTCACTTATCTGCCGCAACTACCGCTGCTGCTCCTGCTCGTGCAATCAGCATCCTGGGGTTTCTCTAACCTATGGTGATGCCTTCCAGCAATGCTCCCAGCAATCCTTGACATTCACCAAGTCATATGGTGCACGCCTTGACTATTACTTCACTAGCTCAGAGATGATTGAATACGGTAGCAGGACTTATGATTTTTGTGTCCCTCCCCACCTTCTGGCAGAGGGCTTGTGCGATCTGCTTCTGGAATCTTCCCCCATTGCAATACATTTGGCGTTCATAGGGCTGTCAATCGACCTTTGCTCCAGTCAATTTCCGGGTTTCTCACCATAAATCATGGCAAGCCCAAAACTAGGTCGTATACCTTCATTGGGACGACTAAAACCTCCGATTTGTCAACCGGTTTAAGGTGTTCAAATACTCAACCAAGAGACTGGCCATTCGACTCTTTACATATATCATCACCGGGCCAGGGTGGAGGTGAATGCTGGTTCGTATGGTAGCTCGAGTTTCCTAAGTGGGCTCGGCGATAAATAGATGCTCATTGCACCGCAGCTGACTTTTGCTTTGACTCGCTGCATGTTGCCATGTATATTTGGGACATGGTAGGTTTTGTAGTCTCCGCAGCTGCAGAGAGTGCGTTGCCGGTTTGCCTTTCGGCTTTCGTAGACTTCCTTTGAAAGCCATGGCGCTGTTTATAGTTGGCACGGCTGCCTCCACTGGCTTGGCTATTGGACTTGACCGATGTTGAATTCCCGCAATCAGGATTGGTGGAATAAATCCAATTGCGTTTGTTGTGTTCGCTGTCCTCTGGGTCTCTTCCAGGTTGATAGAGTTGTAGGTGTACCCGACTATTGAAGTCGATGCACTTTGCTCAATTCGGAGGGATGTAGTCGCGACTGTGCTGACTCGCATTCGACTGTTGACTCCGCCTTTGGTTCCCGGTATTGCCGATTGAGGGGTAAGATCGCCTCATTGATTGTAGGTTCTCCGACTGATGAGCATGATCAATTGATCGTGATTAACGTCATTGTGGCGACACGTCTCATCCAATGTAACGTCTCTGGCTTCTGATCGCACTCAATTGACTCGTAGGAATGATGTTCAACTCAATATCTCGATCTTATTCGGTTTCTCTCATTGGCTGGATCTAATAGTCGTGGCCTGTAGTCGTGATAATTGTCGTCATCGCCGGTGACGCTTCTCGTTCAACTGTTGGTCTGTGAACTCTTCTCCGCTGCCATCAGGGTGCTCAATTGCATGATGAAACGATTCATATCCGTGCTTGCAGTAATCATGCTTCGATATGTCATTTGTAAGGCTGTAATCACAATTGTAGACTGTATGATGTGGCGCGTAGGTAAAGGGGTAAACTAGGGAAATCCCGTGAGTGAAACGTATCCCTTTTTACTGAAAATGCGATAATAGTGTAAGGGCACGTACATCAGCGTTCGGCCTAGTAGCCATACGTATCGTAATTGAAGGTATACTGTTGCAAACGTCGACTCGAGTGATAGTAAATAGGTGTATAGGTAAGAATATCGCTAGAGATCTAAGTCTCGTGGCAAGCCGACTATATAGAATGGCCATGACCCGGCCACAGTCACATGCCGCCGTTACAATTAGCTATTAGTTCTGTATCAAAGTCAACATAGTTACTTCTATATTGGAGTCCAGAGTTGTATGTTCATCTTCAGTTCTATATCATTGATAAACCCATCTCTCTTATTAGTTTGTTATTCTGGTACCTTCGTTAAGCCAAGTCGTTGATCAGGAAGAGAGCAAGGCGATACTTTTGAGTCTGAAGGAAGTCCGATGAACCAGCCCGATAGTGTGGTGGTTTGAAACATAATTCTGCTAGGATACTCTTTAGTTGGCACTACTTCTTCTGCAGAGGCGAAACTACTTTGCTGTCTCATATTAGACAAGTCGATACTTGAAGTTGTCGTACTTGAGGACAGTCAGTCCTTAGTTATATGTGCCAGTTGCTGGGATGATACTCGGCAAGTATGAAGGATGTTTACCTCTTGCAGGAAACTCCTGAGTCATGTACATCAGTATACTGATATTGTAAAGATGATACTTCTTAGTTGATACTATCTTTTCGGAACAGAGAACACAACAGTTACCTTGTTACCTTGGGTGGAAATCCCTCTATGCATCCTGAGTGAAGCTTTAATCATACTTCTCTTTATTTGTCCGGAAGTCATTAGGGGCTTTTATTGATTAGAACTTAGGGTAGATCTCCTGGTATTACACAGACTAATAAAGAGAAGAATGATTAAAGCTTCACTCAGGATGCATAGAAGGATTGCCACCCAGGTAATGAGGTATCTGTTCCATTCTCTGTTCCCGAAGGATAGTATCGACTAAGGAGTATCGTCTTTACGATGTAAGTATACTGATGCACACGACTCAGGACATTCCTGCAAGCATTAAACATCCTTCAAACTTGCTGAGTATCGTCCCAGCCATGGACAAATAATACCAAGAACACACTGTCCTGAAGTACGACGACTCCAAGTATCGACTTGTCTAATAAGAGACAGCAAAGTAGTTTTGCCTCAGCAGAAGGAGTAGTGCTGACTAAAGAGTATCCTAGCAGAAGTCTCATTCAAACAACCACGCAATCGGGCTGGTTTCTCAGACTTTCTTCAGACTCTAAAGTAGCAGCTTGCTCTCTTCCCAATTAATGACTTTCTTTGATGAAGGTACCAGAATAACCAAGTACAAAGAGTGATGGGTTTATCCATGATATAGACTAAAGGATGAACGTACAACTCCGGACTTCAATAGGGAAGTAACCTTGTTGACTTTGTTACAGAACTAACAGATAATACATGGGAATAAAGTTAAGGCTTCACCTCCAGTTCGAGAAGGACTATAGGTATCCGTAGATCAATCTTAAGAAGATTGTATATTTTTTGATAGAATGTTATCAATGGCCTTCCTCCATGTCGGTATCGCTGATAAATATCAGATGATCCACACCCTTAAAAATCCTAAGACTACCAAAGTCTGTTTTGGAGTTCACATATGTAACTGCCATATCATCCTTGTCTTCCACCATTGATGGTCAAGTTCTAACTCTCATGAGTATTAACTATGTCATCAAGGTAATAATCTTGTATCGCGACACTATTGCTATTTGCGATACCTTGTAGAGATACAAGCTAATCTGAAGCTAACTATCAATAAATAGGTTCATGTCACCAAGAGCTAGTGTGAGTGCCCTCTGATATACCCACCTGGTACATAATGGTTTAATGATTGTGGCAAACAACAGAACCATTAATTTGACTACACTTAATTGGAGCCAAATGTACAGTATTCTGCAACTGAGTTATTTTGCCATATATTGAACAGAGAGTATCCCACGCCACTCAGAACATATGTTGTAAGTCCCAATTGCCCCAGACCAAGAGGTGTGGTCGAAACAAGGGTTGATTCGTATAAGTCTATTCGCTCAATTGGGCTCCGATAGATCAATCATTTGTTCCTAACAGATCTCATATATCACTCTGCATATCTCGAGATGCTGTAGTGGTTTGATATTGACGACATCTGATCTCATAAGGAATGAACCACTGGAGCATGAGACAATAGTCATTTGTCCGGTGACTAGGAATAACATTTCCTGACGATAAGAGATAACGATTGAGAATAGAGATCTTACGACCAGTACCGATCGTGAAGATGATATATATTATACGTACTCTCAGTCCGATCGCTGTTGTTGGCCGATTGATATTGATGTTGGGTAATGCATATATTACCAATCGGTGAACAAATCCGGAAGGTTGTTCCAATTAAGAAATCCAAGTGACAAATCATGATTTCAGATCAAGTATCCATATTTGGATTGTCGAGTGATTCCTTATGATTTCGGAAGTATACCTGTATCACCAAAGGCGTAACAGTCCAGAAGTCATTGGGGGCTTTTATTGATTAGGACTTAGGGTGGATCTCCCAGTGTTACATATTGCCCCACCTGGTTTTCATGAAGGTGGGTTCGGAGGAGGTCATTGTGAGATTGTGGAGATTGCTGGTGATGGTATTGAGTTTTAGTGCTGTTTATGTGGCTGTTGCTAGGGTGACAAGGTTTAGGGTTCTTGAGGCATTTTGGGAGATTGTGAAAGGGATAATAGGAAAGATCGTGAGAATTTAAGTAGTAGTGATAACTGGGCTCATAACCTGGTGCAAATGCTTATTGTTAGAAGCTTATATTCTTCGTACAGGTACATTCGTGCTGGTATATATACAGTATTCAAAGTTTATTTTATATACATGCGTACACACTCATCTGGCATCTCCAGCTGAGTCGGCATCTCCAGCTGAGCACGGTGTGGCGGAAATCCTGGATCAGGAGAACACACTGCAGCTTCTGTAGGAAGCTACGAAAATGGAGGTTTCGTTTCGAGGAGCGTAGGCAGGGAGTAGCCGCAGCGAGATAGTTGATTGGCTAGAACTAAGAAACAAAAGAGAGAAGATGGAAAGAGGTGAGATGATAATTGGTATGTGATTGGTGAGATGTCGGATGCCGTCCAGGGAAGGTTTTTCAACCTTGGCGATGGAGTGATGCAGAGCCGCGATAACCCTAACCCAGTCACGTACCCACTCAAATGTGTGGCTTTGTAGTGGTGGGAGCCATTTTCCCACCACAACGGAATAACCATCAGCTTAGAGAGATTATGTATCAGCCCAACTGAAGCCATACATCAGGCAGATAAACCATATATTCAATAGTTGTTGCATAAATAGATCTCAGCCCATGTATTTAGTATCCATATGGGCTAACAGTATTCAGTGGTAACGGCACGGCTGCACGTTATGTGTCCAGGGCCGGGTAACACCAGCTGTATATATAGTCGGCTCGCCATGAGCCTTAGATCTCTAGCCATAATCCTACCTTTATACTACTCTCCAATATTGACATCCACGTGTGCAACCGTATCTACTGATATACCTTCCTACGAGGCCATACACGGGCGTATGCCTTTACACTATTATCGCGCTTACAATTTCAGATACGTTTCGCATTCGGGATTTCATCAATTACACCTTTCCGACGCGTCACGACACGCAATCTACACGCGAGATATCATACAGATTTGAGAGCACTGATTGCATCAGCAAAGTGTCTTGATATGTCTATTGAATTGACGTTAACGGTAACACAGAAGATTTCATGACCGTTCCAGAGGCCAATCGGACAGAGACGCGTCGCGACACCTAAGAACGAGAAACTGTCTGGATTTGAAAGCGACACATTGCAGACGCAAAGAGGCTTGAGAAGTATACCCAATTGAGGTTAACGGATGCAGAGACAATTGCGAGTTGGTTCTAGAGGCCAACTGGCCAGGAGACGCGTCAGCGAGCAAGTCAATCGAAGTCAATTTCAACGAATTTATCTACGAGAACTCGAAGGCTATCAATTGCGGCATCAATGAGATTTGATAAGTTACCTTCCAATTGAGTCAATTGACGATTACAGGAACGATTCTAGAGCCCATATGTCTCCGAAAGTCGCGTTACCGGCAATGCCCAAGTTGGCCCTTCTCGGGAGATTTCTTCGATCCTCATCCGACCAATGCAATCGCATGCGCACTATCGTGATGACACAGACCATAATCGCACACCCAAGCGCACCTACGATTATATTCCTCTGAGCCGAGCGAAGCTGCGAAGACCCGTAAACGGGCACATACCTCGAACGAAGTGCACCTCCAGAGGATCAGGGAGCATTCATGCGATACACCGGATTCACATCTAGCGATGCCACTGATGGCAGTTGAAATCGCGATCATCTTCTACACGACTCAATGAAGTTATCTACGTTACGGATGGTTATGAGTTTTAGCAATGGCTTTGGGAGGTCAACAACTACGACTCAGAACGAGTCATCGATGCAACAGAGGAGCAGCGATCGCAGATCGTGTGCCAGCTCCGAAAGGGAAGTACAATAACCCCCGAATGTTCTAAAGTGGCTAGCAGGTACCATTCGCGATTACCAATGTCAATTATCACCTTTGGCACCTGGTTGGATGACCAAATCAGATTGTTGTGAGGAGAGAGCCCAACTCTATTCAATTTCTGCAAATATACGCCGACGTGCGAATACAGATATGTGCCCATACGATGACATACGAAGAGGATATTGAGGATTGCAATTGAGATTTTTATTTGTAGCCGGGATTCTGAGGATGCACGGGGCTACTGGAGGATCGACCGTCTCGGCACTCAGGTGACCAGCGGATTCAGCATGTATTTTAGGCGCATGGAGGTTTAATTGATGTGTCGTATCCCCACGGGGGAATGGACAGTATTTGGTTGTCAGACAGTCCCAATTGGGTGTGACAAGTATGTGATTCGCTCAGTGAGCTTATTCGTACAACATTGTGGCAGCTGTGGTGGATACACCATGTGAGCTGGAGATTGATAGGAGTTGCCTTGGTACCAGGCCAGGATTCCTAGCGTCGACTTGCAAAGCAATCGACTTTTGGCTCTGCAACCCCAGGGTGAGCGGAAGAGGTGGCAGTGGACCGGGCAAGCCATCAGGTATGCCCCAGGAATGTACCTGGATCACGGCTAGGGGGGAGACGTGTTCTGAAGGAGGTGGCAGTGTTCCAGATATTTAAATACTTGGAGCCAATGCCTTTGACGATCAACTGGCCAGTGATGAGGTCGTTTAGACGTTCTTCTTAAGAGTTGGAGTTCGCATAGGGCTGCTGGGAGCAACCATGGAAGGCATCATTGGTGGTGAGTGAGATAGGCCCCAGGCGCTGGAGAGGCGAGCAGGGAGCAGCGGCGGTAGTTGCGGCAGAAGAGCGTCCACATGGGAACCTGGAATGACTGCTACCGGCACGCCGAGACACAAAGGGAGTACTGGATGGCGGGGTTTGGCCCTATTGTGGCGAACCGTTTTAAATCCAGGCTCCGGGATATTCATTCATACCGCTCCATATCTAGTACGAATTGAGAACTAACGTTTGCAGATGGAGCCCACAGATGATGGAGAACATATCCGGCTATATACAGAGAATTCGTGGAGGTTATCAGCAAAGCCAAGGCGGAGGCACTCCGACCGCATCGGTCAATTGACCACGCAATCGACTTGGAGCCCAGCTACAATTTGCCATATGGGCGGATTACAATTGAGCGGAGTTCAGTTGAACGGAGTTTTCAGTTGAGTTGAGTTGAGTCGAGCGGTATTCACGCAATTGCGTGGATAAAGGTCACGTGCTCAAGAGGCCGGATCTTGCATTTGGATTTGGACTTAAAGATCCCATGCCATATGGACTGATCGATGAGTGGTTATTTTCTTATGGTGGACATGTCACCGGATTTTGGGACTGCGATGAAGAGCCAATGGAAGACGGACATTATGGAGGTTAGTAAATATTACCTTTAGAGGGCTTACAGACCAACAGGAGCAGTCACGGAATGGGGCCCATAACAGCGCAATTATGCATAGGGTCGAAATGAATGGCTGGAACAAACTGGATCGCGGCCGGAGATGGATTACAAGAGATGGACCCCATTCGGAGATGGATCGCGGCCAGGAGATGGATCACGGGAGGCGGATGGCAATCAATCCCCTTCCCTTTTATGAAGATATTGCGGTTATGCGAAGTTATACCTTCTCGAAATCACTTACTTTGATTTCAAGCTACGGAGTTGCAATCGAGCGCAGATATGCAGATATACGATGTACCGGCGGCATGGCTCCACCAAGTGCGATACCGAGCACTATTCAGAACACTATTCAGAGATACCGAATTATGCAGCTACAAGCCCGAGTTCCAATGCGGAATACGATCCCGAATCAGATCCCGAATCATAGCTACAATGCCGATACCGCACAACCCATACGAGATTAATCTTTGGTGGAGCAACGATTTTTAAAGAGGGGGATGACAGTGCTGGAATCGCAACAATCCCTACCACGTATAACTACCATACCAGAAGTGCAGGAACGAAGCACTGTGAAACGCATTTACCAATATGGAAGGCTGGCAGGAGCAAGTGCAGAGGGAGAAGAAGAAACAATTGTACTCCGAGAATGGCGAAAAGTGCAAGCAAGAAAGTGATGGCAAACGCACCTACAGATGAGTCAAGAAGCCGCATGGTTATGTTACAACCACGAATGAGATCTCGACTCAGTCTCGGCAATCCCAACTCAGTCGCGACCATCCCGAAATAGGCAGCGGCTACTGGAAATCGACTTCAGAATGAAGCTTAACCAACCAATATGGCACCCGAAGAAGCCATAATGGATTAGTCGTCTGCGGAGCTACGACGTACAACAGGGGGATGACCGTACCGGAATCAAAACCAACCCCTACTGCAAGCAATCACCATACCAGAAGTGTAGGGAGGAAGCACCTTGGAGCGCACTTACCGACAGAGAATCGCAGCTGGAGATTAGGCAACCAGCGTACATGGAGAAGAGTCAACCAGTGCACCTGGAGATGAAACGACAAACGAACTCAGAAAACGACGACGTTGATAACCAGACTAGTGATAACAAGCACACCTGGTGAAGGAACGGAAAGCATACCCGGAGGAAAGCCGGCGAGCAATTGGAGATGATAAGTGCACCGAGCACGGGGCAGATGTCAAGTGTACCTACAAGTGCACTGGAGAGATGATGAGAAGATCAAGCGAGTTTGATCTATGCCGAACAAGTGCATTTATGTCTACCGTAGCAGTTCCGAACGAGACCGAAAATGATCTCCGAACGTACCACATAGTCTACCGAAAGGCAGTGCGAGCAACAGTCACCGAATGGCACCGTGAAAGACAGTCACCGAATGGCATCATGAGAGACAGTTGAGACAACTATCGAGAGATGATTAATGAGCATACCGACCAAGATCATGGCCGAATGACTCAATATTGGCATTGAATAAGAGGATTTTCGGGAGCCCTCTACCGAAGGCACCGACTGGGATGGTTACCAAACAGCTTACCAAACTGGATGTTGAACAACCATACTGGAGGGCTATAAGCCTGCTTGGCCGATGCTGAAGGATGAGGAATATAACAACTGACGGGGACCATGTGAAAGCCACCGGCTGGAAGAGATTATGTTAGATATCGGGGCTGGCCTATAAAGCTATGCACGAGGATTTGGAGAGCACAAGGCTCGGGAGAGCGCAAACGTGCCTGAATATACATGGTATGAATGACCATTTCATGAGAAGCTTAGGAGATAGATATGAGGTCATATATGATGGACCATCACCGACGGCTATGATTCCGAGAGCTGAAGCTGCCAAAGCAGCAACAATGCTCACCGATGTGCTGGGCCTGCAAAGTTGTTCACGAGAAACTAGGAAAGCTCGAGTGCTAGCGCACTGGAAAGTATGGTGAGTATGACCGGTTACTGGAATGCTTACAAATTAGATATACCGATGCAATCGCCGATGGCAATGGCAATGGCAATGGCAATGGCAATGGTAATGGCAATGGCAATGGCGATGATGATCAGCGAGCGGAAGCCACCATCGTTGCCGCCGAGTCAAGCCGAGACTCATGCTATGATTGGGGATTTCACCGAGATTACTGTGTCTAATTCCGACAATGACCTACACTTGGTACTAGCTACGTGTGCAAGATTGATGGTCGGATGCCGGACATTCCGGAAGTGGAGATATGGAGGACGGTGTTACTTTGGATGTTCCTTCTTTCTCTTCTCTCTTCCTTACTTCTTTACTCCTTTACTTCTTTGGATCCCGGCCCAGTACAAATGGCGTCGGCACGGGTTTTTACCACCTCCGGAGACAAGTCAAGTGGAGGTGGAGTTTCCCCGTGCGACGGATCCGCCGAATGGCTACCAAACGGTACTGATCGGTTGTGGGACTTATGGGTTCGTACATTTGCGTATGTTGAACAGTTGTTTGGTTGTTTCCTTTCTACTATTGTACGGGTTTATGCACCCCAGGGGTCTGCACCTAAAGAGGGGGATAATGTAACGGCACGGCTGCACGTTACGTGTCCAGGGCCGGGTAACACCAGCTTTATATATAGTCGGCTCGCCATGAGCCTTAGATCTCTAGCGATAATCTTACCTTTATACTACTCTACAGTATTCACATCCACGTGTGCAACCGTATCTACTGATATACCTTCCTACGAGGCCATACACGGGCGTATGCCTTTACATCAGTGGTCCCTATGCATAGATGAGTATGTACTTATTTGTACTTGGACTACCATATATATTACCTCCATGGCTCTCTTAGATAGCATAATCAAGCTTCTCTATCTCTGTTACGGCGCAGGCAGGTACGGTGATACCTGGGAATAATAGAAGAAAGATACGGGTGGTGCGGAAGGAATTGTGTTACGGAAAGGCGGAGACATTGGAAGAGGCGGAGGAAGCGGTGAGATGGTGGCGGTATAATTTAGTAAGATAAAGAAGTGGTCAGAAGTGTTGTGATGTCGGATGATATGGCGTGGTTGTTACGATAAGGAATAACGGAGTGGTGTGTAAGATCATGGGATAAGAATCAGGTGGTACATCGGAGCATGGAGAATGGTTCGAGAGGTGGCAGACGAATTGTATATAAAGAGAGTGTCGATGGTGTTGGAGGATTTCCTTTTTCTTCTCTCTTTACTCGTTCTCTTGTATAGCAAGCAATAGTACAACTTTGGAAAAACATTCTAGTTTTTGTTCCTCGATACGTACTTCGAGTTCCGTTCCGCAACATCCATATCACCTGCGCCCGATCCCGCCCGTTACAATCTCTGTAATTTTAACAGTAGAACTTCCTGTATGTGTAGTTTTCATTTTGTCATAGCTCTATATAGTTTCATATAATTCAGAAGATACTTTGAAGTCTGAAATATCTCTATTTGGTTGATGAAGTGCTTTACCTAAGTCCGATTGACTCTCCAGCACCTTTTATGTTGGTAACTATAATTGTCAACCTTGAATTTACAATTAAGTATTACTACAATAATAGATAGATCTGTTTCTAGTAATGTATAAAATGTAATTGGCAAAGTAGAACCAACTTGCTTCTTTGACATTATGGTGGCAGATGGGGAACTGTGATTGGTTGATTTGATACTCAGGTGAAATCTTCATTATATTACATTTGGTTTTAGGATCATATAGCTGAATAGGTTCTAAGTGTCAATATTATGTGAGCATAATTCTTACCTTAGCTCTACTGAACCTATTTCAATCTCTCTTACCTAGAAGTGGGGATATCTGTTTCGTATTTCCATGGTATTCCTACTTAGCGCCTCAGTTCGTGGCCAAGCTGCTCAACAAAAAGGGCTAGTCTCCATCCTTATCGTTTCTCATATATCGGACCTTATCCGTTGCATTTTATTCATCCAACCACTCTCCTCCTCGAATACCATTTTCTATTTATCTCATCATACAACAGCGGTGGAGGTGTTTCTAGCGCAATTGGCGCACTTATTGACGAAGTAGCGATACATAGTCGTCGGTATAAGCTTCGCACCAATAATCGGGCCGATCATTCCGATCTATGTAAGTACGACCAACCTGGACACTAATGACTACACTAACGTTATGAGTATCGATTAATGGGGTTAATATTAGTTAATTTCATTTTCAGCAACCTATGCTCAATAGGGACTGCATGAAGCAGCTAAATTATTATCCAACGGTGACATGCTGCAGGCAAACTATTGCTTACTTGCAACCACGAAATCCCTGAGGTTTAAGGAATGCCGTTCCAAAATTAGAAATTTTATCAAATAGTCAAAATATTGACAGGTGGCCGAGGCTCCTAAACCTTTACCCATTCGGTTGCATGTGGTGCGGATAGAGGCTGGGCTCGTGGGACATGGTTTTTGATCTGAGACTACGATCGGAGAGTTTTCTAAGACCTAGGATAAAATATCTAGCGGTTTACTTGCAAGCATTTGCATGTTCAGCATTGCCGCGGGGCTACTCGTACTTCTTCTCTGGCTGCAGATTCCAGATATTCTGGACAGATGGTGCGCCAATTACTAGTTGACCTATTTGACCCCCGGATTGACGTCGCCCAACTTTATAACAAGATCCTTCAACAGTATTGTTCTTTCCGTGGCATCTAGAGTCGATCCGCCCGGAGGTAATGGAATATAGGGATTGTCTCGTGTTAAAGATGAGATATAGCCGAGAATATCCGGACCGCAGCAATACAAGCTTAACGCAAACTGTATAATTCCCATGCACAACACCATAGTCGTCGTTAAAAGAAGAATAACGTACTACCAATAGTGGCAGCTATATCGAAGGTAGTTCCATGTCTCCTTCCCATTCACTCTAACTTCGTGCCGCCGAACTACATCATTTGTAAAGACTTGCGGATCAGCACTGGTGAAGTTACCGGTAATAGAGTAGGGCACGGTTCCGATTAACCAGTATGTATTCATGAGTTGAGCTAGCGTCCTCTCAAAGGACTCTTTGCCAACCTTGTAAATATCAACAATCTCATCACTTCCAAACGGCGTATCCGGATCGAGAAAGTAATGCTGGGATGGACTGGAAGTCCCTGCATGAGACATCGTTGTAGCCGGTACAAATGTTTGAATGAAGTACATAAATACACGACGGAGGTCTAAGGCGGTCCAACCAGCAGGGTTGTGGTGTTTTCTGGACCTTCTAATTTCCACTACAGAACAGTTTTCCCCTACGCAGTGTACTTTTGATTCGACGGAAGATGAATAGATGTTGCATTCTGCATGTGTCACACCTTCCAAGCCCCCAGACTCGATGAGAATACGTCGCGGTTGCATGTCGGAATGAGTCTCATCGAATGAGTCGATCTCGCGGTTGAGGCTAATCGTATGTCGGTACCTAACTGAAATGCGAGGAGGTATGTATCTACTCCCATCCCGTAATTGCGGCCAATTGAGTCTGTCAAGTTAGTCATTGTCCGGTTCGTCCAAAGTTCCAAAACCGGACAGCTCAACGTCCAATATGTTGAGAAGTGGTATTCCAACTAGGGAAGGGTATTTGATGCCGTTCGGTGACTCCGGAACTGATTTCCATCCTGCTTCGTCTTCCGCATATCCACTCAAGCTTTCGAACGCAGGAATCTTGATGTTCCCCCAAAGGTCCATATTGGCCTCTTTGATTGAAGAAGGAGCCAGGAGGCTCGCCGCAAATAATAAGTCCATTACACGAATAACGTTGGCGTTATCTGCACCTTCTATCGTGAAATTATTTTCCATATAATATGTTCCCATATACCCCAAAGTCACGGCGCGCGAGTTGATGGCGGTTTCGACGCTGATGACCTGCAAGGACGCCTGACCGCCGAGTGGAGAGAGACCACAGTACCAGAAGGAAGATTCTTATCGGACCAAACGTCCGTAGCTTTAATTGTGCCATGATTGTACTGGCTATGGTAACACTTCCTAGGAGCTGTTCAAGTAGTCTGATACGCTCTCCACGTTCTAACCTCCAATAAGCGAACTGCTTTACGGCATTTCTGATAATTGCTACAAATAGGATAGGAAATAATGTAGGGCCCTGACATAGAGGTTAGCACAGGATTCAATTGATAGATGTATTAGATCTATATTTTTACGTATTTGGAAGCGTCAATAACCGTCATTCCCCACATAGCTGCAAAGACCAATTGACCATCGAGTTTCCATAAAGGAATGCAAGAGCAAGAAACACTATTGGCGTAAAAGCGACGACCAATGTCACCAAGATATGAACTAAGTCGATTGATAGCGGAACGGGCATCACAGGACAGCCTTGAATGGTAGTACTTTGCCTAGATGGGTAATAGGGCGGTTGGGGGTTCGGAGGCTTGCGCTCAATATGATTCGGATCACGGGATAAGGGTCCTTGGTAATCCCCAGTTGCACCTGAGGCTGTCTGACCGGCATGGTACAAGGCGGTGTTCTTGGGTCGTTGTGTATTGGACGAATATCGGTATTCTTGCAAAGATCTTTCATCCATTCTCAGGGTTACCAGTATGCTGTGGGTAAACAGTTATGTAGAGAGGGCAGACAACTCATGGGACTGCAGTAGTTATAAATTCATGAACCCATGATAAAGCAGAGGAGACTTCGCTAATTTCCTCTCAGCCCCAAAACTTTCCAATAGTTGGATATGTAGTACACGCCTTACATGAACTACGTTGTGCAACATGACAACCATCCTCGGAAACTTAGTGCGCCTTATTGCTTTTTCCCTTTCGATTGTTATCGCTGCACGTCCAGTGATTTGCGCAAGCAAAATTCAGCCGTATCATCCACTCTCATACGCATATATCAACGCGTGCTATGACCCGCCAGTGGACGAGACTTCGCCGACACAGCGCATGGTGGCCTCGCCAAAGTGGGGGAACGCGTGCCAATGTTGCGTTCGCTCACTTTTACTACGCTACTGTACGTGGCGATACTATCTGAATTTTTTGACTGGACCTAATCCTGTTCAAAATAGAGATAGAGAAGCTTGATTATATCCTATATAAGAGGGCCACAAGGCCACATATATATGAGAGTACAAGTACGAATGCGTGCGTACGCATCTATGTATAGGCCCTTCAGGCGGACAGCAATCTCCGGTCATACGAGACTCACCTCTGGCTATACGAGACTCATGTCTGGCCACAAGAAGGCAGAGACCTCTCATGCAATAAATCCCTCACATATTCGGTGCGGGTACCAATCGAGTCATATAATTAGGTTGACTTCGTCAAGGCAGCGCGCCCGTTCAAATTCGATCCCGAACAGGATACATCTTGTTACCTCACTGCGCACATGAGATATCGTACCCTAAATCACCCAAAGGAGATAGAGGGAGGCTTACCCCGCATGACGGATTAGGACAAAAACTCGTCTGGAATTGACCCAGTCCGTTCCGTCCACCAATGAGGTAGGATTATCGTTCCTTGCGATATCAGCTTTACTATGCTCTCTATAGCATTGTTCTTGAGCTCTGATAGGTATCGTAGCTACTGTTGCACCATCAATCACTCGCGAATCCAAAAACGAGTGACAGATCATGACACACTGCTTCCCTCTTCCACGGGACTATTAAGCTCGGAAATAGCTCTCCCCGGATAGCACGAGCTATGTGACCGAGAATTCTTTAGACTAACTTGCTGGGTTACATTGAGACACCTTCATCATAACTCTAAGGGAGTCGCAAATGTGCTGTTCGCGCCTTTTCATTGAGGATACCTACTAGCTGTATTTTAATTAGGCTCTTTCAACAGCTGTTATTTACGGCAGGTGCCCTCCTAGGCGGGGGTTTCATTCGAGGTAGATTGATTAGGTACATCTCTATGTTCCGCTCGCATCATTGCTACGACTTCCCTGTTGCGACATGAAGGGGAGAATTGTGTGTATTGGCATGGTGCGATGACTAGGTGCAGGTCTAAAAATCCAAGATGCGTAGGGAAGAGAAGAGTAAAATGTGAAGTCTAAAAGAGCAGTCATGAACCTTATCTATCAACACTTCCCCCTTTTGCTGCGCTCCATAACAGGTGGCAGCAAGAACATCCGAACTCAGAAAACTTCCCCACCTTGCTGTGCTAACAAATAGCAGCAAGGACACAGAACTAAGAAAGCGACGGACGAAGGGCCCCATTTGGCCGGCTGATCAAAGCTGTGATGTAGGAAACTCCCCAGAAACCTACACCATCCCCGGAACATAAAAATAGCAAAACTTAAAAGTACTAAAAGTAGAAGTAGGCAGTGCCCAACAAAGATAAAAATCTAAACTGCCGCTCATAGTGGAAACTCAATAAAAAAACTTAATGTGCCCCGCGAATCAGGTCCCCGCGAAACCACAGACAGGCAACAAAGATAATTAAGCCCCGCGAAACCACCGTCGGGCATTAAAGTAAATCTCTCGCTCCACAACACATGTCGTCAGTGGATATAGCCAAATTAGCATGACCTTCCGACGCTTGAAACTACATCTTCGGTCTTTATGTCGCTTTCTGGATGAAGCTCCCAGTACGGAGGCCGATAAAGACTCACCCCGCCATAATTCGGAGTGGCGAGCGTCGAGTGGGCAGTTAGCGAGTTAACAACCTCTCAAGCCACGAGTTAACAATTTCTCAGGCCACTGTGACTCGGGTTGACATCAGCTGAGGCCATTAACCGCCGTGCAGGTCACCGTACCTTTTTCATTTAGTACATAGCGAATTTAGCTAGGCTACTTTCTCGCTTATTCTTCTACCTTGCAGCATTTCTCTTTTTGCAGTTATTTGCATTCTTTCCCTTAAAATTTTCAGCTTTCCTCCTTTCGCTGCACGGGGAAAAATAGCCTTGAGCGACAGGCAGCTAATAGAGAAGCAGTTTTTTTGGATGGTATTCCATAGTATATTTGATGCATGGCACTACGAAGTCCTATGATCTGCTCGTAGCTAGATTACTATGATACACTGGCACATATCTGTTCCGACCGATACACAAACTTTGCCCGTTCGCGAACTGGATGGGCCAGTTTGCGAATTTTGACCGGTTCGTGAACTGGGGATCCAGCATGCAACCTTGCCAAATTACGAGATTTAATCCCACAAAAAAGTCAGGGAGTTATGCAATAAAGATTGTGTAAGACCTGTGATAAGTCTCGGTTGCTCCAAGGACTTCAATACTCGGTCTCCTATCAATCACAGATGGTCATGGCTGTCATTTTAGCAACCTTAAGCACCTCGCACAGTGTTGGAAATCTGCTTGACACTGCGCCAGGTAAGTATCAGCCAATTTTGGTCTTGAGTTCGTGTATATGGTGACTGGTAAATATTCATAATCCAGGAAGACTACATGAAGTAATATATGGATATATTGGTGATGACTTGACAAGGGCTCAGAGATTGCATCATGTCGAAAGTTGTGGAGCCAGTTATAGCTAACTAGTATCATGTCCATTCTCGCAACTTATAGTGACTTTAAACGGTAGAGTTTACATAAACTGACTAGTTCGCGAACCTCTTGTCCGGTTTGCGAACGGGATGAAATATTGCGAACCGGTCAGTCTAGTTCGCGAACTGGAGGGTTCGCCAATGGGTCGGAACATATCTGTACTCGATACTACACATCATGCTGCGTACACCACACTTGACTCCACGCTTCCAAATGCACTTTATTGCACCCTCCCAAGTACGCTCCCGATTGCACTCCATTGCACACTGCCAGTCCTAGCCTGCTTGACTTTATGATTCCAAATAAACGCCCGATTGCATACGATTGGACACTCCCAACCTATTTGACTTTACGCTCTCAAGTATGCTCCCAACGACGCTCCTGAATACACTCGATTTCACACTTCCTACATGCTTCACTTTACTCTCCCAAGTACACTCCTACGTACACTCGATTGGACACTCCCAGCCTGCTTGACTGTACGCTCCCAAGTATGCTTCCAAGTGCGCTCCCCATTGCACTGGATTGGACACTCCCAGCCTGCTTGACTGTATGCTCCTAAGTACGCTCCCGCGTGCACTCGATTGCATACTCCTAGCCCGCTTGACTGTACACTCCTCAGTACGCTCCTGATTGCACTCGAATTCATACTGTTGGCACAGGATTTGGCCCGATGGCTTGTGTGGCTTTCGGCCTAACGCTGCGGGCATGAGGCCGGTGGCTTGCGGCCCCCATTGGCCGCCACCAGCCCCCATGCCGAGGAGTAGGGCTAGCCCCGGCAGTGATGCCCGGCATCGGTC
>Ga0307515_10000806_pt1 | contig 72308 bp, 83 predicted proteins | sample 17_EM_MG_FD_194513 | JGI IMG/M metagenome (GOLD analysis project Ga0307515, IMG submission 194513) | Populus trichocarpa ectomycorrhiza microbial communities from riparian zone in the Pacific Northwest, United States - 17_EM | ecosystem: Host-associated > Plants > Roots > Unclassified | place... | reverse complement strand
AATAACCCAAACAGCAGAGATACCCAAGATTTGCTTCCCAATGTAACCCCCCCCCCCCCCCCCCCGAGCCCTTGACGTGAGGTATCTGACTTGTAAATAGGCTGGCTTCGCAATGCTACATATGTTCATCCACTTTCCAGCTACCACCGGGATGCTTTGGGACCCCAGCAAGGGCATGATTCCTTGTGCTCCGCCTGGCTGTCCATTCGAAAGAGAAGTCCTTCCTCGTATCTACGGCGCACCTCCTGCCCCACGCCCTCTGCCTAACTTCATCGGTGAACCCGAGGGCTATTCCAGAAAGAGCTTTGCCGCATCTTCTGTCGGATCCACCGCCAGTCACCCCAGTTACATCCGTAGAGCTAGCAGTCACTCTTCCAATACTGCTCCTCTCGGCGGTCCTGGACCTTTGATTCCCAATGGTGCTCCTCTTGGCGGCCCTGGACCTTTGATCCGTTTCGATTCTGGTGATACTCGCCCCCACAGTAGCCACGTGGCTTCTGTCATCCGCGCTGGAAACTCTTACGTGGGTTTTAATAACCCCGAGTCCAAGGACCATGTCTCTGTATGTAATGGAGCTTCTAGAGATGGTAACAATGTCGACCTTAACTTGGTCACTCCAAGTTTCAATGGCAATCTTGTTGGAGGGTTCAGTTCGTATACCCGCTTCAACAGTCCTCTAGCCAGTCTCGATGCCCATGCTAGAGAATTTGGCCCGCAGCAGTCGGGTTACGAGGCCGGCGGATGTACTCATGTACCGTTAGATTCTACTGTTAGCTCCGAGGCGGCTCTAGAGAAGCAGAGTGACGACCTTTGCCAGCAGAACCGTTTTTACAACTTTCGCTTTCCCGTTGAACAGTAGGGAAGAAAGAACGTGTCTTCGGCATTATTTAAATGGATGGATTACTATTTGAATTTTGCTTCCTTTGAATTGCGAGTTGTTAGTCTTGTGTGAGTACAAGGAAGGCTCAAATACCTGTAGTTATCTGCGGCTTTTCTATGATTGTTGCGTTATGTACTTTGTGCCTTTGCTGGGGAAGATGAGTGAGATCTGGCTATTACAACGGGTTTCCATAGGGATTTCTCTACCGATTTGAAATCCATTGTTAGTACTTAAGTAGTCTCCTACAATCCATAAAATGTGAAGACGTCAGTTCCAATTAACCACAAGCTCGTGAACGCCACAGGCGTGGCGGTTGCTCGGGCCTTACAGCCTCCACCTCTAAGTACCTGACCAGTCACTACCGGTACGTACCAAACTAGCAGCCTTTCAAAAGCTTCCATCTCATCCATCACCACCATCGATGCTTCACACCATTATCCACTGCTGGATGGATCCCGCAGACTGAACTCTTTGCCCCACCTTCTCAACAGCAACAACAGCAACAACCAAAGATGTCACTAAAGTTCCGCTCCCCTCCACCTCCTCCCTTCTACCTAACCTAGCTAACCAACACAGCTGGGTAATGCTCGGTTCCGCACCGCACACCTTCATCTCCCTCCCGCACGAGCGAACCCTCTACACCTCCCCGCAACGCACCTCCTTCACCCTCGCCTCGCCAGGCACATTCACCTACACCGCCTCCACGGGCGTCGTGCATATCACAAACCAACGCGTACCTTCCCCCCCCCCCCCTCCGCTCCCCCACCTACTCACAAAAACAGATTATCTTCATCCCCACCCCCACCTCGAACAGCACCTTCGAATCTTTCTCCGCGCCGATAACAAACTTCCTCGACTCCCGCGTCGCTGCGCCATTCTTTGGGCCAAACACATGGTCTGCGTCCGTTCAGCCCGTTGCGGGCGGCGGGATCCCGCCCGCCACATCGGCGATAGAAATGAAGCTGGTGTTTAAGGATGGCGGAGCATTCGATTTTCATTCTACGTTTGAGCGCGTTAAGGAGCGCGCACTGCAGGCTAGAGAGGCAGGTAGCGCAGAGGTGCATTTGGAGGATCTGCCGGCTTATGAGGATTCGGGGCCGCCGCCGCCGCCACTACCGGTGGGAGGAGAGGGAGGAGGGGGTGGGGTGCCGGTTGAGCCGCCACCAGGGTATGAGGAGGTGCAGAGACAGAGTGTGGAGGAGGCGGTGGCGGCGGAGAAGTCGTGAGGTAGTGGTGCTGGGTTTACGTGGGATTGGTTTACAACTAGTAATTCGGCCACAGAAGTTGTGGATTTCTACGGAAACTCTAATGTCCGTTATTTGTGTCTAGTGTGATGTCTCGTAATGTTCGAATTGATCTTGTGTGCTTGTGTATACAGCATCCTAGATGTGTTCATTCTTACATATATGGCTGCTTGGAAGATGCTCATGTATATACCAACCCCTTCAGATTCCTTGCGATAAAATACATCATTACAGCCTAAACACCAACTAGAACCAAATATAAAACAATCCCACCGCCATTTCGCCTTTTTACATCCCATTTACTTTGCGACAACACCATGCTTAGCGTACACCTCGTTAACTTTCTTGATTTCATCATAAGAGCCCATAAAAATTCCAGATCGGTCATGGATGTGCTCTGGAACGACCTCCAGCATCCGTTTTTGATCGCTTGTCACGGCGAGACCACCAGCTGTTCGAGATGCCAATTAGTTCTGAACTCTTGTATCGAGAAGAGGAGATGCTAACCATTCTCCATGACCATGGCCATAGGCGCACACTCGTAAAGAATCCTGAGCTTGCCTTTCTTGCTCTTCTTATCTGCCGGGTAGGCGAATATTCCACCATAGCAGAGCGTCCGGTATGCGTCTGCAACCATAGATCCGATGTAACGCGCAGAGTAGGGCTTCCCCTCGGGAGTGGACGGGAACTTGATGCTGTCGAAGTATGCCCGGCAAGCTTCGTCCCAGTAGACGCTGTTGCCCTCGTTGACGGAGTAGATGGAACGTGACTTGGGTATCCGCATCTATTTTTTGTTAGTGCAGCACAGCAGATGAGGAATTGTGGTGGGCATACGTTAGGATGTGTAAGAATGAACTCTCCAAAGGAATTATCCAAAGTGAAACCGTTGACATCCCCTCCCTTCATCGTGAGCACCAGCTGTGTCGAGGCACCATACATCGTGAAGCCCGAAGCAACGAGCTCAGTTCCGGGCTTGCAAACATCCTCTGGCTTTCCCTGGCTGTTTTCGTCGAGACGGTAGACACCAAAGATGGTGCCAACTGAGACACCGGCATCCAAATTGCTGGATCCGTCGATGGGATCGCAGACTACGGCGTAGCGGCCGTTTCCGGGGAAGATGATGGCATCCTCCTCTTCTTCGGAAACAAGCACTTTGACTTTTCCGCAGCCACGCATCACGTTTATGAAGATGTCGTTGCCAATTACGTCGAGTTTCTTTTGGTCATCGCCAGTGGTGTTGGAGGTTCCGGCAAGTCCAATGAGCTGCAGGATTTATTAGCTACAGTATAGCAGCACTGTGGATCTGCGGAGCTCACGTTGGTGAGTGTTGCGCGGCGGATGTAGTACGCAATGCTCTTGAAGGAGAATTGGAGGGCATGGCAAAGCAACCTGGTGGATACATTAGCATGCGTGTTTGCTATACTGGGAGGAGGCCTACGTGAAATCTCCAGTGGCATGTGATCCAAGATCATGTTGTTTCTCGGTCAAAAAACGGGTCAATGTGATGATATCAGTCTTAACTTCTCCATTTTCAGAACTGCCACTGCTTCCGTTTGAGACCATGATGGGCGGAGATGTTTGTCTGTTTGGAATGGTATAAGGAGTTGGTGTAAGGAGTGGTAGTGGTGGTAGTGGTGGCAGTGGTGGTAGTGGTGGAAGTGGTTTGTTTTACAGATCGGGGAGCAGAAGAGGAAGCCAGAGGAAGAACCAAGAAGAAGGAAGACTAAGAAGAAAGAGCTGGTTGGCCACGATGTTAAATATTTGGCCAGTGCTCGGGGCATTCGGCCACCAGCGTCAGAGTGTGCATGTCGTTCCCAACCAGTGCGAGCAATTACCCAGCCAGTGCCTGTGCGAGGATGGTGTGGGCTATTCCCTTCCGCATTCGGTTGCTCGTCGGGCCGGCGTGGGCGCATGGTGGTCCTGGCTGTTCCCTTTGCGTTGAAGATCAGTGGTGTCGTGCTCATGTGCTCTTGGTGCACAGCCGGGAATAAGCGTGACGTCTACCAGAGCTGGACTTGCAGCCAAAGGCCGAGGCGGGGTGCGCCGTTGCATTTTACCGGCTATCGCCCCACAGTGATCCGAATTCGCCCGTCGAGGACATGCATAGCAACAGTGCGGACCGCACCAGTGAGCACTGAGACATAAGTAGGGCGAGGTATTAAACCGTCGATAAACAACTTTTCTTGCGAACGGAGCGGCGCTTCTGTCCACCTTATCGGGGAGGGCGGCGGGGACAGATGGACAGATGTCAGGCACGGGTGAGGGAAGTCTGCAAAATTGCACACGCGACGCCGTTTTGCACGTTTATGCGGAATTGAGAGATTTTCAGTGCAGACTGCATGGTATATTATCACCACACCGATCCGCTACCGATAGAACCCTTGCCTTAGCACCGTAAATTGAACCCGAAAACCCATGCTTTTATTTTCGCTTACGAAATACAGCGTGTATACAAAGAAAAAACGAAAGGAACAGCCTAAGCGGCAAGCTCCTTGATCTTCTCCTGGACACGCTTGCGTCTCTCCTCGCGGGTGAGCTTCTTGGAGCGGTACTTGGAGCTCTCCGCCTTCCAGTATGCAGCATCCTTCTTTCCGCTGTCCTCGGCTGGGAGATTGGGGTCCTCACGGATCTTGGTGTGTGCCGCCTCGTAGAGCTCCTCAAGGCCATCGGCTATGAAAATAAGGCTCAGTTGTCTGCATCCAACCTAATAGGTGCGGGTTCAGTACTCACCATCAATGCCATCATCGATGTACTTCTGGAACTGGGACTTGTAACGTTCCTCATCGTCATCGGCAAGAGTCTCCATGTACTCAGCGACATGACCACCGAAGATGTACCTGATTCGGGAGTCAGCAACACGAAGGGGTAGGCTGAATATTTCATAGAGAATACTTACTTCCTCAGTGTCTCAGCATCGAGCTCCTTGCTCTCCATGTCATAACCAGGGAAACGGCTCTCAGAGTGAGGGATGAGCAGGCCACCATCGGAACAACCTTTCATGGCACCAAAGACACGAGCACCAGTAGAGGTACGGTGAAGACCAACATCCAAGTGGGCCTTGAAAGGACGACGTTCCTCGCCGTCAACCTCGGCGGCCTCGGTCATCTTGTACTCTCCATCAACCTCCTCAACACCCTCGAAGCTGTCCTCAAGGCCGAGCTTGGTAAGAGTTCGGCGGGCGAGGAGAAGACCAGTGGCATAGGCAGCAGCCCAGTTGGTGAGACCGTGCTTGATGCCGTACCGGGGAAGCTCGTGAGAGTAGGCGGCAGCGAAGACCTTGTCACCGACAATCTCAGAGGTGACGATTTGGCAGATCACCTGTAATAAATAATGATAGGCCGCAACATTAGCCCCCCTCCATTCATCTAATACTTCGGGCGTTTCTGCCACACAAGAAGCAATGCGAATGCTCGAGGTTCAGGGCAATGCGCATCGCAACGCACGTAGCGACTGCGGGGACAGAAAACATACATCGCGGTTGGTAAAGCGGACGACGAGACGGTACTTAGGAGCGTTGTACTTGTTCTTCGCCTGGGTGATCAACCTCTTGCGTGCGTAGTAGTCGGTCTTTCCCTGACGTCTTCTGCGGTACTTGGTCTGGAACCGCGAGAAGTATGCGCTGGACTTGACGAGCTTGGTGAAAGGCTGTAAAAATCGAGACAGTCAGTTCAACGATAAGGTGATATCAAGAATTGATAGTACATACCATCTTGAGGCACGGTTTTCCTGTTGATGGTTAGTTTCGCTGTCGGTCGATCAGATTCGTCGTCGTCCCAAGAATTCGCCAAACTTTGGGGACGGTGCGATTACCAGCACGTGACTGTGACTGTGAAAATTAGGGCTTCTGAATACTTAGACTCAATTCTGCTTGTGCTAGGCTGTATCTGTCATACCAGCAACCCTAAACACCCCCCCAGGAACCCAAGCCCTGCACCCGCGGCCGAGTTACATAAGTAACGCCTTCAGATTTTGGTAGAAACGGAACTAGCGGGGCCCGGATGATGATGATTGAAAATCACGGAGTTCCCGTATGAGTTTTGTATATAAATCTTTGTGCCTGTTGCCTAGCTCTGCGGTTTTACCTCAAGCTTAAACTAGTTATCAGAATCGAACATATCTGAAATGGAATATGTTAAGTCAGTCTAAAGTTTTGGAATTATTAAGGGTTGATATTGATTGTATGTCTATAGTTTAGAGAAGTTTGGATTCAAGATCTCGAAGACTGTCGTTGGATGCATGAGTTATGGATCTGCTGCAGCAAGTAACCGGTACTCATATTGGTCTATTTCATTCTGACGTCGATATAGTGGGCAAAATGGGTTCTCGATGAAGACAAAGCTCTACCATTGCTCAAGGCAGTTTACGATAAAGGTTTAACACATGGGACACCGCTGACTTGTAAGCTTTTCCCCATAGAGCTCTACCTATTAAATTACTCACTTATCCTTCATATAGCCATTCCGACTGTGAATCCGAGCAAGTTGGCAAACCCGTAGTACAATATCCCCCGTGAGCGTCTCGTTATCCTCAGAAAATGCCACTTCACCTGGGACAGCGATACTGGCGCTTTGGCCTTAAACAATAATTCCAAATGGGTGAACGGATGGAGTCTTTCACGCAAGCACATTATGGATGCCGTGGACCAAAGTGTAGAGAGATTGGGTACCTACATCGACGTCCTTCAAATCCACCGACTCGACCATGAAACACTCATGGAGGAAATCATGAGAGCACTGGATGACGTCGGGAAGTCTGAGAAAGAGCAGTACATTGGCGCTTCTTCTATGTACTCCTGGGAATTCCAGGCGCTCCAGAACATCGCAGAAAAGAATAGATGGACGAAGTTTATCTCCATGCAGAACTATCTTAACCTCTTGGCTCTTTCTCCTAAATACATGTGGTAATTATAATGCATTTTTGACTGGGGGTAGTATGTACCACGAGGAAGAACGGGAAATGATTCCGTACTGTAAAAGTACCGGTGTTGGTCTTATTCCATGGGGAGATCAGTCCGATGTTTTCTTGTTGACCATATCTCAGTCTCCACTTGGTCGAGGTATTCTCAGCCGTCCGATGAATTCTGAGAAGATTGCCCGAGAACGGTCGACAAGGCCCTCCAGAGTCATTATTGCAAGCAAGAAAATGAGCAAGACAAATGCAATTGTGGGTCGAGTAGAAGAGATCTCAAAGAGGCATGGAATTAGCATGGTAATAGTGGTCACTGCTTAGGTGTTGAGACAGGGAGTATACCCTATTGTTGGTTTGAGCTCCGTCGAGTGTATGGACGAGGTGATCAAGGCAATTAGCTTCATGCTGAGTGGTGAGGAGGCAAAATACCTTGAAGAATCACACTTTCCCAAACGTAATGAGATACTGAATAAATGTAATGGATGGCTGTATATAGAGTAGAGTACCTACAGAACTTAGTCGTACATGTTCATTCATGATTGATGACATGATTGCCGAGGTGCCGGCCGGAGATGAACCCTGCCAAGCGCGCAAAAAGTCATCGCAATGACGTCGTGACCACATCAACACCGTAACAGCGATCGGCCCCCCAAAAAATTACTATGTCTTTCGTCGCCAGAATCGTTCGCCCAACCGCCAGAGTTATTTCAACTCGTGGCTTCGCCAATGCTACCGTGCGCCAGAAGCATACTCTTCCCAGCCTCTCTTATGGCTATGCAGAACTCGAGCCAGCGATTGCTGGTCAGATCATGGAGGTATATAATGCTTATGGCCCCAGATGGTTCGTTTGCTGATATTGAGGTAAACAGGTCCATCACACCAAGCACCATCAGACTTATGTCAACTCCTTGAATGAGGCCGAGGAGAAGTTTGCGACTGCTCAGCATGCCAACGATGTAAAGGCTCAGATTAACCTTCAGCCTCTGTTAAAGTTTCACGGAGGGTATGTTAGCAGAGCAGGCTTTTAAATGGCTTGTACTGACGGAGTATGTACAGTGGGCATATCAACCACACCCTTTTCTGGGAGAATCTCGCCCCCAAGAAGAATGGTGGAGGAGAGCCCCCGAGTGGTGAGCTCGCCGCGGCCATCGACCAGACTTGGGGAAGCTTCGACCAATTCAAGAAGACTTTCAACGCCTACCTTGCTGGAATCCAGGGCAGTGGTTGGTCTTGGCTTGTAAAAGATACGGAGACTGGAAAGCTCCAGATCATTTCTCTGCCCGTTTGTTCCCTCTGCAATAGTCGTGAGAGCAGTAATACTAACTCTATGAATATAGAACCAGGATCCTGTTGTCGGCAAGTACAAGCCCATCATAGGCGTGGATGCGTGGGAACACGCCTACTACCTTCAATATCAGAACCGCAAAGCCGAGTACTTTGGCGCTATCTGGGATGTTATCAACTGGAAGATGGGAGAAAAGAGGTTTAAGGCTTAAGTCCCCAGAGTAGTCGAACCCTTAGTTGCGGGTAATAATGTTGTATTTATACCGGAAATCGGACCTCAAACTACTTTAAACCCCTCCAAGAATACATCCAACCCCTCCGCCATGATGTTCTAGAAGGTATTTGCGTGTTCCATATGCCCATCGGTTTCCGTAAGAGCAATTGGCTGTAGGTAATTTGTGATCTAGCTTGCACCTATGCCCTCTATGCTACTCCAACAATATAACTAGAGTACGAGTGGCATTCCTTGCTCTATTTTAAGACCTTCCTGCAAAATCCTACCTGAGTGATAAGTGATGTCCAGTGATATGGAGCGCCAAGGCCCGAGAGTTTCCGAGACCGGCTAGCGCGAGGAATAATGGTCACAACCCTAGCAATTTGGCCGATTTTGCACCGCGGGTTTAAAAGTTTGACACCTTCTCTCCACTCTATGCAACCAACTCTATCGCAGCAACAACATCGCGCCTTCCATCTTCCATCTCTTGACCATAGAAGGCCAGCTCGTGATGGGTATGTTCTCCAACCTTCCCTGCCACATGATTTGGTCACTTTACATGATGATTTGTACAAACCGCATAACTAGAGTCTTTGACTTCTTCGGAGGAATGAAACTCAATTTGCACGTCAGGCTGATTTACACTTGACCCTTGCACCTTTGCCATTGTTATTGCAATTGAAACTTTCCTAACATTAAGCGACAGATTCTTCAGTCTTTGCGGGCGCGTGAACAACAATCACAAACGTAAGCCCTTCAACTCTTTCACCGCATTCCCCTGCCAATTCTCTCCCCGGAAGTTTTTGATGAACATTTGGAAACGTAGAAATACGCTGGAAATTACCGTCCAAGGGCTTCGGCTCATTGACGAAATTTAATGGCTAATACCTGAGCTTCTTCCGTTAATACCGCTTATCATACATGGTTAACTTCTTGAGGAATCAATGCTGACTGGCTCAGTGCTTCAGAAATTTCTCAACATATATATTCAATCCAAAGGCCGGGGTTGCGCTTTCTCGATGCCTCCAAACATTTGATCCCTAGAGGATGTATTTTTTTGGGCATGGGGAACCAATCAAGCAGATGGCCATTCGTGCGCGATCTTCAGCGTTCAGCACGAAGGCCGTCTGTTGACTTTGTAATGGTGTGTACATATAATTTATCTTTTCACGATGCGGTTGAGTTCTGTGATGATCACACAAGAGCACTGGTCTCTGATTACTGTGATGAAAAACTTTTCGCGGCAGGGCCTCAGAAACCCTGTCCACTGATTTGAACTTGCTCATCTTGCCTCTTTGATTCTACTCTAAACGGAGGTCAGTTAGCTGACGAATATCATCAGGAATTTTTATGTTATCTTCAGTAATTGGGGTCCAGCAATGCGCAGACGCTTGGTATGCTTCCCTTTCGTTTGTTTCTGAATCGTGTTTCCACTTCATTCTATGATGATCCCCTTAGATGACGAGTCGTATCCGGGTTTCCGATGCCGACAACCTTTTATAATACCATTCATGCATATCTGAAAAGAATTTTGTTCACCATTTTGAAACTATCAAGTGCATGAAAGTTGCAATTACTAACGCATATTACAGAACTAAACCATAGTCGGATCTTTTGGTTATCATCTTCCTTTTAGGCAGTTGGGGGATACTAGGATTGATATCCGTCATACATTTACAGCTCTCAACACTTAGTCAAGAAAGGATGGCGTACTGGATTCAGTAAAGATGGGTGCATTGGCTCTGTCGGCCAGCTCTCACAATGCCGGATTTTCTACACCGGCATCACTGGGAAGTTATACTGGGTCTTCATAACTAGTACCTGGCGGTCTCATTGGACTATATGCCCATTTCTATAACAAAAGATCAATCGCTCTTGAGAGATATATTCTGCGACAATGTAAGCATACACGCCTTTCCTAGCCGAAATCCTAAATGATGATCTTCCTTAAACAAAGACAAGCATATGTCCGAGCTTAATTGCGCTGACGAGAACTGGATGAACTGATACCTGTTACCTATGCTACAGTTTTATGGACGTTTCTACTGTTATCAGTCGCTAACGAGAACTCAAGGGTGTTGACTCGTAGATCTATATTGAGCCTCAAAACGAACTGCACTTAAGTATATATATATATATATGGTATGGTTTTCCCTGTTCCTTAAATTACTCCCACTTTCTCTCTTTACATGATGAGATTATATATATCATCTCACGACGGTCTACATAACCTCTTTAGGTGTTGATGAAACCGCCCTTGACCGGGCAATATCACTGATTTTCTTTCGCATTGCGCATCTATTATCTTCATTCATGTCTTAAGAATGATGCTGACATTGGAATTTCAATGATAGATCCAATATACATCACAAACAACATCTTCTCTGGCACTTGAATGCGCTCTGATTGTATTCGTGCATCTGATTTTTTGTTTGAGGAGTAGAAGATAATTTGGGCAGTGAAGAGTTGCGTTGAAATCATCTGGAAAGTGAAAACGTCCACAGCACCCTCAGGTGTGTTCTAGAAATTAAAAGTAGATACACAAATGAAGCATTTTTACAATCGAATTATTTAATCTTAGTTTAGAGTTCTAATGATTCACTGGGACTCTAAGTACCATTTCCAAGAATTCTCTATTGCGCAAAAATATGGCATTCCCCTTCCAACCGAAGTATCGACCTATACATAGGGCTGAACACAAAGTGCCCGTGGAATGACATGATACCTGTACTAGTACAGTCCATGTCTCGCTTCAAGTGCATATAGTACTCGTAAGTCCGAGTTCTCGGTCATATAGTGGCCTCGTACCCCGGCCCTTGATCTCACGTGATTTTATACTAACCGAAATTATGAGTCTGATCCAAATTGAGATCATGAAAAAAGTGAGGTGAGAGGGCCTGGAGACATCACTCCACTAAAAATTCAAATTACCTCCAGAGAGCTGAGCTTTTGGGGGGTATTAGTTTACAGCTACCTGAGTCAATACCGAGTTTTTTTAAAAAAATCTACCACATTTGCACCTACTACAGCCTTAACCCAAACCTGATCTGGATTGTAGCCAGCTTGACTTGGTTACTCTCTTGTCTAACTTGCTTTGAACCTCATACAAACTCTTTTTCCCTCATTCTAAACTCTTCTTTCCCTTCAAATCCGGTATAAATCCATGATATTGAGATTTTCACCGGATTGATGAGATCTTGACCCGGTTGACCCGCGAACCTTTGTGTGGAGCGATGTCTCCAGGCTCTCTCACCTTCTTTACCCCTGCCACACTATTCCCTTTTTATCACTTCCACTTCCATCTTAGTGCATATACACACTGAGAGCCTGATTCGAGGCCAGTCATATAGCACAAAGTCTCTACATATGCAGAATCATTGTCAGCGAGGCAGGAATAGCCTCGGGAAGTAGCATTACCAAGTAACCAAATGTCTACCAGGACCTAGAGTACTCACATTTCTTCCAGCATGGACCCTGTCTTAGATCATGAACAGCGGCTGCCGCCTATACATTGGTGTTGGGCTACGGAACTGCCTATATTAGACCAACCGGTACCACGTTGGAATGAGCTCGTGATCTGGAGCACTCTCCATTGAGGGTTTAACTCCGTCGGGCGTGAAGTTTTCTCGGGGGTTGGGCGGGAGGAATTGAAGCAGCTATCTGTGATCGAGGGATTCAATACAATGGGATGAGATTTGAACTCTGGTCAGGCATCTAGCTTCTGTCCCACTGAGAGATCGAAGCTGCTAACTAGAACTTTCTGCATGATTACTTAGTAGTGGGCAAATTGGCTCGCGTCGTTCTTCTACCGAGGAGGTTATTAATGAAACCTCAAATATTTCCGTCCCTTTCTCTATCAGCAACCTGTGACTTGTGACTTGTTGGCTGTTCTTTCAGTATAGCGCCTATGTACTCAACAAGTATCAGTTGCAGTTATCGGATAAATCATTGCTGGTTGTTGGTACAACGGCGGTACTTTGTGGGTTGCTGGAGAATTTATATTTCATTCTGTTCCCCCCCATATCCAAAACAATAGAAGTCACATCTCCAAATTCGTGATACGCGGAGGTTGTCTGCCTATCATCCGGTTCACCAATCCCCTTCGTGTCGTGTCCCTTGCATCTAACTCAGGGCTGACACCATTTTGCCAGTTCTAATTTCTAATTGCGTCCCCACACGTTTTTGGTGGCTGCACCTACAGCCCGTCCGAAAGTAGCACCACAACCACCGCAAACCACCTCTTCCATTCTCCACCAGAACATAAAAAAAACCTACCTCCATTCCGTCGTCCTTCCGCGCTTCTCGTTGTTAAACACCTGTCGTCATCCTCACGCGACGCGAAATCGAGATTGCCCATTAACCTGCCGCGCGGACGAAAAGAACGCCGCAACCTCCTTTGATTAGTACTACAGCACGCCTCGCGCCCTTTTCCTTCACAACACAACGATAATCTCCACGGAGCCCCGGGACGAGTGCAGACGTTCCTTCAGCCAGGGCGTTTGTCGTATATCTCAGCACATTTGCGCTCACGAGCGCCATGTTTTCAGACGAGAGAGCCGGTGATGGCGGGGAAGGTATACCGTTGGTGGACGTGGAGATGGTAGAGCCTAGTATTGCGCAGACGACAATCGCCGTGGAAGGAATGACATGTGGAGCATGTACATCTGCTATCGAAGGTTCGTTGGTTCTTGTATGGTGGTTGAGAGGGAGAGAGGGAGGTTGATACAGCTGCTGATACGTCTTTGTAGGCGGTTTTAAGGATGTAGAAGGCGTGGTGTCGTTTGAAGTCAGTCTCATGACCGAGAGAGCCGTGGTAATTCACGACCTTTCAAAATTGTCAACGGAACAGGCGGCGGAGATGTATGAATTTCCGAACCACCCCTTTTTGAGGCGGTATGCTGACGTCGGGTGATGTAGGATCGAAGATCGTGGCTTCGGTACGGAAATCGTATCTTCAGACGTACAAACGCCAGCGGTGACCAACGTCGCGGATCGGGGGGTTGCATTGGCGACAACGGTAGTGTCGGTGGGTGGGATGACATGCGGAGCATGTACGTCAGCTGTGGAAGGAGGGTTTAAGAACGTGGACGGAATCGCTAGCTTTACTGTGAGCTTGATCACCGAACGAGCCGTTGCAGTCCACGACCCAAACGTTATTCCTGCTGAGAAGGTGGTGGAAATGTAAGTTTTATCACGGTTCACCTTGTAAGCTCAAAAACTAAACTACTACAGAATAGAAGATTGCGGATTTGATGCTCAGCTAGTGTCTACAGATCTACAGGATGATAGGAATGCGGATAAGAAAACGGATACTGCCATATTCAGAATCTTCGGACTCAGCACCGCAGAAGACTGTACTGCACTAGAGGATGCATTACTGGAACGCAGAGGCGTCCAAGATGCCACTGTTACGCTGGCAAATACTCGCGCAAGGATTGACTTTTCGCCATCTATCGTCGGCGTGCGGGATTTAGTTGCAATCGTGGAATCACTAAACTTCAATGCTCTGCTTGCAGAGGTAGAAGAAAACAATGCTCAACTCGAATCCTTGGCTAAAACTAAAGAAATCAAGTCATGGCGGCTGATGTTCAGAATGTCGCTGACTTTTGCTATACCGGTGTTCCTTATCTCCATGGCCTTTCCCATGTGGTTTAAGCCGCTCGACTTTGGCAAGTATCAGACTCCGATACCTGGGCTCTTTGTGGGTGATTTCCTATGTCTCATCTTGACGATTCCTGTCCAATTTGGAATTGGAAGGCGGTTTTACAAAAGTGCATGGAACAGTGTGAAGCATGGCAGCGCCACGATGGATGTACTTGTTGTCTTGGGCACGTCCGCTGCATTCTTCTTTTCTGTTTTGGCTATGATATTGTCGATACTTTTCAAGCCTCACAACAGACCAAGCACAGTGTTTGATACCTCGACCATGTTGATCACATTCATCACTTTGGGTCGGTATCTCGAGAATAGAGCAAAAGGCCAGACTTCAAAGGCATTATCTCGATTGATGTCACTCGCACCACCTATGGCTACTATATATGCAGACCCCACGAATGCAGGCTTGTTCCACGATGAAAATTACTCGGCGGAAGAGAAGGTTATACCCACCGAACTGATTCAGGTCGGTGACGTGGTTATCCTTCGCCCTGGCGACAAAATCCCGGCTGATGGTACTGTGATTGCCGGCGAATCCTTTATTGACGAGTCAATGGTTACTGGCGAGCCGATACCTATCTTGAAGAGGAAGGGCCACCATTTGGTTGGCGGTACAGTCAACGGCGTGGGTCGTATCGACTTCCGAGTTACACGTGCTGGAAAAGATACTCAGCTGAGTCAAATCGTCAGGCTCGTCCAACAGGCGCAGACTTCGCGGGCTCCAATTCAAAGAATGGCGGATAAAGTGGCTGGGTATTTCGTCCCGGGAGTCCTGACGTTGGGATTCGCTACCTTTATTGGGTGGATGGTTATCTCGCACGTCATGTCTAATCCGCCGGCACTCTTCAAGGATCATGCCGCTGGTGGGAGGTTTATGGTGTGCCTCAAGTTGTGCATCTCGGTCATTGTCTTTGCGTGCCCTTGTGCGCTCGGATTGTCGACTCCAACGGCGGTCATGGTTGGTACTGGAGTTGGCGCGGAGAACGGCATACTGGTGAAGAGCGGCGCGGCCCTGGAGTCGGCGACAAAAATCACGCAGGTTGTGCTCGATAAAACCGGAACTTTGACAAAGGGCAAGATGAAGGTTGCAGTTAGCAAAAGATCAAACATATGGGAACAAACGGAATGGAGAAGCAAGTTATGGTGGTTACTTGTTGGCGCAACCGAATCTGGGAGTGAACACCCCGTGGGTAAATCAATAGTCTCTGCCGCTCGGGAAAAGCTTGGTCTTGGACCTGATGGAGGATTTGAGGCGAGCATCACCGACTTCAAGGCCGTCATTGGAAGAGGAGTTTCCGCACTGGTTCACCCTCAGGGTGCCGATGAGGAGGCATATAGGGTGCTTGTTGGAAACGTGAAGTTCCTGGGAGAAAGCACGGTCAAAGTCCCGATAGAAGCACAGAAAGGACACAGTAACGGAACCCACGTCTTCATCGCCATCGAGGGCGAGTACGCGGGGTTTATAGCTCTCAGTGATGAATTAAAGTCTGATGCTGCGTATGCTGTCGAAGCACTCAGAAGGCTTGGAATCAAGGTTGCAATGGTACGGCACCCCTTTTCCTTGCGCGAGTTTGCGCGCATTTTATGGTGCACACGCTCACCAACAACGCCTGATGCTAACGCATACATTCCTGAATAGGTAACGGGTGATCAAGAAACCACCGCACTCCAGGTCGCAAAAGAAGTTGGTATCGACGCGGATATGGTCTGGGCTGGTGTCTCCCCCGATGAAAAGCAAGCTATCATCCGGGAGATGAAAGCGGCAGGTGAAAGCGTTGCTATGGTTGGTGACGGGATCAACGACTCCCCCGCTCTGGCAACCGCAGACGTCGGTATTGCCATGGCCTCAGGAACAGACGTGGCCATGGAAGCGGCCGACATCGTTATCATGCGTCCACAGTCCCTCCTCAACGTTCCAGCATCCCTCCACCTTGCACGCACTATCTTTAGAAGGATAAAACTCAACATCTGGTGGGCATGCATGTACAACATCGTCGGAATTCCTTTCGCCATGGGCTTCTTCCTCCCCTTTGGCCTGCATCTACATCCCATGGCTGCCGGCGCCGCCATGGCTGCAAGCAGCGTTAGCGTCGTATGCTCGAGTCTGTTGCTAAGGTTCTGGAAACGCCCCGGGTGGATGACGGAGGCCGGGGTGGAAGATGTGCAAGGGAAGGTCACATTTAAGAATGAGAATACTTGGTGGAGGTTCTGGCAGCGCGGTGGGATTTGGAGGAGTAGTAGTGCTGGGTATGAGCCGTTGAGGGATGTGGAGCGAGCGTAGACGTATGTAATAGATAGATTCCCTCTTGCATTTTTCTTGTATGGCGTTGGGTGTTGGTTTTTATATTTATTCCCGGAGGAAGAGGGTACGTGTTGATGGTACAGACTTCGGGTATCTTTGAACCAATATTTTGTGATATTTTCGGGGATGCTTCGGTGGTATGATTAGTTTACTATGTCACTCCGATCTCCACTGCCCGCGTGGTCAGTCAATAATGCTCTATGTGCTTTAATGAGAAAGCTTTGTGCTTGGAATAAACACTTCATCTTTCATGCGTCACGCTCCCAAATTATACTCTCGCTGTTGGATAATCTTCAAAGGAGTTAAAGACCCCATTCATTCCTACAGGGCAGTCCTCAACACTCACTTAAAACACCATCAGTCAAAAAGATAAATGCAAACAATACAGAAAGCCAGAAAAGATACAGCGCCAACCGCCCAATACGCCGATTCATAAAACCCCGCCGAAATAAAGAATAGGAACAAGAGAAGGTGAAAAAAGCCGTACTACAAGGGTATACAACAATGCCATTCAAGTTCCTGGCTGCAGCAGCACTACTACGCATCAAACGCTGCATCCCCTTCCGCAACCCTCCGCCTCGATGTGCGCCGCTTCACCTTCTTTATTGGTGGTGATTCAGTAATGGTGGTGATGGTAGTGTCAGCGGAAGGCTTCGGTTTCTGCGTCTTTTAGTCAGATGATGGATGGTCGAGAATGGGGTTTAGAGAGGTACGTACAGCCCGAGAAGATCTTCGGCGTTTCTTAGACCCCGCTGGTTCCTCTGGTTCAGGCTCCGGCTCCGGTTCGCGCTGGCGACGTGATCGTGATCGTGATCGAGGCGCCGCTAGCTCCTCCACCTCCGCCTCCACCTGACGGTGTGCTCGTGACCGTGGCCGAGGTGCTGCTTGCTCACCCTCCTCCGCCTCCAGTTGACGGCGTGCTCTTGACCGTGGTCGAGGCGCCGCTGATTTCTCTACCTCCTCCGCCTCCAGTTGATGACGTGATCGTGGTCGAGGAGAGGGTGCCGGTGGTTTAGTGCGGACGATAATTACCTCCTCTTCATAGTATACTTCATCTCTTTGGTTCCTCTGTGATGGGAGTGTTGGCTGTAGGTCATGCTCCTGCTCCTGCTCCTGCTCGGGTTCGGGTTCGGGCTCAGATCCATCTTCAGCTTTATCCCCCGCCGGTTCAAAGGATTCCTCTCGTCTGAAGGCGCGTTCCAGGTCGGGCTCAAAGTCTAGGTCGGGCTCTTGTTCTACTTCAGGTTGGGGGTCAGGCTCCGAATGCCGGATCTTCCTACTTGCTCTGGTGACCACGGGTTCCGGGTCCGGCTCATTCTCCTCAATTCTTTCCAGTTCAAAACCACGACTCTTCCTGCTAGCCCTTCTAGCCACTACCACCTCTTGATCTTTCGGTACCTGCTCCACCGCTGCCACACCGCCATTCGTGATATCTTTTAACGGCTCCTTGCCTTCACTTGGTCCAGCAGCTGCTTGGGTATCTGAAGGGTTATCGACCGATTCAATCAGGCTCTTATTCCACCCATCCACCAAATCAATCGCCTTTTTCCACTCGTTATGCAAGATCTCATTCCTGTGTTTCAATTGCGCGATCTCTTCCTCCTTCTCCGCCAGGTCCTCTATAGGTACATAGTTTGGCTGGTTCAGCATTTCCTGTAGCGATTCCATCACGGCGTCGAGTTCAAGACTGAGACTCTCAAAGTTTGCGGGGGGCGCAACAACAGGGTTAATAGCATCCTCCACCTCCTCTTCTGTTTGTGGGTTGTGGTCGTCATCCGGTAGCCCCTGCACGGCTTTCAGAGTGGATAGGCATTGTCGGAGAAGCGCAAGGATGTTGTCGTTCTCATCAGCGAGCGTTTGCGAGAGCGTGGTCAAGAAATCGACGGTGTCGTCTGATAATGGATTTGACGATGACTCGATAGCTTCTCCAGCCTCGTTATACTCTCTAATAGTGCTTCTTGATGGCTGCTGAGCTCCCGTAATTACAATCGTGGAAGCGGTTGGCCGCGTTCCCCTACGGGTATCCAGGAGGCGCTCCTTCATTTTCTGGATCTGTAGGTCCCGCTTCCTGATATCATTCGCGCACTGTGTCCGCACTTGTGCAAGAAGTGTCTTGAGGCGAACTGATTCGTCGCGGAGAGATTTTGCTGAAGACTCGACGGTACGGATAGTTGAGTTAGAGGAGCGGGCTTGAGCTTCCAATATTGAGTTTTTGCGCTCTAGATCCGAAATCTTGGTCTTCAGAGACTCCTAAAAATAACTATCGGTAAGCATCACATTGAAGCAGGCAAGATAGAGGAATCATACGATCGTAGACGCTTGTTTGGTTTCTGTATTCCGCAGTAACCGGATTGCTATTGCAAGATTCTCGCGCTGCTCCGCTTCTTTCTAGATACGGCAACATCAATACCAGCGTAAAACCTGATGTCAGTGACATACATCTCGACGCTGCACAAGCTCATGAACTAGATTGATGATCCGCGCGGGATTGTCCGGGTCTTTCGATGGCTTTGCAAAGTCTATAGGGAGGCCACGGACGAGTCCGCGGGAAGCCAGTTGGTTATTGACATAATTGGATGTGGACTTGAGGTCACGCGGGTCCATGGCGGGCAGGTTGGAGCGCGAGCGCGAGGAACCAGCAAGAAAAGTTGAAGATCTGATGATAATGGCAACGAACGATGTTTGGTAGTCGCGTTGCCCCTTGGATGGGTAAACAGCAACCACTAGGATAAGCCTCATCGCTAAAATGTCTAGGGTTACCTATTTGTTGAGTGATACATAGTGATTTGGCAACCAATCGACTTCATCAATTTCAGAATTTTGCAGTACAAGTCGAAATTCAAAAATTCCAGAATATTCCTCCAGTATCTTTCAAGCAACCGTAACCTCAGCGGGAGGATAAATATCCAGCGGGCTCTTTCCCGCCTTGATCTCGCTCTTACTCAACATCTTACTCCTCCTCATCAACTCGGCGCTCTGGATAACCACAGGATCGAAGTTTTGACTCGCTACAGCAACAACCTTCTCTCCCTGAGTATAATACGCAACCCACTTATCTTCATCTGGATTCCCTATCAGAGTCACATCGTCGTGCTTGTCGTTTCCGCTCGAATTTCCACAGTACCGGAGCTGTGCACCCAACGCTGACCAGAAAATTGGTGTGAACGGCACTGGCTTGCGTTTGTTCGCAATATGGCGTCCAGCTTGACGGCCAGCATTTTGGGCCACGTTCCAGTGCTCTGGAAGGATGTTAGATTCGGCGGGCGGTAGGAGGTGAGCGGAACGTACCAATCCGGACAACGCCTGTGCCGTGAGGGTACGTAGCAATATCTCCCACCGCATAAGCATCCTCAACACCCTTGATTCTCCAGTGATCGTCAACTGCAACACTCCCATCATCTTCCAGTTTGATGCCGCTATTCTTGAGGTACTCAGTAGCAGGAGCTACTCCGACACCGAGGATGACGAGGTCGGCTTCCAGGTTCTCACCATTTTTTAGAGCTACAGAGCCAACTACTGATGTATCGGATTGAGAGGGCTTCGCATCGTCAACTTGAGCGCTCATGTAAAATTTCACACCAGATTTCTCAAGTTGACGTTGGAAGATGCCTCCCACTTCGGGGCCCATTACTCGTTCCAGCGGAGTTGATTCCATGCCGACAATCGTAACTTCATTATTCTTGCCACTGAGACACTTTCCGACCTCCATTCCAATGAAACTGGAGCCTATTCACAATATCAGCATGTCCTCTCGTTCATCTCATGTTGATGCCGCTCACCAATCACCACGATCTTCTTCCCATTCTCTCCAATAGCCTTCAGGACCCCCTGTACGTCGTCCACGCCTCTAAGGACAAAAATGTTCCCCAGAGACTTGAATCCTTGCATCGGTAATCTCTTAGGTGTTCCACCCTATGCACAGACACATCAATCAGTACATACCCACTATTTCCCACAAGAATCGCACCCACCGTCGCAAAGATAACCTTGTCATAACTAAACTCCTCTCCATCCTTGGTCTTCACTTTATGCCCCCCAAAATCAACCGACTCCACTTCTTTCTCCAGGTGAAAGTCCACCCCTGCCTCTTTAAAGAACTCATCGGTACGCCAGGCAAGCTTGCCCGCGTCCGGGATCAGGGCTTTCGAGAGTTTCGTCTATAACATATCAGCCTCGTCATACCAGAGCACAGACATGGAAGTATATACCCGGTCAATTGGTAGATATGCCTCCTTCGATAGCACAGTGACTTTCCCAGTATAACCCTTCTCCCTAATCCCTTCAACGGCACCGATAGCTCCAGAACCTCCACCAACAATCAGCACTCTCTCTGCTGACCGTGGAGAACACGCAATGTTAGGGACTCGTCTGCCAGTCTTGAGGGAGTTTTCATCGCCGCGGACATAGACAGCGCCATCTTTGACACTAATGTGGAAGGCGTTGAGGTGGTCAAGGGCAGGAGCATTCTCGACGAAGCCGTTGGTAGTGTCGAAACAGGCACCGTGCCTGCAGGTTATGAGATATATGAATAATACCAAGGCATCGGGAGGAACAGACCAGGGACAAGTTATACGGCCGTCATCAGACACAACACCCTTCACCAAGGGCGCACCTCCACAGTGTCAGTATGCTTGACGCATCCTCTCTATTCAATAGGAAACCTACCATAATCTACACTTCGTCAGTATCTCTTCTTCCTAGAACCGGGGGATTGCGTACGAGTGCATTTTGTGCCCAGCGCTCTCAGAGATCCATTGACCTTCAACAGAAGCACTTTCCCTCCATTCAGTCCCTCGACCTCCGCCTCGACTTTGTCTCCGTCCTTAAGATCGATGCTGTCAAGCTTGAGTTTGAACTCCTTCTGCTGAACTGTAGCCATTGCTCGATGTGCTTTGTTGAAATAATTAGGAGTGTGAGCAGTTAGGGGTATGCGTACGAGAAAACGAAAAGTCTGACGCATATATAGAGAGATATGATATATGGATAGAGCGTGGGTTGGTTTGTCATAGCGGAGCGGGGTTATGAGCGAGTACCAATGTGATTTTGGGTTTCAAGTACATGTTTCGTCGTACATTAATAATTTCCACAGCTCGACCAACCAACCAAATCTCAACAACGTTGATCGGAGCTTTATAATAGCCGTCTTCAGAGTATTCTAGGTGCTCTGCTGCTGCTGCTGCTTTTAGCATGCACCCTTCGACAGGATTTGGCAATACTTTGAAGCTGAGTTACTCGTACAAGCGGCCGAGAGAGATGATGACGCAATATATTTAGGCGGAGCTTGCGCATTGCATTAACTCCGACGGAAGACTAACCAATCGATAAGCCTCGAATAATCAGCCGACAGGCAACGGCCATCCAACTAACAAATCATAATTCATGAACTTCCTTGAGCAAGAGAAAAGCACTTCATTAAAACGCCCGATCTCCCGGATGACAGCCACAAAGTCGCCCAAAACCAGAAATTGAGTGATATCCCCGCTGTTCCAAGGACTGGAATTCTATACAACGACATGCCTATTTAGCAATTATATAAATAACTCATACCGACATTCTCCCGCGTGTGTTAAACATTATCCTCACCTTGAGGTGGAGAAAATCCCAAGCTGCAGCTCCTACGACGCCCGTTCATCACCAGAAGAAATAGCACTATCCGAACACCCACTTAACGCGCATTCAGATCATCCGGCAACGCTTGATAATACCCCCCCTCCTGCTGGTACCTCCTCCTCGGACCATCCACGGGTTCAATACCATCTGCAATCGCATCTTCATACGTTGGCGGCGGTGCACTATCGGTGAGATCTACGTATCCATCGTTGTCATGGGTTGGAGGGTTGTAACTAGAGTGTGGTCTGTCTGGTAGTGTAGGTGCTACGGGACTTGCAATTGGCGATGTGTTTGCAGAGAAAGAACCCTTTCTCTCGCCCTTCTCACCTGGAGGTGGTAAGGAGAATGTGGGGACCGTCAGGCTACTGTTCGTCTTCACAGTACGCGGGGGCTGTGGGGGTGGGGGGCTTAGGGCCGAGTCGATGAGTTGTTGCGGGGGCCGGATGCCGGAGTACATTTCGATCTCGAATATGAGTGAGATAATCTAGTATATCAGTCAGCTGGATCGACCGGTGCATTGAGGAGACTGGTATACATCGTAGTGTTCTTCTCCGGCACGACTCAACCCAATTTCAACCTTCAAATGATAGCTCCTCTTGATATTGCATGTCGTAAAGCTTGGAGACACGCTATCTGGCACCGCTCTGTCACGCCACAGGCTGGGGTCTGCCTCCAACATAATGTTTGGCGGCGCATCTTCACCGCCAAATGAGACATGTAAATCGGCAACGCTGAGGAGAAGGTATTGAGTAAGCTCATCTTTAAATAGTTCATGCGCAGTTATGCGTGTATTCGTGAGCAACGTAATTTGCAGAGTCCGCATGACGATGACTTCTTTGAATGGGTCAAGCTTTGTGAGCAATAAACGCAGAGGTAGCGGTTCGTTAGGAACCAAAATTGGAGGTGACGGAAGTCGAGCTTCGATAGCGAAGCGTACTGGGATAGTGGAGGGAGAAGCAGGTACTTCTTTGCGGAAAACCGAAAGGAAAGAGGTCGTTTTCGTTGCGGATGCGGGCGTCTTGGGCACAGTGATAAACTCGTGCTTTCGCCGGGCGAAAGTCTCAGCAGCTGTTGGAGGGGGTCGTGGAGGTTCAATGGGAAGGAAAACAAATGGGTCGTGCTGTGATAGGTATTTAACCTTATGTCTTACTCTTGAGATATGATGAGTTTACCTGCCGCATGTTTGTCTTGTAAAATTGGGGTCTAGAGTTCTCAGCTTTGTCCGTATTATAATAAAACTCGTTTTGCGAGATTTACCTGTTAACCGTAGCCTTCAAGAAGTACTTGATCCACGCAATATCTCCTGGTATGCCACTCAAACTTGGCGGGAGCGTTCCCTTGACATGGCTTTTTGAATCCCTGGCGTAATCCAGCGTTCCTTTCGACATATCGAAGCTTACTTTCTGGAGGAGACCACCGGCAATTGCCCCAGGAGCCGCGCCTAGCGTGCATGAGGAATTTATGGGTATCCTTATTCTGAATGGGTACTCGTATTGACCACCTTTGAGCGTGAAGCCTGCGTTGGAGGTAGTGTTTTCTCTAATAGCTTCAGAGGGAAAAACGGTCTGGACTACGTAGAGTAGCTTTTACGGTATCGATATTAGTACTGAGAGAATAGCAAACTTAAGAAAGTTATACCCTGTGGATCTCGACCTCGGCCCGTCGCTTTTCTCGGGGTCTTTCTTCAAGACCCTCAAGTCGAGGTGGTTCCAACCTGGTCCGAGATATACCCTCCATCTTAACAGTTATAGATGATACTCCTCAAAAATCAGCAAAGTCCTTCATTATGGCTTTTGTAGTTTCGTATACCTGTATCATCACTTGGTAGATTCAAAATGACCCTTCCAGAGACATAATCCAAACAAGTGAAAACAGTCTGGGTGCTGTTATCGAGCTCGATTCTCACAGACATCTAGCCGTATGTTTTTGTATTCGGATAGTTGTAGGCAGTATTCTCGGCGCGCTTTGAGGGATTGTCTTGAAACGAGGTGACGTTATCTCGTCTTTAGAACACCTTCAAGCAGCTGTTGTTAGATATACGATTGAGGCGGAGCAATGAGGTAGTTAACAGTTGACGACGCCTCATATGCGGCTCGGCGGTTAGGGTTACGAAAAGTGGGCGCTGGCTCGGCACGTCAGTAAATTTTAGCGGGAAAGAAACCATGAAGAGCTCCGCGGTACCTTCAAAGTTGCTAACGGCCACGGCTCCTCACCACCACAACAGATTGTCCTTCAGGCTCTCGCCGCCTATCAATAGTCCTCAATTTTCTGCCGAATACCCCACGCAATACAACAATGGTATGTATTCCGAGTACCCGTCTTCTTCCGAGGCCCGGTGGTCTTCCCCGCCACTCCGAACAGAGGCTTTTCTCCCACAAGTAACAACAACTGACGCTCTCACACAGGCTCACCGAGTAGTAGCACAGATTGTGCTGGTCGGCAGCCGAGTCCTCGGGCGCGCCTTTGTCGAAGCCTACCGTCAAGCTCAAGCCTCCGCTAAATACGCAAAGGCGGCACAAGCAGGCACGGTTTCCGGTAACGGTACAACAATAAATGCACGCGGCGGTCTCACACTCGATGAAGCGTATAAGATTCTGAGCGTCAAACCCAACACGGAAGCAGGCGGCTTGTCGATGGAGTCGGTGGCAGAGCGATACAAGACGTTATTCGAACGGAACGATCCAAAGAAGGGTGGCAGTTTCTATCTACAGTCAAAGATTTATCGAGCAAGGGAGAGGTTAGATCAGGAGATAAAGCAGGCGGCGGAGAAAGCAAAAACGGCAGAACCATAAGAAGGAGGTGGGAGGTTGAGTTGTATAAAAAGCTTGTCTGGGAAGGACGGAGTTCCGGGAATTAGAGGAAGCGAAGGAGCATTGGAGCATTTGGTGTTTTAGATACTGGAGCATCTGTTGTCTGTGTATGCACCATGATTGCACTATTCATTGTACAATATGTACTATTACTTACTGGTGGTTCGGTGCTGATGATTTCCCAACACAGCCACTGCAAAGGCAAAGGGCTGTTGTATTTCTACATTATTATGGACTAATACTTCTCGACTCTTGGTTCTTTAGCTTAGAGCCCGCCTCTTTTGTTACGTCGCGTTTCGCTGGGCGGTTGTGTTAGTAGAATTAGGTGCACAGCCACGCAATTATGTGAGAGGGACGCGCAACACTCAGCTGGAATTGCTTTTGAAAAAGAAAGGCTCTAGCTTGCGTTAGATATTTAGTATCTTGATGCAGGAAGTCCATTCTGGCTTTTACAATGCGCCTTGTTACACTGCAGAGAAGAAGAGACGGGGACGCCTCGAAAGATGCCTTGGTGGAGTCCGGGAGAACTCATACTGGTTATGTAGTCAAAAAGACAACACCAATCAAGGCACGAAGTTTCAACGTCTAAACCCCCATCGTCATGTTACGATTAGCTGTAGTATTTGATGCACAGAAATATCTCGGGGACTCGGAGCTATCAAAACAACGAATTATAAGGCGATTGATTTGGGGTGACCGATATTAATACTGCTATCTGCTGTTTTCTCTGGAAGCTCGCGCTTCCTTATGAATCGAGCCATCACCTTAAATAAAACCTTTAGAGTGACCCGAACAGATCGTTTTATATGAAATTTCCAGAAATAAGGCATTCATGATAGCCCTAGAAGCAAGCGCCGCCGTATCTCCGGCACCTTTCTACTGCGACTACTCTCGACATTCTCACCACCCTTTTTGGCAATCTCTTCGTCGACATTATCATCTATATCATCAATCAAGCAAACCGCTCCGCTCTTTCCTCTCACTATCTCCCATGCCTCATTGAATTCGTTCGTCTTTTCCGTCATCGTTATCAGTAGTGTTGAAGTGTAGGTCGACATAGTGAATTTCCATCTTCACACTTCCCGCCGAGGGAGGCCCGCCCCAGCTTCCGTTGTTAGCCCAGAGGTTGAACATGATTTCCCTAGGCTGCTACCTGTTAGAGATGAAGACTATTAGGAATGGGGTGGGGTGAAGAATAGACATGCTTAGGAGTATTTTCAGAATTTACCGCTTCAGCAAGTTCTGATAAAACTTCACGGATGAGTTTGTTCAGTCGAATTTGCGCTGTCTACGGTTGGTATAGGTATTCCTTATGGGAGGCATCAGGGACGAGTAGACTATTGTCCAAAACGAAAGCCGTTCTATTTAGTGGAATCACCAACAGAGGGAGAAGATACGGTACCAGGGCGATCCGTATAATGCATGACTGTCAAACTGAAATTTCAATCCTTCGTAATAATCTCAATATCGAACTCTATCCCATCACTCTGTAATTGATGAGCATCATGCATACGTTATGGGGGGTTTGATTAAATAGGTAAGCATGACATGAACCTCACATGGGGCTATCATCTTTGACAACCTAGTTTGACATGTTTTCCTCACTCCTAGGCTGTTAGGTATTTTCGGCAATCACAGTTGTTGACCTTGCAGTCCATTGCAACCCTTACAGGTGTATTTGAGTGACAGCCTAATGGCCCTGTCAGGTTTGTCAGATTGTCAAGAGATGGCCGCTGTGGCAGCCATCGCCGTAGAAGCCGTCGCCGTAGCGGCCATCGCCGTAGCAGCCATCACCGCAGCAGACTCTGCTGTTGACAACCACCACTCTCATCACCATCACCATCACCATATACAACAGCTGCATGTCTCACACCCACATATACACATAAAAATTATGGGAGCAGTGGGAATGTAATCTGGAGATGAAAGTAGATCCTAAAAGTGACAAACCCATCATCCCAATTCCAACACTTGCTGCTATATGCAGCAGCAAAGGTGGGAAGCTGGTGAAATCTGCAGCTCTACACTGTAACCAAAAAAATTCCCATCACAGTAATGCCCTCTACTACTCACAGGTTGATGTCAGGTTGTTAAACCTATTAACCTAACCACTGTGCTAGAATTACACACTACTGTAAGCCTGTCAACTCTACCAACCTTCCCAGACTTGTGCTGCTGTCAAATCAGACAAGCTTACATTTCGGTGTTGCTAACAAATTGGTTTTCCACATGTCAGCCTGCAAATTGAAACAGCACCACATGAACCTAATAAAACATGATAGCCTCACTTTAAACCCATGTGAGGTTTATGTATTTATTCGAGCCCCCCGTAGTGTAAGTACTTATAATGGTTCGTTATATAACACGTGACATTATAAAAATGGGCGGGCTTGGCACACCTTTAACATCCAGCAACCACAAGCACTGACCCCAGACCTTCAATGCGACCATCAACATGTGTGAACCTCCTGCGGAGATCGATCCGGCCTTCGTCTGCAGTGCTTCGACCATTTAGAAATTCCCTGCTGTCTTCTCAAGCCCGCAATTGTGTCTCCTGTGAACTGGTTGAACATCAACGTCAAGCACCTCCGGCTCCTGCCAACCAGTCTGGCGCCAGCAAGGGCCTACCTCCAGACCATCGGACCATAGCGACAGCTCAGCAGCTACTCACTACTTCGCATTACTCCCCCGGGTCTCCACTTTTCCTGCCACATGGTACTCGTATTTACAACAAACTCATTGAATTTCTCCGGTCACAGTACGTTGTACATGGATTTCAGGAGGTCCTGTCGCCAAACATCTATAAGCGATCATTGTGGCAAACATCTGGGCATTGGGAGAACTACAAGGAGGATATGTTTGAGGTGACGGGGCGGGGTGCTAGTGGGGCGAAGGATGATCATATGGTGGAGGGGCAGGAGAAGTACGGACTAAAGCCAATGAACTGTCCTGGACATTGCCTAATGTTCAAGGCCACTGGCGGAGGGAGAAGTTTGCGGGATTTACCAGTAAGATATGCAGACTTTTCACCACTTCATCGGTAGGTGGTAATTGAGGGCGTCGGGCCGCGGGCAAACTTAAGTGAGACTTCTCGCTCCTGATTACACAATTCTTAAATGTGATCCCGAATTTGCCTGCGGTCTGTGCTTTCTGGTATATAATTTGGAATGGGCTGTACTGACTCTCCAGGAATGAAAATTCAGGTTCGTTGAGCGGGCTTACTCGAGTTCGAAGGTTTCACCAGGATGATGGGCACATTTTCTGCCGGCCAGCACAGATCGCACAGGAGATATCTTCGACGTTGCAGTTTATCAAGACGGCATACAAAGTGTTTCATTTACCAACTCCTGAACTCGTGCTGTCAACTAGGCCCGAGAATTACATTGGAGATTTAGAGGAATGGGATCGAGCTGAAGCTGCCCTCAAGCAGTCGCTGGATGCCTCCGGGCAGCTCTGGACATTGAATGAAGGAGATGGCGCTTTCTATGGTCCAAAGATTGATATTATGATTGAGGATTCAGACAGGAAAAAACATCAGACCGCAACTATACAGCTCGATTTCCAACTTCCGCGTCGCTTTGGACTCGAATACCTTGCGCCAGCCCCCGTGAGCGAACAGAGAGGGATTATATCTGAGGACCCGGTGGAGCTGAGCGAGTCTGGATATGTTACACCCGTTATTATTCACAGGGCTGTTATGGGATCTTTGGAGCGCTTCATGGCCTTATTGATCGAGCATTACGATGGCAAATGGCCATTCTGGTTGTCACCTCGACAGGCAATCGTCATTCCAGTTGCAATAACGGACGAGATTGCTGAATATGCACAAGCAGTGCAGGAGACAATCTCTGGTATAATAAGGAGGGACACGACCGCTGATGGTAGCGAAAGAGATCACCCGCAGCCAATGGGCAGACGCACCTTTCACGTCGACATTGACATGAGCACAAACTCGCTGTCAAAGAAGATCAGAGCTGCCAAGACCAACAAGTACAATCACGTCATAGTTGTGGGTGAACGGAATATGAAAGCGAAGACAGTCAACGTCGACACCGTGGCAGCTCCCAAGTACATCATATCGACAAACGGTCCAGCGACACAGATGCCAAAGTCAATCGAGATGACGCCTATAGAGGTGTACAACCATTTTGTGGGCCTAGAAGATCAATATGCGTGATATATCTAGTACGGTGGCTCGTCCGTCAGATAATGCCTCGGTCGGAGCTCTGGGATGGCTGGCAACACAGATAGAGGGCAAGAACAGAATTTCTCGATGTCCTTCCTGCTTGATTGGTACAAACAAGGGGATATCCGACGAACGTGCCCATGCAAATGCTCTCGTGATAAGGCCCAGCTTCAATGTTTTTATGACATGATGCACGTAGCACTGACTTAGAGGTTGATTTTGGAGTCCAGGACGGCTCGGCTCGGCTCTGGTATAATGTTTCAGTCCTATTGTCTTCCACGGTATGTGGTAAAATAGGAAGGGTAGGGCATTAGAGTTTCCAACCTGGTATATAACTGTCGTTTGGTAACTGAGGGACGGAGTGTTCCTACCCTCTACTCGAGTATGTCTTGGAAGGCAGAACCCCAGCAATGATAGTAGAAGTCCCAGTCGAGGCCAAATGCGTACAGACAATATTTATCGAGCTGTCCGGCGACGCCCCACAGAACGTAGCTGTTCGCTTCAGTACCGGTCCGTTGGTCCCCGCTATAGGACATTATTAATTGTCTATTCAAAGGCATACGCCTAGTGAGGATAGAACTGCCCGAAGTCATCCGAATTGCCCCCATTCCCAGTTCTCTCCAGGTCCTGGTTATATTATACCCTTAAAGTACTCTAAGATCTAGAGGGTACTATACCACATGATCTTCCAGAACAGGAACCTGGTTGAGTAGATTTGACTACCAACAGCCCATAGCCGCTTTCCTTTGAATGATGTGAAGTTGAGGACCTCCCAGACCAAAACAACAACGAATAAGTAAATGCTTTACTTGTTGGGTAATGAGTGACGGGAGTGCACACGATCCTATTAGATTACTTACTAGTCAAGTAGGGATGGTTTGTTCTGTAGATCTAACCTGCGAGAGCGGGTAAATCTGAGCAGTGGTTTCTTTTTTCGTTGAGGTTGTTGATATCGTCGACTGGATCTTTTTTCACATGCTCATACAGGGACTCCGACTGTGCATGATGCATTAGGTGGTTTAACCGCAAAGAGATGTAGAAGAGAAACCCGTCTTCTCCATCATACCAACAAACGCTATTCACTACCTCCTCTACGCTATCTGGTTTGCTCTGCTTCGCTTGACTGACCGCATCGCATATCGTCGTGCTGTGCGATCACGAGCCAAAAGAAGGAGGTGGATAGCGGCGGGGTCGTTGCATTGCAACCTGGACGCCGCCCTAACTCAGTAGATTCCGGGAGCGCATCTCACGGACCAGCCCTAGATACCACTTCAGCTGCCGACGCCCTCCTTCATCGTCATCTCGGATGGCGTTGCTCCCTCAATTTCATCGTCCCAGGCGCTCGTCCCTTCCTCTCCCATACACACTAAGTACTGCTTAGTACTTGGCTCTCTCTCTCTCTCTCATTATCCCTTACTTTACCGTACTGTATGCATCGAGAACCTTGTTAAGTTTAATATCTTCATGCAGAATCACCAGACTTCAACGGTCCGACGAGTTCCTCCCATCCCTCCTCCGCCATTTTCCCTACTGCGCATCTCTCGCAGCGTACTGCACTGCATCACCACCTTAATCACTACGCCGGAATACCTTTTTCGTCAGCCTTCTCCCAACCGTTATTCCCTGGAGTCCATCGCGTTCACTTCTCTCTACTACATCCTCATTTCGGCAAGTATAGGCTACTATTAGACGACTAGCCCGCAGAATCCGTTGCAGGATCTCCCAGATCTCCCGCCGAAACCTCCCGCCGAAACCCCAGCTACCACTGCTATTTCGAGATACCTGCACCACCGAGGGTAGGATCTATCTCTATGGGAAGTGAGCTATTATATAAACACCACTACAATGGCCAGAAATCATGATACCCAGCAGCAACAGCAGCTTCAAGATCAAGCACCAGAATCACCGGGCTCGCCCACAGTTACTCCATCATCTCCGACTGCGAATACCATCGCTCCTCTTCCACCCCCTACTCTGCGACACAGAAGCTCTGCCTCTTTGCAAGGTAGCACCTCCGAAACGTCTTCTCACATCCCCGCCGTCACCACAGCGTCTCCTCACGATTACTATTCACACTCGGCACTGCTGCCGGATGAGAATTTTGCCCCAACGTCGTGGTCTCCTCAATCCGCCAGCTCCTCACTTCCTAGTGGTAGTGGCGGTGAGAATTCCCATGCGCCACAGTCCACCCAAGGCCAGTCGCAGCAGCATGACCAACGACAGCTCCAACAAGAAGCCGCTGCACCAGGCAGTAAACGCAAACACCCATCCGTTTCGATCGATCCGCAGTTACATAGTCCGAATCTAGCTTCGCCAACAACTGGCGAAGAACAGCAGCAACAGCAGCAACAGGCTCCCAAGAAACAAAGACGTATCAGCAAAGCAGCAAAAGGCCGCGGTAACTCTATAGCGGAAAGCGAAGGCGATAAGCAGGGTGAAATGTCGTCAGACAGACCCCGTCTCTCGGAACAAGAGAAGAAGAATAACCACATCGCGTCGGAGCAGAAGAGACGACTGGCTATCAGAGAGGGTTTCGACAGGCTGACTGAGATTGTGCCTGGTCTTGAGGGTCAAGGGAGGAGTGAGTCTATTGTGCTGAAGAAATGTTGGTTACTTCCTACTCACACTTGGAGAATGCTGCTGACGAAGATGCTAAAGCGGTGGACCACATGCGCGAAGTCTTGCAGGAGAGGCAGATGTTAATAGAGCGCATCCAAGCGTTAGGCGGAGAGATCCCCCCGGAATTGCGGTAGAGGATTACAACCGTGGTTTCTCAAAAGAATTGGCTAACCGGGTGGAAAAGTCGGAGTGTCTGTCATCCATCTATCATCCATCTTTCATCCATTTTTGCTATTTTTTTACGGCGTACTCGGAATGTTTACTGGGCGGTGGGCTGCGGGGAGTTCTATAAGGTCTCAAGTCTCCTGTGCTTTTCATTTCTTGCTTTCTTTTCGCTTCTTTGTACAATTGGTTTGCGTGGGGCGTTGCCTGGATACAATGCCCCAAAAGCATGGGAATGGTCTTAAGTTTACCGTTGAAATGCTACTCAGCTAATTCAAAATTTGGGGAATTCACCAAAGCCTCGGGTTTTTACGTACCAGTCACGTGTCATAGTGCCAAGATATGTGTCCGGGTGAGATCTCATGGAGAAGTGATCGCATGGCCTAACGTCAAACATCACCATGAATACGAGTGGCTTCCGGTCCATGACTGTATGGGGAGACGCGTTGCAATGCCTGTATCTGGAGGAGGAGGATGAGAGGAGTTTCCTGGATAAGTACCGCACCTAGCTCACATCCCGGCAACGGCGCCGTGCCCTGCATTATTTACTCCACGTTATTGATTTCCTTTTCCCGTCAAGGCCGCGCCGTTCACCGGGGGCCAGCATATAAAACGGATTTCAAAAGTATTACGGTATCGGTAAAGTGTTTTATTCCTGCGGATACCTATCAACCAGAATGTCAGTGTAGAATCAATCGACTAAGATATCTATTGCCGGAGTAAAAGTACTATAAGACGCGTGCGAAACAACGAAGATGCCAAATGGAGAATTAAAAAAAATAGCTATGTTAATGGTGACTTCCCATCTATCATATGTCCGAAACCCTCACCCCTCCCCTCCACTAGATCTGTACCGCGGCCCCTTCATCTTGGCCATCGACATCATCATCTCCACTCATAACCTTCTCGATCAATCGCAGTGTGGCCCGCAGAGGTAGCCCAACAACATTGTCGTAGCTACCCTCAATCTTCTCCACCAAGATACTACCCGTGCCCTGGAGTGCATAACCTCCCGCCTTATCGGCGCCTTCGCGTGTCTGCATTTGAAGTTAGCTCAGCCCAGCCGGGGCAGAACGGAGGAAACCGTACCTTGACATAAGACACCAACAACTCGTCCGTCACCGTCTTATCAAACGTGACCACCGTCTCCTCCACATGATGATCCATCGAATACCCCGGATACGCCAACTCCTCCGACGGTGACATCGCTACAACAGCCGTATACACCTTGTGCGCACCTCCGTCTCTGAGCGCCTGCAGCATGGCAAGATGGTGGGCCTCGGAGCTCGGCTTCTCGAGCACCTCACCCGTAGAGAGCGTTATCACCGTGTCAGCGGCGATGACAAGCGTAGGCTCCTCCACATCCGTGCGTGCTATCTCACGGCTGTACACGTTCGTACATTTCTGCGTCGCCGTCTCGAGGACGTATTCCCACGGGGTGTAGTGCGACTTGTCAAGGTCCTCCTTAAACGTTGACGGGACGATCTCGATGTTTGATAGGTTCAGGAGCTGGAGGAGTTGCTTCCGACGCGGGGAGGCTGAGGCAAGAATCACGCGTTTTGTGCGGAGGAGGTCGAGGGCGGGGAGGGCGAGGGGAGGTCGCGGTCCCCGGCTGGATCGTTTGGTGTCCCCGCTCGAGGAGGCTTCGTAGGATGGCGGCGCGTCCAGGGGGGGTAAGGGTGCGGAGGAGGAGGAGTGGCTGGGGACAACCTGGACGTTCTGAGGTCCCGCCCCGATCAGTGTGTTGTAGAGCCAGGTAGCCATTGTTTCGTTGTTGTAATAGATGTGGTGTGTAGCGGCGAGGGCGGATGGGTGATTATGCCGATCCATGCTTGGAATATTCAGCCGCGCGGCCATGGTTGCTCACTCGAACTGGCCGCACCCAGTGGCGGGAGAGGTATACATAAAGTACGGGCCGAAATTCTCGAGCGAAAACAGGAACTTGACACAGAGTATTTGGTTGCATATAAACAAACGCAACCCAAACGGTCATGAGCGAGTGATTTCCCCTGCAACAGTCTAATGCGTGAAACCTTTTTCAGGCAGGTAAGAGGTAGATCGTCGATCCCCAGGCTGGCGCGAACTCACGGGCATCAATCATCTCTTATCTTCATCTGATCACTAATCTTTGGCTCTTGACGGGTTATCTGATTGTGATGCTGAAACACTATCGACGTCATTTGCACCACCTGCCACCAAAGCTTAACTTCTCTACATATCTGCAGACGCGTTTGGGCTGACGATGCCACGCTCTACCTGCTCTACCTACACACAAGAGCTGGCCCAGACCACCTATTGTGTTACAATTTGTGCCGAGGTACCGCAAACATCCGCCGCAGCTGCCGATTGTAGTGCCATTGGGTCTGCACACCAATTGAGCCGTCGAAGGCAATGGAAGCCCGCCAAGGTTCCGAGGCCAAGAATGGGAGCTTCTAGAAAGAAGGTCCTGGTGGGCGCAGACCGCGGAATTGCAGTCTAGCAGGTGAAAAGAAGTTTAAAGAACGAAGCTTCTGATTACCGATAGTTCTTTGCTGCTTAGTGCCGCCGCCATCATTGCTCCCCATCCGCTAGCACGGCTCAAGGGCTTATCGCTTCGACCGAGGAGAGTTTTCTGCATGCTTCCATTGCTGCAACTGCAGCTCGGGCCAATCAGGCGTGCAATGCCGAGATTTTCGGTACCGCATGGCGGCGATGGGTGGATGATAAACGCTCCCTACGGTCCTGCTCACGGAACCCCTGGTTAATCACGCAATGACGTTACCGCGGGGCGAGGAGCCATACTTAAGTATCATCTGCCGCACCCAAGTTCACACCACATCACTTCATTTCACCCGCATCACCCTACTTCACCTTAATTCACCTCAATTCGATCCCCAATAACAGCCGCCCACCATGGTTCAGAACAAGTCCCTCATCTTCAACTCCATCCCCCACGGGTACCCAGAGCATGGAAAGGACCTTGTGGTCAAGACGGCTGAGCTCGATCTCTCCTCGGTACCTGAGGGTGGTGTCATCACAAAGAACCTGTAAGTCTTCCACTTGCAGCTCCTGCACACCAAAACTTATCAGCCATAACAGGTTCATTTCCTTCGACCCATACCAGCGTGGCCGCATGCGTGACGCCAGCATCAAATCGTACTCCCCAGCGTATCGCCTGGGAGGTGTAATCAACAACGGTGGAGTCGGAAAGGTTGTCAAAAGCAACAACCCCGATTACCCCGAGGGACAGCTCGTGGTAGGATCACTCGGGACTGAAATCTACTCCGTTGTTCCCAAGGAGCAGCTGGCAGAACTCACAAAGATCGATAACAAGTACAACCTGCCGCTGAGCAACTTCACCAGTGCACTAGGAATGCCTGGGTTGACCGCATAGTTCGTGTCACTACCCACCCCCCCCCAAAGTCACCTAGCTAACATCAATAATTACAGTTCATCATTCTACAAAATCGGCCAGCCAAAGAAGGGCGAGACCATCTTCATCTCTGCTGCCTCCGGTGCTGTAGGACAGATCGTCGGACAATTGGCCAAGCGGGAAGGACTCACAGTCATCGGATCCGTCGGTAGCGAAGAAAAGGCTCAATATGTCAAGAACGAGCTCAAATTCGACCACGCATTCAACTACAAGACCACCTCGAACACAGATGCGCTAAAGAGACTAGCACCCAACGGAATCGACATCTACTTCGACAACGTGGGAGGTGAAGCTCTCGAGGCTGCTCTCGAAGCCGCAAACACCCGCGCACGATTCATCGAGTGCGGCATGATCTCTACATATAACGTAAAGTCCAAGGATGAGCTGTACTTGCCACGGAATCTGATACAGATTGTGTCGAAGAGACTGTTGATTCAGGTATTTGTTTGCTTTTTAACGCTGTGGAACGTACTTTCTTAGCTAATGGCTCATTTTCTAGGGATTCATTGTCGGCGATCCAGGCTTTGGCCCTGCTTACGCCAAGGAGCACCGGGAGAATGTTAGCAAGTGGTTGAGTACCGGGGAAATGGTTGTTCGGGAATCAATCACAGAGGGTATTGAGCATGCGGCGGAGGGGTTGTTGAGCTTGTTTAGCGGAAAGAACTTTGGAAAGGCGGTGCTTAAGGTTGACGACGAGTAAATGTTGTCATAATGGGGTGTGCGTTACAGACGATGAGATTTTACTTATAATAATGAATGAACGCCTGTAAACCACAACATCTCATTGATTTGCCAGTCAGTATTGCATTCGGGGTTTATTCATGATCATCTCCCTCAGCCTGACATCGTTTAGGTGATTAACAATCCAGAAAATCTGCCACAAATAACAACTCGAGTGCAAGTTCCGGAGAAATGAAATGTGGCTCAGGCACATCAACCTGCCCTTTGTACTTCTCGAAGTAATAGAAGTACTGACAAACTTTCTCGAGAACGGGGGCGCTAAATCGCTTGCTTAGCGACCATCATACTAGGTGTTTGAATAAAGCACAATAATTACGTCATGTTGTGGAAGACAATTTTGTTCTCCCTGGCCTCAGCAAAGTTACCTGCCACTGATTAAGAATTACAACTTATTTAGGGTTTTTGGCGGGGCTCACTTCGTGTATCCAGCATGCTCCTGATGGCTGGAGACTTCACAGCGGCGGACTTGCGGACGATGAACTGGAAACCATCATTGGAGACAAGGATGACTGAGTTGCTGTTTCGTTGGTCTGTCATGGTCGAAAAACGGAGGAAGTCTATGGTTGAGCTGCTTGGTTACTTAGTATTGATGTGACTCGTCCAAGAGCGATGTGCACGTTGACCTGGCTGTCGGCGGTTTGATGTGACAGCCGGCATGCAGCAAGGTTCTTACTAGCGAACGATACAACCGCACGAGTACTTCGCATGCACACCAATTGACAACGCAACCAGGGCACGAGTTGTCCACCGGATTGTATATTCAGCTGTTCATTTCCAATTCCCAATTCCCGATTCCCGATTTCCATGCGCAACCGCAATAATGGACGACTTCACACGCTACGAGTACGGGACCCCGGGCACCCCGGACTCGGATGACTACGACGAGAGCTCAGATGAGAACCTCAGCACACAGCACACCTACAACCTCCGCTCCCCGCGCCGCACCTCCACCCCCTCCCTGAACCGGCGGAACGGCTACACCACCCCCTCGCGCCCCTCCCCGCGCCCCGCGAATGTCGTTATCTCGCCCCTCCGCCGCCGCGAGAGTCGCGGAATCAAGCCCACGCCTCCTCCCAGGCCCCGCCGCAGCGCCGGAAGCCGTCTACGGAAACCCTCCTCCATCCACCCCTCTGCCTTGGGAAACGATCTGGCCAAGAGCTCCGCCGGGTTCGTGAAAGATACCTTTGGAATTGTGATATGGCTTATCCGCAGGCCGCTGGCGTGGGCGCTGGCAGTGGTGATTCTGTACGTGCTTGCCGGCGTGGCGTGGATGTGGATTAGGAACACGATGTTTGCCGCGTTATCGCCGCTGTGTGTGTTACCGGGTATGGGGAGCGTGGGACTACCGTTCTGCGAGAAGGACGAACGGTGGAACGGGAAATGGAGCGAGGCCAAGGGTGCGGGGAGGGATTTTCCAAAGTTGATTGATCTGCAGGCGCATTTTGAGGGGGTGCTGGAGAATAGTGTTGGTGGGAGTGTAATGGCGATGGATCTGAAGAATAGTGAGATTGCGGTGAGGGATTTGAATAGCCTTGTCAAGCACTCGAAGTTGGTGTGCAAGTCTGTCTTCTAGAACCCCCGAGGTGAACCCCGTTGCACGTGCTGATGATGGTGGCGGTGGTAGGGAGGATCTGTCGAATCGTCTGGAAGATTTCGTGACCGCAGCGAAATCTACCTCCCGGCAATTATCGAAATTCAGCTCCCGCGTCGGAGGGGTCGTCGATAACCTCCTCGCCATGGACGAATTCGCGATCCGCGCCTTGGAAAACGTACAAGCTGCGCAAGTTGAGGCGCCCACAGGACTCCGTAACCTGATCCTGTCACCATTCCTGAGAGGTTACGATGTTGCCGCCGCCGAAAGGGAGGTGTTAGTAACGTTCGTGCAAGCGTCAACGGTGATGGATACCTCGATCCGCCGACTCATCCACGAAGCCGAAATTGCGCTCCGCGAGCTTGACGCCCTAGAGTCAAAGCTCAATATCATCGAAGACATTGTGCAGCGCGAAAACGGGATGCTGGATGAGCGGCATCAGGAGGTGCTGGCGCAGATCTGGACGATTCTGGGCGGGAACCGTGGGAAACTCGCTAACTTCGAGAGCCATAAGTATCTCCTATCCAATATCTCGGTGTATAGAAAGCGCGCGCTCGCACTGGTGAGTAGGAGCTTAATACAGCTGCAGACGATGCAGAGTAATCTAGAGGAGCTGAGGGACCGCGTCGCGGAACCGGGGCTGTTAGAGGATGTGGGAGAAGAGGCGGAGAAGATCCCGTTGGAGGTCCATATTCAGAGTATTAGAAAGGGCGTAGATCGGTTGAGTGAGGGCATGTCGAGAGCTAAGGGTAGAGAAAATGAGTGAGTGCACAGACGTAATTGTAATCAAAGGGCTGGCAGGCTAACTAATGCAGGTACATGAAACTCATGCTGGCTGCCCATGATGATGCGGTCAAGAACCTGGATAGACTTAAACAGTCGGCATAATGTTTGTTTAACGACGGTATGAATTTTTGGGTATGGGTTATGGGCGGGCGTTCTTGTATACAGTAGAACCAATTCTTGACCGGAAAAAGGGATTCCGGCCCTCTTAGTTAAAAGGTCCTTCGATAGCAAGGCTCCTGGGAGTCATTGATAGAATTCATCTGGGTCTTCATGCAACCATTCAAAGCGAATTGATTCCAAAGAAATTGCCCCGGATTCTAGGCATACAGAGGAAATCTATTTGATAAATCGGTTACATGTTGAGGCAGTCAGAAAGCGGCACCAGCTTGCAAGATGACGTTGGAGAAACAGAGAAAATACGGATTGCCACGGGCTCTAGTGCACAATTTCCCAACGAGACAAATAGCTGTAGCTTCCCGCGACGATAGAATGTTCGTGAAGGAGTTATATAGTTAGTGCTCGCCCTTCTGTGTAACAAGTTGAAGTGGTGAGAACTCATGACGCAATCCTCCGGGTAACAAACCACCCAACCATTTTCCTCGCGAAACGACAACCAAACGACAACCAAACGACAACCAACATGCCAATCAAACTTCACCGCGACCAATTCCGGTGGACCAACGGGCGCGGACACGACCAGAAACCAGTTCTGTACTCTCAGAAAACCAATACCCACGGTCTCGGTAAATTTCCCGCTTTCCCGGGAGTTCACAGTGTATTGACAACGGGGCGGCGCAACAGGCAAGAAAGAACACAATGCCGACCACTGGTGGATAGCGGCCTTCGACAACCAGCTCAAATCCCTCGATGTAAATAACTCCTCGTCGGGCGAGGTCACGGTGAAGCAGACGAAAACGAATACGACTCCACTCGGAATGGCGTTTGCGGCGAGGTATTACATCAAGTTTGTCTCCGGCGGGATCTTGACTGGGGATGTGGAGGCGGTGGCGAAGAAAGAGGCTGCTGCTGCGAAAACTACGGAGGAGGTGAAGGTAGAGAAAAAGCTGCGCAAGGAGAAGAAGGAGAAGAAAGAGAAACGCTCGAGGAGTTTGAGGAAATCGAGCGTGGCGGAGGGAAAGAAGAAAGAGAAGAAACACGATTTGAGGGACGAGCGGAAGGAGAAGAAGCGGCTGAAGAGATTGCTAGATAAGGAGATGGCGTTACTACAGTCGGTGGAGGCATGATTCTGCTTAATTTGGTGGGGAGAGGTTTCTTTGCACTCGGTGTTCTGGCGTTATCATTTATAAAAGTGTTCTTTCTGCATAATTCTGGTTCGATGGCTTGTATATAAGTACTAAATACCTAGCACCCGCTCGCATGCTCGCGTGGCTGGTCTCTGGAATAAACCTTCCCGGTTTCAACAAGCACCCACCCGGGTTTCGCTCGCTTTCCTTCCCATCCCCGAGCTCCCAAAGTCCCTCGGGACCAGCGAGTCAATTAAGAGGGCTAGGGAACGTCAGGTGGATGCGGTAAGGGATTAAGCCGGCTAAAGGAGGGCATGTACTTTACGAACGACAATGCGGGCGTCTATCTAGCCAATAGAAAGGCATACGTCGTCTATCCAGATGCCCACAAACTCTCAAGGGACCGAGGTGGTTGTCACCATGAACGGGTGAGGTCACAGGACCTCACTCACGCGTGAGCTTTGCCCATTCGCTGGGGCATGAACCAGCCAAAAGGTCTGCGGTATTGGTACATACGGCAGCCTGTAGCAACTGCCAATGTTCGAGCGAGGATACAATATCTTCGAGTGATTATGTGTGACATCGCTCGAAACAATTACCACAATATTGTAACTTGATATATTTCATTGTACTATCATCTCGCGTAGTGATATTTAAGTATATACTTCGTTTCGTTTCCCCGTTTCGATTTCGTTTTAATGTTTTGTTTGGAACTTTAAAAGGCTTGGGGTCTTGATTTTATTTTTATTTTGTTTCATTATTTCCATATCAAGTAACCGGGCGTACGCTAAAGTTGCTAGCGTACACCCAGTTACCTGATGTGAACAGCGGGCAGGGGTTATGTAAATTTTTAAGTTTCGGGTGTTGCCACGCAAAATCACTCGAAGATATTGTGCTCTCGCTCGAACATTGGCGGTTGCTCGCTACAAGCTGCCGTAGGTACACGCACGAGCCCTTGTGGGCTCAATCGGCAAGGCTAATTTAGGCTCGTTGAGACGACAGGATCATACAACTTGTGACCTTTCAATAATCTTTGGGACCCATATGTGTTCTAGGTATTGCTCTCCTTAAACCTCCCCCAGTCGACAATTATACTCGTCGGGTTTTCAAGCTCCAGACACTTCATTATAATATAAGCGCCCTTGGCGACACATCAATTTACAATGACTACTCATCTAATTACCATGACTACACATTAGTCGAATCGCTACTAAACCAAAACCAGTGCCAGTTGTAGAAGCAATGAAGTTCAGGAACAAATACTCTGCTGCGCTACCATGAAATGCACTGGTGATTTCAGGCTGCAAGACACCAAGGCAGTGAGATATCGATATCATCTATTCTTATCCAAGTCATCTAATCAATGACAAGGGTGCCCGGAGACTTGAAGTCCGGCAAGTAATGTACTGTGTTCCATGGTGTTAATAGTGATACCCATCTCGATACCAAGTTCCATGCATGCCTTGATCAACTTCACCATCTCGGTACGGGCCTCCACACTAGAGTTGAGAGTTCTGCCCTATTGTCCTTGCTGCTGACCATCAAAAGCCTGCCACCAGTTCCTGTGTTCCGACACATTGCAAGGGTGACTGTCCCTAAGATGTTACAGCTCCCAAGGAGCTTCAATTTATCGAGCATGGGTATTGCGATGAGCGATTGGCTAGTACTGTTCGGCTTGCAGAACTTGTTGTCTAGTCGTCCGAAGAAGAGGTCAATATCCTTTTTAGTGTTCGGCACAAGACAAGATGAGATGAGATCTAAGTAAAGCCCTGGACATCTCATCCCATACCCATTTTAATCTCGCGGACCCGGGACTTGGGAGTGGTCTTGCCCGAGTTCCCGAGATCCCGTGTACATATCAGGCGTCTTTAACTTCTACTTCTGCCCTAATCAGTACAGACATGGTGGTAGGCAAGAAAGAAAGGTTGTACCCTGAAGGACTCAAAACTATGAGAAGTGTTTATCGGGGGCGGAGAGATATTTGTTGCAGAGGTGGAAGATATAGGTTTTCTTGGCCGACAACTCTATCATAAGATATCATCTACGGGATCTCAAGACATCTTGAGACATGTTGAAGAATGCCCTGATATCTCGTCAGGCCCGGGCTTTTGCTCGACACGGAGTCCCGGGATATCTTGTCTCGTGTCGAACACTAATCCTCTTTGAACCAGAGGATTGCCTTTTCAACTCTCGCCATCTCTTCAATCTCATATAATCCTGGCGATATGTGCACGTAGCGTACTGACTTGGCGATATAAGAGGTCGGAAACTAGGTTCTCTAGTCTCTATCTTCGAGGAAGATACCACTGATGAACCCCACTAGAATTCCCAAGCGGTTAGATTGGTTATTTAGTCTATAGATCCGTAGATCCGTAAACTGGTTAGGTCATGATTTGCAATGCCATCATTCGCATAGACCGGCCCGGTCAAGGGTTACATCTGACCGATCTGACCTGTTGGGAACACTAAACTCCATTTCCCCTAAAAGTTATTTACGTTAGGGCAATATGTTCTTTAAAGTACTTCAATCCAAGGTCTTGCATGCATATGGTTCTTTGGAGAGTATCTGGAACCAAAAGACGTACAGATGTTATTTTCGCAGTCGCCTGGAACAGAAATGTCCTTGCCAATATTCCAGCGAAAATGGTAGTCGCAATCGTCAGGGTTATCTGGGATATCCAGATCAAGTCCCGCGGCGTCCAGAAGTGCTTTGACCCTCTCGGCAATAGCACTCTAGCTGTAGAAGATCCCTGGGGAAAAGATACATCTTGAGCTCAATTCTTAGGCGAAGCATATTGAGATGATTCGTTGGCTATGATGGGAGGAGCCATAGCGCGGAACGTATACTGTTCAACTCACAAGACTAAAATAATCTTCTGCTCTATCACATCACCCACATTCTTCCTCATTCTTGTGCATCTAGTTCTCTTTTCTCGTTTGTGTGCGTTTCCCATCACTATGAGAACATTCACCAGTGTAATAGAACCCCTTCAGATTTAACGTTGGCATCCAACAAGTTCAACCGCCTCCCTTCTGAGTTCTTTCCTCCGGAACGGCGCATCCCCCGATTTTCCCCAGCAGAACTTCAACGTTCAGAGAAGTGGCTGCCAAGGCCCAAAAAGGGCCAAAATCGCCTGTTCTAGAGTAGGTTTACCATGGGCGCGTAGTATTACCAATTGAGTAGCCGACTTCTTACCCTGCAAAAGTGGGGAACCCGCTTCCCACTTGCATTGCGCATCATAGAGTAGCTTCTGCGAGCTCTTCACGGGCCCACCTAAACAACGAAAACAAACTCACCTGATTGCCCTACTGCCCTACTGCCCCACTGTCGCCTTTGCCGTCACGATGGATGCAATCCAGGCCGAGCTCGACAGGCTGAACAACAAGTCCAACCTTTCGAAGGCCATCACCGATATCGATAAATGCCTCACTTTGCTCGAAAATGCCCGCAACAACATTACACAAGGTTACCAGCCATTGATCCCGATGTACTTGTCTTTACCGTATGTTAACGTTCCGGATAGATCCCTCATCGCGCCAAATAACGCTTGCATTGCTACAGCAATCAATGAATACGCAGCTCGAGAGGGTTGGAAGTGACCATAAAGAAGTCTACACAGCCTTGAACCGCTACGGAAAAGCTCTAGACAAGGTACTGTTATACTCTCACATCACGCGCGACGCTCTATCTGACACTTCTAGAGAAATTCAAAGCTGCGTCAGCTTACTCCTCCACCGATTACGATGCCCTGTTGAACGAGGGTCGCCTGATCAACCGTGCGATCGCAATGCATCTCATCCGCGAAGGCCAATTCTCAGTGGCAAAAACTTTTGTTGAGGAGGCTGGTGACCTCAATATTCCAGTGGCGCTACAGGATGAGTTTGTAGAGATGTATCAGATACTTGAAGCCATGAAAGTCCGCCGAGACTTGGACCCGGCCATAGCATGGGCGCGGCATAAGGCCCCGCAGCTTGAGCAACGTGGATCAAATCTGGAGTTTGATCTCTGCAAATTAAGGTTTGTATGGCTATTCCTCAAAGGAGACGAAGGTAGAAAAGAAGCGATGGAATATGCAAGGAAAGAGTTTAAACGGTTTCAGGAGAAACATCGTAAAGAGGTGGAGAAGCTCATATGCGCATTCCTCTTTGTGCCAACGCTACTGCAATCACCATACGGAAAACCGTTTATGGAGCCAGAGAAGACCTGGGATGATGTCGCGCATTCTTTCACGAAGGAGTTTTGCTCTTTATTGGGACTGTCTGCTGAGTCGCCACTTTATATTGCGGCTACAGCTGGTGCCATCGCCCTCCCTACACTATTGAAGATGACGAGCATCATGAAGGAGAAGAAGACTGAATGGACCTCGCAGAATGAGTTACCTGTATGTATCACCGAGCTAGTTTTTCAGAGTGCCAGCTAACGGCCCTCTAGGTCGAGATTCCTCTGCCTCCTGCGTATCATTTCCACTCCATATTTGTCTGCCCAGTATCAAAAGACCAGACTACCGAAGGGAATCCTCCCATGATGCTTCCCTGTGGTCATGTTATCGCATTGGAGTCATTACAACGGTTGGCCAAGGGCGGCAGTAGTTCTACTCTCAAATGTCCATACTGTCCAAAGGAATGTACCATCAGTCAAGCAAAGCAAGTTATCATTTAGGACTATCTCTCTCTTCTCCATTTCTTACGGTGTTCTGGGCAACTGGGTTGGATTGGTTATGGTGTATTGGGGTTTTAATTTATTCGCTTTTGATGTTTTCAATTGTCTATATTACTTTTGATTCACTCAATCAAAACTGGACGTCTTCTGTTTGGAGTATTATTCGTACGAACTTAGTGGCATTATTTCACTTACTCCTATGTTATTAGTTTTGGTTGTCTCTCCCATAAACTCTTGAGGATTGCTTTGTACAATGCTTGTGAATTAATGTGGACGCTTGTAAACACTTTTAGCCCATTACTTATAACCATGGCGTCATTGTTGCCTCCGATTCAGTAAAGGCCTCTATCGTTTTCTGACAGCAGCCCACTTGTTTTTTGTACTTGTGCCTCCTTTGCCCATCCTGGCCCTCTGTAGTTCTAGCTCTCGATCCACTTTTCGGAGTTCCACTCTCCGCTTGTACCTAGCCTCCAGTTCCTTGTACAGCAGCTCGCGCCCCTTTGCCACCTTACTCCTCTCCCTCGTCTCCTGCTTCCTCCTTATATCTGCGTCCGCCTCATCCTCTCCCTTTCCTTCCAAATCCTCTCCAAATCCTCCCTCTGCCAATTGTGCCAATCTTGGCCTATTATACGCCCGATCCACCAAGTCCGGGTGCGTATCAAAATACTTGGCAGGATCGAAATTCCTCTCCTCCTCCTCGTTCTCAAAGAAAATGGTATGGTTCCTCTTCGTACCGGCGCCGTCCACAAACGCTAATCGCTCCTCCAAATCCTCAATCTTCTTCCTTTCCATCTCTTCCTGTAGGCGAATATACCCGGCGTCCTGGGTCTTGAGCAGCTTCACTGCATCATTCGACAACGCTTCGGAGCCGGGGCGCTCGGCGACGCGGATGCCGCCATCACGTGTCTTGGAGGACGTCATCCGGAAGTAGAATTCATCGGGGTTGCGTTCGCGCGCGAGCGCGGCAAGTTGCGCTTTCTTCTTCTTTTTAGCGTTAAAGTCGCGTGAGCGGAGTTGGTAGTCTTTGCGCTTTTCGAGAAGTCCCCACTTTTGCCGCTCGTAAGGTTGTGATCGCTCTTTGTGGTTGCGCCGTTGGAGCGCGTTGCGCATGGAGGAGGACATGGTAAGATTGGTGAAGTTGGAAGGAAAACTTCAAAAGATTTTTAAGTTGAGGGAGCCGCAAAACTTTAGTGCCACATAAGGGATCACTCTAGTGGTCCGTGCACCAAGCCTAAACCCAATCAAAATGACTGAGGTACGTAAACGACAATTGGGCAAAAGATGCGTCTTAAGTTTCATTTTATGGTTGATGCAGCCTAGGAATCCCCGCCCCATTAATCCGGGACCGTGAGATATACCCCATGCATCCTTGCCCACAGCTTCCACCACATGGTCAACTGGTCCAAAGCAATCTAGACAGAATACTTCTACTCTATTCTTATATGGTTCATTCATTCCAACAGATTCCTACTAGACAAGACGTTGAAATTAGGTTTACTCTTAAGCCTTGAATGATGGATGGGATCAAACAAACGGAAGTTACCGACATTTCAGAGCCTCATTCCCAGCCACTATGCACTAGGTACTTAAGCTTCCGCCATTATTCTTCGCCATCTATGACACTAGACAGTCCGCGATAGCTATATTTACAAATACCGGGATCCCACCACATCTACCACTACATTTAAGGGCGAATGTCAACCTTCAAGGGGATTGTTGAGGGTGGGTAGCTGTCGTATTTGGGCTCATCAAGCTCTGTCGTAAACCGAAGCTAATGACGAGTGAGAGTAGAATTTCCAGAAATCCGAAGTACGAATGATCTCTGCAGTCATGAAGCTCTAGTCTGACATTGTGACCAGTCGATTACTTTCGACCAAGCAATAACCCCAATGACAAACCGCCGCTGGCATGTTTTCTCAGCCATATCCACACGTTTGCACCCACAAAGCTTCATGCTTGTACGTTCAAGCCTAAAGTGTATCCAGAGACCATCTACAGGGCTTGGAGGGTAGTTACTATGCACCATTTATTTATTGCTCAGCTGCTACTAAAGAGGTGTGTGCCAGAGGAGCAAGCTATGGGCAAGTGGCTGAACTATTTGGTAGCTTCTGCCTAGGTTGCAACGAAAGGTACATCGGTTCAACCTTCAAAAGGGGATAGTCGAGACGGAGAAGTGCCAGTATAAGGACAAGGGGAGGCTGTTAGTATGTAATAGCAAGCTTGTGCAGCGGCATTGCCTGATATGCGTGGCGAGTAGAGATCCATCCCCTTGGAAACACCGACAGAAGTGGAAGTTAGGAATGACAAAAAGGTACGGGTGACATTATTTGATGTAAGTGCTCTTTACCACTCGTTTGTCTTAGCGATTGCAGTAATAATTGTTGTCTTTTAGGCAAATCACTGCGTGGGTGCTGTGATGTTCCTGATTGAGGGCGACGGAAAGGCTATACTATACACCGGAGATATCAGAGGTACCATTTACACACCTGAGGTCGTTAGAATTTGCGACATTAATTATTGGTTCTAGCGGAGGACTGGTGGATTGAATATCTCGCCCGTCACCCTATATTAGTGCCATATACTTCTGGGGTGAGACGTCTAGACAAGATATATTTGGATACCAGCTGGGGAATAAGAGGTTGCGAGAAGAAGTTCCCTACAAAGGTATGTACCTCTTGGATATACCGATAAATGTTTCTCACGGTTTCTGTTTAGCGTGAGGGTATAAGTGAACTCTTGCGGCAGCTCGTCAAGTACCCAAAGGACACTATATTTCACTTAAATACTTGGACATTTGGCTACGAGGTGCGTTGTACTGTAGAGTCGGAGCCAATTACAGTACGTTAATTCTCAACAGGAGGTATGGGTAGCCCTTGCTTCGTTCTTCGACTCCCAGGTAAGATTCTTTCCCCAAGGGCTTTACACACAAACGTTCAGCTTTCCTTCAGATACATTTGAGCCGATACCATTATCAACTATTCAGGTCCATAAAAGGTGCAGATATGTGGACCAATGGCCCATACTTAGGAGGTTTCAACCTAGGTCATGCGTCTCAACCACAGATCATAACGACAAACCCGGATGTCAAGATACATTCATGCGAACGGAATATTGACTGTCCGGGACTTAACCGTAAAAAGGTTGTTTACATCACGCCAACAATTGCGGTTGTTAACGGCGTATTATTCCAGGAGGATAGTATAGACTATGGGGATTGTATGTTGTCATCTAGTTCCTACATTTTATCGTAGAATCTAATGTTTCGTTTTAAGTGAATAATAATCAGGACTTTTCGATATATGGGCAATTTCAGATACTACTGGATATTCTTGGTGATGAGGTGACATCGGAAGTTCGAGACATGCTCTTAGCTGCAAGTAAGACGAGAAAGGAGATTGTCCCGTTGCCGTTCGACGAATTTGGGGAGAGGAGGTTTGACAAACAACACTTGTTGGAAATGCTGAAAGATGCCGCAAGGGTGAAACAGGAGCAGCGCCAAGCCCGCGCAGATGCCGCGGATCTGCATCAGAATTGGCCTGGGACAGAGAGCATAAAAGCCGATGATGGTGAACTACTCCCTACTTGGATAAGGTTTCCGTATTCGCGGCATTCATCACTGGGGGAGTTGCGTAACTTCGTTGCTGCATTTGGGCCGAGGGATATATATCAGAATACTTGTGATGGGGATATATGGACTGAAGCAAATTCGGTTGAGAGACTCTATGGTGATTTATGTTTAGGGAAGGAGTTCTCTCACGACGTGGAGATGAGGAGACTTTATCACTACAGATTGGATAATCAAGCGGCGCAGGATTTTCAATTACAAGAGATGGAATTAGACAGCCAGCAAAGGAATCTGTTCATGTCCCAACACCAGGACAGATCATCGAGTATTGGCATTCCTGAAATGGGCGAAGAGACGCAACAGCTTGAGAGACTGGAAGCCGTAGTGAAAGCCAAACAAGCACGAGAGGAAGCAGAACATATGGTTTGGGCGGAAAAGAAGACTTCGTCGAGTGGATTATCGTCATCTCCACCGGCAACAGCTGCTGCTTTATCTTCACCTCCGGGGTACTGCCCCGAGATTCCACTACCCCCATGGCCACAGTTTGTTGCTCGAGGAAAACCTAATAGCAACGGAATAGCAGAAATGCTTTCGACGCCGGTGCTGCCTCCAGTAATCTTGCCTAGTGTGGTTCCTCAACACCAAACAGATGCAGGTGTGCAATTCTTGTCTTCATCATTTACCGCCACCCATCATAGCCGTCGACCTATAGTAATGGGCACCTCCACCGCTAGCAACAGTCCGACGGTATCGCCTGTCAAACCCATCCCGGCAGCGGAGAAGCAAAATTCTTTGGGAGCAGCCAATAAGCGGAGGAAGCTCTCCACCAGTGCGTCGAACAACACCTACGTCCCCGAAGACTCGGTCTCACCACTCAATTCGGCTCTATGTTTGGCTATGGAGATCGATATGGTTGAAGATCCAATTTTACCACTGCTGGAGAAGCCGCTGGCGGCAAATACTTCAGATGAACATAATACAGAGGAAGAGTCATCCCTCCCGAAGAAAGATGACATCGTACCGCAAATTCGAGAAAAGAGAAGAGGCATTTACCCAGATTTGTCGGGGTTTGCGGGGAGTTTGGCGGATGGAGTTTTAGCTGACCTGGAGGATAAGTCTTTGGAGAAAGACTGGGTTGAGGAGGCGGTGCGCGCAGCTTTAGGTATTGGTAGTGAAAATTGGTGGAGTATTGAATTGGAGAGTACAAAGAGGAGATGGCGGTATGAGATTGAAGATGAGCTGTAGGTTCTAGGCGTTATGTATGGCATTTTCCCCTAGTGTGGCGGCGCATTCGATTCTTCAGTACGGCGTTAGATACATGCAACAAGATTTATTGTTCGAGTACACATTTGCGAGCCTTTTACTTTGAATACAATATAATTATTCTTAGGTCTTAGTTAGCCAACAACAGTTAGATAATAGTAGCACTAAGTAATAGTCTGTAGCTCAAAAGCTGAAGGCACAAACTCATAAATTGTAAATACATATAAAATTTCCTGCACGGGAAACATGTCAGAAATTATTGAATCCTCATTGGGTGCCCGTGAAGACACTTTTTGTGCATTTTTACGTTCTCGGGTAGACGCACAGCGTTGAAAAAAGATTCCCGCGTCACCTCCGGTGACCCACTTTATTCAGGACTCACAATCTCAACGCCTTCAGAGCTTCCTCCCGACAACGCTATTCATTCGGTCTTTCACCGCCGCGACCCCGTCTCGTCACCATTCCTTTCTCTTGCCCGCAGCGGCGGGTTTGCCATGTCCACAGGCTCCCGGATAAACAACCTGTTCTCCGGCAGTAGCAGTGGCGGCGAAAGCTCTTCTTCTACGGCGTCAAAAACTGCCACCTTCACAACCCAATTGACGCCCACCACCAGCGATTATGACAACCCGATGACCGATGGGGTGGTTAGAGCTACCACCGCCACCGCAGCGCCAGCTCGCAAGAATGAGCGTGAGGGGAGACCGCCGTATCTCCATGTACGTCTAGTATCAAAATCTCTGTGTGTGGGTCAATAGCTAACGGAGTATAGGCGATGATTGCGGGCGGTATCGGAGGTAGCATGGGTGACATGTTGATGCACTCTCTCGACACAGTGAAAACGCGGCAGCAAGGCGCTCCGACGGCCTTGAAGTACGCCACCACGCCGAAAGCATATTCAACCATCTTTCTCGAGGAGGGGCTATTCCGCGGGCTGTACTCCGGTGTTATCCCGGCATTCTGTGGCTCGCTGCCAGGCACCATCATCTTTTTTGGGATGTACGAATACTCGAAACGGCATCTGATCGACTCCGGATGCCCCGAGAGTCTGGCGTATCTTTCCGGTGGCTTCATTGGAGACTTGTTTGCCTCGTTCGTCTATGTTCCTTCCGAAGTCCTCAAGACAAGATTGCAGCTGCAGGGCCGATATAACAATCCCCACTTTAAATCGGGGTATAACTACCGTGGCACCTTGGATGCGGGGAAGACAATAGTCCGGATGGAGGGACCTGCAGCGCTGTTTTATGGGTACAAAGCGACAATTATGAGGGATCTCCCCTTCTCAGCACTGCAGTTTGCATTCTATGAACAGTTCCGGAAGTGGGCAAAACGGTATTGCGGACCTGGCAAGGATATTGGCCTTGGGTTTGAGATTGGGACTGGTGCAATGGCAGGTGGGTTGGCGGGAATCATCACTTGTCCTCTGGGTATATATTCACTGCCAAACTACAAGACCTACTAGAGTGTTTGCTAATACCAAATGCCAGACGTTGTCAAAACTCGACTACAAACCCAAGTTCGCACCCCGATGAAATCATCACAGGCTTCTTCCTCAATGGTAAAAGGACAATCTAGAGCCTTTCACACCTCGCCGCTCTGTGCAACCTCCATAAGCTCGCCATCAACTTCGCCACCACCTAAAGCCGGCGCTCTGAAACTGCAAACCTCAAGTGTCTTTATGGGACTCCGACTGATCTACCGGACTGAGGGGATAGTGGGGTGGTTCCGTGGCGTTGGGCCAAGGGCGGTGTGGACCAGCGTACAAAGTGGCATTATGTTGGTGATGTATCAGAGCCTGCTGAAGCAACTGGAAAAGGTCCAATCGCGCAGGAACAGTGAACCGGTATAGAATATATCTCCTCTCCTCTCCTCTCTTCTCTTCTCTCTTCTCTTTTTCTTGCTTTTGCCGTATATATCTATCTTGATAGGAGAATTGGGTTGGGAGGGGATGTTTGCCTGTAAATATTAGGTTCCTTTTATGGCTTTTTGTCTTTGGAGTTCATTGTGAGGATTTTTGAAGGCTCTGGCTTTTATTCTAGAAGGGGCTACGGACGGTAGAAAAAAACGGTGATAGGGCATACTATATATGCTGTATGGAATATCATAACGCCGGAACTTGGTGTGACGAGAGGGGAGGGGATTGGAGTCATTCACATTCCAATTTGACTCTGTAAATAATGTTTTATGTGGATCCTCGGCGCACCTCTGCGGCGCTGCACCCCGGCCGCGTAGGTTCACTCGAGTGTTGGCTTGTCATGTGAGGTCACAACCCCATACGAAATTCGAGCGGCTTGACTCCGGGCAGTCCTTTGGACCGTTGTTTCCATGCTGTCACTTCTGACTGTCCCAACATCGCTCACCTATTTTAGATGCCGAAAAGTATGCAATTCTCCGTACTTCATTATGCCGTTTGAGAAAGTTTGAGCTCAGAGGCAGAGACTAATGATGCAGCTGTTCTATATGGATAGGTTCTGCCGCTGTACTGCTTGTTGAGATAGTACTGCTTCATACTTTTGCGTTCGTCTCAGCCATATCCCTGACCAATTATTTGCAGGAACATACATCTCACAAAACACCTCCAACCGCATCCGGCACCAAATTATCACTGAGAGATAGCTATCTCCTCGCCCAATTTGTGCTTGAAATGTTCCCCCAACGGTTTTCATGCCTTCATCGTTTCGGCTCTTTGAATGAATCAGTAAACTGCATGCTTAGAGCTGGGGTTGGAGCTGGAGCCGGAGTTAGGAAAGAAGCTAGGGACGAATGTAGAGCGAGCGAAGGGAACGCCCCCCACGTTTTCTCGGTCTGTAGTTGCGAGAAGCGTCAAAGTATCTAATTATATGAACATTCTAGTTAATCCATTTCTGCGCCTCAATCAAAAAATAAGTGACCGATGTTCGGACAGTCAGAAGTGACGGCATGGAAATGACGGCTAAAGTGACTGTCCGGGGCTACGCCGAAATTCGAGGGAAAAATATAGTGTGATCGTCCATGCTCATATAGCGACCAAGGAGACCCATATACGCATCGCCACTGCTATGTAACAGAATCGTTCAACGGCACAGGAGTGCTAGATAGCAGACCAAAGAATAGAAAAACAAGCACCCTTGTAGAGTATGTACGCTGGGTGGTACCCAGGAATAAGAATACGGTTATTGTAACAAAATACCCCTCCTCAATCCCGAATTATACAGACTATCCTCCTCATCCCTACCCTTTATGCAGACTAATTAATTTGACTGATTGCACCCCTTTTTCACCATGACTTTCTCACCATGACTTTCTCACAGCGAATTTCTCCATTATCGTCGCCCCAGTAACAAAGGGTGACTGCAAGCTCAGGAGGCTGCTTGTAGAGCCGGGTGCACTCCCGGATATTCCTGACAGTTCTCTTCCCGGTGTTTAATTTGTATAAGCCTCGGTCGACGTCACTATAGAAGCTGTACCCGTCCGCACACCTACGTGGCGTATTTTCATATTATAAAGTACTAGCAATTCAACAGTAGCCACCTTAGAAAGCCATTGGTCACAAGGGGTAGTTTGTATAATAATTTAGAGATGGGGTAGTCTGTATAATTCGAGAATTCGGAGGGGTAGTTTATATATGTAGTCTGTCAGCCGACTATATTTTTGCTGGCCGTACCTAAGCCGTATGACAGACATGTACTTAAGTACTTAAGTAATTTGTATAATAACCCCTAAGAAAAAAGAAAAAGCCCAAACTACGCCCAAAAATGACAACAAAATTAAAGCTCCCAGAAATAAACGAAAATAGATGAAATAAGTACACCGTTTTCCTCATTTCCCATTCCTTCATGATGGAAAATGCATGATCAAAGTAGTTTACCAGAAGTAAATAAAAAAGAACGAGCACTAGTGTTAATATACAACAATTGAGCTCAAGCAATTCGACGTAGTTCCGGTGGATGTGGCGATAATGGCGGTTCGGTGCGTATCTCAGGTACTGCGTTGACAACGTATGATACACCGTCATCAGAAAGATATGATGGTGGTCTTGGGGAAAATGTCATGGACCTTCGTTGTACGGGGGAGGCCACCTCTTCTGATATTGGATGTGGGGAGTTGGGGGTAGCACTACGTCGGCGAATCCAGTAGAATTCGTCGGGATTGACACGAACACTGATGGGCTCCGTCAGTTTGAGTATCAATCAACAGAAGAAGGATCACATACGAGCATCTCCATAGGCCATACACCGGAGGTGGTTCTTTCATCCCCTCGTTGAACTGTGGACTTTGGGTGTTGATTCGTATGGGTGTTCGAGGATTTGCATAACCTCCCGAACCAGCAATTGACGGTACCCGCGAGAAATCTATAGATCCATTTCTTGACCTCTCGGTAGTTGTGAGATCTATACCCAATCTGACTAGAGAGTGACAGAAAAACAATGTTGTCATCAGAATGATCAAAACCATGAATACGTGCCATTCTTGTCGTAGTCGATACTTTAGAGAGAGAGCCAGTCCAAAATCTAACCCGCGAATTAGTCTCCATCTCAATCCACCCGTTTCAGCATGAGATACGCACATATTATCAGCATAAATGTGCACATTATACCAGCGATTGTTGCTGTAATCAGTCTATTTTGCAGACCTTTCCACCGCGGTTTCTGCCACCACCACTTCCGTCCTTGAGCAGGCTCTCGCGGTGCTCGTTGCTGTGCTTCGGCATCTGGGATCCGAGTCTCCTCGAGTCGTCCAGCCTGAAGTCTCCGTACCGAATGTATTATTTCCTCCATGGCCTGCTGACTGGTTCGCCTTGCTGCCGCTTCTGGCATAGTGGGCATCCCTCGGCTGGAATTCGTGCTAAAAAGATCCGCCCCAGACCTGTCTAGTGGCGAAATAGGAGAAATAGGGCTCGTAGTAGAGTGCCTGCTGGAACGTCCAGAGGTGCTCGATATGGAATTTAATGGGACTTCGGTCAAAATAGCCTCGATACGGCTCATCTCTTGAACTGGTGTTTTGGGACCGCTCCCAGAACTACTCAGAGACCCTTGCCGGCTCTGTCTTTGCTCACTGCGGCCACTAAACCAGCTACGCATACCAGTCCCACCCGATTGCCTAAGGGTATTTGACATTTCAATCTCCGAAATCCCAGCGTTATCTGCCGCCATAAACTGCTGGGTCGTAATTCGCGGGACGGAGTTCATGGTGAGAAGTTGAAACTACTATTCGACTGGTGCTATGCGTCTTTTTCGTGGAAACTACGAGTGTGGTTGGTATCGAGCTGGCGAGCCGATGTAATTTATATACACCAGTCTGCCCTTTCCCCAGCGGTCACATACGTGTCCCGCAACTTATGTGAACAATCGCCACTAAACCGAAATGTCGATCTGGATAGCTGCAAGTACGTTGCCTTGAGGTGGTTGCAGTATTATGGCAATACAATTCTAAGACGTTTGGATGATCTGAGGGAGAGCGAGTGATGGCCACTGAGATGTAACGGGGGATGAACAGCTTAGTCCGTAGAAACTATGCCCACTTGTCCCGCCAACGTTTCTGGCAAAGATTTGGTGGAGAATGAATATAAGGCGTCTGTCTGCAAGCTGATATTAGACTGGGTTTCTCCTTGTTGCTGTCGAAGCGAACGAAATAAATATTAGATAGCAAGGTCTACCCTAGATCTAGATATCGACGAAGACCAGGAGTCCGCGATCGGGTGAAGACGAGAATTGGGTAGACAATTAGGGAGCGTATGGATTGGCAACAAGTGCCCAAAGTATTGGATTCCACTAGGATATGTGGGAAAGAAGGAAGAAAGAACAAGAGAAATGGGATTCTACAAGCAGCGATGTGCTTCAAGCACTATCCTGAACACAAAAGGAGAGAGTGTCGGAGGCAAAAGGGACAAGTAATATGGGGTGGCAGTCCGGTTGGTTGAGAAAGGGAGACACGGGTTGGTCGTACCTGGTATAGAGGTCCAGACGGAGGTGCTCTACAAACATCATAGCGGTTCAGGGGTGATATTGTTTCACGTTGATGCAGGTCCCGAACCACTAGACCGCGAACGGTGAGGATGGTCGCCAGGCGGTGACATCCAAGATCCCCCGCGACGACATTTGAAGGTGACAGGTGGGATATGTGTACCAACCAACCAACACCTGCTTCCTGGAGGACTGAAGAGAGGCGACTCCCATTTTTGTCTCACTCTACGACCCAAAACCCCCCTTTCTCTTGCACCGAGTACATGCGCAAGCATGCCTGATCCACGTACATTTGCGTTTCACTGCACAGGGGCAGGTATTCGAGAGAAGACCATCAAGTTGGTATACATGTTGGCATACTAAAGTTACCTCTAACTTATAGCTACACGCCCAGTGCTTCAATGCAGCAACCCCCATTATTAACTCCAAGCTCCCTTCCACCGATCGCTGGACGGCCCGAGGTCGGACGCTTTTAACCCTCCCGTGTCTACGCCAAGAGCCACCCGACGATCACTATTTACCCAGTTCGCCAAGAATCAGACTTTTATCCGATGAAGCAGAGACAACTAGTCCAGCTACTTGTTAGCATCATCGTAGTTACGGCACAGACAGGGCAATTATTACTTATAGGTTCTGAAATATTGGGTGAAAACCTCATGTCGTTCACAGTGCCTCGATGGCCAGGTAGCTTATACAGTAACTTCTTGGACTCAACATCCCATATGGCCACACTACCATCTGCTCCACCAGCACCAATCCTCTCGCCTGTGGGTGACCAGCTGGCCCGGATCAGGTTTTTCTCAATTCCTGATGGTGTCCCCTCATAACTGTATTGCCATTAGCTATTGTAGCCAGGTTCGTGGGAGATCTGGTTGTCTTACGTGCTGATATGCCGCGTTGAAGGTGCAAAGGCACGGATATCCCATGTCCGCACAGTACTATCCATGGAATCGGATAGAAGTGACTGTCCGTCTGGTGATACGGTCAGAGACGTAACTGTGTCTTGGTGACCACGTAACGTATATGCTATGGCTCTTTTGCGTAAATCCCAAACCTATGGACATAACTAGTCCGTGGTATGTCTCATTTAGTGTGGCAAGGGGTGTACCTTAATGTCATTGTCTATCCCACCACTGAATATCTCATTACCAGCTTCGCTCATTGCTACCGATGTAATAGGAAAGTTTGTCTCGAGATAGTCTACCGATCCCTTCTGCCTGGGATCCCATATCTGCACAACTGTTTAGTAATTGTGACTCGCATTCTGGCTTAGAGAAAGGTTAAATACCCCAATGGTTCCATCATCGCTTCCACTGATCATCAACTCCGATGCTCTCCTGGAAATATCCATGGCATTGACAACATCCTCATGTCCAACGTATCTCCTTATCCTAGTGCCACCTTCTACATCCCATGAAGCCAACATTGTATCGGCCGACGCTGAAAATATTATCCGAGAATCTCTGGACCAGTGTAAATCGAGAATGGCTCCTTTGTGGCCATTGAGTTCAAGGTAATTTGCGCAATCTCCATAAGTCTTCCAGAGGACTGCACTCGGGTATTAGCTTAAGTATTCGGGTTTAGAAGACCAGAGACCACATACGAATTGCACGGTCAAAGCCAGCCGATGCGATATTCTGCCCTTCGGAATCGAAACGTACAGCAAACACCTCTTTCTGTAATTCAATATCAGCCCAGATCCGGAATTGCGCAAAGACCGAGCGCTGTCATAAGGAAGCCGTACCCCATGTCCTGTGAGCTCCATTATGGGAGCCTGTAGCCCGGATGTCCGAGGAATCTGGGCAGGGAACGTCAGTGTTGAATTCGAGCCAGAATCTCAATTATAGTAGCATACAGCTTGAATAAGCGCGCCACTGGCTGCAGACTGACCCACTATCGAGACTGCAGATGAGCTGCTTGGAGGAACATCGGGTCTGGTGCGTTTGACAAGTTGGGAGGTGCCAAAGGCTTCTGGCACCTTGCGCTTATCGACAGACATGTTGGAAACAGCAAGTGGAAGGAGAGGTTTGTCTGGTAATGTCTCGGAGGATCGCGACGCAGCGTGAAGAGTGAAGTCGTTGGGTCGGATGGGAAGCTTTGAACGGCTGAGCGCGCGAACGCGAATTGCTCATGATGTTTCCCGGCTTTAGCGCTAGTTCTAAAGCAGCCTAGCGCACGGCTTAGTGCATTACGGCGCCTCTACCTCTACATCTACGTTCGGAATCTATCACTTCTCCCAACAAGACCAGCCTTCCTCCTAGTCGTCCCCGTCGTTCCCATCGTCTCCTACGTTCAAGTACTTCCTGTGCCAGTTGCTCACCGATAGATTACTTGTTATGTCGTCTACAAAAGCCGCCCGTATCGGCGAAGAGTAAGCCGCTTTCCAAGCCAGCAAGGAGCCGTAGCTTAGCTAACAATCTAAAGGGTTTGGAAAACCAGAATCGATAAAGTGGTTCGTTGAAACTTTTTGCCGAGTAGCATGCCGGCAGCTAAAGATACCTGTTGTATAGAATGCAGAGCTGGTCACTCTTACCTACGGTTCTATCGTTGCACAGCTATGCAAAGACTACGAGGGCGATTATATGGAGGTCAACAAGCAGCTGGACAAGATGGGCTACAACATTGGACTGCGTCTGATTGAGGATTTTCTGGCGAAGACAAACACAGGGAGGTGTGCGAACTTTAGGGAGACCGCCGAAATCATCTCAAAGGTACGAGCACTTCTCGATCACGGCCTCGACCCTCACTATCTAGCCATTTGTCTATTGAGCATGAGCGGATTTGTAATTCTTGAGATGAAAGTTGGGATCGTTGATCCACGAAAATCCCCAAAACATGCTGACTCTAAACTATTATGATAAGATCGGATTTAAGGTGTTTCTGAACATAACACCCACGGTAACAAATTGGGCTTCCGATAACAAACAATTTTCGCTGGTATTCGATGAGAACCCTTTGGCAGATTTTGTGGAACTCCCAGATGATGGAAGGGCTCAGAACGAACTATGGTACTCGAACATACTATGTGGTGTTTTGAGGGGCGCGTTGGAAATGGTCAGTACATATTGGTTGTGTTCCCAACCACAAAACATCAGAAGCACTTTGGGCCTTGTTCGACTTCTCATCCCTGCGAATCATAGAGAAGCAGCTTTGCGGCTCAAGTGATTTGTACTGACAAACTGTGAATACACAGGTTCAAATGCAAGTTGATGCGCACTTCACAACTGACGTCCTTCGAGGAAACGATTCTACAGAGATGAGAGTGAGTCTCATCAGGCTTATAGACGATGAACTCCCACCAGGAGACGATTGATCATGTTTTACAAAGCGAATGCCTCAAAAATGGATACCGGTGCAAGTACTTGGCTGGTGCACACTTCAATTATCACCAGTTGCGCATGATTCGAGTTATTTCAAGCTCAGTAGCAAAACACCTTCTTTCTAAAGGTTTGTTGATCTACGGATTAGATCTGTCCGGAGCTGTCTGTCGATCACTTTCACAATGCGGGGTGATCCGGCAAAATATAATGTTGAAGCCAAACTCTTCAACCGCAGTTTACCGAATCGCCGTGCCCGTGATGCTGCTTAGATCCGGTGTTTTCGGCGCACCGGTCGCAGCCTAGTAAACGGTAACGGATATCGATATCTACCAACTCCTTTCTAAACCCACGACGGGAGGCTTGCGTAAAGTGCCCTTTCGAGAGGTCCTCTACCTGTCTGATATCTCACCTTTTATTAGTCATGATCCCTCATGATTATCTACCGTTGTTCGGAAGGACGCCATAACTCTAACTCAAAACCTTTACTCTGTTCATAAATCTAGTCTGAAGTGACATTTATTTGTGCGAGTTGTTTCTCAAAATTCTAATTCCGATGAGTCTGGGCAGACAGATGGCATGCGTTTTCCCTGATTTTTACGTAGAGTGCATGTGTAGGAGCCTCGAATAATGTGGGGTGGGTGTGATCCGCTGAAAATTGAAAAATTCCTATCCTATCTGACGCCTTCAAGAGATGCGGATGGAAGAGGGGGTACTCTACCTTGAGATGTCTCCAAATACACCGTTAAGAGTACTCATCTTATGTGCGAGCAGTCTCCCACCCGCCTTGCTTGACTTCTTCATATTCTATCTTGTCGTGCACTTACTTTTAGACCCTGGGATCCCGACCCTTCAATATTTACTAGCACAGCGGGCGGCGGGTGATTCGCCTCGCAGTCAGATAAATTCAAGACAGACTGAAGCGCGCACTGGGAGGCAACCCAACCATCTGCGCGGTAATAAAAGACTTCAAATTGTCGTAGAGAGAAGCATTCGGTACGATAAAGACGACCATGAAGACTGAAGTATGAGAGACTCTGATTTCTATGATTTCTATCCCTAAAATAAACAGATAGTTGGGGCAATTTACCCTGCTATCGTTCGTTTGGCTTCTGCAACCACCAAAGTCCACCCACACCTTCTTCGCCTGACTGATCCAGGAGTTAGAGTACTTAGTAGTTGCTGTGCTGTGTACTGTGCAGACCTCCTCAGTCCCCAGCCCTCTAAACGCCGCCAAATCGCGCTCACTACCTGAGCTCGGTCTTGAATCTCTCCCACATCACACCCCACTCCCTCCCGTCTAGGACCCATTTTTCTCCGAACGACAGACGGACCTAGCGATTATCACCCTTCCTCCATCGCCTAGTGTTCTGCTTTGATCTCAGCGACTTAACTTCCTCTTGTATTGTACTGTTGGCGACCGATACGACCCACGACCACAACGAAGATCCAGACGACCGCACCTACAAGCCAGCAACGCACCCCCCCCATCGCAAATCCCGCCACCCCCCAAATACAACAAGGTGCTGTCAACATCACGAACTACCATACCCCTCGATCGCTTAAGCTCCCGTTAACGGCTTTTCCCGCCGTATCGGCTCACCTCAACATTCTGGATATCCTTTCCATCTGTTTTCCTTCGCGTACGGTATCACGGGTTGCCTTGATCGGTCGGTCGCTTCAGATCATACCGTCCCGACCCGGAACCTACGCTCCCTTTTCGCGATATACTGCAGATACCCTCATTACCTAAACAGTGGCGATTTTTAAATACTGCCCATCGAATCCGGCGGTCCTAGACTCTCTATTCGCGGTCTCGCGTGCTTCTCCTTTTGTTGTCGAGTTGTAGCTTGCTTCGCGCGAGGTTGCTTTGCTCTCGCGACACTACAACATCTGTGCGTCCACGTTTTTTCCCAGTATTGGACAGACTCAATTTGCATCCGATCAACGTCTGCATCTGGGTCTTAAGTTTTTTCATTCTTTTCGTCCAGCTTGCCCTTGACGTTGAGCAGGGTGACAAACTCGAAATCACTGGCGCCACAGGCGTCGGCTACGATATCAGTGAAGGATACCTTGGGCTTTGGACTGCTATGAGCCAGATGGACCAGAAGGCCCCACAACCAGGGCAAAACATGAATATGAATATGAACAATATGGGAGGGATGGTCGGCGGAGCGCCGGGAATGGAACATGGCGCCGCTCCTCGAGGTTCCTCTGCTGCAGCTTACGATGGACGGCAAATGCTGAACACATATATTTATGACTACTTCTGCAAAAATAACATGTTCGAATGCGCTCTCGCGTTATTAAAGTCGCCCGACGCGGAGGTCCAGATTGACGGTAACTTCCGGCCTAGTCCATCGCGTCGACCGCAAAAGCACGAAAGCGATGGCGGCATGAATGGTATTGATGATGAGTCGATGGATGGCAGTGATGGGCAAAGACAAGGCGATGATAGCGATGACATCAAAAACATCAAAGATTTACCGCCCGCAAAGGTACCCACAGCTATTTCAGGGTCCTTCCTACTGGAGTGGTGGTGTTGTTTCATGGACATTTATTGGGCACGTGCCAAGGGGAACGCTTCTGTTGCTGCGAATGCCTACGTAAGCCAGACACAGGTTTGTGCTCCTACAGCGATCGAGTGGAGGGAGAGGGATGTATTGTGCACGGAGTATTGAGGTTGACACAAGATTCAGGCCCAACAACGGTTTCGCAACGAACAGTTAATGCGAATGAACCCCAGCAACCCTGCGCTCATGGGTCAACAGATGAACATGCCTGGAGGGTATCCCGCTCGAATGATGGCCGGCGTTATGAATGGTGGCGTGCATGGGGGTCAAGAAGGTGCAGGTAGCCCTGGGGATATGGCACATAAATCGGGCCAACTGCAGCGATCAGTGTTGACAAAGCTCACGGCAGGAAGGTAATATACTGTTAGCCCTGTCCAATTGTATGAATGTTGTGTTTAATGATCACTCGATAATTGCAGAGGACCTCACCAAATGAATCCACTTGGCCGACCACAACTTATACAGCATATGCAAAATCGAGAAGGCGAAGTTAATGATATGAACGGCCAGCAAAGACCTCAATCTCCAGCTGCCGCTGCAGCTTCACCTGGGAATAAGCGGGTACGCTTGGAGAATGGACAGTACGAACCAGTTGGGAATGGACGGGGTGGTACACCCCAAGGTGTGCCCCCAGGAATGAATCAAGCCAACGTAGCAGCAGCTCACCAACTGTTAATAGCCAACGGAATTAATCCCAACTCATTGACCCCGCAGCAGCTCCATGCCTTTCAAGGTCAGCCTGCACTCACTCAACAGCGCTCCATACAAGCGTATGCTCAAAATATGGCTGCCGCTACAGGTAAGAACCTTACTCAGTTGCAGGGTGGCCCCAAGGGGATGCCTCAAAACCCAGGACAAGCTGGCTCGCCTATGATGCCTCAAACCTCGGAAGGTGGTCTTGGAGGTGGTATGGGCGACCGTATGGGCGACTTCTATACACCTGGTGGCGGAATGCGCACGGCGGGGGGATTGAGTGGAACCGGAAACCACGCTTTGCAGGATTACCAAATGCAACTGATGTTGCTTGAACAGCAGAACAAAAAAAGATTGATGCAGGCTCGGCAAGAACAAGACCATATCGCCACTCATGGGGACGGAAATAGGCCTGGCTCTTACCATCAAAGTATGTCACCTAATAGCAGAGCCGCACCGTCTCCGGGACCGGGCGGCAAGCCTAATATTGTTGGAACACCCAAGATACCGAACCAAGTTGGACCAAGTTCACCATTACCAGACGGTCAGATGGGAGCTCACGTCCAACAAAGAAACTCGCCTGCTTCAGCAGCAGGTTTCAACGGTCAAATATCAGAAGGCGGCCACTCTATGATTAACTACCCAATGGGCAACAATGGCGCCGGAGTACCGAATGGTGCTAGCATGATGCGACCGCCAGGAAGCTTTGATGGACAAATGGCTCAACCAGGAATGGCCGGTCAAATGAATCCGAACATGAGACCGCAACAAGCTGGACGAGGGCAGCCGGCCGGTGGTATGTGGCATCCGCAACAACAGCAACAACAGCAGATGATGCAGCAACAAGTCCAACCTCAATCTCAGCAACCTGGTCAGCCTCAGCAGAATCAGCCACCACAACAAGTTGGTACACCGCAACCCGGACGGCAAAATCTACCACATACAGCTATGCCTCCACCACAAGCGCCACCGAACGTTCCAAACCCTGGCCGACCAGCGCCTGCGTCACCTCAAGTCACTAACCAGCCGCCGACGCCGACGCAATCAAATAAACCAAATCCTAAAGGGAAGGCTACTCGTGAGCCTGCGAAAAAGGTATATTCTTGTATTTGTTTGTTTTGTCCGTTGAGCGCTAATTCTAAAATAGCCGCGGTCAAAGAAGGGTGCCGCTCCAGCAACACAGGCTCCAAGCGCTGTTACGCCGACGACGTCTGAACCCCCCACGCCGACTACACCACAACACCCGAACTCATTTGGCAACCCTAACCACGCACGATCGAACTTTACGTCAGGTGGGCCTAACCAGCCCGGAAACACCCCTGCTGGACAGCCTGTTCAGCAGCCTACACCGAATCCCGCACCTACAGCACAAGCAGTACCCGACCCGGTTCAGTCTACATCTACATTTGGAGCCATGGGCGATATTGGTGTGGATTTTGGAGAAACGTTTGGTGATGGCAGTGCAGATCTTTTGGACAATTTCGATTTTGATTCATTCTTGAACACTACGGAAGGTGACAGTGGTTCACTTGGATTTGGAGAGAATTTGCAGTGGACTAATGACAATGAGGTTGGGGCAGGAGAATCGTAATAAGCGTCATCATTTTTGGTTGTTATCTTATTTTTTGCTTTGAGCTTCTCTTCATCCCTCGGGCGGCTTTTACTCTTGCTTTATTTTGCCTTTAACTTTTACATGTTATTTCTTTGCCTTTTGGATTTGTCTTTTCCCGGATGTGCACAATATAAAGTGGCTGGTCTTCTGGGATAGGTTTTTGTACGATTTTTTGCTTCGGATGTTTATGTTTCTATTTCTCGCTGGATCTTTCTGTTTTGACTTGTTTTTCTCCTGAAGATGACCAGTCGTTCGTAGTTCTTTTAAAAGTCGCTGGGTTTGTGTCGTATGTGCGTGCGTTTGGGTCTGCTGTACGACGATTGTGCTGCGTGTGCCAGTTGTGTATGTGTTGCTTCTTCCTGAAGTCGTTTGTGGACTGTTTCATAAAACGGGTAAACCTCTTTTCTGCCTGCTGCTGTTTATTCTGCCCGATTGATGAACAGATCGCGGTAAGAGCTTAGTTGCTTGCTTGCTGCGGCATCCATCAGTTGCTTGCTTTAACTGGTCGTCGCCGTCATCTCTTGATCTGCAGATCCGGTACTCTGGTGTTTTTTCTTATTTCTTTTTGCCTTGGTATTCATAGTGTCTTTGGGGTTAACATTGCGTATGTGGTAGGTAACAACTTTACTCTAAGAGGTCATATCATTCATCATCTAGCGGTGGGTTCATTGATTTCATTTGAGTTGATCTTTTGATATCAAAAATAGTTTTTTATTTCCTTTTGCTTTGAGAATGGATGGACGGATGAATTGCAAGTGATATCTTTTGACAAACAATTAGTTTTGCAACGGGCATTTTCTTTCTCCCTTACGGATTTTTTTCTTGCTTGTGCTTTCTTGTATGTTTTGCCTTCCTTAGGGCTCTTAATCCTTGTTTCTCTCTTGTTTGTGTGTGTGCGGAGTCTTTGCTTTTTGCTGCGTTCTTTTGTGAGAATTTTTATATCTCTAGTTTATATGCTCATCTCTCTTCTCGATTATTTTTGTTTCGACGATTGAGAACTGACCCCCCGCTTTCTACCTAAATACCTAACTACCTATTATCATACCGTATATTGTTGCTGCTGGAATCTTGGTGCTTGGTGCATGTGTATGGATTGTATGTAGGAGAATCCAGTGATGGGGTCTGCGTTTTGCAGCAAAGCGACATTAGTAGATGGGGTGTCAGTTCTTCGCGTGTATGCTTGTACCAAAACCAATCGCGGAGCTATGAAACGAGGGACATGAAACCCAGATCTGCAGGGCTACGTTGCTTCAGACCGGACCCTAAAGGATTTTGTGGTCTTCAGACCCCTCAAGTTCATGCTTTTCTTCCTAGCCTCGGGCCACTCCAAAACCACTCTATATTCTCTTCCGTGTAGCCTATCGACTACACTTAGGATTATGTGCATAGATCTCCCCTCTGTCTAGCTGGTAGCTAACAGGCCTCAGCCATGGTGTCGGGTCAAGGTTAGGGTTCGTCCCATTTATTGTGACCGTTTCGGATCGAGTTTTAATCACATACTTTAAATTCGTTCACTGATAGTATTCCAAATCAGAACGAATAGACAGATGAATGGATGACTCTCGTATTATGATTTCGTAGGCAGGGTACGTATATTGTGCACAGCGGTCCCCAGCATGGAACCGACAACAGCCGTGCCGACAAGTTGGCATCACTGAATCGCACTCGATTTATTACCCGGTATTAGTGAATGCCCGCCCCACCTGCGTCTGGTCTGGCGTTCCCCACCTCTCAAAAAATGTCGACCAACACAGACACTCGGCGACCGGCTGCAACAACACGACTCTGCGCACACTGCGGAACCGAACGAGCAAAGATTCAACGCGCCAAAACCCACGAGCGACTATGCATCGCCTGCTTTATCGCCGTCTTCGAGCTTGAAGTCCATCAAACTATTATTTTCAATAAGCTCTTCCGCTGCGGGCAGCGCGTAGCAATCGGCGCATCGGGCGGAAAAGACTCTACTGTGCTTGCAGCAGTGTTGAAGACACTTAACGAGCGATATGACTATGGTGTGGAGTTTGTACTGCTGTCTATCGACGAGGGGATTAAAGGGTACCGCGATGACTCGCTCGAGACGGTGAAGAGGAACGCACAGCAGTACGAGATGGAGCTGTGCATTGTCGGGTATAGAGAACTGTATGGGTGGACGATGGACCAGGTTGTGGAGCAGATTGGGAAGAAGGGGAATTGTACCGTCTGTGGAGTGTTTAGAAGACAAGCGCTGGATCGGGGTGCGGGTATGTTGGGTGTCAGTCATGTCGTTACGGGACATAATGCGGATGATATGGCGGAGACTGTGTTAATGAATTGTTCGTATCCTCCCCGTCCCTTAATTGTATGTGGCTGACAATCAGCAGTGCTTCGCGGCGACCTTCCCCGGTTACATCGCTGCACATGCATCGTCACTGAATCCACGAGCTCTCCGATATCAAGAAGTAAGCCGCTCAAGTACGCCTACGAAAAGGAAATCGTCCTCTACGCGCATCATCGCAAGCTCGAGTACTTCTCGACAGAGTGCATATACTCCCCGGAAGCCTTTCGCGGTAGCGCAAGGAGTCTAATCAAGAGTCTTGAGCGTGTTCGGCCATCGGCGATTCTGGATATTGTCCGGTCGGGTGAGGCGTTCGCAGAGATGGTGCCAGAAGAGATACGGGGATCGACGTGTGGGGGTGGGTCAAAGACTACAACAAAAGCTACTATCGATGTTGTTGCGGATAAGGCGGAAGAAGAGGAGGGCAGTGGTTGCAGAAAGGGTACGATGGGAGATCCATCACGGGGCGGAGAGATGTCGCAGTTTGAAAAGCAGCTCGAGGCGAACGAGAAGGCGGCACACCTAGAGACAGAGATTGTGTTGTCACCGCCGCTGCAAAGGAAGAAGCGTGAGAAGAAGGAGCAAGTATCAAAGACCAAGAAGCAACAGCTAGGCTCGTGTCGCAGGTGTGGTTATATGAGCTCGCAGGAACTGTGTAAGGCGTGTGTGATTCTGGATGATTTGAATAAGAACCGGCCGAAGATCGAGATTGAACTTGATGAAGAGGAGGAGGAGGTGAGCTCGAGTGTTCGAAGGAGGATGGAGGCGCTAGATTTGAGAAAGTCTTTAGACGTTATTTAGAGGTAGTGGTGGTGCTTAGGTGCGATACCTTAAGTACTTAATGCAACACCGTTGGGTTTAAATTAGACGAGACGTTGGAAACGTCTTACTCTTGTAGTAATCAAGACGCCTGAATAGATAACCTACAAGCACGAGAGTGCGTGTGAGCGACTTTGTAGGGCTCTTCATCTTTCGCCTCCCAGATTCAACCTCTGCTGTGCAAGTTGTCTTTTCACATACCGCCTATCAGTAGCTCCTCAAGCCCCAAACCTCAAATGTGCACCTCGGAATTGCCTCAGTGGAGCAATTAACTCCGTCTCTGTGCTCCCGCACACCCTAACCATCTAACCATAACACGTTTAACAACTTTCTCCTTACTCCCTCGCAACAACAATTGCTCTCTTCTCGCTCTGTTACTTGTTTCCTCATACTTCTAATTAACCTGACTCAATGGCCACTACGGACACGGATTTCTACATCCTGGTGACAGGGGCAAACAGGTAAACAAACTCCTTCTTCCACCTTATTCACTTCCCAAATACTTACTAGCAACTGTAGCGGCCTCGGTCTCTCAATTGTCAAACGGCTTGTTACCGACTTCCTACGAACACATCCATCCTCACAAACCATCACGATAATTTTCACTACCCGTAGCGTCCAAAAGAGCACAGCAACGCTGACGCAACTCCTCGCGCACCTCGAGCGACTGGGCGCATCCGCAAATCTCCGCATCCGCTTCTCAACGTCCCAAGTCGACCTGACTGATCTGCGCTCCGTCACCGCGCTGTCCCAGCACCTCAAGAAGACGATCCCGAAACTCGACGCCGCAATCTTCAATGCAGGAATGGGCGCGTTTACGGGAATCAGCTGGCTCGCGTGCTTCGGCGCCCTCGCGCAGAACTGGGTCGAAGCCGTGACGTACCCGACGTATAAGCTCCAGGATGTCGGCGGGACGGTGCACAAAGCCGACGGCCAGGGCATCGGTGAGGTCTTCTGCGCAAACGTGTTTGGTCACTATTACCTAGCGCACGATGTTATGGGGCTGCTGCGGCGGGGCGCGGGGAGGATTGTGTGGGTCTCGAGCTTGGAGGCGTATCAGTGGGCTTATAATGTGGAGGATATCGAGGGCCGACGCTCGGAGTTTAGTTACGAGAGCTCAAAGCGTATCACGGATGTGTTGGCGCTCACTTCGAGCCTCACCGTGACGAAGCCGTGGGCGGAGTCGTTTTTCCGCGCGGAGGGGGAGGAGGCAGTGAGGACGGAGGGCAGGGGGAGCGTCAAGACCTACGTGTGTCACCCTGGTATATGCGCAACCGCCATGATCGACTTGCACCCAATCTTGTGGTACTGCATGACTCTTTCTTTCTTCATTGCGCGGTGGCTTGGAAGTCCCTGGCACACCATCTCCACTCATACGGGGGCGAATTCGGCAGTGCATCTGGCGCTGGCACGGGAAGAGGAGCTGGCCGAGGGTATGGCAGAAAGAGTCAAGTGGGGGAGTGGGTGTGATAGGGCGGGCAATGAGGTCTTGATACCGACGGAGGTTGAAGGTGAGGGCGATGAAAAATGGGAAGAGTTGGGTAGGGAGACATGGAAACAGTTGGAGGAGTTAAGGATAGCGTGGAAAGGGGCATTAGAGGCGTCTTAATGAGACGCTGAAGGGCTATATCGCAGAGTTTGCTTTTTTAAGACGTTAATCAATGGCTCAATACCAGCATGCTTAGATATAATTGTAATATACCTTACATCCAATGGATGGCTGATTGGGCTAAATGATGGACTGTTGAGATAATGATACGTGTTACACAAGACAGTCCTTGTTGCACAAAAATGTGCACTTACGCTTGTGACTGCTTGCTCCTTCATAAACCCAGTGAAGATAGTCTTGGGGCTCTCCTCTCTCTACCATCGGTATTAATCAATACACACGCACACTGTTTCTTAAACAGTTCCTTTTCCAGATGTACGAGTGATCAGACGTGACACTTCTCCCAAGGGCTTCGACGAACGTAGACAATACACTAGGATTTGAAAACACCATAAGCACAGAAAACATAGGTAGGCACGACTACAGGTCAAAGTACCCTTCTAGCAATATTTCGAAGTCCAGAACAAAGAGAAGTACTTTTAGTAACGAATAGCCGTCCCAATATCAACCCCGTATTCCAATAAGTTCAAGAGAGTCTGAGACTCAGGCCTCCAGATGGAGCCGCCTTAAATCCAAGCACCGGTTGCGTAGCGATAACGGAAGTCTCATTACGTCCGTCGCCGCTGGAGGATTGCTGGCTATCCGGGATTGAGATGGTGACGTCCTTCTTGATGGTGACGGAACGCTTGCTGAAGGGCTCCAACGAGCCCACTGGTGGTTCCTCGACGTCTTCATCCACAAAAAACCTCGAGCCAGCACGACGTCCACGCCTCGAGCCTACTCCTTGGTCCGTTTTGTCGTGAAGGCTTGACACACGGAGCGAGACTCTGAAGGGATGCACTAATTAGCTTCATATCGTAACAATTAGAGAGAACCCAAGTGTACCCATGGTATCCCGAGTCCATTGCCCCACAGTTGTATCGCGCAATATCACTTCCCTGAATCACAAGCCCCGATTCGCTGATATTGAGCCGTTTGAACCCGGGTGCGTTATAATCATCTGGAGTATGGTCTGCGTAATGAAGATGAATAGCCAACCAAGGCTGGTCTAACGGTTTATTAGGGACATCAGCTAGAGGAAGATTTAACGATGAAACCTACCAGGGAGGGCAGAAAGATCCTCTGTGACTGAGAGCAGTCTTCTTGTGACATTCCGGGCACTTTGACTGGCACTTCCCACTGTGACCTTGTGTCCACCCACACTGAGACTAACATTGGTCTCGAGGTAAGAAAATGAGAAGGTGTACGACTCAATCACTGTATCGGCGCGGTCTCTCTCGGAGGTTATGTACACCTGCATTGCCTTGAGATATCCGTCGCTTATGACTTGGAATACTCCGTTTTCCAACCATCCTAGAAATATGTCCGCTTCAGCCGTGACTCCTACAACGCAGTCAGTAATCCAGTCCATAAGAATTCTGGAGGTTGGACAGCCGTTATACCCTTCTGTAAGCGGGTGATCTTGGTTCCGGGCTCACGGTTATCAACCTCAGGTGCATTGCAGAACTTTCCATAGTCTTCCGCAATCTCGTGGGTATATAGCATCTTGGTGAAGCATTGGTCGGGAAAGAGACGCCGGATATAAGCTAGGGAACCAATAGAAGCACCGAGGAGCGTCTGGACCATCTGGAGACTTTGTTTCTGCTGCACAACTTGCTGCAATTTGACGTTCTGCTCGACTTCAACTTTTGTCTCGGCTTGCCGGGGCTGCTGTTGCATTACTGGCCGCTGCTTGACCTTTGGACGGACGAGCTGTGCCTGGGCCATTATTACGGCTGGTGGCTATTGGGGGACGAAATGCAATGGATGAAGGCTGGACTGAGAAAGAAAGAGGAGATCTGGAAATAGAAGGTATGTGGGTGGGTGAAGTAAATTGAAATGGGGTGAAGTGGGGAGCTGAGAGCATCGAGTGACGGGAGGAGCACAACGACATCACTCAACCCAAACAAAAAACACAATTTTGCAAGGACTTGTATGAGAAGACATCTAATTTTGAGTTGAGCTAGTAGAAGGATACTCTACAGTGCAAACTGCGGCAAAGCAGAGCGGGGTAGAGGTAATAAGTGAAGGGAAAGAATAGTATGCAATCAAAAATATAGTTACATAGTATCTTATATACGATGCTCCGCCCCTCCTAAAATCGTAATCATCGTTTTTTTCTATTGATCCCACCTTACCACCCTGAGAGCTGGCTATATAGGAGCTACGGGCTGTAATTACCACTAGTTCGTGACGTTCCGCCGCATTTACTTAAGCTTAGCAAATAACTTGGGAGCAGCGCATTGAGTGGTACAATGCATCAAGTGGAAGACTATCTAGTCTGTCAGCATACATACGCTGCAAAAACCTAGCCCTCGTGTGGCTCAAGGCAGAGAACGGTCGCTCTTACACTCCTCAACACAGTCCTCCTTGGGGCCCTTGCCATCAGCATCCTCAGCGGCAGCGGTGACACGCTCAACACACTCGTCATAGTGGTGCTTGGCTGGCAAACATTCTTTTGTCTTCTCACATTCTGTGGCTCCCGATTAGCAAGGTCTTCCTTCGTTCCGGCGACCAATGAATCAATCCCTGTGATTCGATATAATGGCTGCAGTGGACAATCCATTGAGTCGGGGCGCTAATGACACCTACCCTCTAGAAGGGCAGGGAAAGGATCCTCTGGCTCCTCCTCCTCCTCCTCCTCCTCCTCCTCTGGCTCCGGCTCTTCTACTTTTTCGTCGTTGGCGGGCTCCTGTTCGGTCTCAGGCTCAGTCAGGGGTGCTTCTGCGTGCACGTCGGAAACGGTGATGGAGGAGTAGAGGTCGGAAATGAACGACGTCAGAGACATGTTGAGCGTGGGGGGTATTGTGGTAGTTCGAGATTGTTTCGGGAGAGTTGAAGTTGCGGGAAAAAGAAGTCGCCGGTAAATGGGTTTGGCGGCAAATGGGGCTCCAGTGATTGGTCCCGATGCGCTGAGTAACTAGCGCCCTCAATCCCGACCTGCAACTAAGCCTCCAGCGAGAGCTGAAGTAGCTGAAGTATGCTTTTCGACAAGATTCAGAGGTCGCCTTACTGGAGTCTGTTGGCTATCTTCAGTTGCTGGAAGTCCCTACTCGGTTTGATTGCTCTTGTTACACCTTCGCCTGCCTACGATACGTCCACTACACTTACTTTACTTCAATCAAGCAATGACCCCCCCGTTCATGCTGCAAGCATTAGTGCCCGACTTCTGGAAAAATTCTGCAATAGCCTGACAAGATGGGATGCGATATACTTTGCTAAAGTGGCTGAGAGAGGGTATATCAATGAGCAAGAGTGGGCATTTGGGTGGGGATTTACTAGGGCAATTGTTACTACAAGTAAAGGTATGTGGTGGGCGTCCATAAGGCTGAGAAATCATATATTTACTATAAACCCAGTGCTGTCTATTATCCCAGGATACAACCAACTTGGCCATCCAGACGCGGAGATTACTAGCGCCATATTTCTCTCGAATGCGTGCCATCTGGGATCGGTATTTGTACTATATCAGTTGACACTTCTGTGCAGCAACAATTCATCACGACGCCCGAAAGAAATAGCGTGGCTAGCTTCGGTCCTTCACATCCTTTCTCCTGCTGGTATATTCTTGTCGGCCCCATATAGTGAGAGCTTGTTCTCATTGCTTGCCTTTGCTGGTACCTATATCTTTGCCTGGTCTTTGAAAGCCATGAGAGCAGAACAACACCTATGGGGTAACGTCCTCACATTACTCAGTGCGGTTGTATTCTTTATGGCATGTACCGTGAGGAGTAACGGTTTTTTGAATGGGTTTTTGTTCTTGCCCGAGTTTGCAACTGCTTTGTTCAATACCAAGGAGTGGAAGATATGGAGTTTTATCCGTGTGGCAAGTTTGGGAATTGGCGGACTAGTAATTGGAGGAGGACTGGTGTTGCCTCAGTACTTTGCATATCAGGAATTTTGCACTCCGGATGCACTTAGACCATGGTGTTTGAAACTCGTCCCCAGCATCTATACTTGGGTTCAAGGCGTCTACTGGTACTTGTTGCTCTCACTCAACGTTTAGGTCAACCCACCTAACTTTACCGTAGGGATGTGGGCCCATTTAAATACTGGACTTTATCCAACCTTCCATTATTCCTGCTGGCGGCACCTACACTCGTTGTACTTCTACAATCTGGAGCATGGGCATGGGGCCTCCAATCTTCCTCCAGGAATCATCGGGGGGGAATAAGGAAAAATCGGCTCGGAGCATGGGCCGACGCGCAGATGAATCCGGACATTGTAAACCGATTGGCTATAATGCAGCTCCTACTA
>Ga0307515_10000805_pt1 | contig 72314 bp, 59 predicted proteins | sample 17_EM_MG_FD_194513 | JGI IMG/M metagenome (GOLD analysis project Ga0307515, IMG submission 194513) | Populus trichocarpa ectomycorrhiza microbial communities from riparian zone in the Pacific Northwest, United States - 17_EM | ecosystem: Host-associated > Plants > Roots > Unclassified | place... | reverse complement strand
AAGGAAATCCTCCAACACCATCGACACTCTCTTTATATAATTCGTCTGCCACCTCTCGAACCATTCTTCATGCTCCGATATACCATCCGAATCTTATCCCATGATCTTACACACCACTCCGTCAATCCTTATCGTAACAACCACGCCACATCGTCCGACGTCGCAACACCTCTGACCACTTCTTTATCTTACTAAATTATACCGCCACCATCTCGCCGCTTCCTCCGCGTCTTCCAACGTCTCCGCCTTTCCGTAACACAATTCCTTCTGCACCACCCGTATCTTTCTTCTATTATTCCCAGGTATCACCGTACCTGCCTGCGCCGTGACAGACTGTCTCCCGCTCCCAGCCAGTCTCTCATCTCTCAGCAGACTATGTTTGTACTCAATTCTCTACATTCCCACAATTACAAGTTAACCAATGAATAGAATCTCAGCTCCCATCGCACCTCCCTCCGGAACTACTGCCTCCAGATTGACCGCCTCCCAGTACTCCTCCAATCTCGCTCGATCACAGCCTTCGAGTGCATCTCCACACTCGCTCGATCACAGCCTCCAATTGTATCTTTAAACTCACTCGATTACAGCCTCCAAGTGCATCTCCAGTCTCGGTCAATGATGGCCTCCAAGTGCATCTCCAAATTCGCACAGCCTCCATGTGTATCTCTGCACTCGCTCGATTGGGGCCTCCAAATTCGCACGATCGCGGCCTCCAACTGCATCCCCAAACTCGGTCCATCACAGCCACCAAGTACTTCTTTCTGCAGCGACGGCGGGTGTACTGAGATACAGGGGTAATGGAGGTGGACAGAGTAACGGGGAGTATATTTTCGGCAGACCCTGGAGTAGATAGATATCATCTCATTTCCATCTCATCATATCATACAATGAAAATACAGACTCTATCTTTCCCAACTTTTAGTCTCACTCACTCTGTCCGAGAGATTTCGTGGAGCCACACAATTTCATGGATCCTCAACGCTGGGTAGTATTATATCTTCTCACCCAATTCCTACCCACCTTGAACGAACACATCTCTTTCTCACGAATTCCATTTGCACGTTGCGAGAGGTGCCGCCGAGTATTGATGGTGGGCTCTCTGCCTTCTCGCTCCATCGTTTCTCCACTACAGCCTCCAAAGTGGTGCATCTCTATGTTCCCTCAATGGGCGTGTCAAGGTGCTCCTCCAATTGTGCTCGACTACCATCTGCGGTCAGATTGGCCGTATGTATATATATACAGAGACTTAAATAATGCATGCCATATCTTGATGTAGCGAATCTTGTGACTGTAACAAAGACAAATATGATAAGATGAAATGCCTTGTGGTTATGTAAGAACCACTGCTGTGAGAATATGCCACCAAGTCTCCCACAGTGCTCTCGAAGTCTCCTGCAGAGCTGCGTAGCTGTCCCAGCTGCTCTTGACGTGTCCCGCAGATCTGTGCAGAGGTCTCAGGAGCTCCAAAATTTGACTGTTCTGTAAGTCATATCTCGTAGAATCCTGAATGCTCCTCCATAACTGCAGGTGCTTTCAGGAGCACCTGAGAATGCCCTTGCAGAGTCTCAGAGGACATTGCTTAGCTCCAGGGGGGTCTGGGAGCATCTAGAAGTATTTAGAAGCACTGGTGCGGTCACCTGGAGTGTCTGGGAGGATTGCGTGTTGCTTCCGGACCGATTTACATTTTGCTGATGTTCTTGAGAGAGTTCTGGGGGCTTGCCCAGGCAATATCGTAGAGGACTTCTTCATGCTAATGTAGATTCCACCGAGCCTGTCTCCTATTAGCTTTCACACAATTCGCATAGGCTCTGACTGAATCTGGTGGAAGTAGTATGTATTCCTGCATCAGCGTAATCACCGCCACACGACATTGATCCCTATCACGATAAACCTTGGCTATCTCCTTTGAAAAGTGGTCAAAGTCCTGTAGGCATGGACCGGATTTGAAAGATAAGTCACCCGCCCATTCCCAGGGGTCCGTTATCGCTGTCTGTCTGAGTGCCAGGTGTGAGTGATTGTACCAGGCGTCCAGAAAAGAGATCGGGTATTTGACACGATTGGAACCGCCGCGTCGGAATAGGTGGCGGTAGAAGTTTCAATTCAAGTGTAACGCATCCAGAAATCAGTCCAGCTCGATTGCACCACCGCAGTACCGTACTGGTTCAACCATCTTGTAGATATTCGGTCTTGGGCCTGCAATGCTCCTTTCGGCGCCTGCGGCGCATTCAGCAGCCCATTGATCCCGTTCAGCAGTCATTATTTCCCATTCAACCGCCATCCTCGCCCATTTGGGTCTCAGTTCGGCTGTCCACCGGGCTTGGTTTTCGAGCAGCATTTCCAGCATCAACCGGTTTTGAGTCACCGGGTGTAGAGGATCCTCATCAGTAATTTGCAAACGGAGATCACCAATATCGTTGTTGATCAGGCTATCTTCGTCTCTTTGATCTCTGAGGTCATCGTCAAGATCATTGTCGTCATCACTCTCGACCTCTGGTAAAACTGTTGGAGTTGTGCGTTCGGCTGCCGATGCCGCTGCCTGCAGAGTGTCATCACTCTCATGGATGTCAGTGAGGTGCAATTGAGTTCTGGTAGACTTCTTTGCAGGCAAGTTTTTTGATAAAACGCATTATATTGTGGTGACACGTCGAGAGGGGTAAATCGCAAGATCCCGAGAGCGAAACGTATCAAATTGATTAAGAGCGATAATAGTGTCGGGCCGTATATCCGTATATGACCGCGTATGAGAGTACATGGGAGGATACGGTTGCACACGTGGATGTGGTAATATAATAGAGTAGTAGATAGGTCAGATTATCGCAGGTGATCTCAGAGAGATCGCCAGTCGTCTATATAAGGTTGCGTTCACCCGGCCCTGGACACGTCTCGTGCAATTGGCGATAACCTAATCATGACTGCCATTACAATACCTCATTTACAGATGTCTGTAACCAATCGCCACTTAGATAACCCACGATGGAAAGCCCAAAATCATTGACGCTCCGTTGACATTCATTTTCAGAATGGGGCAACGACTGTGTCACTGTCTCTTTTGCCTATGAAGGCTCCCATTACAATCATTATGCCTAACCACTGCCACATCATTTTGTAAGTACCGGACTTAAAAGACTAAAAATTGTTGATGCTCCGTTGACACTGTATTTAATGATGGAGTAACAATGATATCACCCATTGTTCTACCTATAAAGGCCATCAATACATCGTATATGAATTATTACCACAAATCAACAATGAGATAACCCAAGATGCAAAGCCAAAAATCGTTGATGCTTGGTCGACACTCATTTTCATTATGGGGCAGTAACCATGTCACTTGCTCTTATACCTATAAAGGCAGCCAATGCATAGGTTATGCTTAACCACAACGAAATCACTTTACATATACCTTGCTTACCAGACCAAAAATCATTCATGCTCCATTGACACTCATTTTAATGTATTGTCTAGTCAATATCTGCTGCCATTGATAATTGTATGAATAATTATTTCGACATATTGTTTGCCTTTCTGCCAGATTGAAACTGAGCCCTTCGGCAAAGCTGAGGCCAGTAATATTCGTGCACAGGTTGCTCTCATTATACCAAAATTGGAGTATTTTGCTGTATGATTCATATCGCCCGCTATAAATCTGTTTATGTCCAATTATCCACATGCAACTGCCCAATATTCTCCCATAATATCACGATAAGTGCCATTCTTTGTCAAGCTACATATAGAACCAGATGAATACATATTGACCCATTCTGTGCAACTTTCTCTTGTTTCCCGAATTCCTCCTTGTTTCCATTGCAGTGACTGTCATTAGCCTCTTTTCAGCCTGGTTGATTGACCTCTGTGTTGGCCGAATCGATCTGGGAACATTTGGTGTGGCACTCACAACCTGCTTCTCCGGGCTGAGAAGAGCTTCGATCCCACTGTCCAGCTCTATATCGGATTCGTCGTCTGCCTCCCGGTTGACTTCGCCTGCATTTGGATTATCCAACTCACCATTCATGTTTACCCAATTTTTGGCGTCGGAAATGATTGCAGGCGTGCTATCCTCATCACTTTCAACTGGTTGACGGTCGATTTTTTTAATTTGGTGGACATTTATTACCTGAGTTTGTCCTCCAGGGAGTTCCTTTGCAGACAAAGCTGGTAGCAAAGGTGATCTTTCTGACAATTTGAATGCAGCCGCACCATCATATTGAAAGAGTGACCAGGTTGCTTTGCCAATCTCTTCCATATCCAGAATGTATCCTATGGCTGTCACTTGCGTGTATTGCGCACAAGATTCCGTCTGTGTAGCATGACTGTTTTTGCTTCCCTGCCAGATCTCCAAAAAGTTGTGGACCATGCCAATTCATTGCAATTTGCTATCGACTGCCTTGTTCTGCAATTCCAAGTCGTTTTCGGTTTCGGTGGTATCCAATGCTGGGTAATCCCCACCCAATGTTTTGTTATTCGCTCGAGCAAACTGCGTGACTATGACTTTTTCCCAACGCGTCTCGCCAGCTGTTTTTGACTGTCTCCAGCCCGTAAAGTCCCGGCCAAGGGAAAAACTGGCCTGCACTCCGACACTGTGTTGTAGGATAGAGAATATGTTGCTGGCCTCATTGGAGTAATCAGCGTACTTCGAGTGTGTTTCCTCTTGTTGACACCACCAGTCGGTGATATCCGGTAACCCAAGCATACTGCAAATCTCCATGTGGTCGGACTGTTAATCAGGAAGATTTGGATGATCTTGCGCTCAGTTCTTTGGTTCCTCAGGTGGTGGATATGAATCGAGCCTTGGGGCAGTCAATAAGCGTGCAGCACCATCGCTTCGTCTGGGTGTCATTTCAGCAACATAATCAGGCGTTAAGTGTTCTTCATCATCGCTGGACAAATCATATCAATCGAAAGACAATTGACCAAATCCAGAAGCCTTTGCAGAGGGGAAGAGATTAATACCCAGAACATTTTCGGGTATGATGATGGACATTCATCGATGTTTAGCACAGTATTCGTTCTGCACATACTCCAGATACACCTCTTGGTATTGGGTAGTATAAGTAGTCTTGTCCTCAGGATTAATATCCATTGCCTTGTCGCACTTCCTGAATGATCGCAACTCCCAGAATGGATGAAGGATTTGTGCTGAGATGAGAAGCATACCGGTCGTTGGAGTTACTTCAGCATAATATATTGACAGCTTGTGTGGCGCAAACTTCACGGCAAAGAATATGTCTTCCTTCCATCAAGTCCACTTCCTAGCTACAGCTCGCATAATGCAATCCATATGATCAACCATGTCGTGTTAAACAGTGATGATGTGATGCAGAGTAACCGTATGCCTGTTTGACATCCACAGGGTTCAGTATCGGAATAGCCTTAAACGTTCCATGACGTACTTGACGATGGTCCATTCATCCTGTGTTTTGTAGAGTGGCCGGTAATCACATTATGTTGGATTCTGGAGCCACTCCCAGGTGAATTCTGGTGATCTGTAGGCTCGCTCAAGCAACTCCAGTGTAGAATATCTCCGTGTTTTCACATCCATACTGGGTAGTACTGCGATTCGTACTGTGCCTTTTTGACAGTGAATGCACTCGTTTCGACAACCAGGTGTCAGTGTTATCAATGCAGCAAGCATTCTCTGCAATATGAAGGTAAGTTTCAGGTCTTTCAACATGTCTTGAAATACGTACTGTCTCAATTACCTTTGCTACACATGGTCTCATAACTGACATCTGATTGAATCTAGCATTGCCATCTTTTCGCAGTCTTTGACTCTTCCCAATGCCTGTGCTTTGATTCTCTCCAAATAGCTGATCACCCTCATTGGCTTCCCAAGCCTTGGTGCAGCCTTGTAGACCGACAGTGCTGATAAACGCACCCAAAGCAAGCTGAATGACCTGCACTGTGCATGGTATGTGATTCCTCGTTGCAATCCACTCAATTCCGGAGACCTGACAGGTTGATTGTAGTTCCCAAGTCATCCAGTGAGTTGAAGAAGCATTATCAGTTGTAATTACAACTGAACGGCCGTCAGTAAGCTCAAAACGATCATGAACTTGGGTCAAATCTATGCCTAGCCTTGCTCCAGTCTGTTCAGCCTTGACCTGTTTTCCTTAATCCGCTTTCTGAATAGGAAATGAAGTGGCTTTCATCCTCGTCGAGAGCAAGTTTTACTTCTCACTATGCCCATTTCCGATCCTTGTTGTAAGCTATGATCAGTGGTGAGGCTAATTTGTTCATCGACATCCACCCGTTCAAAGCCAAGCTAACTTTATTTCTTGATGGCAATTGCTTCTTAATTGCATCCACTTTCAGTGAGTATTCCCTCCGGCAAATGCTGCTAAGGGTGCTCGCAGACGGAAGCAACAACCTGCTTTGGAATGCATTCTACAACCCTTCTCGCTCTAGGTTCGATATAGTGTTCCATGGAATATGAGCAGAAACAAATCCTAACATGAGGTAGTGATTCCAGGTGTCTTGGTGAAATTCAGCAGCTAACAAGTCCTTTACTGCCAGTTTGAAGCGTTTTGTCAGTCATTTGAATTACGATAGATAGGATAGAACTGTCGAATATGACTTTCGTTTTTGAACTTACAATTGAAATTTCTTGACTGCCTTGTCTCTTTGGTATGGCCAAAGCTGTTGAATCAACGGTTGTACTTGTCAATTCAGAAACTTCCAACTCTGTTAATGCATTTAACTTTGCAATGTACACTTTTGCCAGCAAGTGTTTCCCCATTGAGCTAGTCCCATGTTCCGATGGATGGCAAAGAACGTGATGGCAAATGATACATATGATGCCAGGGCTGCCGGTCTCCTCAATTCCACAGTGGAAATATAAATTCCATCAAGGCGCATGTCTAGAAATATCCCAAGCAATAGGACACATCAAGCCCACATTCATAGAAGCCTACCAACCATCAAATATGATATATAAAGTATGGTCACTCACATCACGAATATAGGCACGTTCATTGTTGGAAGATATCATTAGCTCTAGCAACGAGGTATTTGAAGATTGGGAATGCAACATGGTGGTAAGAGTTTGTAAGCTGCGTAATTCCAGTTGAGAGACTGTCAAATGTTCATATTATTGTTACATAGAACACTGGTACTTAACTTTTGACTCTGGAGCTACACGCAAGACAACAGTAAGACCTGTGAGACATTGCATTCATATTTGTGAAGTTGTATACAAGGCTATATTAAAAAGACTGACCGTTAAGGACTCAATTCAAAATTGATGCAAGGTATTTCGTAGCTGGGAAGCATACCGAGCCCCACAATAACTGTTGCCACTCCACTAACACTTATTTTTAGGAGGCGGTAGTTGAATTTTTTCTAGCATTTTTGCCCAGTAAGGCGGCCAATACTTTGATTATGAGTTAATGTCAATGCACAGCCATGGCATTATTCAAGTTGCAAGACCAAAAATCGTCCACGCTCTGTTGATACTACATTAACGTTCTGTTGACAGTCTGTTGATGCTCTGTTGACGCTCTGTTGACACTCCATTGACACACCGTTGACGCTCAGTTTTGAGGACATAGTCGCGATGTTGTCACTAGAACTTTCACAAAGAAACGCAGCTCATAGTGCTATTATGGGTTGATCTCATCGCATGGCCCTTGGATTGTCCAAGATGCAATGCCAAGAATCATTGATGCTCCGCTGACTTTCATTTTCTGGATGGAGCAACGAATGTGTCACCTGCGTCTTTGGCTATACAGCCGACCAATCCATTTACTTTGCAAGGATGCAACAATGCAGCCCTTTGATCGCGGAATATGTAAGACTGACAATCATGGATGGTCCCTTAACGCTCATATTGAACACATCGAAACAGTCATCGTAGTCCCAATAATGGTATGTAATGAATCGTATTGTCATTATTGACAACCACTATAGCGTTTCTATGTATTATCATTTGCATCCAGAAGCTTTTTCGACTCCCAATTTCTGATCAAACACTATCCACATTACCTGAGTGATAAATAATGTTGCCTTATCACATTCCCGCGCTTTTGGCTGGCGGTTTACAGCATGAACATCTTTCCTCTCATTTTCTTGTCATATACCCCGACGTCCCCACCCTTCCTCATCCATCTCTTTGCCATCGATTTCCATGATATATTATATGCAATTTTAATTGTCTCAACCATGTGCACCAGGTCTCTGTGGAGAGTTATGCAGTTGGATGCCTGAATGAATGCAGCATGATGATCGTCATTCAGACAGATTCGTATTGTGCACTGAAGGGTCCTTCTATGACGTGTATGACATCAGTCACTTAAATATTGTAACTCAATTTTGTCACAACTTTATTTTTTGCTGTCTCACTTAACAGTAATTGGCAAACAGGTATCAAGTTTATTGGTCATCTTACTGCCTGATTTACATTCTAGAACTTTCAGATGGTGTGTACCACCCTTGCACATGCACAGACGAATTATTGTGTCTCACAATTTGGTCACTGGAGTCAAGAAAAAGCTGACAAGTAGTAAAATTGGTACACAAATTGAGTTTCACTGAGATCTGACGTCAAAAATTGTATTTGGTCTCTCTATTCCTCTGGTGACACAGGAGCCATCATCATGTCTGCATCCGAATCCGATTTCTATCTGGGGATCAGCTGGGGAGGCAATATGCAGGGGTAAAAGCTTACAGGTTCAACGTGCTTCACTCGCTGAATAGGTGATGAATTGGGCTCCACACCGGGGAGAAGACATGCCATGCCATTTCTGGACAGTGGCTTCCCGGAACCTAGCCTCATGTGACTACTTCCAGGTTGAGAAGTCCCTTGTGGCACTTGCGATATTCTGGAGACTCTCTCGAGACTCACCATATGCTCTCCGGATGTTGTGGGTGCAGGTGCAGCTGCAAGATCATCCGTTGGCAGTTCAACCACAGCCTGAACCCTCAATTGGGTTGTGCTGTACTTCCTATCTCTTTCACAGATGTAGTCGGCTGCATCCCACTATCCCTGTTGTGTCAATTTGTCAAGCTTCATCTGCTTCTGCCAAGACCTCTCCGTGCGCTGCTGTACCGTTGTGGAGATTATGCCCATCACCCAGCCGGGTTTGTCATCTTTGCTCAGCTTGCCCAGCTCTGTGTCATCATCATCCTCATCTTCCCCATCCTGCTCATCGTCGGAAGTTGCAAGAGTGCTCAGACTGTCTCCGATAGCAACTATCATGTCCTGAAACATTGTCTCTGGCTCTCTGGTTGTCAATCCCACGTTTTCATCTTTCCTCATGTCTTCCTGCTCCTGCTGAATCGCTGTCTCTGTGTCTTCAACTCGCTTTCTTGCCACAGTGGTTTCTCTCTCAAAATAATCCTCGATCCAGTTGGGTATCTCTTCAGTGATAAACAGTGCATTTCTCATCGTTTCTCCGCCACAGGCTTCTCTTTGGATCGCAAGCTGCGCACTGCCTCAAGGGCTCAGACGCTTTCTACTTCCAAGCCGCTCTGGCCTTCATTCCCTTGATGACGTCGTCGTGTCAAACACTTTCTTGATTTGCCATATTTGCCCTCAGGGTGTAGCAAAAACTTCTTTTTCAGAGGACTGACCATTATAGATTCTGTTGACTTTGCTGTTGGGCGAGATGTTGAATGATGCAAGATATGGATGATGCGGAGAAAAGCTGCATCTTGTATGTCAAGGTTAGTATGTTTGATCAACTTAAACAAAGCGAAATTGGTGTTTTGACTGTCACGAAACTACGAATAGTTAGGCATTCCATACAACATGCCGTGATCGTTAGCATCAATTTCATGGAATATCCCGGGGATTTTTTGAGACAAACATTAGCAGACATCCTTTCCTTCAAAGAATTTGCTCATTATATCTGACAATCCTTAGATTTTGGCTGTTGTACACCTCTATTTATCCCAGTAAACAAACATCCAACATTGGTCCGGCTAGCTGCAAATTGTGCGATGGTGAGAAACCCCCACAATTGGTAGCCATACGCAGCAGGATTCATCTTGAGTAGAACCTTCACGTTGGCTATTACTTATTCCATTCAGACTTGGGGCTAGCAAAATATTCCTCAGGACGTCCCACTTTTTTTAGTTATCATCTTCCTCTTCTATTCCACACCGCCAAATCATGGCTACATGCAGTCCATAGCCAGGAGCGACCGGATCCGAATCGAGCCAATCGACAAGCGCTTCATCCCATGCGTTACTCACAGGCTCTCAGCAACAACACAGACACCAGTTGATCCACCGCAACGCTGCCAATGCAGCAACTGAAAATATGACCCAGGATGCACATTTAAAAATCGTCCCTCAGACCAGAAACAGCAAGCATCAGAAGCAGCATGCAATTGGATATGAGTATATCCATATCGCGGTAAACAGCCATCAACTAACCACACCACGAACAGCGGGTATATGTAGAGAGCTACGTGTCCATGGTACCCCTGCCCAAAATGGCAAACCTCCATGGTCGACCAAGGCAGTTGTCCACACACTCTGTGAAATTTAACATCATGATGTTGTCAGCTCGGGGATGTCCACAAACAACTTTCAGGGTATGCATCCCCGAGAGTAGACAAAACACTATTTAATCCCCTTGGGGGAGGCTACGCAAGCATATATGGTTGAGGTAAAAGCCGAATCTCATTGTGAGAAGCAGCAACTAATTTCTTGTAGGGTTTCAACATGTCTGCTACTATGGCAAGGCAAGGAGGTCGGGAACAGCTGGAACAGTCCGACATGCGCCTTGCCTTGAATATGTCCAAATTGGCCAAAGAAGGGTTTTCGTGTGCCGCAATGAAGGAAATGCAATATCTGATCACGATACCTCCCACCGATGTCTGAGAAGAGAAGAAGCGGATAGAGGAGTCTCATGGCATATAGAGGTGCAGGCTGCGATGGAAAGACACGTGGGTACGCTTCGTCAAAACCACACAGACAGATGCCTTCCTTGCCGCAACTGCACCACAAAGAATCTGCAGACCCGCGGGAGGCAAAAAGGGATGGTTGCATCTTCACCTGACCGACACAGACAGCACACTCCAGAACCGATGCCATCTCTGCCCACAATGCCACCTACGCCACCTGGGGACAATGAGGGAGCCCAAAGTTCCCAAATCGACAATTTGCCACCCAGTTATGTGTATTCACATACACCTCTTCCCTGCGCTCAATTTTTCAATCTTGATGCATATGCCCAGGATAGCCAACACGATGAGGATTTCAATCCAGATATTCCGACTGGTGAGGGGACATCGACTGGTTAGTATACTATCTGCTGTGTAGTAATGGAGCTAACATCCATTTTGCAGATGAGAGCAGCCATTTGAGCAAACCTGCAAGTGAGGACGAGCATTGATCCCACAGAACGGGATTTTTGAGTCTATTAGATTCTACAATCACCGGACACTGTAAAATATATTTTAAAGGATATATTCCTATGTATTATGAAAGAACAATGTAGTGATCAAGGAGAAAGTCAATGAAAACACTAGAAAGGCTGCCAAAACAATGTGAATAATATACTGTGCCAAATCAAATGATGGCATATTGCAGATATGCCCCAGACAAAATGAGCATCAACGGAGCTTCCACAATTTCCGGTCGTGTAAGTCAGGTAATTAAAAATCATTTGGTCGTGGTTATACATAATCATTGTATTGGCTGCCTTCAAAGGCAAAAATCTGAACTTCAAGCTCCCTACCTCATCCGAAAAAGGAGCGTCAACCGAGCATCAACAATTTCTCATCTTGCATCTTGGGTAATCTGATGGGCGATAGGTTGCAGACAGTCATAAAGAAATTATTGGCCACCTTTGTTGGCAAAACTGATAGCGATACACTTGCTGCCCCATTGTGAAAATGAGCGTCAACCGAGCGTCAACGATTTCAGGTCTTGCATCTTCAGTAATATGAGTGGCACATGATCAGAAGTATTCCTGAACAAGGACATGACAGCCTTTGTAAGTAGATAAGAAAGCCATATTCCCGCAACAGCCTCCAGGACAGTAACAACCAATTTTATTTACAGAGCTACTACTCAGGGTTCTTGCACCTTTTAGCATACAAAAACAGTCACAACAATGTATATAAACAATAACAGCCACATCGCGCTGGGATTCACCATGATGCACGGCCAACAATTGTTGATGGTCCATTCACGCTGATTTTCAAGATGGGGCAGGGAGCGTTTCCCATTCCCGTTTTCCTATAAAGGCAGCCAATACTTCGTTCATGACAATCTGCAACCGATCGCCCCCCAGATTACTCACGATACACGACCAATCATCATTGACTCTCCGTTGACACTCATTTCAAGGATGGTGTAGGGTGCCTGTCTCTGTTTGTTTCAATGATTAAGGCAGCCGATGCATCAAAAAAGACAGTGATGTACCAATGTCAATATTTTGCGATTATCAGTAGCATATCTGAATGCAACAATACACTGTAAAATGCAAAATGCAGAACTGGCGATTGGAACAAACCGGTCTAGCTAAACCCAACAGAACCCACGGGTTGACGGGTATGGGTCCGGGATTGGCCTATCAGGTGGCAGTGGGTCGGCTTTTTGGTCAGGTCCTGAACTGAACTGACCTATTTTGAGATTCCAAACCCGGACCGCTGGCAGGTAACCCAGACCCATTGCTAACACTACTGCAATTGAAGACTACTCCAGAGTACAATGCTTGTGAATACCTAATTGGCCAGTTTTGTAGTTTCCAAATGAATCATAGAGACAGCTATATCTATAAATGCTCCATGGCATAACATACTAGATGCAAACTACTACAAGCTTGTGGAAGTTTGGAAACCTGCAATTGATTCTAATTATCACTGGTATGTGGTAGTAGGTGCTTGCCCCAAAATATCTTTTGTATGCCAAATACCAGGTAGTCTAACATATAATATTGTTCTGCCAATATAGGGAGATATATAAATTGTATTCTCTTGAATTGCTTTGTATCAGATCAACACTATTGACTATATCTGGAAAGCTTTGGTGTTTTCCTGATCAAGATTAATTGAAACTTTTACCATTCTAGAACAGTTTATTATTTTTATTGCTATTGTACTGCAGTGTGTTATCATACTGTACAGTACATTAGTCCCATAATTGGAAAATTGGAATATTATAGTATTAGTACAATTTGCAGACTGTGTATTATGTGGGCTTATCCACATTACATATTATAGCTCTGGGCAGGTTTTAATTGTATATCTTAATGCCTCTTATGAGAAACTTCAAGAGATTATAAGGTGTATAATCTAATGAAATGACTTTTTCCCAACATTCTCTCCAATAAAAACATTGTTCAAGTTAAATATTATCATAATTTGAAGATGATTTTTTAACTAAGCTCAATTCATAGTAATTCATAGTTACTAATTGGATATTCACTTTGAAACTGAGCTTCAAATCCAGAAAACCAATCCTCATTATAATGATATATATTTCCCAATGGTTGTTGAAGAGATCAATCATAGTTGACCTAAATGGAATTACTTAATCGAATTTGCTGTCAATTTTTCTCCACTGCCAAAACCTTATGGTATACACCTCTAATATCTCAGTTTTTTTAACCTAATACCTTTTAAAGTTTATTACTAGCAGCTACTGTAATACATTGTATACATTATAAGTACACTACTAGTAAGTGGGTGAAAGTTATATTTTCTCAGTATGAATATTTTGGTAATTATATCATTTGCAGAGTGCTAAAATTATACTCTAGATGCCACTTTTCTAATCAACTACCTACAGTAAAGACCTTAATTCTGCATTATTTGGAGACTGCATTGCTGGAAGAATTGCACCTTAATTTCAGTACGTGCTTTTCACTATGTAATAGTGCTATTTTGTATTATATATTCTAGAACTATTCTCTTGTGCACTCTTCATTTCCAGATAGTACTTCTATACTTTGCTCCAATGTAGGTACTTTATTTCGAACTCTATTATAATATACAAATGGTTAAAACCACATAACATCACTATAAGATATTGTATAATGAGGAAGTGTTATTGAAATTTCATGTAGTTACTCAAATAGATACAAATGTTGTATAAATTAAAGGAGAATCATCCGATCCTCCAGGTGATCAATAATATAAAGTTTCCTCATTTCATTAGCTCTGTTCAAATGCAAGAAATCGTCAAGAATGTGAAAATCTTCAATTGAAATATTCTGTGCACTTACTACAGTAAGTGGGATTTGCATATATGCTGCTTATCTGTAGAGAAGTTGATTTTTTCTTTCATTTTCCAAGATAGCAATGCAAACAAGATTGAACGCAAAGAAATACGTATGCTAGTAGAGTATATTGAAAGAATTATTGGCAAACAATACTCAAGGGATCATATTTGCAGTGAAGAGGAATCCATTGCTGGTATATCACCAGAAAATGCCAAAAAAGCCAGCTGCACTCTGAATCAAGATATTTATAAATTTAAGCAACTCTTAGAATTTATTTGGGATCCTCATTGTAATTGGAAACAGTCTTATAAGTCATCAAAATTATCTCCATTACTCAATATATGTTTGAACTTAGTACACCTACTATGCTACAATTAGAGGTTCATAATTTTGGATTCAAATTACTGATACCCACTGGAAGATCATTAAAGTATTTAAAATCCTCCCAAATTTGCCAATAATAAGTAGGTACTCTATTTCCTCTGATATACTTCTAGAGGTTCCAAATGACAACATTATATTTCGCTAATAAAGATTATCTGTTGATTTGGATAGACAGTATATCCTAACTGGGATGATTTCATTTGAATTCAGTCAGATGTATGGCTACAATGTGAATCAAGCAACTGGGTAATTTCTGTGAATAGAAATTTTGGCTACTTACTAATAAGGGTCTTTATGTACTGTATATAATATACTGAGCCTAACTATAGTTATATTGCCATACTGTACTGAGTTATTCCACTAACTCTATTGGTTTTGGTTATATTTAATTGGCTTTGCTGTACTAATGCAGAATAGCAACAATTTCTTGGAGTATTGGGAAGTGGTATTTTTCTTATTATTGGGAAAACAACCTTAGACAATATACAAGATTATCATCAGAAAGTTATCAGGTTGTAATTCACCCAAAGTTTAATATATCATTACTATTTTTCATATATTTACTTCTACAGTAGTATGTAGTTTTTAATCAATATATTTCAATATTTGTAGAACTAGAACTGGTACAATTGGTTAAATTCAATATAATATTCTAGTAGCGGAGTAAACAGAGTCTAATTAATATTTCTTTATTGGGTGAGTTGTACTGACAAATGCAGCTGCTTCTCTAACATGTTTCTGTTGTATAAAGATAAAAGCTACTTAACAGAAATAATATTAATTAAGTGGAAACTAGAATAAGTATATATAGAATCATGGGGTAAGTATATAGATACTAACATTGATGCTAGTCTGACTTCTACTGCTCTTTAGCAGTTATATATTCTCTTTCCTTCAGCTTATAACTGTTAATTCCTATTTAGGTCAAACTCAAGCTCTGACTGTTAGCTGACTAAATATACTGTATATCAATGATCTTAAATTGTTCAAAGATAGTAAAGCTATCCCTAGTACTAAGATAATATTATAAGATTTAAATACATACAGCCTAACTTGCTGATCAGATTAAATATTGTTATATACTATGTATTTTAATCAATGCAATATTGAAGATATTATACAGTGGAATTCAATCCTTCCTATCAAGAAAGAAGATATATCATATATATGAGAGCATAACTAAATTTAATTGTCAATCACCAAATATCTGATTTATGCTAATTTGTTTTGTTCACAATTTAGACTACTGACTCGTGGTTATATTATTCATATTGTTAAATGGTTTATACAGTCTCTCTTTTTGTTTCCATACTTATTATATTTGATACCTTTTAAGAGAAAATATATTTCAAAATTGCCAGTCTAGGTTGACATTTTGTTAAAAAGTAGAACTAGATTATTTACTATCCGACCTAGATACCACAGATAGATTATATATATTAATATCCAAACGTCTAATCAATTTCATAATTATTATGCCGGTCAAATCTTGAACTACTTCATACTATCATGAGTAGTTGAAAAAAGTTCACTGTTTGTAACAATTCCATCAGAGTGGAACTGTTCCAGATAAGTTATTATTCCTTGCCAAATCTTCAAATCAAATAATTAGTACGAGTGAAGTATATAATATATTGCGGTAAAATAGGCAAATCAGAAGGAGATATTGTATTAGAATTGTATCACAAAACTACATCTGTCAGTATTATGTAGTTCAAAGATTGAAGCAATATTTGATTACAGTAAATTTGGTTGCTGGTAATTTCAGTCTGAGCTGTATATATTACAGCAGAATTCTAATTATGTATTATTTAAAGACTGGTTATCTTAATATGTAGCATTATAAATAATATCTGAATAAAAACAGAAAGTGAACCACTATGAGATATACAATAGTGAGCTGAAATATAATTGGAAGCCTCTTGTAAGATTGAAGGAAGGGTACAAAGGTTTTCTAAACTGATCTGTTAATGTTTTAATTTGCAGGCTGTGATGTCAACGTCAAATGTGGTAGTAACACTAAAATATATACTTATTTGAGTTGATAGCAGTACAAGTTTGAAAACATTGGTAGAGCTAACAGGCTGATAGTATTGTGTAATGTTTATACAGTAGTTAGGTTAATAGATTTAACAACCTTACATTGAGTGGATAATTGTAGTTAACAATGCGAAGTGGAGAATTTTTATTGTAACTGTACAGTGCTGCAGACATTGTCAGCTTTCCATCGTTGCTGTAGTATATAGCAACAAATGTTAGAATTGAGAGCATGGTTATATCACTTTTAAAATATACCTGAATCTTTAGATTACATTCCCATTACTTTCATCATATTTTTGTACCTAGATTTGATATTCTGTCTGCAGCTTTTGCATACAGTGGTGATTATTATAATAGTAACATCAGCAAAAAACATTCTGTCTGGGCGGAATGGCTGCGTCAGAGTGGACGCGCTCTATCAGAGCCATCGGAGGAACCCCGGTCGTGGATCACTCAGTGCCCGGCACCAATACCACGTATGGCATTGCATATCGCCCTCCGATCACAGTTTCGCCGTTTCTTCCTCAGACTCTGCAAGAGCATTCTCAGATGCTCCTGAAAGCACCTGGAGTTATGGATGTACATTCAGGACACTATGAGATTTGACTATTAGGATAGTAAAATTTTGGAGCGGGTGAGACATCCATGCAGGTCTGTGGGAGACTTCGAGAGCAGCTCTGCAGGAGACTTGGTGCCGTATTCCCAACGAAGTGGTTCTTAGGGTTCCATAAGCACAAGGCATATCATCTAACATATTCGTCTTTGTTACAGTCACAAGATTCGCTATTTCATAATATGGCATGCATTATTTAAATATCTCTATGTATGAACATATGGTCAATCTGGCCACAGATGGTAGTCGAGCATAATCAGAGGAGCACCTGGAGACGCCCATTGAGAGAACCTAGAGATGCACCACTTGGAGGCCGTTGTGGTGAAATGATGGAACTAGAAGGCAGAGAGCCCAACGAAGAAAGTGAAATGATATGATACTACCCAACCGTGAGAATCCACGCGTTGGCGTGGATCCAGATGAGATGAAAATGAGATGAAAATGAGATGATATCTATCTACCCCAGGGTCTCCCAAATGTGTACTCCCCGTCGCTTAGTGCACCTCTGTTACCCCTGTATCTCTGTACACCAGCTGTTGCTCATTAACGCTGTATATGGATGCCGTGATCGAGCGAGTTAAGAGATGCACTTGGAGGCTGTGATCATGCGAGTTTGGAGATGCCCATTGAGGCCGTGATTCGGCGAGTTTGGAGATGCAATCGGAGGCCGTGATCATGCGAACTTGGAGGCCATGATCGAGCGAGTTTGGAGATGCACTTTGAGGCCGTGATCGAGCGAGTTTGGAGAGGCACTTTGCGGCCGTCATCGAGCGAGTTTAGAGGTGCACTTTGAGGCTGTGATTGAGCGAGTTTGGAGATGCAATTGGAGGCTGTGATCATGCGAACTTGGAGGCCGTAATCGATCTAGTTTGGCAATGCACTTTAAGGCTGTGATCGTGAACTCAGAGATGCACTAGGAGGCCATGATTGAGCGACTTTGGAGATGCACTTGCAGGCTACGATCGAGTGAGATTGCAGGAGTACTTGGAAGCGGTTGATCTGGTGGGAGGTGCCATGGCAGCTGAGACATTATTCAGTGGTTATCTTTTAATTGTGGGAATGTAAGGAGTTGAGTACAACAACATCCGCCGAGAGAGGGGTAACAGGCTGGGAGCGGGAAACTGGCTGGGAGTGGGAGACTGTCGATGTTGGGATGATGCTGAAATTGATGTATGCTGTACTTGGTGTTAAGTCATGATCATGGCATGGAGAGATAGAGAGGGATGACTTAACTTCGTGTTCTTAGGTGATGGTAGAGTTGAGCACAAGAAAGAGAGAGCTCAGAGGCAATGGGGGAAATCATCATGAGAAACTGGGACTTAAGAGAATTTTGTGAGCGACTCAATTTACCATCTCCAATACAGCAGGTACGAGTCCCGATCCAGCAGGTACTCACACTGATACGAGGTCTTCTAAACCCAAACAGGCAAGTCGTACCCCTGATATCTCAGGTCCGCTCGTATTCTCCATATTGTTATCATCTTCATCCCCCATCTCTCTCTTTCTTGTCCACAACCCTGCCATCATTGCAAGAACACAAAGTTAAGTCATCCCTCTCTGTCTCTACATGCCATCATCATGAGTTAACACTGAGTGCAGCATACGCCAAGTTCAGCATACGCCGAGTGCAGCATACACCGAGTGCAGCATACAACGAGTGCAGCATACACCGAGTGCAGCATACACCGAGTGCAGCATACACCGAGTGCAGCATACACCGAGCACAGCATACACCGAGTACAGCATAAATCGAGTACAGCATACACCGAGCACAGCATACACCTAAGAATGTCTGTCGTCCCTTCATTCTCTCGATTTCGAGTTAACCCCTGAATGTAGCTTCCAGCGTACCTCCCTACGGATCGACTGCCACCAGGCAGTTCTCCATAAGAGATTCAAAGGTAAAGTCACCTCGTCACATTCCCACGGTTTCAACTTAACTAACCCATGAATAGAGTCTCAGCACCTTGCGCGCCTCCCATCGTCCGCCTCTAGATGAACCACCTCCAAGTATTCCTCTCATCTCCCTCAATCATAGCCCACTGCAAGTGCATCTCTAAACTCGCTCAATCACAGCACAGAGTGCATCTCTAAGTTCACTCGATGCTGGCCTCCAATTGCATGTCCAAACTCGCTCGATCATGGCCACCCAGTGCATCTCTGAGTTCACTCAATCTCGGTCTCCAATTGCATCTCGAAACTCACTCGATCATGGCCTCAAAGTGCATCTCCAAATTCGCCCGATTCCGGCCTCCAAGTTTGCACAATCACGGTCTCCAATTGCATCTCCAAACTCGCTCGGTCATGGCCTCAAAGTTCATCCCCAAACTCGCTCGATCACGGCCTTAAAGTGCATCACCAAGCTTGCTCGTTTATGGCCTCCAAGTTTGCATGATCACGGCCTCCAATTGCATCACCTCACTCGCCCGATCACGGCCTCAAAGTGCATCTCCAAACTCGCTCAATCAAGGCCTCAAAGTGCATCTCCAAACTCGCTCGATCACAGCCTTGGAGTGTATCTCTGAGTTCAGTCGATATTCATTTTCAGGCGCACCTCGAATTGCTCTCAAGCACCGCCTGCAGCCAGTCCAGATATCCCGTGTGTAGATGGGTAGCTATATAGATACATAGATGAGAATACAAACTGAATACATGAGTTTTAAAAATCGTTGAACGATAAGTAGTAGGTATGATTTCCAGGCGCACCAGCAGCATTCCCAAAGCTGTTTTTCCCAGACTGCTCTACAGTGATTCACCGTGCCCCCAGGTGCTCCCAGGTGCACCCGAAGGCCACTACATCAGTCCAGTAAACTCGGGCCCATTGCCTGGGGGACGGAAAGCGTGTAATTCACCGTCAGAGGGTACGAGGTTCCTTCAGAGCCGTCAGAGCCATCTGGAACACCCGGGCATTTCTGACAGAAACTAGAGTTGTTGCTGATGAATGGTAATAGTAATGGTGGTAAAGAGTGAAAATTAATAATAACTGAGTCTGTTGCAGTAATAGCTATTATAGTGATATCCACTAGGATAATAACTACTGCTGTAGTAATAGCTGCTATGGTGATTGCTACTAGAATGATAGCATTTAAGGTAATATCTGCTATAATGATTACTACTGCTACAGCAAACGTTACTCCAGCAATGGCAACTATATCAATGGCTATAATGATATTAGCTGCTACACCAATGACTGCTATTGCAATGGCTACTATAGCAATAGCTGCTATGGTAATGGCTACAATAGTAAAGATTGCTACAGCAATTGCTACTACAGCAATAGTTTCTACAATAATTGCTGCTATCATCATTACTACTACAACAATCGCTGCTCTGGTAATGGGTGCTATGGCAATAACTACTACAGCCATAGCTGCTACATCAATGGCTACTGTAGTGGCCATTGCTTAATAATCTAACAAACCTAACAGACTGATATGAAGATTATCAGGCTGTTACTCAAATATACCTATAAGGCTTGCAATGGACTGCAAGGTTAACAACTGTAATAGCTGAAAATACCTAACAGCCTAGAAGTGAGAAAGACATGTTAAACTAGATTATCAAGGATGATAGCCCCATGTGAGGTTCAAGTCATGCTTACCTATTTAATCAAACCCCCCATAGAATAAAAATCGGTTTGTATCCGGTTTGCAGAAGGGTTGTGAAGCAGTCAGAATATTTAAGAAGTATACAGCTGCTATAGCCAATTGTTTGCTTCATCGAGTCCGATATAACCAGGTGTGACCATGGAGTAGTGTTGATTGATTGATTGATACTCTAACATTGGCAATATGTATTGCTTTCTTTTTTGGCTCTGTTGGTTTCAAAGGTTGTGCAACGTACGAGAGCAAACAGCCACTCGAACGCGTTGTACACCGAACCATTACCACCATCACACTACTACCATCACGAGATTTCATCTCCGATTTTTATTTGCTGACACTATTGGCCGTTTGCACTTTCTTTCATTTTTACTTTCGGTTATCACTCCTCAGCGACAACATTATACCTCCAATTTCTATAGATCTGGCTCTACTGCAGGATCCCAATGACTCCTCATGCCAGCTCCGCTCTATGATTCTCGGTCTCCTCTAAAGGACTCCACCACCCCAATTATCGAGGGGCTATTTAGGCCCTCACAGTACCGTGAATCGCCATTGTCCTCCTCGTCGATCGCCACTGCAGCAGTCCCCAGAGAAGGCTTCACCCCCGCAGTACACGTACAATCTGTTGAATCGGACACAGTCTTTCATCATTGCTCCGAGTCATCAACCTTAAAAGGGCACCTTCATGGCTTGTTGTCATCGTCGTCGCCTTCATTGTCACCACAAAACTATGAGACAAAGAATACATTTGTTGAAAAGGAACCCCGTTACCTTCCGTTTCCACGACTGTGGAAGCACCGATCTGCTGGTCCCGTACATACGTTTACCATTCCGGTGTCTGACATCTTCTATCGCACACGTAATTCTGGTGCGCACGACGGCCAACCTCTACTACCTCTTAGTATCAGTCCTACAGACAGTACAATAGAACGACCTTCTACTCCACACTCAGCGAGAGGTCTCTTTGCCGAGGATAGAGAGAGGATATCGACAGCTCCCAGGTTGGTTGGTAAAAGTGTTCACCGGCCAGTTCTGTTCGAATCGAAAGGTCACCAGTATGACTGTTTCACGGATCACTCGCGTTGTCTACCTAGGAAGAGTGAAGTACAGGCTGCTGACTATGGAGATATCGAAAATGATGAGATGGACGAACCGAAGTCTATCTCTGCCGTTATGGCTTGTGAAAGTGATTCTCGCAGTAGGAAGGGAAGTCAACTCTTGGGTCTGTTTAAGGAAAATAACAAGGCTTTTGAAGCACGAGGAAGTGAAAACCAGCACCTCGAGGAGAGAGAAAGAGCGAAAGAGAAAGAGTGGCTTGGTAAACGACGAACTAAAGAAAGAGATGAGAATGCGAGCGATCGTGAGACGGCTGCAGAAGGTATTGTAAATGTTGTTGCTCCTTTGCAGGTGGCCCCAGCCGAGGGAAATAAGGAGAGTAATCTCTGTTCTGATTTTGTCTCAGTTTCGCGTACGAAAGATGAAAGATTTCTTCGATCATCTCGTGATGTCAGGTCCATTGAAGCTGTTCCAGGTGATCCATCGTCCTCGAGGTCTGTCGTACCTACTATCTCGAGAGCACCAACTTTCCTACTAGTGCGAGGCACGGATTCTCCTAATTTAGTAGATGAAAAACCGAAGCCTATTATCCGGACAGCATGTGAGGGTCTGGCTGATTCTGGATATCATGAAGGTGACGAATATTCGCGTTTACTGGAGCTGCAGCCCGAATTTTCCGCTTCACCATATACATCTAATGTGGTCGATCGCCGCCTGTGGAAGAATACCACTAAAAATCAAGTATCACAATCGGATCATAGTGTGTCCGACCACAGTCCATCAGATCTCGCGGCATCCTATCATGACGGGGAATATGGTGAAGATGAAATATCTTCAACGGTATATTTCCCGCACACAACCCCTACACTCGCCCGAATATCAACGCCCAAAATACCATCAACTGCGACAGCGACGTCGCTAACCACTACAAAGACAATATCAAAAATTTCCGGCAGGAAGCAGGATGGTTTCTCCGAACAATTCCAGCGACGGCGTTCCGACTCCACAGAAACAGTATATAACCGATCTCGAGTATATTCACACCATCCCAATTCTTCCACAGTGGATTTATCCGCTTTCAATAGTGATGATCAAGTGCTCTATCATGGTCAGAGACGCATATCGTTTTCCGAAGACGAAACTTGTGGTTTTGCATCGGTTGCGTCGTCAACTGTCTCTCGATTTTCTGATATATCCGACTTTGATGAATCTTCAACCGATGACATTGAACGAAGCGTTATAGAAGATACTGACATCGATGTTACTCCTACACAACAAACAAAGAACTTACCGTGCCCAGTTCATGAGGCCAACAAGGTTTCGGCGGCATCTCCCCTCGGAGCGGTAGAGCTGAAACCTTATAGACACCAAGTTGGGGGTCACACCGCTTTGTTCAGATTTTCCAAGAAAGCTGTCTGTAAGAGCTTGAGCAATCGTGAAAATGAATTCTATGAGGCCGTAGAGACGAGACACCCTGAACTACTCAAATTTTTGCCAAGGTACGTAAAAGAGGCTTATTAATAATGATTACTGATCTGATTTACATCCAGATACATTGGTGTGCTTAATGTTAGCTGGAAAATAAAGAAAAAGAAGAGAATTGAGGGTGGGTCTTCACATGGCACCTCAGAGCTACATCCTCAATTTAAACAGGAAGGGTCGGATTCAAGTAAAAGTGACGACCGTACGGTTGCGTTCGGGCCGCCTTTGCCACAGGTTGTATTGGAACAAAACCGACATATTATTCCCCATAATTTGTTCCGTGCTTCAGCCAGCGCCCCCTCCCCGTCAAGGCTGCAAGATACGATGGAATCAGGCAGGAGCACTGATGACAGTGGATTGAGTACCGGCGACGAGGAGGACCACTCTGAGCGAGCGTCTAGATGTGTACCTAAAAAGAAGCACTCCAGTTGGGGAGCAACAATAATCAACCGGAAATTGCAAGAGCAAGTCTTGAGAGAAGTCTTTTCGCCGCCCTCACTGCATTGCCATCATGGTCACCTACGGTCTCGAACAACCTACGGTGCCCAAAAACGACGAGGTTCCATTGCAAATGTTGAGTCGGCAAGGGAATCTAGATTTCGGCAGACCACTACATGTGGTGGAACAAAAGCTACAATGTCAGAAGGGAGCCTAGAGGATCCAAGGTTGAGACTGTTGCGTGGGGATGTTGAAAGAAGATACTTTTCAAGCACTAATCTCCGAAGCCTTACAAAAGAACGACTTTCGATCAATGATGAATATCACACAAGCCGTAGGAGCGATGGCCACACTACCCATTTATCCCAGTCCCAGCCCATCAACAATAAGACAGACAGGATAGCTAGGAGCCTGGACCACTTTTTTCAGTTACCGAATAAATATGGGTTGGAGGATGATGGGTACGGTGGGGATCGTGAAGATGGGGTCTTTCCGATGGACGAAGACCCGCAAATCCGAAAAAGCACTTGGGCAGAGAGGTGCATGACGAGAGGAGTGCCCACCCCATCGGTGATTTCGCGCAGTGTGGGGTGCGAAGAAATCCCAAAGGAAAGAGATGAGCTTTTTCTTCTGTTAGAAGATCTTACTGCCGGGATGAAATGTCCCTGTGTTTTGGATCTAAAAATGGGTACTCGACAGTATGGAGTAGAGGCCTCGGAGAAGAAACGCAAGTCGCAAACTAGAAAGTGTGCCGCAACAACATCACGAGAACTGGGTGTTCGTGTTTGTGGCATGCAAGTTTGGAACGTAAAGACACAGACATATTCTTTTGAAGACAAATATTTTGGACGAAATCTGAAAGCGGGAAAAGAGTTTCAAAACGCCCTAATGAGGTTTTTACACGATGGAAACGACGATTCTTCAATGCACCGACATATACCCGTCATGCTAGTGAAGCTAAAGGCATTGGAGAAGATGATCAAGCAATTGCCCGGTTATAGGTTCTATGCTAGCAGCTTGCTCGTGTTGTACGATGGTCAGGACAAAGATCGGGCGATTGACATCAAAATTGTGGATTTTGCAAATTGTGTTACTGCCGAAGACCCTCTTCCGGAGACTGCTATGTGCCCGCCAAAAGATCGATATGGGATTGATAAAGGATATCTACGAGGGTTGCGATCTTTGCAAATGTACATCCGCAATATTTGGAAAGAGATCATGGGATCAGAGTGGACGGAGAAGGGAGAGGAAGGATACATGAACCGGCCGGATCAGAGGGAGGACATGGGATTGGGATGGGATGTGATGGGAGATTTGGGTGAGATCTCGACCTAGTTAATTCGAAGGAATATTCCATAATTCATGAGTGCATACAGTACCGAGGGCTTGGTGCATAAATAACGGAGTTGTCACCGGAAAATAACAAACAATTCATCCTAAGTTAGGATTATTTACGTGAGGGGGAAGGTGGGAAGGGCGGTATGACACGAAATGACTGCTGTATAGGGAGAGTCGGTTAACACATTTTCTACATATACACCTAGTATTCATTCTATATCGTATTTTTATTATTAAAGATGGCTAGATCTGTGTTTAAGGTTTCAACTTTCTCCCTGTATCGTTATTTCACTGGTGGTTTCCCGGATTTCAGCTAGCGGGGTGCGTTAAGTCCTGCACGGGTTTTACTCGTCGGATTTTCAAGTTATGGGCCACCTAGAACCCTAACCCTTAGCTCTGTCATGATAGACTCATTTTAAGCACTGGGTAAATTTGTTTTACCGTGGGTTAGGGTTCGGGTGGCCCATTACTTCGAGTATATTCGACTTGTCATCTCTTACCGTGCTGGATATAGTGTATATATTACGGCTTTTCGCTATACATTGCTGGGCAGTGTGACTTGTGTTTTATTATACTTACTCTATGGGAGGAAGGTTAAATAAACAATACTATTACTGTGTTCTAAGTCACTAGATTCTTTGTGCAGATAGTATTGTAGTAGAACATTGAGATTTCAATATACATATTGAACTGAAGTGAAAGAAATTCACAAAACTAGTATTATAGACTGTTACATTATCCAGCTAGTTACAATCATTTAAAAGATGATTGGTGTAATCTATGACATGAATATAATGGCTACTGTAAATATTAGAGACATGCCAATTTACAATATGATGTCTTTAAATATTATTGTAATACAATTTCCATTACAAAGTCATATATACAGTAGTTGTAATTTTGCTCTAGTATTATCACAAGTACATTAAATATTAGTTTGTATGTTATCTATTTCTTTTTATATTATGCAGTAATCAATCCTGATATATTTTTTCCCATTTGAACTTCACAGTATAATTTCAATCTATATCAATTACAGCTTAAGCAATTTCTACTTGGTCTTGTTGAATATCTATTGAAAGGTACAATTGCGTACACTCCAGCTTCAGACATATGGTGTTAATAGTAAGTATGCATATTAGAGTGAGTATAGGTTTATGAAGAAGTAAGTGGCAAGATATTCAATCTAGATCAAGGTATAGCAAAGATGGCAATGACTATGTCACACATGCCTACCCAGTCTCAGTCATATGTTGGTTTCCACCAATCAGCTTAGACTGAGCTATTGCATCATCCCCCTCTTTGTGTGCCGATCTGCTGGGTGGTATCCAGCAGTAAATGACCAGTAAATATTGTTCCGTATAGGCCATGGTGTAAACCTATAAGTCCTACAACTGATTAGCACCATATGGATACCATTCTGTGGATATTGTGAATGGAGAAAATCTGCCTTCTGTTGACTGAGATACAAATGTGGCAAACTCTCTGCCAATGATATTTATCATGTGCCAAGATGTAGTCAGAAGATAACAGAATGCAGACACCAGTGAATAAATAAACTATTCAAGCTGCTTCCATATTTTCCGTATCACCACTGCAGAGCTCTGTATATGTACATTTCTGGCCTATTAGAATACTCTCAGTGAAAGTGTGCATCCAGATTGTGAGAATTGTCAAGGTGCTAGAGTGGTACCCTGCTTCTGTTAAAGTGTATGTAGCCAGCCCATTGGTTGATATAATTCAGTTTTGTATAGTGCCACCATAAGTCAAGTGTGTAATTCAAATCACATTCTTTACTTTTGTAGACTTTTGTACATTGTTGATCAGTGGAGTGTCCATTTGTAGCCTGTAAATTTTATTGATTGAGAAGTGACAAGTGGATAACATTGGTATGCAAAATTTCACTCAGTCAGTTTTGTTAGTAAGCATCCTTGTTGATGATCTTGTTCACTGGGTATGGTTTAGTGTGCTTTTAACAATATCTCATTTCAAAACCTGAATATTCACTAGTTCCTGGTTGAAAGCCATACTTTGTCTCTCACCTCAAATGTCTTCTCTTTCCCTCCAGAGGACTTTCACTATCATGCTCCAGTCTCAAGTATATTTTCCCAGAGAGTTCAGTAACTCAATTCCATGCCTGCTATCCATCAGTTGGTCTGCACCTGCTATCTGAAACTGGGTGCTTTCGGTGACTTGAATTAATCATTCAGATAGTAGTTGTATTTTGCCCAGACTTGTGTTATCAGCATGGAGTAGTGAACCAAGTAATTGTATGTAACTTCCACCACTCATTATGGTCCAACCCTGTACAGCTGATTGTAGTTGCACAGAGCGCCAAGATACCGCTCAATAGTTAGATTCTGCCTCTTGGACTGATCATTCAATTGTGGGTACATGCTGGAGGATAGTTATTTATTCATTCTATTGTGAGAGTAAACTGAATTGCAAAATCAACCAGGGAACACTCTGCTTCAATCTTGGGTGATATTGACTGGGACACCATGTTTGTAGATCACATCATCCAAAAATAGTCATGCTAACACTGGGGAGTGAATATCCTGTCTGCAGGAGTGGTAGCTCACCAATTTCCTCAAATAGTCAATTATTACTAAAATCCAAGTGTAACCTGATGGTGTTGACTGTGGCAAGTTATGAATGAAATCCATGGTAAGTCTCTCCCAAGGATAAGAAAGCAGCAATAGTGGCATGTTGAGTCTATAGTGTGTATAACCCAGTGGCATCATTTGGTGGCAGAATTCACAGCTCACAATCTGCTACCATATTACTAACTCCTTCAAAGACAAATAAAAATCCCCTAATATGAGCTGAGCAGTTTTGAGGACTCTGAAGTATCCTGATTGGGAAGTGTTATGGTAATGGCTGGTCACTCTACTGCAGAGTACCATGGGCACATGTATTCTCCTCTCATCAGTCTGAGCATAGTCAATGAACCTCCATTCACTGACATTTGTGATTGGAACATCAACCAAGGATCATTGTATTTTTGTGTCCACAAAGTCAATTCCTGGGTTGCCTTGCAATTGTTTAGAAGGTGACCATAAGATTGGGTGATGGTAGTCACTGCCAGGATAGCTGGATGCTGTACCATCAGTCTGGGATAATAGATCTCATTGTTTAGTTTCCTTGATGATCTATCAGCTGAGATGTTCTTGCTGTGTCCAATAATGAATGCTCATAAAGAGGGAAACTCTCTGCATGAAGTTCTCTGCCAGGAAAGCATAGTTGATATTTTGAAGTACTCAAGGTTCTTGTAGTTACACTGTATGAAGATCATATCATTCCCTTATCTGAGATAGCACTGCAATTGGTTTGTAGTCTCAACAATCATTGTGAGGTTCTGACCCGATGTGTTGTCATATTGATTGGCGGAAGTGCATTTGGGACCTTTTAAGTTAACAGGCCTTAGAAACTGGAACTCATCATACAATCTGAAACTGCCAATGATTGTGAAGCTTCTTCCCTTAGTCTGCAGAATAATTTGCCTTGGAGTTCCAAAATGTTTGAGAATGGGGGCATTGGTGAAGATATTTTTCAACTTAGGAAATGTGAGTTTGGTGTCCCAAGTCCATTTCCATTTGAGCAGTTTAGGTGTACCGGCAGTTACCTGTTGGTTTATGGGGTACGATATCAGTATTGGAACGTTTGCATATTTGTTGATGAACGGCAAGTAGAAGTATTGAATTCCAAAATCTTCTACGTGTTGCTAACTGATTTCATGGTCGGCCAGTCTTGCATAGTTGATATTGGGTCAGTGTTCATCCTGATTTCAGCAGCGCCAATACCAATTCTGTGCAAGCTGACATCCAAGACTCCAAAATTGAACTTTTTACCTTTACTGTACAGACCAAATGTATATTGACACTCTACCCCAATTTGTACCAGCTTATGATGATGCTTTTGATTGGTCCACTAGATCAGTGGATCATCAAGATAGCATACAGCAAAGTAGTTAATATCAGGCTGGATACAGTCATTGATATAAGCTTGGAAGGTAGCTTGTATATCCATTAAACCACAGCATATGTTACAGTAATGGAACTGACTGTGTTGAGTGTGCAATATGATCTTCTGTTCATTGCCTGTATCAATTCAGATTTGATGATGGGCATTTTAGATGTCCAGCTGGCTGATGATCAGAGCTCCATGCTATATGTCAAGCATCTCCATGAGCAGCAGGAGACAATAATTGATTTTCACTGTGGCTTTGGAAAGAGCTCAGTAATCCATACACTGCTTCATGCCCTGTGCTCCTTCATTGCAGTTCAGATTCATCCTGGTGCAGGTAATAATGATTACTGTATAATTCCATTGGCTAGAATGGCTTCACAGGAGGCATTTATAGATTTCAACTGGACTTTTGCCTGGTTGCAGATTCAACTGTATGGTAAATTGGCATGTGGATTCAGATCAAGCATGTGGTTAATTTCAATTGACTGGTTTGGTGCCAGAGGCTCTGCTAAATCTTTAATGAAGATGTTTCCATAGTCCTTGGATCTCATGGGGATACAATATCTGTCATCAGTACATACAGTAGCTGTTTCAGCATCATGGCATGAGCCTCTATTTCCAACATGGGATTTGGAATAATCATGGGGAAAGAAAATCTGGGAATTGCCAATCAAGTGGTTTGGCTAGTTATGTGCCAAACCCTGCAAGTTCAGCAACCTCCGTTTGTGACTCAGCAACCCAACTCCAGTCATTCAAGGATGCTTGGATACTCTTCTGCCTCAAGTGCCTCAGCTGCTTCCAGTTTGCGTATCCTGTTCTTTGGTTGACAGTTTCAATTTCACCTGTATCCTCAAAGATGGTAACCTCCATACATGCTTATAGAAGACCACTTCATTCTCTGATTGTTGGATGAATGTCATGATGGTCTCATTGCTAGTGAACAGATTTTAAAATTCAGTCGCTGTGAGTCTTTTAACATCTTGTTTAGAACTGTCCTCGTAGTTCTCCCTTGCTGTGCTGTTTGGATGCAAAGTGTTTGCCAACATCAAGTCAATTGCCGGCATGCTTGCACAAATATTAGCCAGTGTTACATCAGTACTTTCGTCATCTTCACCCTCGTGCCACTTCAATGTTTGTGCTGAACTTGGTATATCCACCTGGCTACTTGGAGTTCTTGGAGACATTATTTGACCTGTTGCCGAAGTAATGTCCAGCTTGCAGGTGTTGACTGATTATTGTTCTTGTACTAGATCATATGCTGTCATCAGAACAACTAGCACCTCCAGTTCATGGACTGTGCCTAAGTAATTCCTCCATTGTACTGTTATTGCAGTGCTGTAACCCTCCCTAGCCTGGGTAATTACCTGTCTGTTCAGGCTATGGCTTGTGATATGTACTGCCTTGTTGGGTAGTCCAAGAATACTGAGAAGTTGTGGAGCCAATAACATATATGTTATACGGAGATTAGTGAGCACTTGTACTGACTGCAACACTCCACATATCTCTGATAACTATTCTTGGTACAGTATATGGTGCGGATTCCATCTTGCCATTTCGTATAAATAATAATTTGATGTCAAAGAGTTAGCCCATTTGAAGATAACTGTTAGCCTTGGGGAAGTCAGATATGGTTAAATATCCACCAATGTTGAGATTAATGCTCTTAAATACCATGACCACAATCGAAGCCCTGATATATCCATTGTCTCATACAACGCCAGACAGCACGAGAGGTAGGCTTGATTGTCACTTATGAACTGTGAAAGGAGTAATATGGTGAGATTTATGTGCTGTCTGCTGGAGGAGCGAGGTTATTGGGATGGTTGGCACATGTATATCTTTGGCAACAAAATACTTTATATTTTGGTGATCTGCAGAGTATGTATGTTCCATCCAACTTCTCAGTCTCACAGTGCTGTGGTAACACCGAGAGCGCAGGTGTACATTGATCATCTTTCTCCAATGTTGATTTGTCAGAAATCGTTTCTTTGGCCTGCTTGGATATGGATTGTCAGTTGTGCTATCTTTTGCCATGAAGTTGAGATGCTTCTCCTAATTGATTCTGCTGATGATGTGGCTATTGCGAATATGAATACATCCCATCCAGCTTGAACTCTGAATCAGAGGTGCCATTGAATAGCTCTTTGATGGTGTTGAATTGTCTATTCTTGCGGTGAACAGATTGATCCCAGATAGGAGCCCTGGTCGAGTCAACTCCTAACATGTACTTGCAGGTTCCTGTCATTCTGTGGGAGCAGTAACATCGCTCTCCATTTTCCTCTGATTGGATTGGGGTAGACTCTGACCAGGTTATTTGCTAATTGAAGAATCTTCATAATGCAGTCCATTACTGAGTGGAGTTTCTGTTCATTATCGCTGTCCATCTTCTGCATTGAATTTACACAGGACCTAAAGTTGTACCAACCGTGGTCTGTAACACTCTATAGATTCCGAAGCCAATCCACTGGATTGGTTATCTGTGTCTGACTCTGTGCCAGCTCCTGATACTTGTTCCATAGGCTGAGAATGGAAACTGCATATTCCGCTTTGTCAAGATTGTGGTGTGGGAATAGGTGCAGGTTGAACTGGAAGTTAGACCCTAATGTATGCAGGAAGATATCAAGCTCTATTCTCAGCCACAGTGTTATTCTGAATGGGTCATATCAAAGATGTTGGTTGTGTTTGCATTTGGTCAAAAATACTCCCAATAATTTTCCCGGTTCAGTTCCATCAGATTATCATTCTGCACTTCCAGTTATGGGTTTTGTTGGATAGTATAATTTAGCATCTCCTGTTTGACCTTCATTATCGTACACATAGCTGGATTCACAGATATTGTAGTAGGTCAGTATTTAAGCTAATTTTTCTGGATTAGCTTCAGTCCCGTTGTTGTCCATATCATTGCTTATGATATCATCCATTTTTGAAGTGGTTTCTTCTGCAATGGACTCAGTCTTGACATAGATGTTAATATCTGGATGCATGGACACTTATGGGGGGAAAATAGAAGTTACTAGACTGAGAGGTAAAGAGTGGTTATGAATGCTCAAATGTGCATTAGCCATGTCCAATTGACCTCTGGCCACTTTCTAACAATGCATGTTAGAAGATTGACCGTAAAATTGTGAAATTGGCTGTTGAATTGTGTAGGTGGTTTCATTGATGACATTGTTTTGATGATGTGGGTTAACTCTGGTATCCTCATGAGTGAAATCGATCTGATAACTGAAACTGAAATATAGTGTAAATGTACTGCAACGTATACATTGGTTGCAGATGCATTGTAACAGAAGTATGATTGCACCTGAGTGATAGAGAGGGTTAAGGGTACAGTAGATGGTAAGAAATTCGATGCAGATTGAAGTGCAATAACTCTGGTGAAGATTATGAGATTCATGCTAAGCTGGTCTTGGTCATATGCTGAATTCCAGCAATCGCCTTGAACTTGATTGTTACAGTTCGATATGACTGCACTTAGTACATTATATATATTTGAGATATTTGCATCGTATTCAAAGCTGTCTCCTCTGTTATAAAATGTGATGGCAACAGTAATAGTTAGTCACTCATTGTCTCCATACGATTCACCAAGCTGCAATGCGATGAACATATTTCATGCTACAATGTATAGTACAGTCATTACTTCAAGTGAGATTAATATTAATCTTTTGGTCCATATATCTATATAGTTATGGACTAGCTTAGGTGCACTGTAATGCAGTATACATGCAAACTTGGAAGTGTTCCTGAAAGTAGCTAATTGAGTAGACTTTATCAGAAAAATGTATTTTAGTCAATGGGAACCACCAGGTGTGTGCCTCAAGAGGCAAAGTTTAAACTTACAAGTAACACATTTGGCAGGGATTTAGACTCTAAAAGGGCATTCCAGATATCCTTTGGAGTAACTTTGATCTCTGAAGACTTGTATTGTAGCACCATGAGTGGGATTGTAATAAGTTTGAGACTATATTGGAATGCCACAGAAAATTGTAGAAGTATCTGGGACTGTTGCCATACCAATGCAGGAATTAAAAACAAACTATGTGAAATTGCTGGATTGTTATAGATTTTTATTAGAAGGAGCGTAGACATTATTTGAATGTCACTAGATGCATAGAAGCAATTGATTACCTGCCACAGTGAATAAAATTCATGGATTATTGTGTATTATGAACATTTGAGACATACTGTACCACCTAATATCTGTATCAACTTTGCATTAATTATAATACTAGTTTAAGAAAACTAAGATAAAAGTGAATAATCCAGCAAGAAGATGGAGATACACCACTATAATATTCTAACTGAGTAATTGAATGATATTCATCACACATAGTGTAAATGATATCCACAGGGGATGGCCCCTGTGGTGAAGTAGTATCGCTGCTGTATTACTACCTGAATGCTATGGGTTCAAATCTCAGTGCCATCTCCCCAATGATATGTCTGGTACATCCTCAACCAGACACAAAGAGAACGGTAGTCAGTGTGGTAAAAAGGGTTGGGGCATAGTGGAAAACGGAAGTAAGGGTAGAGGTTGGAGAGCACCCCCATCTAGCCAGTTTACCCGGAGAGGGAGGTGATTTTGGTACTGTCATACTCTAAGTAGAGTGAATACAGAATGATTAAAACAAACAAACAATGTTATCCACTATAGCAGCTGTTCTTTCAGAGGTGAAGAAAGCATATACACAGTATTCTTTAATGGTACAATGTAGAGAGAACTGCTTGGTACATGGGATGTTGATTTATATCTATTTAGTGGTTGAAATTATTCAAATATAGTTTGGCTTGGTTTGCAATAAGAAAGAAAGGTGTATAGTGATTTTAGCTAGCTGTGAATCAACATGGAATCGGAAAGGCAATAAGATATATTCTGGTGAAAAAGTATTGCATCAACAGAAAATGGAATATAGAAACATAGGCAGTACAGTGTAAAATGGATCAAAACAGAGGGTACTAGAGAAGTACGAAACAGAATGGAGAAGTGCGAAGACAGGATGAAGAGTATCCATTGAAGTGGAGCAGAACCGAATATGTAGTGCATGAAGTGGCCCTTCAACAAGTAATTGATGAGAGCAGTGGCTTTCACAGCATAGTTTATCAACATATTAGCAAAATGCAGCAAACTTCAAAGATTAGATCCAAACCGTCAAGACACTCCAGAGTACCTCACCAATGCTGTTCAGTAATTTCAGCTGCTCCCAAACCACCCCTGAAGAAATTTTTTATTCTTTCAAAAGCTGCTTTACTGTTCTCACATCATTCTGACAACATCTGCAGATCTGAAGATGCTACAAATTATAACTCATGTGATTATTAAAGTGCAAAGAAGATAAAACCTCTCCACTGGTCTGCAGCAGACATTAAACTTAATGTGCAGTATTTCTACAACTGTGATTATTATGGTCCCAGTTTCCATACCTACAAGCCATTTTGTCTATCATATTTATCTATCAGATATTTGTAATTTACACTCACAAGAAGATTTACAATAATATATTATAGAGTGTATTATCAATGAAAGTCTATTGATATTTGAATATATGGTCAATCAGACTGCATATGGTGCAAGAGTGGAACCAGCGAACCACTGGAAGGCAATATTGCAGTGAACTTCAGTATGTTCTTGCAGGCCACCATTGCATAATCTTGGATACTCCGACTGTGAGAACTTGGAAATGTGCTGGATGGTACTGATTGTGAAAACTTGAAGGCTGTAATTGAATGATTTGGTGATGTGCTTGGAGGCATTGATTGAGGGAATGTAGCGATAAACTTTGGAGACTACTAACAGGGGAACATAGAAATAAATTGTGATGCCAAGATTGAGTGAGATTGACAATGTATTGGGAAGCTGGGATACAATGAAATTGAAAATCCACTTGAATACAGTGATTTATATGACCTGGGAGGGGATGACCAAGTAAACTCTAGAGATTTTCTTGGAGGTGGTAATTGAGTGAGTTTGGAGATGCACTTTACAACAGCAATCATGTAAACATTAAGAAACACTTCAAGTCTGTGATCGGTGGTATTCAGAGTTTTAAATCAACACAGTGATTGTGCGATTTTGGAGGTGCTCGGGGAGGTGGTTGATCTAGATACAGTCAATCAGAAGGGAGATGGGATATACCCTGAGACTCTATTAATTAGTCATATAGTGATCATGGAAATACAGAAAGTACAGCACAAAAAGGTAAGCCAATGGATATGTGATGAGAGATAACAGTGAAAGAGGGACACAGTCAATCTCAGGTGCATGCTATACTCGGCAATAAGCTCATGATTATACCATGATCAGATTGACAGTTATTTGTTAAATTCGAGTGGTAAGGTATGGATATTGTTGTGGAAGCAAAATAGAGAGACAGAAAATGAAGATTAGAGGTGACTGGGGAAATAATTATAAAAAACTGGGATATAGAGAATTTCAAAAACCACAGTCAAATTGCTGCAAACAATACAGGAGATAAAATTCCCAACCTGGTTGCGACGATAACTGATATGATAAATGTTCATTCCAATCGATTGCATCATAGCGTGTCATTCTCACAGCGTCGTATATCCGTTTAGATCATCTCCATCTTGATTGCACGTCTCTAATTTTGTCACCAACAATTCCACAATTATCGGAAAACATCAAGTGATGTGATTTTTTGGTAATTCCCAATATTATCAGCATGATTTGATATTTAGTACAACATGTACCTAAGATTTGGTTCTCCAGCTAACAGCCAGTCATCTTGTTTCTTTAAAATTAAATTTTGACCCATGATGGTAGCCAGCTCTGTGTATGCCTCCCTTTAGCTTGACCACGCTCCACTATTGCTTTACTCAAAGATAAAGTCAACTCATGTATTATTCCCATCATTTCAAGGTACCTAATGAATATAGCCTTAGCTCTTATTATATATTCCTTCTGATCACCCATGTTTAGATCTATTTCCTGCAAACCAACTACCTCTAGAGTGACTACCTGTATGTACACCTGGAATTTCACTTACTTACAGGCCCGGGGCACATCTCCGAATAATGATCATTAGACCTTTTCAGTGCAGCTCTAAGTTCATGTGCATGCTTCAATTAGTATAGCCGTTCCAGCTTGTAGCGTGGTCTAGGGCACACTGACTCCTATCAGTGACATGGACCAAGGTTTGTTTACAAATCTGGATGTTTGGTTGAAGTGAGCAGAGGTAGGTTTCCAATTCTAGTATGCCATCCCAGGCATGGTTTGGTTGGGCATTTTGAAATGTGTTCTTAAAGTCTGAGGTCAATCATCTGCATTGTTCTAGTAGTTCAATATACTGCTGGAAAAGAAAATCTGTCATCTTTGGCTACAACTCAACCATCTGCTGCAGAGAGATCTTCAGTTATGCGAGTATTATGTCTTGAATTTAAGTAGAATCATTGGGATTAGATTTATTTTCACTGAGATTGCTCACATTGCCCGAATGGAGGTCATTGTCATTGTTGATGATGATGCTTCTGTGATTGGAGCTTCTCTTTATATCTGCACTAGGTAGTACTCATTGAGCAATTAATTCAGAGATGATCTAACTGGCAAGACTCAGAGTGTTAGGGGTTCTCCCTTAATAGAGGTATGGGTACTAGTCTACTCTGAGATCTACATAATGGGTTCTATAATACCGTATAGTACATAACACCGATTTCAAATGGAGTAGTATGCTGCCATACGTATGATCCTACGCGGGAGATCACATGCCTTGTGTCGATTTGACAACGAGCCTCATTGCTGGCGGATTAATTGAAAGTTCACACACTACAGTGGAACTGATTTGATGGTGCAATAACCTTGGCTAGTCGATAAGCCTTCAGGGCTTGCAGTGATGCCAGTCATTTCTTACCACACTCATCCAAACTATGCTAAGGGGACTAGATGCGGCAGTTGCAAGAGTGCGACTGACGTGTCAGGCAGACATAAGACAATATTGGATTAAGCGGGGTTTCGAGCCAATCCCTTGTGGAGTGGAATCACTCGGGTACTCCCTGGTCCAAGAGAATGGTCTCGGCCTAAGCATGGTGTGTCTGATTGATGAAGACGTTGGGCGAAGTCACTTAGACCTGGTAAGCCTCTGACTCCCTGGCAGGGAACAAACGAGTATGGTTCATCACTATCAGTTCAATAATACTGCTGTGATAAGTCAAGTCAAATGTCAACAGAGCAATGGTGGGTCGCCACGTAAGCCATTGAAGCAGATAAGCCAAGTAGCCTATATGGTGAAGGTTGCGTCTTAATTTATTAAGCAATCTGTTTAAAGCCCTCCAAATAACCATGTCAGGCGACGGAGAGATTTTGACTATCCGAAAAAAAACGAGTTGCAAGATATCCAAGTTGAAGTTACTGTTTGATTAAATCTTATTGCTGATGATGGCCTGATTCTCATCAGGAGCATATCGCTTCAAAACCGATCATGCAATTACACGATAACCTTTGGGATGTGTGGTCCTCTATCAAAGAGCCTGGCTCATAATTGAAGAGTACTCTGAGATATGAGAGATGAGATCGTAGCAAAGATTTGGACATAAACTTCGGTAGTCCAAGAAAGGCTATAAAAGAATGACAAGAGCTCCGGCTTTTGGAAGGGTAGGCCAGCAGTTCCAAACACTACCTACCTGCAAAGACGAAGCTGAAATATTATTAAGTTTCAAGTTTCTATTTCCATTATTATTATTATTACCAAGTATATTAGTATTATCAATTAGGATTGTATGCGGTTCCCCTGCCCCATGTCAGAGCACAGGTTCAATAATGAGTACGACATTATATTGTGCGCTTTATCATTATTACTGGATCGATTCGAAAAAGAAGATCAGTTATATGCCACCCAGTGTATTCGGTAGCTACCAAGTATAATCCAGTTTACGGAGATATTAACCTATTATTGGTGCAATTAGATATCCCCGCCAGAGTATCTCAAAGATTGTGTGGTTTCACTTTTACCACATAAAGCTACATCCAAAGCATTCAGATATTAGTTTGGATATTGAAGTCTATCCTGTTGGGGCAAAGTCAAAGCCTAAGTTTTGGAAGGATAAACAAGCAAAGCTACATACAACTCAATCGGGAAAGATAGTCAAAAATAAAGCGCATTACTCAAACCAGGAATTAAAAGAGAGATTCGGTTATCAAAGTAAAAAGCAAAGGAGAAGGACTCGAGAGCTTCTCAAAAGAGGGAAATCCAGTTTTGAGGGAGATTACGCGTAGATGTAATATTGCTGATAGTATCTGAACATCAGATTTATCCAGGAAGAATTAAGAGTGTTGTGTGAAGATACGTGTCAATTTAGATTGCACTATCAACGGGTGTAATATTACCGCTACGATATTGATTAATCACCAAGATTAATTATAGGAACACACTTTACTATATCAATCAATCGCCGAGATCAATTATAAGAACGCGCTTTACAATATTAATTAATCACCGAGAATCATTGTACAAACTTAAACAACAATTGTAATTCATCACTGAGATCCATCATACGAACATACGTTACGATATTAATTAATTGTTAGAATTGATCATATGTATTCAACTTCAACATTCATGAATCATTGAAGTTGATTATACTAGTTATATGTATTGTCAGTATTGCATTACACCACGATACGATTTAGTTGCCATTTACTTGGAAGCATCTGAAACGACTATACATATTTGTCTTTTGTGCGTATATGACTTATACAGACTACCAGTACATTTTGGCTGGAGATACGCATAAGGAATTACGACAGGAACTACGGCCGTGTATCTAGTACTTGCTTAAAAAGTATCTTTGCATACATATAACTATAGTTACTTAGGTGGAAGCACCCCTGTAACACAGAGTACTACAACCAATTCCGTTTCACATAGTCTCTGTGCTTTCATTCCCATTGCGACTGGGATGAGGCTGTCAATTTGTCATGTTGAGTGGTATTTAATTGTTCATTGGTACAGGGACCTGCATGTTGAGTGTGTGTTGCAATGTGTCTAAATGGGGGTAAAACATCAGTGGGTGAAATGTATCTGGTAACTGAATGACCAAAAACCCTAGAACAGTGTATATGTCCTCATCTGGTTCAGTTAGAGTATTGATTGTTTGTGTATTTGTTTGTAGTCATGTTGCATTCGACCACATAGCTGCCATGGCACAACCTTTAGATACCGAAACAAAAGCCAAGTCATGAGTCCTCTCCGTCCAAAAACAAATTACAAACTACTTAAAAGCAACATCAAATATTTTACACCCCCACATTACTCGACTCCTTATGATCTGTGTTCTCTGCCTTCTCTGCCACTGCACCAATTCTGGCAACATCTGTATGGAAAATAATATCAAGCAGTACCGGCAAACATCTTGTCTCCATGAAAGATAATGACTTTGGCAAACTGATCTTCGGCTGCTTTGACACCTGTTCAAAACCCTCATACCCAGATTCCCCCTCCTGCCCATCAACCAAAAGCTTTTTTTGCTCTCATTTCCATCTCTTGAACCATATAACCAAGTGGTGTGCTGTCTGCAATTCATGCCCACACCATCAACAGTTCATATCTCTTCATTTTCTGATGCGTCATTGGTAATCTGGTGTAAGTTGATGTCCGGACTTCAAGTGGTAAAGCCTCATTGTGATTTTCTTTTGTGGCTTCATCACCACCTTGTTACGTCCCCTCTGCACCAAATCATGTGTATAACTATACAAAATTTTACCCTCATCCCTTGTATTTATTTCCTATATTACTTCCACTTTGTCTAAGTCAACCTACAACTAACATGGGCAAAAGAACCATAATCAAGATTTTTAAATGGATTTTGCATCTCGGTATACTGTCCTTGATGTTTGTATCCTGCCTTTGTTGGTTGCTGGTTCATGTGTTCATTCCGTTCAATTCCCTGATGTACAGATACCCAATGGTACACTGATGGAATTCTTCGTCTGAGAATGTCAGTTGCTCATGTTATCGTTGACAATGCTAGAACATGTCCTGGTTCTGGTCCTGTGAATGTCATTCGGGTTAGTGACACCTGTGAATTCGTCAAGATTGTAACAGCCATGACTTGCCTTTTTCTGGATGATTGTTCCACGATCATCATTGCTTCCAATATCGTATACATTTCGGAATCAAATGCTTCTTTCTGTCAGCCGCGATTAACCCTCCTCTCTGTGCACCATTCTTTTTCATGTTCAGGTGGGATGCTCCTAACATGTAACTACAGATGTTTAGTCTGAAAATAACTGTACATCCACGCAATACCATCCGGTATTATGCCAGAGGTATAGCAACTGAACTCTTCCTTTTGTAATTGTTCAACAGTTCGGTGAGTACACACTGTGCTCTCATGTTTTTGCATATGTTTACTGCATGGCATTGGTGATTTAGCTTGACTGTTGGCGCAGAGCAACCTTGAGATTACCTAAGGTTATCATGTGTGCATCAGAATCTGGGGTCATAACTGACTGCTCTATTATGCATTGCTGTGGAGGGCTTACTGACTTCCACCCCCTCTTTGCGCCCCAAAAGATGATCTGGTTGATAATGGCCCATACCAGGTGATGTTCTGCAAAAGCTGCATAGTAAGCCATCTTATATCAAGGAGCCCCCCATAGTGAAATAAACTACAACCAGACCTTCCACACTTCAACTTGTTCGCACCTTAAGCCTTTGAGTCCCATACTGAGAAGTCGGGTGTAGCATCAGATTCAGAGCTGAATAAGCAACTGTTGGAGGTATTAGCATCGAACCACTCAATGATACAGTCCACAGACTCAGCCCCCCCTAAGGCAATTGATCATGTGCTGATACAGAGTGGCAGCAATTCATTTCCACTTGAGACTCACATGGGCATCTGTCCTTCCGGACTAAGATACATGAGCGGCTCACCCAACAAGCAGAGACTACTCCCATATCCTGCCATGGCTCAGGATCATTTCCTATCCCCTTTCCACTCCAATTCTACAGCTTAAATTGGGTTGGATAGTGCCAGTTTAGTAGCTGAAACCCTCGAAGAGTCAGATGCAGAGCCACCAGCAAGCCAGGTATTATGCACTCTAACAGAATGAATGAGGAAACAGCCGTAAGGCTGTGTATCCGTATATGACAGCGTACGACAGAATATGGGCAGATTCAGTTGCACACGTGGATATGGCAATATGACCGAGTAGTCTGAAGGTTAGTTCAGGTAAGAATATCACTAGAGATCTAAGGCTTGTGGCAAGCCGACTATATAGAAACTGGCTATCACCCTGCCCTGGACAGGTTGCATGCAGCCATGCCGTGTCATTATCCCTCTCTTTCAGTGCAGACCTCCTGGGCTGTATAAAGCCATGCAAGAGTAGGAAAGGAAACAATCAAACAATGGTTTAACATAGGCAAATGTACAAATCCAGAAGTCTCAAAACCGATCAGTACAGTATAGTAGCCATTGGGCCGATCCGGCACACTGGGAAAATCCACCTCCACTTGACTTAGCTCTGGAGGTGGTAAAAACCTGTGCCGATGCCTTTTTGACTGGGCCAAGATCCATAGAAGTAATACAGTGAAGAATTAAACGGAAGAGAAGAAAAGAGAAAGAAGGAATATCGAAACTGACACCATTCTCCATATCTCCACTTCCAGAATATCCAGCATCTGGCCATCCAATCTTGCACTCGCAATGTGTACCATGTGTCAGTTATTGTCAGAATTAGACACAGTAATCGTAGGGAAATTCCCAATCATAGTATGAGCCTCTTCTTGACTTGGTGGCATTGATGATGGCTTCCACTCGCTGCTCATCATCACCATTGCCATTGCTATTGCCATTGGCAATTACGTCGGTATATCTAACTTGTAAGCATCCCAGTAACTCGTCACACTCACCATACACTATAGTACACAACCACTCGAGCTTTCCCAATTCCACATCAATGACTTCGCAGGCCCAGCCCATCGGTGAACATTGTTGCTGCTTTGGATGCTGCTTTGGTAGTCATTCGCGCTCAGTCAGCATGGATGGTGGGTGCATGACGGCTTGGTGTGGATTGTAGCTTCTGCTCTCGGGATCATAGCCATCAGTGATGGTCAATCACATATGACCCATTAACTATCTTGTAAGCTTCGCATCGAATGGTCATTCCTACAATAGTTCAGCACGCACGTTTGCTCTCTACTGAGCCGTCATGTAGAGCTTAGCCGGCGAGTCTTGACACATCTGAGATTCTCTGTTGTAGCCAGTGACAATCGCACAGTGCCTGTCAGGAGGTAGAGTCATCCTCCATCAGCATCCGCCAAGCACACTACTCGGCCTCCAATATGGTCATTCGGCATCTAGTTGGGCAGCCATTTTGTAAACATCCCAGTCAGTTCCTTCGGTAGATAGGGCTCCCAATAATCCTCACATTCAATCTCAATTTGGAGTCATTCGGCCATCATTTTGGTTGCTTTGCCCAGTTATCATCTCTGGACAGTTGTTTCAACTGACTGTCACAATGCAATTTGGTGAGTGACTCTCCCGATGCCGTTTAGTAGACTTTTTGACATGTTCGAAACTGCTTTTGTAGACACAAAGTCACCTGGTCAGTATAGGTCAAACTCATTTGACTTCTCATCATCTCGCAAGTGCATTTGAACATGCACTGATCAACCTCCTAGTCGGTGCACTTGTAGGTACACTGGACATCAGCCCTGTGCTTGGTGAACATATCATCTCCAATAACTGGGCGCGCTTGCAGGCTTTCCTCTGGGTATGCTTTTGCTCCTTCTCCAGGTGTGCTTGTTGTTACTTGTCTGGGTATCCACATTGTCATTTTCTGAGTGTGCTGGTCATTTCATCTCCAGGTGCACTGGTTGACTCTTCTCCACACGTTTGTTGACTCAGCTAGTAATCTCAGCCATGGTATGCCCAGCAACTACTCTCCAGCTGCGATTCTCTGCTGGTAAGTCCGCTCAAAGATGCTTCTTCCCAGCACTTCCGTTACGGTGATGTCTTGTGGTAGTGGTGGTTGTTGATTCCGGTAGGGTTATTCCGCTTTTGTACATTGTAGCTACGCTGACAACTGATCCATAGCAGCCATTTATCTCGAAATCACTGAGAGCGGGTTGGAATCTCATTCGGGTGTTTTACTTGCACATGCGGTTTCTCAATTCATGTGTAGGTGGTTTTTATCACTTCTCGGGGTGCACTTCGGAGAACATTTGTTGATTCCTCTCCTTGCGGGCTTGCAGCAGCTAGCCTGCTGAATATGTGAATGTGTTTTATGGTGCTTTGTGGCTGCACTTCCAGTATGGCAATTGTTTCAGGTAGGAGTCGTTGCAATCCCGGCATTCTCATCACGGTCTGACAAGATCATTGCACCGCTGACGACTTATCTGATACAGCTTCGAGATATGTGGTATCTCCATTGTAGCTGTGACTCGGTATCTGATTCGGGATTGAATTTGGCATGGGAACCGCGGTATATGCTGCATAATTCGGTATCTGTGAACAGTGCTCTGAAAAGTGGTCAGTAACATACTTGCTGGAACCATACCATGGGCAGTACAAACTGTAACTGCATATCTGCGCTCCAATGTATCTTCTTAGCTTGAAATCAATGTAAGTGATTTCGAGAAGGGTATAACTTTGCATAAACTTGATATCTTCATTTTGTAAAGGAGATTGACTTTCATTGTCACCTGTGATCCATCCCCTGAGATCCATCTCATGTCACCCATCCATATCCAGTTATCCATTCATCTCCGGTTGTGAACCAGTTGGTTCCAGCTATTTGTTTCCATCCTGTGCATAATTGCACTCTCTTTGGTACCATTCTGTAACTTCTCCTGTAGCTCTATATGCTCTCTAAAGGTCATCATTGCTGACCTCCATAATGTTCATCTTCCATTGACTCTGCATTACAGTCCCATAATCCGGTGACATACCATCCATCACAACAACATACCCACCCATTGATCCATCCAGATGGCATCGGATCGTTATGTTCAAATTCAAAGACATGATCCGGCCTCTTGATCTTGTGATCGTATTTCACGCAATTCCCACAATACCCCTCAACTGCACTCAAATATGGCAAATTGTGGCCCGGCTCCAATTGAATTGCAATTGACCGATGCGGTGGGAGTGTCCCAATCAGGACTTTGCTGAAAACCTCCACGAAATCTCTGTACATCGCTGGTTAAGCCCACCCTCATCTGTAGGCACCATCTGAAAATGTTAGTTTTCAATTCTTAGTAGATATGGAACTGTAAGTAGGAATATCTAGGAGTCAGGTTCTAAAACGGTATGCCCATGCAAAAGCCAAGCCCTGCCATCCAGTACTCTCCGCATGTCTCAGTGCGCTGGTTGGAGTCATTCAAGGTCTGCATTGTTGGCATACTCTACTGCTGCAACGACCACCACTCCTTCCTGCTTGCCCATCCGGTGCCTGGTGCCCATCTCACCACCAGAGATGCTCATCACGGTCACTCCCAGCATGCCTACATGGACTCCCACTCTTAGCAAGAATGTCGAAGTAACCTCCTCACTGGCCCGTGGATCGTCAATAGCAGTAGCTCCAAGAATTTGACTATATGAAGTACAGCCACCTATGAACGCTCCTCAACCCCACCCATGATTCAGGTACATTCCCGGGGCATACCTAATGGCCCTCTTGGTCCACTGCCACCTCTTCCACTGACCCTGGGGTTGCAGAGCCAAAAGTCAAATACTTTGCAAGTCGACACCAATTCTCCAAGTCACTGTGTATCAACCGTGGCTGCCACCATGTGTATGATTCAGGTTGTGATGGGAATTAGGTAATTGTCATGCCAAAGTGGGACTGTCTGACAACTAAATCATGGTCCTTTCCCATATGGGGATATGGCACATCATTTGAACCTCTTCGCGCATTATATACATACGGAATTTGCAGGTCTACTGAGAGTGCCCAGTCTGTCCATTCTGTGCTAGCCCTCTGGATCTTGAGAATTCTGGCTAGAAATAAAAATCTCCCTTGCAATCCTGAAAACCATCTTTGAATGCAATTATATGGGTGCAAATCCATATTTGCTCGTTAGTGATCAGCCTTGGTTGACTTGTTTGATGAAATAGAATAGTGTTGGTGCAGATGACTCTCTCTCTGCACAACGATCTGATTTGGCCATCCAATTCGGTGTGCACGGTGTTAATAAACAATTGCAACCACAAATTGTATCTACTGGCCACTTTAGAACATTGAGGGGTTATTGTACTTCCCATTCGGAGCAACCGCACTATCTGTGATTGCTGCTCCACCATCTTGAACATTTCCCCTTGATAGACCAATGATACTGGTAATTATATGGGTAATCATAGTTGATTTGTTAACTCGCTAACCATATATAGCCTTGTAAGACTTCCACACCTGCTGCGGTGAACTCCTCGCAGTATCTGTAATGCAGATGACACCATATAGCCGTGTAGAAAATAACTGCGGCTGCAACAACCATCAATGCTGTGGATTGAAATGAATTGCGCCTATTGACAAAACCCTCCCTCTTCCTCCATAGGTGCATTTGCGTGCGCAATTGTCGCCTGAGTTGTCTCGATAGTTCACACTTGATTGCGCATGTCAGATAAGGATCCAAGAAATCTCTGGAGAAGGGCGAGCTGTGGCATTGCTGGTGATGCGACTCTTATCGATGCATGGGCTCAGGAATCATCACCTAAATCGTCAATTGACTGAATTGGAAGGTAACGTCTCAAATCTCTTTCATGCTGCGATTTATAGCCTTTGAGTTATCATATGAATTTGGAGAAATGGACTATGACCTTCTTTGGCACTGATGGGTCTCCAGGCCAATCGGCCTCTGGAATCAACTAAGAATTGTCTCTATTACTGATAACCTCGATTGGGTGATGTTCCAAAGCATAGTTGCATCTGCAATCTGTGGCTGTCAATTGCAGACGACTTCTTCTTCTTAGGTGTTGGGACACGTCTCTGGCCAGTTGGCCACTGCAATCCACACGAAATCTTCTCTGCTACCATTAATCTCAATTCAACAGATATATCAATTCACTTAGCTGATGGAATTAGTGCTATGAAATATGGATGATATCTCGCACGTAAATTGCATCTCATGAGGCTTCAGAAAAGGTGAATGTATGAAATCCCGTATGCAAAACATATCTGAAATTAAAGAGTGACAATAGTGCAAGGCCATGTATCCGTATATGGCCTCATATGAGAGTATATGAGATGATATGGTTGCACATATGGATATGGCAATATAATAGAGTAGTATAAAGGTAAGTTAAGGTAAGATAATCACTAGAGATGTAAGGCTTGTGGCGAGCTGACTATATATAAAGCGGCTCTTACACAGCCCTGGACACATCACATGGAGCTGTGCTGTTACAACAGCCTGAAGACCAGTCTATTGAAGCACCTGACTGTAGCATGCCGAAGCATCACCTTAAGGTACCGCTGCTGAGACAATTGGCTACCATGTTTCCCAAGCATATCCACCAATGCCCACTACCCAAGGCTGCACTCAGACAGTTCTTCACTGCGAAGTCTATGGGGTGTCCTGTTCTTGTCATCCTTCCCAACATTCCGTTGGCTTTATTCCCTGTTGTGCTCTGACTCATACCCTACTGGCCAATTCCGCTATATACCTCAGACTACGGGTTGGGACTGACCAGAATGGTCCGATGGTTATCAGGACAACTGTCAGGTACTTATTCCCCTCTTGAATAATAGTGTGGTCTGCACTAATCCCTTGTGCCAGCCTTGTGACCTCGATACCACTACACATCCCAGCCACTCATCTTCTGTTCTTGATTCATCAGTCCAAAGAACTAAGCTCTCTCTCTTCTTTGTTGCTTTCTACTCAGCATGTTCTTCATCATGAATAATCACTTTGCCTCCCAGGCTGTGGTGACTTTCTGGCAATGTTTCATACTTGTATCACCTCCTTTTGAGAAACTCCTCCAGGATTGACTCATCAATCCCTCTAACCTATACACCATCACACCTTCCTGTTGCATCATTATCCCTGCAACTTAAGTGTTGGGCATCATAATTTGTCTGACCTTAGAGTGCCTTAGGCAGTTGTTCAGGACCGATTCTACCGGCCTCGGTGCAGCATCATGGAACAACTCTCCGAAAAGTGAAATTCTGATGCATCCGGTTACCCTTCTGCCCTGTTCATTCAACATCATTTGCACCTCTGGCCCCTAGTTCTTTTGTCCACACCACCATAGTTCCGCTCCAGATCTCATTGCTGCCTGAACATCCACTATCTGGATTCTTTGACAACTTTCCGGGCCCAATCCCCTTCCAACCAGTAATGATTCAACTCAGCTTTGCACTATTCTGGCCGTTACGAAAGTGCTCTTCATATAGTCTTTCAACATGACCACATCATCCAGCCACACTTCTCACCCTCGGATTGCTTGTGTCTTGTATTGAACCTTCGGACTTCCGACTCTATCTTGAGCATGCATCTTTGTTTGCTTATTACATCTCTTCCAAATAAACAATCTCACTTTGGTTCTGTCTATATCAAACTGACCAGCTTTTTCCTATACCCCACTCTGTCCTTCTTTGGTGCATCTCCTCAGTCTTTGGATGCATTCTGCCATGCCTTCCTCATCCACTGCCCATACCACATCATCAACAAAAGATATGCCCTCATTTCCATACTCATCATCCTTGTTTTCAACTTGTTTGAATAACCCCCAAAGATACATCAACAGAAGGACTGGTGACACTGGCGACCCCAGTAGAACTCCCATTTCCATGTCCATATTGTGATCTTTGTTTCCATTCATCGACAAAATCACTTTTCTTTCTTCCATGAGACTTTCCACCCATCCAACCAGATCAGCCTTAAGGCCCATATTGTGCATTTTGTTTGTCAAGTTTCCCTTTGCTACTTGTGAAATGGCTCCCCTGATGTCCATCAACAACACTGCCATAGTATTCCCCCTTTCCCACATTTCTTTTACTCTCATCATGAACCTTTCTACCACGTCCACTGCCAAACTTGTTTTCCTGTATTGAACCTATGCATTATGAAGCAGCCGTTCTGGCTTACGCTCCTACGCAAATGCGTTTGCTGCCACTGTCTCCACTACCATTCACAGGCAATTTAACAATGTTGCCACCCTGTATGCTTTGGCAACTACATAATCTGGCTTATTTGGTTTCAGTATGACCACCCTCTTCACTTCCTTCCAAACATGCGGGTGAACTACTAACCTAAATGGCATTTTGACTGCTGCTACTGTCCTCACCTTATCGCACTACTGTAATGGCCGGAATGCATTAATCTTCAGCCTCTCTGGAACAGGAGAGCTGTATACTGACTGATTGAACAAAGCCTTTCTCATAGCTTCTTCAGTATTATTTTTCCACATTTCTCCTCCCTCTCCTTTGGCATTCCACTCCGTACCCTTTAGAGTTTTTGGAAATACTTCTGCTCTTAACAACTCGGCATTTTCTTCCCTGGACTCTGCCATTTCCACACATCTGGGTTTTAAAGTCTGTGTTGTTTGTTGGCTTCCTGGTTTCATACATCGCAGAGGTTGCCTTGATCTTTTCTGGCTCAACATAGCAACTCCTGCGACATCTTTGTTTTCAGTTGTCTGTTGATTCTTCAGGAGTGGCTTTGCTTCCTTTTAACATGCTGCTGCGATGCCTCCCCTCAGTTCCTGAACCTTTTCAAATGCCCCAAAATTGTCCATGTTTCTGCAATCTCCTGCATCGGGCAACTCCTAGATGAAATGCACACTTTAACCTTTTGCGGTCTATATTGAGATGATTGAGCAGGTTTCACTGTATCCATTCAGCTTCACTTTGTCAATGCTCCTCCCTGCTTTCTTCACCCAAAATGGATCTCTTGATGCTCTTTTCCTCCCACGATTTTTGTGGGTTTTCATAATTTTCTGTCTCCTCCTCTTGTTTGAGCCCATCAATATCCCATTCAGTTACTGTTCTTGTTACTTTGACTCTTTCCCCATCTTGCCATCTTAACTGGGCACATACAATTGCATGATCCGAAGTAGTTGCCAAATCAGTCGAAATCGCCAACTGGTGGGTATTACTGGATTGCAATACCAAGATTCGGATCAGCGATTCTGAAGTTTTGCTGTTTGCTCTATTTCAATCTGTTGCTTCCCCATCCTTGACCTGTATCCATTTGTACTTATCAATAAGATTTACCATAGCGACCTGATCAAGTTTTGGTGGGCACTGTTGGTACCATAGGTCACTGGCAGCATTTCAATCTCCTTCCAACAGGATCTTATCCTGCTCAATAATTTCTTTCCATCTTGCTGTATGTACTGGTCTGCCTTGGCTTTGCTCTCCCCCTACCTGCGTTCGCTGATTGTATATATTCACAAATCTCACTATTTTCCCAAATGGGTTTTTCACTTCAAATACCTGGATATCTCTTTCTCCCCTCTTATCGAATCCCAATCACTGCAGGTGTGCATCGCTTCTGATCCCAGTCATTGATCTCGCTGATATGATCAGTATATAACTTGGATAGTTGATCTTCTACCCCTCCTTCACACACAATGGTTCTTGCAAGATCGCAACATCAGCCTCCCGAACTATTCTGATTTGGAAAACTGTGAATGTCCCCACATAGTCCCTTCAATAAATGTGCACATCTCAGTTGACTGATGATCTGTGAGGGTTTACGGGATCCCAGCACCCGAGGTTGCCTCAGTTGTCAAATCTGTCGACAGTACTTGTACTTCCGGCATCCTATACTTTGGTTCCTCTTTCTGAACCTGGTATTCCCCTTCTCAGGACAGAACTACCTCTCCCTCGATTTCATCCATGATTTGCTGCTCTTCTGTAACAATATTTTGGTGTTCCCCTTCCCTCTCCTTCCAGGTCCACCATTCCTTTCTTGACTTCTTGATAGCCTTCTGTCTCATTACACAACAGTTAGCTTTCGCAATATGATCTCCCTTGCACTCAATTTGGTTATCCATGATATGGTAACAGTTCCGTCCTACCATTGCATTACAATGATTCACATTGCACTTATATTGCCTCGTAAGTGATTGATACTACATGTTTAGTTGTCCCCATCGACAGCAAAATTCGCAAATGTAATCTGGCCTGGCATTTGCAAACATTTCCATATCACACATGACTCCAACTTCCGTCAGCCTACCTTGAGAAAGGTCTCGGCCCATGTTGCTCCCATCGGCTGCAACTACGACCGATAATGCCTTCTTTCACTGCGTTGTTTCTTTCCATACACTCTTCGGTCCTGGTATTCAGTTGATTGCTCGTGCTAATAGTACCCACTCATTTTCCACCAGTATTTCCCTGTTCAACTTTCCCAGCTCCCCCCTGGTCTTCTTTGTTAGGTATGTATGAATGTTGACTGGTTGCAGTTTAACTCATTCACAGTGGTTATTCCTCTCGATGTCGACAATTCGCAGGTCCACTTTCATTGCAGCCCTAACAACGATCTCCCTGTACACCATAATCATTTTCGCAGCCACTACCAGGGTTGTAATTGTAGTCATGTATCCTCTCATGCAGTTTGTAACATCTTGGATGTTAATACAATGTGGTACCTCAGCCTCAAACAGTGCTGGGTGAACTTCTGATGAAGTCTCCAAATCTTTCTTCTGAGAAACCAGTAGTCCATTATCCCTGTTGAATGTAACTCTCCTCTGCTCCATCCAATTTTGGCTGACTGGGACTGGTTTCATCTCCTTCTTCTTTTGCTCCTTTTTCCTCTACAGCACATCATCAGCAAAATGTATATCAGTCCAGAAGCCACACACAAACCTCCCAGATACTCCGGTAGCCCTCACCAGTGCTTCTAAGTACTTCCAGATGCTCCCAGGCCCCCCTGGAGCTTTGCAATGTGCTCTCAGACTTTGCAACAGCATTCTGAGGTGCACCTGAAAGCACCAGCAGTTGTGTAGGTGCATTCAGGATGCTACGGGAATGACTATTAAGCTAGTCAGCGTTTCGAGCTGGTGAAACCTTGGTGCAGATCAGTGGGAGACTTTGAGAGTAGCTGAGACCTCAGCGCAGGTCTGTCGGAGACATTGAGAGCAGCCGAGACCGCTGCTCAAGCACTGCAGGAGTTTTCGTCCCATATCCTCACAGCAGTGGTTCTTAGGGTTCCACAACCACAAGGCATTTCGTTTATCATATTTCTCTTTGTTACAGTGAAAAGCTTTGCTACATCATAATATGGCATGGATTGTCTAAGTCTCTCTATATATATAAAAATGGAGATACTGGTATAACGGAGGTGGACTCAGTGACAGGGAGTAGATATTTGGGAGACTCCAGGGTACATAGACATCATCGCATTATAAGAAATAAACAATGCATCGTTCCCAGCTCTTGGTCTCACGCACATGTCCCGAGCTTTCGCGGATCCACGCAATTTGTGTGGTTCATCATTGCCGGGTATCCCTTGATTTCCTCTCACCCCCTTCCTATGCTCCTCGAGCCAGAACCAATGTTACTCAAGAAATCCCATCGGATGCGGTGCGAGGTGCGCCGGAACAATGATGGTGGGCTGTCTGCCTTCTAACTCCACTGTTCACCACATCGTGATCGAGTGAACATAGAGATGCACTCTGAGGGTGTGATCGAGTGAGGTTGGGGATGCACATTGCGGGCGTAATGGTGCGAGTGTGCAGATACACTTGGAGGCCATGATTGTGCGAGATTGGAGATAAACTTGGAGGGAGTGATCACGCGAGTTAAGAGATGCACTGTGAGGCAGTGATCGATCAAGTTTGGAGATGTACTTGGCAGCCATGATTGAGTGAGTTTGGAGATACACTTGAAGGCCATAATAGAGTGAGTTTGGTGATACACTTGGGGGATGTGATCGAGGGAGATTGGTGATGCTCTTGGAGGCCGTGATTGAGCGAGATTGGAGATGCACTTGGAGGCCATGATTGAGCGAGATTGGAGATGCACTTGGAGGCCATTACTGAGCGAGATGGGAGGAGTACTTGGATGCGGTCAATCTGGAGCCAGTAGCTAGAGAGGAAGGCACGACGGGAGCTGAGACTCTATTGATTGGTGAAGTTGGAATTGTGGGAATGTAGAGAATTGAGTACAACATGGTCTGCCGAGAGATGTGAGACTGGCTGGGAGCAGGAGCCAGTTGATGTTGGGATGATGCAGTATGCATTGTATGATGTACTCGGTGTATGCTGCACTCGGTATATGCGGTACTCAGTGTATGCTTTACTTAGTGTTAGCAATGGGCCCCAGTGACCTGCCAGTAGCCCGTGCTTGGACCACAAACACAGGTCTGTGCAGGCCCAGACCCGTCCAAAAACCCGATCTGCTGTGTTTTGGCAGGCCAAACCCGGACCAGCACCCATGCACCCCCGGGTTTTGACGGGTTTGGCTAGACCTGTCGGTTCCAATCTCCGGTTCTGCATTTTGGGTTTCACTATTTATCGTCGCATTCAGGTATGCTACTGTTAATCGCGAACTATGGACATTGGTACATCACTGTTTGATGTCTATTTATTGGCCGCCCTGATGATCAAAACCAACAGAGACCTGCGCCCTACAACATCCTGAAAATGAGTGTCAACGGAGCGTCACTGATTGTTGGTTGTGTATTTTGGGTAATCTGGGGGGCTGCAGGTTGTACAAAGTCAGAAATGAAGCATTGGCCGCCTTTGTAGTGAAAAGAGACTGCGAAACACTCTCTACCCCATCTTGAGAATGAGCCTCAATGGAGCATCAACGATTTTTGGTCGTGCAGCTGCGGTGATATTCGTGGCACTTGATCGCAAGCATCCATCAATGAGGATATGGCAGCCGGTATAGGCAGATATGTACGGGATATCCCTGCCACATCCTCTGGGAAAGTCTCAACTTATTTCATGTACAGAGCCACCACTAAGTGTCCTTGAGCCTGTTGACATACAAAAACAGTCAAAACTATGTATATAGAAAAAAACGGCCACATCCAGCTGTGATTAACTACGATGCAATGCCAACAATTGTTGACGCACGGTTGATGCACATTTTCAAAATGGGGCAGGGAGCATGTCGCTTTCTCTTTTCCCTATAAAGGAAGCCAATATTTTGTCTATGACTGACTGCAACCTGTTGCCCCCCAGATTACCGAAGATACACGACCAACAATTGTTGACGCTCCGTTGACGCTTATTTTGACGATGGGGCAGAGATGGAATAGCACTCTCTTTTTCCTATACAGCAAGCCAGAATATCAGTTCTGACTGTCTGCAACCTATCGGCGGTCGGATCACCCAGCACGCAAGACCAAAGATAGTTGACACTGTGTTGACGCTCATTTCAATGTATAGTATAGTCAATATCTGCTGCCATCGATAATTATATCAATATATATTTGGACTGATTGGTTGCCTATCTGTTTGATTGAGACTCAACCCGTTGGCAAAGCCGAGCCCAGTGATGTTCTTGCACAGGCATCTCTCATTGTATCAGAATTGATAAATCTCTTTGAATATTACATTTCACCTGCTATAGTTGTATTTATGAACAAATATCCTCATGTGACTGCTCACTATGCTCCCATAACATCACTCTAAGTGAAATTCTCAGTCAAGCAACATATAGAACCTGGTGAAAACATATTGACCCAATCAGTTCTACTTTTTCTTGTTTCCCTTATTCCTCCTTGTTTCCATTGTGCTGACAGTCATCAACCCCTTTTGAGCCATTTTCATTGACCTCCGTGTTGGCCAAATTAATCCAGGAACATTTGGTGCGGCACTCACAAGCCAGTTGTCTGGGCTTTCCAAAGCCTTGATGCAATTGCCTGGCTCTATATCTGATTGATCGTCTGGTTTGCAGTCCTCTTCGCTGTCGTTTGGATTACCCAAATCATGATTCTACTTATGCCAATATCCCTGTCAAAAATGCTTTCAGGTGCACTATCCTCGGCACTTCCGACAGGACGACAGTGGATTCTTCTGACTCAGCGGGCATTTAATACTTGAGTTCGTCCTCCAGGGAGGTCCTTTGCAGACATAGCTGGTGGCAAAGGTGATTTTACTGACAATTTAAATGCAGCCGCACCATCATGTTGAAAGTTTGACCAGGATGATTTGATGATATCTTCGGTATCTGAAATGTATCCTATGGCTGTCATTTGGTTGTTTTGAGCGCGGGATTCCTTCTGTATAGCACGGTGATTTTGGCTGCCCCGCCACATCACCAAAAGCTCGTGCACCTTGGCCATTCTGTGCAATTTTCTTTCCTCCGCCTGTTGCTTCAATTCCAAGTCATTTTCAGTTTCAGAATATCCATGCAGCGCAATCACCAACCAAGATTGCGTTATTGGCTCTAGCAAACTGCCTTACTATGACTTTTCCCCGAAGCGTCTTGCCAGTGGTTTAAGACTGTCTCCAGCTGATAACAACTCGCAAAAGGGCAAACCTGGCCTCGACTCTGACACCATGTGGTAAAATACAGAATATGCCACATGACACATTAGAGACATCCGCCTACTTTGAATGCGTTTCCTCTTGCTGGTGCCACCAGTCGGTGATTTCCAGTAACCAAAATCAACTGCTAATCTCCATGGGATCGGAGTGGCTATCATTAAGATTTGGATTAACCTACCCCCAGTTCTTTAGTGCATCAGGCAGCTAATTAAAATAGAGCCTTGCGGCTGCCAATAAGGGTGCTGCGCGATCGCTTCATCTGGGTGACATTTCAGCCATGCCTTCAGGTGGTTAGTATTCTTCATCATCGTTGGACTTATCACATGGATTAACAGACGATTGACCAAATCCAGAAGCCTTTGCAGAGGGGAAGTTATTGCACTGCGGGACATTTTTGGGTAAAATGATGGACATTCGTTGATGTTTGGCACAGTATTCGTTCTCCACATATTTCAGAAAGCAATCCTGGTATTCTGTAGTATAAGACTTCTCTTCCTCAGGAATAATATCCATCGCCTTGTCCCACTTCCTAAATGATCGCAACTTCCGGAAATGATCAAGGATATGTGCCAACAAGAGATGCAGACCGGTCGTTGGAGTGATTTCAGCATACTATTTGGACAGCTTTTGTCATGCAACCTTCACAGCAAAGTATAAGTCTTCCTTCCATTGTGTCTTCTTTGTAACCAAAGCTCGCATAATGGCATCCATATGATCCAACATGTCATTGTAGACAGTGATGACATGATGCAGAGTTACTGAATGCCTTTTCGACATCCACAGGGTCAAGTGATGCAATTTCCTTGAAACTTCCTTGATGTACTTGACGATGGTCCATTCTTCCTGTGTTGTGAAGAGTGGCCGGTGATCACTGTATTTGGGATTCTTCAGCCACTCACAGGTGAATTCTTGTAATCGGGAGGCTCGCTCAAGCAACTCCAGTGTTGAATTCTACAGTGTTTTCACATCCATAATAGGTAGTACTGCGATTCGTACCTTGGCCATTTGGATGTCAATGAACTCGTTTCGATGACCAGGTGTCAGCGTAATCAATACAGCAAGCATTCTCTGCTATATGAAGGTCAGTTTCAGATCTTTCAAAATGTCTTGAAATATGTACATTGTCAATTATCTTTGCCAATGACGGTCACATAGCCAACACCTTGCGGATTCTAACATTGCCCTCTTTTCGCAGTCTTTGAATCTTCCCAATGTTTGTGCTTTCATTCTCTCCTAATTGCTGATTGCGCTCATGGGCTTCCCAAGACTTGGCACAGCCTTTTACACCGAGATTGCTGATGAACGCACCCAAAGCAAGCTGAATGAGGAGCGCCATGCACGGTATGTGGGTTCTCATGGCAGGCGACCAGGTTCCCGAGGCCTGAAGGGTTGATTGTAGTTCCCGCGTCATCGAGTAACTTGAAGAAGGATTATCAGTGGTAATTGCAAGTAAATGGCCATCGGTAAGCTCGAAACGATCCATACCCTCCTTCAAATATCTGGATAGCGTTGCTCCGGTATGTTGACCTTGGACCTATTATTCTTAATTGGCATTCACAATAGGAGAAGAACAGGCTATCAACCTCTTCGAATGGGTGTTGGACTTCTCACAATGCCCAAGTTCAATCCGTATAGTATGCTATGACTGATGTCATTGCCAATTTGTTTGTGGATGTCCACGCATCTACAGGTAGGCTAACTTTATTTCTTGATGGCAATCGCTTCATAATTGTATCGACTGTTAGTGAGTATTCCCTCCGGCAAATGTTGCTGAAGGTGCTAGCAGATGGTAGCCTGAGCTCGCCACGAAATGCATTAAACGACCGTCACAGCGCGAGGTCTGATATAGCATTCCATGCATTGTGAGCCAAAACACATCGTAACATGAGGTAGTGATTCCAGGTAACTTGGTGGAATTCGGCAGTTATGTAGTCCATTGCTGCCAGCATAGCACGTTCCCTCTGTCAATTGGGTTAATATAGATCATATCTAACTGTCAGATATGAATTTCATTAGTGAACTTACATTTGGAATTCAATGACTGCCTTGTATCTTCAATATGGCTAAAGCAGTGTCATCATTGTTTGTGCTGGTCAATTCGGAAACCTCCGACTGTGTTAATTCGTTTAACTTTGGAATGTGCGCTTTTGCCAGCAAATGTTTCCCCATGGAGCTGGTCCCATGTACTGATGAATGGCGAAGTACTTGATGACAAACGATACATATGATGCCATGGCTGCCAGGGCAGCAAGTATCCTCAATTCTGCAGTGCAAATAGAATCGCCACGATGGCGCATGGCTAGAATTACTCCATGCAATAGGATGTTCCGTGGCCACATTCATTGAAGCCCACTAAGCATCAATTATGATTTGTAAAGTGAGGTTTCTCAAATCACGAATATAGACACATTCATTTTTGGAATATATTGTAACCTCTCGCAACAAGGTATTCATAGATTGGCAAATGACATGGTTGTAACAATTTGAAAGCTGTGTAATTCCAGTTGAGAGACTGTCAAAAGTTACATTATTGTTGAGTAGAACACTGGTGCTTTAATATTGACTCTTGAGCTACACGACAGACAAAAGTAAGACCTGTGAGTCATTGCATGCATAGTTGTGAAGTTGTATCCAGGGGCATATTGACAACACTGAACCTTAAAATCTCAATTTATGATTGATGCACCGCATTTTGTCGCTCTGAAACTTACTGAGCCCCTCACAACCCATTGCTGCTCTGCAGACACTTATTTTTAGGGGGCTGTAGCAGAATTGATACTGGCATTTTTGCTGACAAAGGCGGCCTATACGTTGATTATGGGTGTGTGTTGATGCACTGCCCTTGGATTTTGCAAGTTGCATGACCAGCAATCATTGACACTCAGTTGACGCTCTGTTGACGCTCAGTTTTAGGATATCGTAGAGATGCTGTCCCAAGCATTATTCCCTAGACAGGAAGCCGGTAGTTTGATTACTGGTTAATGTTGCCCCACAGCCCTTGGGTTTTCCAACATGCAAGGCCAAAATTCGTTGACACTCTGTTGACACTCATTTGTAGGACATAGTAGTGATGTTGTGGCAAAAATTCATGCATAGAAAGGCGGCCGATATCACGAGTATGGATAAATGTCGCCACACAACCCTCGGATCTTCGAAGATGCAAGGCCAATAATTATTGATGCTCCGTTGACGCTCATTTTAAGCACACAGTAGCGATGTAGCCCCAAGTGTTTTTGCGTAGAGTGGTAGCCGATAGTTCGATTATGGGTTGATGTTACAGCACAGCCCTTGCATTGTCCATAATGCTAGGCCAGAAATCGTTGATGCTCCATTGATGCTCAAATTTAAAACATATTAGCAATGTTGTCGCAGCATTTTCGCCTGGAAAGGTGGCCGATATTTCGATTATGGGTAAATATCACCACACAACCCTTGGATTTTGAAAGATGCAAGGCCAAAAATTGTTGACGCGCCATTGACGCTCATTTGAAGGACAGAGTTGCAATGTTGCCCCACGCGTTTTGCCCTAGAGAGGTGGCCGATAGTTCGATTATGGGTTAATGTCACCGTACAGCCCTTGCATTTTGCAAGATGTAAGGCCCGAAATCATTGGCGCTGCATTGACGCTCATTTTTAGACACAGTAGCGATGTCGTCGTAAATATTTTCGCCAAGAAATGCGGCCGACAGTTCGATTATGAGTCAATTGCGCAGCACAGCTCTTTTGTTTTACAAAATGGAAAGCCAAAAATCATTGACACTACGTAGAGGCTCATTTTTAGCACATAGTCGCAATGTTGTCGCAGCATTGTTGCCAAGAAGGACAGCCGATATTCCGATTATGTGTAAATATCGCCGCACAGCCCTTGGATGTTCCAAGATGCATGGCCAGATATCGTTGACGCTCCATTGACACTCATTTTTTGGATGGGGCAACAAGTGTATTGTTTGCCTTTTTGGCTATCATGCCGACCAACACATTCACTTTGCAAGGACAAGACAATGGAGCCTTTTGATTGTTAAATGTGGAAGACTAAACATCATTGACACTCGGTTGACGCTGAAATTTAAAATATCGAAACAGTCTTGGTACACCCAGTTGGTTTATGCAACGAATTGAATATTCAGTATTGACATCCACAATTGCGTTTCTAAGTATTATAATTTGTATCCAGAAGCTTAGTGGCCTCTCAATTTCTGATCAACCTCTGTCCACGTTATCTGAGTGAGTAATGATGTGCACCTATCACATTCCTGCGCTTTCGGCCAGCAATTTACGCCATGTAGATCATATCACTAGTTATTGATTAATATAGCTCGACTTCCTCACATTTCTTGATCCAGCTCCTACTCCTCGATCTCCACGACGTACCATAAGCAATTTTAAATAACTCAATCGTGTGCACCATGTCTGTGCGGAGAGTTATGCAGTTGGATGCGTGGATAAATGCAGCATGATGGTCTTCATTCAGACTGATTCTCATTCAGCATGGACCCCTCCTTGTATGACTTGTATGCCATCACTCACTTACATTTTGTTAGAATATTTCGTCACTAATATAGCTTTTGCTTTCTGAATCAACGCTAAGAGGAAGGACAATATCAAGTTGGTTGGCTGTCGATCAAGTTGATTTGGAGTCTAGAACTTTCCAATGGCCCATACAACGGTTCCACACACACTGATGAATTATTATATCTCACAATTTCGTCACAGCAATCAAGAAAACGCTGACACGTAGAAAAATTGGCGCACAAATTGCTTGTCAGAGAGATATGACGTCAAAAATACCAATTTGCCTCTCGATTCCTCTGCTGATGCAGGAGCTGTCACCATGTCTTCGTCCGAATGCGATTTCTATCTGGTACTTAAATGGGGAGGCAATAGGCAGTGGTAAATGCTTACGGGTTCAACATGCTTCGCATTCCGAATATGTGAAGAATCGGGCGCCGCGGCGGGTGCAAGACTGGCTATACCTGTGTCTGACTGTGCCTTGCCAGAACCATAGCTAGTAAGACTATTTCCTGGTCGAGGTGTCACTTGCGGCATTAGCGACATTCTGGGGACAATAACATGACACTTCTTAAGCTCTCCAAATGTTTTTGGTGCAGGGGCAGCTGCATCATCATCCGTTTGCAGTTTAAAGCCTGCCGGAACATCCAATTGGGATGTGCTGTACTTCTCTGCTGTTTCACCGAAGTAGTCGGCTGCGTCCCCCCATCCTGGTTGTGTCAATTCTTCAAGATTCATCTACTTCAGCTGAAACCTCTCCATGTGCTACTGTACAGTTTGGGAGATTGTGCCCATCACCCAGCCGGGTTCGTCATCTTCGCTCAGCTTGCCCTGCTCTGACTCTTCATTATCCTCATGTTCCCCATCCTCCCCATCATCGGAACTTGCAAGATCGCTCAGACTGTCTCCAGTAGCCACCATCATCTCCTCAAACAACCTTTTGGGCTCTCTGGTTGTCAATCCCACGTTTTCAGCTGTCCCTGAGTCTTCCTGCTCCACCCAATTGCTGCCTCTGCATCTTCAACTTGCTTTCTTACCACAGCGGTTTCTCTCTCAACATACTCCTGGATCCATTTCTCTTTCTCTTCATTGCTTAAGAAGTGAGTTTCTCATCGTTTCTCAGCTGCAAGCTTTTATTTGGATTGCAAGCTGCGCAATGCCACAATGGCTTGGACTATTTCTGTTTCCAAGCATATCATGGCATGATTTGCTTGATGACGTCGTTGTGTGGACCGCTTTCTCGATTTGCTGTATTTGCCCTGTGAAACAGGTGAAATGTTCTGTTTCGGAGCATTGACCATTGTAGTGTGCGTTGACTTTGTTGTTGGGTGAGATGTTGGATGTCAGAAGATATCGACAATATGGAGGCAAGCTGCGTCTTCTATGTCAAAGGTTGGTACGTTTACTCAACTTGAACAAAGCAAAATTTGCGTTTTGACAGGCAATAAAACGGGAATACTTAGAATAACCGTACAACACAACGGGATTGTTAGCGTCCGTTTTATGGATTATCCCGGGGAGTTTTCGAGACCAACATCAGCAGACATCCTTTCCCTCGAAGAATGTTCTATGTATACCAGCCAATCATAACATTTCGGCTGTCGTACGCAGCAGTTTATCTCTGGACACAAACCAACAACATCAGACCAACTTATTGCAAATCTCGGGATGGCGGGAAACCCCTGCAACTTAGAGTCATACGCAGCAGGATTCATGTGAGAGTAACGTACAAGTTCGCTGCTACTCATTCCATTCTGAAATGAAGCTCACTATATATTCCTCAGGACTTCCCACTTCTTTTCGTTATCATCTTCCTCTCTTATTCCACACCACCAAATCATGGATATACAAACACCTTAGCCAGGTGGCGACGGATACGAAGCAAACCAATCACCGGGCGCCTCATTCAATATGTCACTCATTCGCACATAGCAAGAACGCAGCCACTAGTTAGTCCACTGTAACGCTGCCAATGAAGCCACCAAGAATATGACCTAGAATGCACATTTCAAAACCGTCTGTAAGAACGGAAGCAGCAAGAATAAGAAGCAGCATGCAATTGGGTGTGGGTATAGTCAAACCGTGGCAAACACCCGTCAAATGACTGTTTAACGTTCAGCGGGTGTACGCAGAGAGTTGTGTGACCAATTTATTGCCACTCACAAAGGGAAACCCCCATGGTCGACCAAGACATTTGTCCGTGCAGTCCACGCAATTGAACATCAGGATGATGTCAGCTCTGGGATTTTCGCCAACGAATTTCGTGATAAGCATCCCCAGGAGTGGGCCAAACAGGCTTTAATCACCTTACAGGACGCTATGAAAGCATATATGGTCGAGGTACTGGCCGAATCTCATTGTTAGAGCAGCAAATAATCTCTTGTAGGGTTTCAAAATGTCTGAGACTATGGCAAGGCAAGGAGGTCAGGTACAGCTGGAACAGTCTGACATGTCCCTTACCTTGAATATGGCCAAAATTGCCAAAGGCGGGTTTTCACGCTCCGCAATAGAGGAAACGCGATATCTGATCAAGAGACCTCACGTAGAAGTCTGAGAAGAGAAGATGCTGGGTTTTGAGTTTCCAGGGCATAAAAAGGTGAAGGCTGTGATAGAAAGACACCCGGCCATGCTTCCTCAAAACCACACTGACGGATGCCTTTCCTGCCACAATGGCACCCCAAAGAATCCGCAGACATGCTGGAGACGCACAGGAACAGGTGCACCTCTACCGAAATGATGCAGACAGCCGACTCCAGAGCTGACGCCACAACTGACCGGAATGCCACCTCTGCCCGGAATGCCACGGGCACCACCCGGTAACGTTGCCAGAGCTCAATGTTCCGAAATCATCAATTTGCTGGCCGGATATATGTATGCACATACCTGTTCACCCTCCCCTGAATTTTTTACACTTGATGCATATGCCCAGGATAGCCAGCATGATACAGATTTTGATCCAGATATGCTGACTGATGATGGAACATCCACTGGTTTGTACACTATCTGCTGTGTGGGAATGCAGTAAACATCCGTTTTGAAGACTGGAGCAGCCTATTGAGCGAACCTGCAAGTGATGATGAGCATTGATCCAAAGGAACGGGAATTTTGAGTGTATTAGTATCTACCATTAGCGGACACTGGAATGTATACTTTAAAGCATATATTTATATGTATTATTGAAGAAGAATGTAGTGATCAAGGAGAAAGTAAATGAAAATGCTGGAAAGGCTGCTAAAACAATGTGAATCATAGACTATGCCAAATCAAATGATTGGATATTGCAGATACACCTGTGGCAAAATGAGTGTCAATGGATTGTCAACAATTTGAGGTGAGGTAAGCCTGGTAATTGAAAATTGACTTGGTCATGGTTATACATGATCGAAGTATTTGCCGTCTCATTCGGCAAATATTATAGCGACGTGCTCCCTACCGTATCTTGACAATGAGCATCAACAGAGTGTTAACGATTTTTGGTCCTGTAAACAAGGTAATTGTAAAGTGATTTAATCGCTGTGTAGCATAACTGTTGTATTGGCCACCTCGGTAGGCAAAACTGCAAGCTACACGGTCACTGCCGCATTCTGAAAATGAACGTCAACCAAGCATCAACGATTTTTGGCTTTGCATCTTGGGTTATCAAAGTGTTGATTTGTGATAGTGATTCATATACCCTGTATCGGTGGCCTTTTCAGGCAAAATAATGCGTACGATGTGTGTTACCCCATCATGACAATGAGCGTCAAAGGAGAGTCAATGATTTGTGGTCTTCTAAGTCAGGTAATTACAAAGTGATCTGGTAGTGGTTAAATATAATGGATGAACTGGCTGCCTTTATAGGCGACAAAGAAAGCAACACGGTCACTGCCCCAGTCTGAAAATGACGGTTAACCAAGCGTCAACGATTTTTAGCTTGGCATCTTGCGTTACCAAAGTGTTGAAGTGTGGTGGTAATTTATATATGCTCTATTTGCGACCTGTTCAGGCCAAACAGTTGGTGCGATGTTCGTTACCCTTTCATAAAACTGAACGTCAACGGAGCAGCAACAATTTTCAGTCTTCTAAGCCAGGTAATTACAAAGTTATATGGTAGCGATTAGGCATAATGGATGTATTGGCTGCCTTCATTGGCAAAAAAGACAGCGACATGGTCATTGCCCAATTCAGACAATGTGCGTCAACTGAGCGTCAACGATTGTTGGCTTTGCATCTTGGGTTATCTATGTAGCGATTGGTTGCAGACTTCCATAAATAAGGTAGTAGATGCCTTTAGCATGAAAAGCACCAGCGGCATGCTTTCTGCCCCATCCTGAAAATGAGTGTCAATGGAACCTAAACAATTTTTGGTCATGTACATTGGATAACCAAGGCATCGCGTGGATATATGAGATCATAACTGAACTATTGACTGCCTTAGTACTCCTAAATAGAAAACACAAAAGGCGTAACATTGATTCCAAAATAGCCAATGTCTCAACCTGCAAAGTGATCAACAAGGTATTTCTGGATGTTAATTAACTGATTTTGATCAAATACAATTATCAAACAGCAAAAGCAAGAGCATTATAAAAATCTACAGACGGACCCGCTGGACAACCCGCTGACTACATGCCCAATTGTGATGGGTTGAGAGATGTCCATTGAACGGTACCCGAATGGACAGTTCAGGTGTATGTACGACCCGGACTGCGTATCTGGCAACGGTTCGGTTCCGACCCGGACCTTGACCCGAAGCGGCTGCACGGAACTGTTGGTAACCCTAGCTGTACTCGGTGCATGCTGTTCTTAGTGTTCAATCTCGATTATGGCACGGAGAGATCGAGAGGGATGATGTAAGTTTGTGTCCTTAGGTGATGGTAGAGTTGAAGACGAGAATGAGAGAGATGAGAGGATATGGGACAAATCATGATGAGAAACTGGGATCTATAAGAATTTCGTGTGCAAGTCAATTTCCCAGCCCTGATGCGGCCAGTACATGTCCCGATCTGATGTGTAATAACACCGAACTGAGGTCTTCCCAACTCAAACAGGAAAGTCGTACCCCTGATTTCACATATCCGCTCACATCCTCTACATTGTTGGCATGCGTATCCCCTATCTCTCGCATTCTCGTCCACAACTCTACCATCATCGCAGTACACAAACTAAAGTCATCCCTCTCTACCCCTCCATGCCATGATCATGAGGTGTTACCGAGTACAGCATACACCGTGTACAGCATACAGTGAGTACAGCATACATTGTGTACAGCATACACCGAGTAGAGCATACACCGTGTACAGCACCCACCCATAATTGTTTGTCGTCCCATCGTTCTCATGATGAGGTGTTTACCCCTGAATGTAGCTTCAGCATCTGGTGTGCCTCCCTACATGATCGACCGCTTTCAGCCAGCTCTCCATGAGAGCACAAAGGTAAAGTTATCTTGTCACATTGCCATGGTTGTGAGTTAACTAGCTGATGAATGGGGTCTCAGCATCCGGCGCACCGTCCATTGACCGCCGTCGAGTACTCATCGAGTCTGGCTCTATCACGGCTTCCAATTTCATCTCCAAACTCTCTCGATTGCGGCCTCCAAGTGCATCTCGAAACTCGCTTGACCCCAGCATCGGAGTGAATCTGCAATCTCACTCGATCACCGACCCCAACTGTATCTGCACACTCGCACCATCGTGGCCTCCAAGTGTATCTCCAATCTCGCACCATTATGGCCTCCAAGTGCATCTCCAAACTTGCTGGATCATGGCCTCAAAGTAATCTCCAGACTCAATCGATTATGGCCGGCAAGTTCGCATGATCATGGCCCCCAAGTGAATCTCCAAACTCTCTCGATTATGGCCTCGAAGTTGAAACAGTCAGGGCATCGAAGTGCATCTCTAAACTCGCTCGATCACAGCCTTGGAGTGTATCTCTCAGTTCACTCAATCGTCATTTTTAGGCGCACCTCCAATTGCTCACATGCACCGCCTGCAGCCAGTCCAGATATATCATGTGTAGGTGGGTAGCTATATAGATCCACGGATGAGAATAGAAACTGAATACATGAGTTTTAAAAATTGTTGAACGATAAGTAGTAGCTATGATTTCCATGCGCACCAGCAGCCTCCCCAAAGAAGATGTTGTGTTTCCCACACTGCTGTACTGTGATTCGAGGTGCTCCCAGGCTTGTCGCCAGGGCTCCCAGGCTTCTCGTCAGAGCTCCCAGACTTGTCGTTGGCACTCCAAGGCTTGTTGTTGGCACCCAGAGGCCTGTTGCCAGCACTCCCAGGTGCTCCCAGGTGCACGCAAAGTTCTCTGCGGCGCTCCAAGGTGTTCCCAAACTTATCACAATCACTCCTATAGTACTCCTGCACCAGTCATCACAGATCCCAGTGACTCTGAAGGCCAGCCGGAATGCCCTCCTAGGGTCTGATCCTCTCCTGAAATTAACGCATCTAAGTTTACACTCCACATCCTCTCAGACACTCCTGGAGGCTCCCACAGACTAAACGACATTGTGCTGATGTTGAAACCCTTCCTCTGTCTTTGATTGCAATTGCTGCTGTGGCTTCTCATGTTGCTTTTTTGGTGATGGAACTGCTGCCCATTCTCCGCATGTTGCCTGCCGGTTCTTTGTGTTTCCTGCTTTTCCCTCTGGCTATTTCTTGGCGGAATTCTCAACGTCGGGCTGTTTTTTCCGCTCATCCCTCGTTGCCCTTGGTACCTCCTTTACCTTCTAGTTTGTTGCCTCCTTCTTCTTTTGCTGCCTTGGAACTGCAGGTGCCAGTCACTTTGCAATTATCACTTATCCACTTTGTGCAATCCTTTGGGACTGTTGCTGTTTTCCTGCTGGGTGGAATCTTGGCGCATGCCTGGATTGCTCCAGGTCTTATCTTTCCACCTCCATCCTGTTGAAAACATTCTCAATTTCCTGTTGAGTTTCGTCCACCTCCCTTCTGATTTTGCCTCAGGAGAAATATTCCTTGTAAGCAATACCCACATTTTCATCCTCCGGTGTGGTTTCTATCTGTTTCCCACACAGCATATTCTCTCTCTTCACCTTCTCAGCCAACTTCTCAAGCATTTCCACCACTTGATGCATTGTCTCCTCCACCATTGTCTACAGGCAATCTCTCATTGCATTTTCAATTGTCATAGCCCTGTTGACCAAGGCCTCCTTAGCTAAGTTTTGCCTAATCTTGTGCAATCTGTCATTGAGCTTATCCTACCTCACATTCTTGTACTCTCGGGAGGTGAGTTATTCATTCGCATCGTTTAAACTGGCTCTTCTGATTGACATAATGTCCCTGTCAGTCTGGTTGTATTATTCTGCCGTGTGTTCTGCTGGCACTCCACACCATACGGCATGTTTGTTGGGGCATATGCCCAATCCTACGATCAAATCCATCAGCCCAGGAGTATTCTGAAGATATTCTCCAATTAAAGCGTTCAGATTGATTGGCTCCCCCTTATTGGTCATCATCTCTGGTAGCAGTACCCAATCAGCTTCAAACTTTCTCGTGCTCAGTATCTGTGGCACTTTCGGGCTTGGTTGTTTGGGCATTACTGACATCCTACCTCCATGCTCTTGATTGTGTCTCTTTCCCTGCTTTGATGGCATCATGTTGGGCATCTCTTCCCTCCATTCAGTCTCGGTTATTACAGCATCACTGTCAGTCGACATGAGTGGTGGTGTGTGGGTTCCGTTCGCCGTCTCCAGCACTTCCTCCACTTCTCCACTTCTATCATGTCCATGCTTGATGACATTTCCCTCTGACTGAATATTCTTCTGTGCGATGATTCCTTGTGTAGCACTCACCATGGAACTAGTAAATGGGTCCTGAGGGATTGCACACCATGTGAAATTGGCAATACTTTTGTTGAAAGTGGTGGTGGTAGGCAGTTGCAATGACAACCTTGAGCTGCACCAGCTTGAAATTGTAATTGCATTCCTGGCATCTGCATATCTACTGATACCCATAACTCTAGTTTTGCCAGTGAGCTTGGAATATGTCCTCATATCATCCATGTAGCTGGGTAGGTGTCATGACTCCACTCTGGAGGTTGACTGCCTATTGTGACATCTCCTAACCATGTTATCAATCCAACCCTTTTATTAATTATACAGGAACTTATTCTATTCATCTCTGGACATACGCCATTCGTTCTGAGGTCTTCCGAAATGCTGTGTTTGCTGGCTCTTACTAGCGATCTGCAACATTGTTGCAGTTTACTCAGGGTTAAGCTCAGACTGTGCTTCCATAATCTTATTGAGTTGTACGCCATTGCTACTGCTGTTGATGGTTGTGGCCACAGACATGGCAACTTTCATCATTTTCATAAGTTGATTTGATTTCCTGGGAGACTCCTCGAGCAAGGATACTGACACAGGGTATAGAGTCTATTTACAGGTTTCCAGTTTCAAATAGGCACTGTGACTACAGGTGTATCCATAAATGATAAGATTCAGGGCAAGGACCATAATCCTCCCCTGCAGTCAATTGGGAGTTGCAGTGTACCTGGCCCCATCACGTGCTGGAGTAGCAACCCTAACCTCTGGTATAAGCCCTCACTGTTACACCAACAGGCATACAACTGAATATTCTTTCCCATACAGCTATCTTGAGAATCCATTTCCAAGGCTAGAATAGAGATGTCAGCAATTTTGAGTGAAGTTACCCCTGATGCAATAGCTTAGTGTAATGCATCATCAGTACTGTTGGCACCTCACTATGGTAGTAGAACCAATCCAACACAATTCCAACTCTGGTTTATCAAATTATGGAGGATAATTTTTCAAATAAATTTGTTTGTTATACTCAGTGGCCAGGCATACATGTCTTTTGAAATCTTTGTAATGTGAGTTGGGGCAAAAGTACAATGTACTGGTACAATTGACCTGTCTGGTGGTAGTTTTTTTATAATAGTCTTCCACCAATTCCCAGAGTGCAATTCATTGAATATTCAATGAAGGTTAGGGTCTATTTTGTGAACCAGTTCAAAATCGAAGTGTGAGTTGGATGAAAAACCTGCTTCAAGAAGAATGATGTATCTGACAACCTCTTGATAAAAGAATATTTGAGGTATTTGGGCATGATCATCTATCCAACAATCATTCTTATACCAGGCGTCATGGGCTGAGAAATGCTCCAATAGTCTACCTTGTGAAGGCAATAATGTAATTTGAAGTTGTTACAATCACTAATTAAATGATATTTGATCTACAGATTCATTATGCCACTTAAGAATGGTGTCTGTTGATAGTGTATAGTAGATCTAGGTTTCTACTAATTTCAGTTCTTGCAATAATTGTTGTATAATATCTTTACTTTTGTATTTGTAGTATCTCACAATATTTCTGTGAGACTTTCATATTATTGGGCAAAGAATACATGTTGACAGTTGCACAAAAACACCCGACACTAAGTCTTGGATAAACAGAAATGGTGAATGAGGTCAACAACGACAACAGCAATCGACAAGTGGACAACTGCAATCAATGATTACCGTTTCAATTACCACAGAATGAGACTCCTACCATCTCTGGACCTTCGGAGGAGGACGGGCACGACAGTAGAAACAGTATATTCAGGACACCACTCAATTGAGTACATTCACGAAAAGTCTTGGTGACAATCAAAACCACAGTGAATGGCAAAATAGTACAACAACTACGACAGTGAATGACAAGCGGACACTGGCATTTGCTTTGTAGCATCAAATTGACTCCTGAATGGCACTTGCAGTACCTTGGAATGAGTGGAGGAGTCCAGGCATGGCAACAGCAAAACACATACACAATCTACACCACACCACAACCAACCTATGAACCAACCTTGGTAGCCACCTAAGAGTGTGGGAGCCCTGTTGCAGGTACGATCAGGAAGCCGCCAATGAAGCGAGATACCAATATGGCAGAAGCAGGAGAGATTAGCAGCATGGCTGGCAGAGGGTCGAGAATGAAGATACATGTCAGCTTCATGGCTGCGAGTGAGTGGTGGGGGTTGAATTCGAAAGGGAAAAGGCTCAACAGTGACAGTTCAGAATCAGTGAGTCCACTGGGAGACTGGAGGAGCCGAATGGAAAGCACAAGGAGGCAGCAGGTGTGCAAAGTGGCACAGTTGCACCAAACAGTTGACAAGACGGCCAGAATGCTCAAGGCAGACACGGCATGTGGAGAGACGCAATGTCTCAGCATGCAACAATGGTTAGATGACAACGAGAGGAGGTGGGATGCATGCCACAAAAATGACTCACTATGCGGGATGGGCATCACGGATATGTCATCAAAGATTCTCTACCGAGGAAGAGCAGGCAAGAGTGATACAGAAGCTGTGGCAGAACGTGGCCTGCAAGCCTCAAAGCATGCAGGCCCAACACAGCAAGAATGAAATCAAGACGCAGAGCAGCAGCTGCAGTGGCAAGCAGCACCACAGCAAGAACAGCAGCAGCCAAAACGAAAATCTAATCTGCCTCCAGCCCCAACCCTGACCAAGCCTCCAAGGACAACAACAGTAATGAAGCCCACACCACCCAGATTGTGGGAGATTGTCCCGCTAAGAAACAAGAAGAAAACGCCAATAGCATCAATGCCAGCCAAAATGGCCAACCCGGGCCCAGCCCTGACATCCGACATGAGCAAGGCTCCTTGATGGCTGAGCTTGAGGATGGACGAGAGCATGCCCCTACCCAATAAGATGCATGATGACATCATGTCAGCGGTACACACAGTACTATTCCAGCAGCACGCACTGGCACATGATCGGATCATGAACGCGAAAACAAATACCAGGGGAGCAATTACTGCATTCATGCACCAAAATGCAACTGCAGAGTAGGCCCTCCTGTACCGAGATATCATCCATAAAGCAGCCAGATCACTGGACAAGGCGGCCATCGATGTGGAACGAGACAAATTGTGGGACAGACTGAAGATCCACACTGTCCCACTAGTGAGAAACATGAGGAAGGGCACTGAAGGACTACAGAACATGAGGCAGGAGAACTTGGCAGAGAATGAAGGAGTGACAATTCCTGTGCTAGTGAGATGGCTATCGAACCCCCAAACAATCAGGGAGAGTACACAGAGACGTGAAATAATGACATTATCGGTGGTCTTTGTTGTGAGGGGAAAGGTGGTGGCACAGAGAATAGCTAATAAAGGAGTAACTGCAGCAGGAGTACGATACAAAGTCGAACAGTACATGAACCTGGGCCCCATAGCCTTTGTGAGCTCTGGTGTGGATGGCGGCACATCGAGAGCAAATGCAGCCATCATCGCCCGAAATGTGGCTACTGTGCCAGACTGCACTCATCAGAGGAGCACAGGAGCATTGTGGTAGGATGTGCATTGAAATGCGGCGCATCGTGCTGCCACACGCATGAAAAATGCCCGAACCGGGAACGGAGTCAAATTGTACTCATAGAACAGCACATTCCGCAAACCGAGGTGATCAGAATGGAGCAACAATGCAAGAGACGGTCACCAAATGGACGAGAGATGAGTGGAATAACTGGGACAAACACAGTAGCACATGGCACCAGGCAGGAGAGGGATATAAGAGACAAAGAACCGAAGCCAATGGCCTACGAGGCGGTAGACAATACTAGGGAAATGCAGGGGGCAGAAGAGTTGAGAGATGTGACCATGACTGAGACTGCTGGAGAGACCACAATAGGAACTGCCGCTTCCAACGATTAGACCAATTCGGCTCAACTGCACAAGGTCGTACAAGTGGACAATAGCGGTAGCGGAGCCAATGGTGGAATGAAGCGCAGATGTAGTGTGCATGCAACAACCACCAAGAGAAGGAAATTGGGTTGAAAGCAGGCACACAGCATATGAAATAAGAAAAAGGAAAATCGTCTGGATAGAAGTGCACAAAGGAAGCGGACTTGCAGTGAACGAGCGAACTGATCTGAGCAACGGAGGCCATGAGGCTGCCATCATCACCGATGTTCGAAGCTGGGGAGGGACGATCTCAAGGATTGTTATTTTCTACGATCATAGAGATACACTGTCGCCAGACAGACCAGCACAGAAAATACAATGGCAGTGAATCTTTTGGCATGGTGGCAACGTGCTTGCTGGATTCTTCAATGCCAAAAGGAGACAACTGGATCCAAGATGCACCATGCAACAGGTTGCTGGGTTCTGAGAAGATATCATAGATGAACACGGACTGGAACTTGGAAAGGATGACCAGGCATCTCAATACTGGACAAGACAAGACCTTGAAACCAATTTGGTGATCGATTGAATCCTGGCGAATTACCCAATCAACAAATGGACCATACCAGCTGAGAACTACACGACTGGTTTCGACAATGAAGTTATCGAATGGGACGTAGATGTAAACAAGCATGAAGAGGCAGACCAGGAGCGGGTTGTGGGGTGGAATCTGGCCCCAAAGATTGATGAGGAACAGGAGGCAGTCAAGGAACTGTGGATGGAGCTAGCGAAAGAAAGAGTGTACCGGGACATCAGGTGCATGGAGGATGCAATTGAACAGAAAGTCATGTGGTGTCAGGAAGCACGGAGCAGTGTTGCAGGCGTCACAGCAATGAAAATCAGAATCTGCACAAACTCGAAAATGTGGTGTAATTGCGATATCATATCGCATCAAGACCTCGGAGAGGAGTGGGAGTGATAACAATGTCGGATGCGGGGCTGGATACGATGCGACGCGTTGAGGTTCCTCCGGGTGCTGGTGTGCTATGACTGCTTGTACCCGGCGTGGCGGTGGGAGTATTTGTTGACCGTCGCTGTGTAGCGGACGGGGTAGAAGTCACGCGTTGATTGATATCTGTAACGCGAGAATTGTTCAGCGAAGATGAGGGGGTGGAGTTCTGACCTTGGATTGTAGAGGGTACGGAACTCTCTCCTGGAGAGGAATCCCTCTCGCCAACCGGTACGGAAACGCGTCTCTTAGCAGGCGGAAGTTGAGAATTCCCCAAAGGCCCACGCTTTTGTTGATTCTGACGATTAACAAGACTTCGAACATTTCGTACGACCGGAGTCGTGTCATGGTGAGAGCTTTGGGAATGCATAGTCCAATATAGATGTTCGACGTTAAGAAAGTAGGAACAATTCCCTGTGCATCCATATGCAATGGCAGGCGAGGTAGACTCCTATTTGAGCGACCATGGAGGGTTTCGACAAAAGAGGGAGGCGCAGTGTGGACCGCGCTAGACTCTGAACCCTGACAATACTCGGTGACGAGATCCCTTGAAAAGCATTCAATTATGGGGTTAACTGCGATCAGATTAAACTCAGATTAAACTCAGATTAAACTGAGCATTGATATCCACTGTTACAGCAACG